>Ga0134125_10001310_pt1 | contig 30731 bp, 32 predicted proteins | sample KB31751_FD_96464 | JGI IMG/M metagenome (GOLD analysis project Ga0134125, IMG submission 96464) | Terrestrial soil microbial communities with excess Nitrogen fertilizer from Kellogg Biological Station, Michigan, USA - KB3-175-1 | ecosystem: Environmental > Terrestrial > Soil > Unclassified ... | reverse complement strand
TTGCTCCAGAACATCGAAGCCGGCCACGCTGGCTTTGCCGGATGTAGGCGGCAGAAAGCAGGTGAGGACGCGCATTGTAGTGGTCTTCCCGGCGCCGTTCTTGCCGAGAAAACCAACGATCTCGCCCTTGCCGACCTCGAAGGAAATATTTTTGACCGCTACGTGACTGGCGTAACGTTTGGTCAGACCTTCGACTTTGATCATAGTTGTGTAGGCAGTATTGATGGACGGATAAACCGCCACGAAGTCACGAAGTTCCGACAAACCAGTGTGACTCCGCGAACCATCATACCAGGTAGGTTCCGGTACCTGCGTAAGGAGAAGGTAAACCGGGGCGTTACGCGACGCTGAGAAACTCGACCGAGGAAGGCGCTGGAACTGGATCTCCGTCTTCCCGCATGGCACGAAGATGGAGTTCGATCGCCCTGCGCATGCGGTCGAGCGTCTGCTCCCGGGTTCGCCCGGTGGCAATGCAACCCGGCAGATCGGGAACGTGCGCGCTGAAACCCGTGGATGTGGGAGCGATGAAAATGGCGTATTTAGTCATCCCAGTCCAGCCTGCCTTAGTATAGACTTTTTCGTCTTTGGTCCAATTCTTCCGATGGATGCCTGCGACGGTGACTTTGCCAGGTTTCGACGGGTGCACAAACTGTCGATGGCTGCCCTCCGTCACGCGCAAAGTCCACCCCTCCCGCGCGAGCAACTTCAATACGTCGCGGATCTTCATACCCTCAGATAGTGGACTTCGCGAAGCGAATTTTCACAGAATTTCCAAAACTGCTTGACATCCTATACGGCGTACTGCAATATGTCGATATGCGACATGTCCTGTACGGACTGGTAGCGGCCGCGCTTCTCGCTTCGGCCCAGCCTGGCGCGCGGTTCGAGGCTGCTTCTATCAAGCCGAGCCCCAATTGTGCCGGTAGGCACGGGGGGGTGGGAGTACGCCCGCGCCGGGAAGATTTTCCGTCCGGTGCTTCAGCGTGGAGGACTACATTCAGGCTGCGTACAGCATGTTCGCCGACGGCGTGAATCAGAATCCGCGTCGAATGCAGGTTTTCGGCGGTCCGGACTGGGCGAAGACGGAGACCTGGGATATCGAAGCTCGTGGCGGCGATGCTCCCATCGCGCAGATGTACGGGCCGATGTTGCAGAAACTGCTGGAAGACCGGTTTCGGCTCAAAATCCATCGGGAGACGCGTCAACTCCCCGTTTACATCCTGACGATCGCGAAAGGCGGGCCGAAGCTTTCCGCGACGAAAGAAGGAAGCTGCGTTCCGCTCGACCTGAACCACATGCAACCTCCTGCGCCCGGCTCCGTACGGTGCGGCAGCGGATCAGTACGTGGCAACGCCGCCCGGGCCACGATCGATTCGCATGGGCAAACGCTGACTGCGTTGGCTGCCAGGGGATTCGACGGAGATCTCGACCGTCCCGTTATCGATCAGACGGGCCTCACCGGCATGTACGACATTCACCTGGAATACGCGCGATGGAGCGCCGGCGGGCGACCTCTCGGCGCCATCTCTGTTCACCGCTGTTCAGGAACAGCTCGGCTTAAAGATCACGCCGGATCAGGGTCCGGTAGAGGTTCTCGTCATTGACCATGTGGAGCGCCCCAGTGAAAACTAAATTCATTCTTCTTTTCTCCGCCTGCGCGGTTCTTGCCGCGCAACCCGCGTTTGAAGCCGCCTCCATTCGCGCGAACAATGAGGCGGACCGTCCTGGAACGCCAACGGCGAAGGTCACACCCGGCGTCCTCACGATGCACAACCAGGCACTGGTCTATCTCATCCAGTGGGCCTACGATGTTCCGCGCGTCGAAATCGAGGGCCCGTCCTGGCTTCGCGAAGTGTGGTTTGACGTTGAGGCGAAGGCGGACCATCCGGCGACGGAAACCGAACTGCGTCTGATGCTCCGCAAGTTGCTCGAAGCTCGCTTCGGTCTGACGCTTCACAGGGAGGCCCGCGTGTTGCCGGTGTATGCTGTCACGCTGGCGAAGGGTGGCCCGAAGTTGGAAGAGGCGACAACGGAGGGAGACTTCACGCTGGAGCACACCAATTCCCTGATGGTGCTTGCCCATCACGCGCGGCTGACCGACCTGGCAGAGGGAATCGCCGACGAGATTGGACGGCCTGTTGTGGATGAGACCGGCCTTCCCGGCCGCTACGAAATTCAGGTGAATCTTGCGCCCTATGTGACAAAGTTGGCCAGGGGAGAGGACGGAAATCCAGTGCAGGTCGACATGATGTCGCTTCTTTTTACCGGGCTGCAGGAGCAACTCGGACTGAAACTGGAATCGAAAAAAGCGTCCGTGGACGTTCTCGTGATCGATCATGTCGAAAAAACTCCGACCGGCAACTGACGGGCTTGACAACGTCCGCCGCCGCGCCGAACATAGCGTTATGCGACATGTCATGACTCGCAGCGTTGAGCCCGATCCGCCGCCGCTGACCGAGCCGGTTTTTCTCATTCTGCTTAGCCTCGCCCAGGCGCCTCGGCACGGCTACGCGCTTCTCAAAGATACGGAAGCGCTGAGCGACGGCCGCGTCCGCATGAGCACGGGAACGCTCTATGGTGTCATCCACCGGCTGCTCGAAAGCGCATGGATTGAACGCTACGAAACCGATGACACGTCGCGCGACAAGCAATCCTACCGGCTGACGTCGCTCGGCAAACGTTTCCTGCAGGCCGAACTCGACCGCATGAAACAACTCACGCGAGTGGCGGCGGCGCGGCTGAAATCGAGGGAGGCGTGAAGATGAGAACCGCATACGCCGCTCTGCTGCGGCTCTATCCGGAGACCTGGCGTGAAATATTCGGGCGCGAGATGACTGCTGTGTTCGACGAAGCGCAGGCCGATTCCCGCGCCCGAGGCATTCGCGATTACTGTCTGTTTCTGCCTGGCGAGCTTGGCGGTCTGCTGCGCGGCGCATTCTTCGCATGGGGCGAAGAATACATGCTGCGCACGCGGCAGAAGTTTCTGTTCACATACTGGGCTTCCATTCTCGCGGGAGCCGCGGTTACCGCGTTTTTCCAGTTGGGCTTTTACAGCCAGATGGAGAAACTCCACAGTTACCAGTCCGCGTATCCGCACGTCGCAGAGCCGGCTGAGAACCTTTATGTGCCCATGTTGATGGCGGGCGGCGTTCTGGTGCTGCTCGGCGTGCTTTCGATTGCCTTCGTCTGGAATATGAGGATCATCGGCAACCGCGCGGGACGTCTGAAACCGATCTGGATGCCAGGAGGAGAGAATGCTCGAATTGCGCGGCGTGATCAAGCGTTACACAGGAATACCGGTCGTCAACGGCGTGAGCTTCACCGCCGCGCGTGGGGAAGTGACCGGTTACCTCGGCCCGAACGGTTCCGGAAAGTCTACAACCTTGAAGATGATCACGGGGCTGATCGAGCCGAGTGATGGCGAGATACTCTTCGACGGCGTTCCCGTTGGACGCGACCGGCTTGCCCACAAGCAGCGGCTCGGCTACGTTCCCGAAGAACCGCATCTCTATCCGCATCTGACGGGCGCGGAATATCTGGAAATGGTGGGCCAGTTGCGCGGCATTCCAGAGGGTCTGGTGATCCACAAAACCTCCGGCTTTCTTCGTCTGCTCGGCCTGCATGCCGACCGCAACGTCCCCATCTCTTCGTACTCGAAAGGTATGCGCCAGAAGATCCTGCTGGCTGCGGCGCTGCTTCATAATCCAGAGCTCATCCTGCTTGACGAGCCCTTCTCCGGCCTCGACGTCAACTCCGCGCTGGTGCTGCGCGGTCTGATCCACGAACTCGCCGCACGCGGCAAGGTCGTGCTCTTCAGCTCGCATGAGCTCGATACGGTGGAGCGCGTCTCTTCCCGCGTCGTCATTCTTCATAAAGGTAAAGTCGTTGCCAACGATTCGATCGAGAATCTGCGGTCGCTCATGTCGCTTCCCACGCTCGAAGGCATCTTTTCGCAACTGGCCATCGAGCAGAACACGGCGGCAGTCACGCAGGAAATTGTCGGACTGATCGAGGCCTGACCCATGCTCGACGAGCGGCGGCAGTTCCGCATTCTGAACCGGGACTTTCTCTCCCGCATGGTCGATCTCGACCTGATCGCGGCCGGAGGAGATCCGCGAGCCCTGATCACCCGCTTCGGCGCCATGCTGGCTGCGCTGAGTTTTTGTCTCACCTACCTGATGGTGACGCGGTACATCATGTCCGGCATCCCGCACGCGAAGCTGGCGGTGCTGGCGCGCAGCGATGAAGAATTCCTGATCTCCGCCACTATCACTATTGCCGGACTGTGCGCGGTGATGGCCTGGAACACGGTGTTTCCGGATCGCCGCGACAGCCTTATCCTGGGGCTGATCCCGGTCCGGGCGCGCACCATGATCGCGGCGCGCGTCGCGGCTATTGGAGCGGTGCTGGGCGGCGTGATTCTCGCGCTGAATATTTGTACCGGCTTCGCTTTTCCGCTCGCGCTCAGTACCGGATTCTTCGACGCTCTCGGGGCGCTGTTCACGTGGTGGCTCGTCATCGCATTCGCCGGCGCGACGACCTTCTGTTTTGCCATCGCGCTGCAGGGGCTGGCGGCGCAAGTGCTGCCGTGGCGAGGCTTCCTCCGCATTTCCGGACTCCTGCAACTCGGCTTGCTGTTCGCCGTTCTGGGGCTGTTTTTCGTGACCCCGACGTTCGATCCCGTCAATGCGCCGGTAATCTTTCCCTCGTTCTGGTTCGTCGGCCTGCTGCACCTGTTGCGGCACGATTCGGTGAATCTGTTCCTGCCGCTCGCCACGCGCGCCCTTACGGCAATGGCTATCGTGATTCCGCTCGCGGCGCTCGTTTACATTCTTTCCTGGAGCCGCAATCTGCGGCGCATGATTGAATCGCCGGAAATTCTGCCGGCGAAGAATCCGCGGATTGCGAACTGGCTTGCGCGGCTGATCGCGCGCGGGCCTTTCGAGCGGGCCATCCTGCAGTTCACCGCGCGCACGCTGGCGCGCAGCCGGCAGCACAGAATGATGCTGGCCATTTATGGCGGCTTCGCCTTCGCGCTCGCGCTGGCCTTTTCGCGCAGTTTCCTCGAAGGCAGCTCGCGCGTCCCGTGGAACACGCCGAACGTCCCTTTCGTGGTCGGCGGCTTGCTGCTCATTTCCTGTGCGGTTGTGGGGGTGCGCGCCCTGTTTGCCGTACCGTTCGCGCTGCCCGCGAACTGGATCTTCCGCATCACGTCGGTACATCGCCCGTCCGCGTATTTCGCCGCCGTGCGGAAGTCGCTGTTCACGCTGGCGGTGGCGCCTGTGTGGCTCGGCACGGCTATCGTTTACTTATCGCTGTGGCCCGGCCGCACCGCGGTGGAATGCATTTTGGTTCTGGTGCTCGCCGGAATCATCCTGGTGGAGCGCGGCCTGAATCAGTTCCGCAAGATTCCGTTTGCCTGTTCGTGGCTGCCCGGTTCCACCCACCGGAAGATGAAAATCGGGGTCTGGGGCTGGGTATTCCTGCTTGTCGTCAATATCCTTGCCTCAATCGAACTCTGGAGTTTCGGCAAGCCGGCGCGCATCCTGACGGTGCTCGGAATTCTGGGCGCTCTTGCTCTCTACTCACGCCGCCGCACGCTCGAATTCGCGAACGCACCCGACAACCGCGTTCAATTCGAAGACTCACCACCCGCCGAAATCTTCGCGCTCGATCTCCATCAGGATGGCGCGTGGCTCAGCGATGAGGCGTTCGTCGACACCATCGATCCCAACATGGGCCGCGGCATCGGGGGACGGCTGCGTCCTGTTGCCCTCGGGTTCGCCGTCCTCATTCTGTGCGGCTTTCTTTACGAGCACGTGAGTGAATGGCATGACCTTCGCGAATACCCGCGCGTGGGGCGTGCGGTCGATATCGGCGGGCGTTCTCTCAACCTCTATTGCACCGGGCAGGGAGGTCCGGCGGTTATCTTCGACTCGGGGGCGAATCAACCGGGCTATAGCTGGCTGCTCGTGCAGCCGCGTGTGGCTGCGATGACGCGCGCCTGCTGGTATGACCGCGCGGGATACGGCTGGAGCGACGCCGCGTCCGGCCCGCGCACCAGCGCGGATATCGCGGAAGATCTCCACAAACTTCTTCATGCCGCCCACATTCCGCCGCCATACGTTCTTGTGGGGCATTCCTTCGGCGGCTTCAACGTGCGCATCTTCGCCGCGCGTTACCCGAATGAAACCGCCGGCCTTGTGCTGGCCGATTCCGCCGACGAATTTGAAAATCCCGACTACGTTCCCGATGAATTAAAGTCGCCCGGCCGAAAACTCATTCCACGCGAGTGGTGGCCCGCGGCGGCTATGGTCGCGCGGGTCGTCGTGGATTTGGGGATCGTCCGGTTACTGGATAATGGAACGCCGCCCGCGGTTCGTCCGCTGACGGCGCGCGATGCGGCAATCTTCCACGCGCTCAGCCTTCAGGCGAAGACGTTCGACATGACCACGCGCGAAGGTCTCGATGAGGATGAATCCGCCAGGCAAGTGCGGGCCGTTCGGAATTTGGGCAGCATTCCGCTCATCGTCCTCACCGCGGGCCGGATCATGCCGGGACAGAGCGTAATGCTCGCAGCGTACATGAAGAACCGCATCTACGGAGCCCAGGCGGCGCTCGCGAAGCTCGCCTCCCGCGGCGAGCAGCGCATTCTGCCGCTCAGCGGACATGGAATTCCGTTTGACGATCCAGACGCAATAGTGGACGCCGTTCAGTTGGTCTTCAGCGCGGCCCGCTCATACTGCACCGGCCACGAAATGGAGTGCCCGAGAGCGTGTGCGGCGTGCAATGGCCAGTAAGGTTCGCGGAGCATTTCCCGCGCCAGCAGCACCATGTCAGCCTGTCCGTTGCGGATGATGTCGTCCGCCTGTTTCGGTTCGGTGATGAAACCGACGGCGCCGGTCGCGATCCCGGTCTCTTTCCGAATGCGTTCCGCGAACGGTACCTGAAACCCGGGACCAACCGGAATCTTCGCGTTCGGCACCAGGCCGCCCGAAGAGCAATCGATGAGATCGACGCCTTCGTTTTTCAGTTGCTTCACCAGCGCCACGGATTGATCGGCATCCCAACCGCCCTCGGCCCAATCGGTCGCGGAGATGCGGACAAAGAGCGGCGTGGAATTCCAAACGCCGCGAACCGCGCGAACAGTCTCCAGCAGCAAACGAATGCGGTTTTCGAATGATCCGCCATATTCGTCCGTGCGCTGATTGCTCAGCGGGGAAAGAAACTCGTGCAGCAGATAGCCGTGCGCGGAGTGACTCTCAATAACGTCAAAGCCGGCCTCACGCGCCCGCCGCGCGGCATTGGCAAAATCAGAAATCACTTTCCGGATGCCCGCGGCGTCGAGCGCGATCGGCCGCGGATATTTCTCATTGAACGGAATTGCGCTGGGTGCGAAGACTTCCCTCCATCCGCCTTGTTCTACCGGAACAGCGCCATCCCCATCCCACGGCCGCCACGTGCTCGCCTTCCGTCCCGCATGCGCCAGTTGTATCCCGGCGAGCGATCCCTGGGCACGAATGAAATCCGTGATCTGGCGGAGTTTTGGAACATGCGCATCGAGCCAGATGCCGTGATCCTGAGGTGAAATCCGGCCCTCGGCCGAGACCGCGGTGGCTTCCATCATGACCAGCCCCGCGCCACCAACGGCGCGGCTCCCGAGGTGCACCAGATGCCAGTCGGTCGCAAAGCCATCCGTGCACGAATACTGGCACATCGGCGAAACTGCAATCCGATTTGGAAACGTAATGCCGCGCAGCGCCAGTGGAGAAAAGAGTTGAGCCATCCGTGCCCTAAGCCACCGCTGCTATCTGCGATTCATGCGCGTGATACGAACTCCGCACCAGCGGACCCGCCTCCACATGCGCAAACCCCATCGCCCGTCCGGCTTCCCGGTATTCATCGAATTCGGCCGGCGGCACGTAACGCACAATCGGCAGATGCTTCGGCGAGGGCCGAAGATACTGACCGAGCGTCAGAATATCCACGGAATGCGCCCGCAGATCCCGCATCACCTGAAGTACTTCTTCACGAAGCTCCCCCAGCCCCAACATTAGCCCCGACTTAACCGGAATCCGCGGCGCCAGTTCCTTCGCATAGCGCAGCATGTCGAGCGACCGCTCATACCGCGCCCCCAGCCGCACCTGCCGGTAAAGCCGCGGCACAGTCTCGGTATTGTGATTGAGCACGTCCGGCCTGGCGTCCATGACCAGCTTCATCGCCGGCCGGCTGCCCTGAAAATCCGGAACCAGCACCTCCACCCGGCAATCCGGCACCCGCTCGCGGATCGCTTCAATGGTCAGCGCGAACAACTCCGCCCCGCCGTCTTTCCGGTCGTCGCGGTTGACGCTGGTCACCACCGCATATTTCAGCCCCATCAGGGACACCGCTTCCGCCACGCGGCGCGGCTCATCGTAATCCACCGCCAGCGGCCCGCCCTTCTGCACCGCGCAAAACCCGCACCGCCGCGTACAGACATTGCCCAGAATCATGAACGTCGCCGTCCGATGATTCCAGCACTCACCCACGTTCGGACATGCCGCGCTTTCGCAAACCGTGTGCAACTTCAGCTCTGTAATCAGGGATTTGAGCTCGCGATAGTTCTGCCCCACAGGCGCCGGAGCACGCAGCCAGGCGGGACGCGGGGGATTGCTGCTGATCGAGACGAGCACTGCCCTCAGTCTAACGCGCGCACGGTCCCAGGGTGTTTTTCAGGCCACTCGCGTTGAACAAAAACGCAACGCTGCCTGTGCCACAATATGAGAGTAAATTCTCTTTCCCATGTCCAATCCCCCAACATCGGTTCGCGACGAAGACGTGCGCGACACGGAAGGGCAGAATCCGTCCGAGACGGAAAGCTCTTTCGGCGATATTCTGACCCAGTTCGAACAGAGCCACACGCACGAAGCGACGCGTGAAAGGGGCGTGGCGCCCACCGTCGCCGCGACCGTGGTGGCCGTCAACGGCGACGACGTTTTCTTCGATGTCGGCCAGAAAACCGAAGGCATCCTGCCGCTTTCCGCCTTGCGCGACGAGCAGGGGCCGATTCCGGTTCAACCCGGGGACACCGTGCAGGTCTCGGTCGGCAGCCGCAATTCGGAGGGATTCTATCAGCTCTCGCTCATCCGGGTCGAGCGCCCGAAGGACTGGTCATCGCTGCAGAGAGCTTTCGATGAAAGACTCACGATTTCAGGCACCGTGATGCAGGTGATCAAGGGTGGTCTGGCAGTCGATGTTGGCGTCCGCGCGTTTATGCCTGCCTCGCGCTCCGGCGCGCGCGACGTGCCGGAAATGCAGACGATGGTCGGCCAGGAAATTGCCGTTCGAGTCATCAAGCTTGATACCGAAAAGGAAGATGTGGTGGTGGATCGCCGCGTCATTCTCGAAGAAGAGCGCACGCACGCCCGTCAGGAGCTGCTCAGCAGCCTTCAGGTCGGTTCGGTTGTTCGCGGCACCGTTCGCAGCCTGCTCGATTACGGCGCTTTCATTGACATCGGCGGCATTGATGGCATGCTGCACGTTGCGGACATCTCGCATGGCCGCATCAACAAGCCGTCGGACGTGCTTGCCATCGGCCAGGAACTCGAAGTCAAGGTTCTGAAGGTTGATCCCGCGAAGCAGCGCATTTCGCTCGGCCTCAAGCAGCTTCAGCCCGATCCCTGGTCGCTTGCGGCGGAGAAGTATTCAGTCGGCTCCCGCATCAGGGGAACGGTAGCGCGCGTGACCGATTTCGGTGCGTTCGTGGAACTCGAGCCGGGGCTCGACGGCCTCATTCATCTTTCCGAAATGTCCTGGTCGAAGAAGGTTCGCAAGCCTTCCGATCTGCTGAAGGGCGGGGAAACGGTGGAAGTTGTGGTTCTCAACGTCAGTCCTGGCGAGCGGCGCATCGCTCTCGGCCTCAAGCAGGCGCTCGGCGATCCCTGGGATGAAGTGGCGCAGAAATTCCCGGTCGAAGCAATCGTGGAAGGCCCCGTCACGCAGCTCAAGCAGTTCGGCGCGTTCGTTCAGGTGTCCGACGAAATTGAGGGCATGATTCACGTCGGGGATATCGTCAACGACAAGCGCATCAATCATCCGCAGGACGTTCTCAAGGTGGGCCAGATCATCAAAGCGATCGTGCTCGAAAATGACCGCGAGAAGCGGCGCCTGCGCCTCGGCCTCAAGCAATTGCAGCCGACGTCGGTAGATGAATTCATCGCCGAACACAAGGAAGGTGAGTCCGTGAGCGGGCGCATTTCCGATGTGAAAGGGAATCGCGTTACGGTCGAGCTCGGTGAAGGGGTGCACTCGGTCTATAGCCTGGCGCCCGTGGAGCAGAAGGCGGAAACGCGAAGCGAAAGCGCGGACCTCTCGCAGCTTTCCTCCATGCTGGCGAGCAAGTGGAAGGGTGGCGCGGGTTCGGGAAGCACTGAAGCGTCATCGAAGCGTGACGTTCCGAAGCCCGGTCAGGTACGATCCTTCATTATTACGAAACTGGATCCCGAAAAAAAGCGAATCGAAGTCCAACCAGCCTGAATCCGATAGCAAAAGGAGATGTCATCCATGCCGATTAGTCAGATGCTGTTACCCGAATTCGATAACGAAATGGTCAGCACGCGCAAGCTGCTTGCCAACCTTCCGGAAGATAAGCTCGATTACCAGCCGCATGCGAAATCGATGAAGCTGGGCCGCCTGGCCGGACACATCGCGGAGATGCCGGGCTGGATTGCGGAACTGCCCGGGAAGGAGAGCCTGGTCATTCCTTCCGACTGGAAACCGAACACGGCGACAACGAAGGCTCAGTTGCTCGCATTCTTTGACGCCAACGTCGTGAAAGGCCGCGCCGCTTTGGCCTCTCTCTCAGACGAGGAACTGCAGCAGCCCTGGTCGCTGGTGTTTGGCGGTCACAAGGCGTTCACGCTGCCGAAGCTCGCAGTGATTCGCAACGTGGTCATGAATCATGTGATCCATCACCGCGGTCAGTTGGGTGTTTACTACCGGCTGAACGAGGTCGCGGTGCCTGGCATGTACGGCCCGTCGGCGGACGACAAGTCTGCGGCTGCCGCTTAGGACAATATCTTCCGCATATCGTCCATATTTTTTTCACCTCTTCACGCGTCGGAACCATCACCTGATACGCCATCTCGGTCATGGCGGCGATGTCGTACTTGTTTCTTCCCGATCAATAGAAGAACCTCCCTGTACGGCGTGTCGCCACGGCATATTCGGTCCGTTGTGGCCGTGGAACGCCACGTTCATTTAGCCTTTTCGGCGAAAGGCACAATCCGCTTCGCCATACTCACCGTGGTTGATGATGCGATGATGTTCGTGCCGAGCGTCTTCCCATGCCGGAAACTGGCCGCGATCTCGTCATCGGAATACTGGGCGTTGTAATTCACGGTGTAGGCGAAAATCGTGATCCCGGCATCGTTGAACTTCTTCCGCACGGCTTCGAATGCTCCGTGATCGTCTCGATACACCACTGGCGCAGTGCTTCGCGCGGCTGCCGCGCAGGTTCCACGTCGTTCGACATCAGCTCGCAATACTGGCAACCGGCATACAGCAGGTTGGAACGCATTCATCGACCGCATCCTGCCGGGGCGTTCGCTTCAGATCATGGAAGCTGTACGTGATTGCGCCCAGCTTCACTCCTCCGACAGTCGAATCGGGCCTGGCCCCGAAGGGGATGCGGCAGGCAGTGCGGACGCCGCGATTTTTCCAAAGTCTCGTCGTGTCATTACCGAGCCCGATTCGTGACTGCGTTGGTCGAACGCCTGACCGTTAAAACGCATGTCAAGTATTATCCCTTTGATGATTTGTTGTGGCGTCAGCGTGTCATTCACGGATATGCTGTAAAGTACTGAAGGTCTGAAACCGATCTACGGCGGGAAGGTGGGATCGTTAGAAAAATGAAACGTGACATGGGTTTCTCCGCGGAACAGCTTTCCGCTGCGCACGGGCCAACCGCCGAAGCCCGATCATGGAAAAGATTGCCACGGTGCCGCATTGTGCGAGACAGGAAGGATCAATCCGGCGACCGATAGACTGTTATCTGATCCGCTGAAGGAATATTAATGTGTGGACACCCTGTCACGTCGGGAACGGTCGGAGCGAATGTCGCGGGTTCGCGGGACGAACACGAAGCCCGAACTCGTTGTTCGGAAGCTCGTTTTCAGTCTCGGCTACCGATACAGGCTGCATGCTCGAGATCTTCCTGGCCATCCGGACCTGGTCTTTCGGAAGAAACGAAAGGTTATCTTTGTTCATGGGTGTTTCTGGCACCGCCACTCAGCGAGGAAGTGTGCTCTCGCGAGATTGCCAAAATCACGTCTGGACTTCTGGGTGCCCAAGCTGGAAGGAAATAAAAAACGTGACGCGCGTAATCGCCGCGTGCTCATTAAAGCGGGGTGGCATGTGCTGACGATTTGGGAATGCGAACTGAAGGATACGAAGCGGCTTGGCGGCAGGATAACGAGGTTCCTCGATGCGTAGCGTCGAAGTCTTCGCCGGCGCCGGCGGCCTGGCAATTGGAATGTCGAATGCCGGTTTTGAGCACGCCGCCGTTATTGAGTGGGACCACGACGCCTGCGAAACTTTCCGAGAGAATCAGCGGCATCACCTACGGACCGTGGAGGGATGGCCCTTGTTCGAGGGCGACGTTCGGGAATTCGATTACAGGAAACTCACTGACGTTGCAGTAGTGTCAGGCGGCCCTCCTTGCCAGCCGTTCTCGCTGGGCGGAAAGCATAGAGCATATAAAGACGAGCGAGACATGTTCCCGGAAGCGGTCCGGGCGGTTCGCGAACTTCGTCCCAAGGCATTCATCTTCGAAAACGTGAAGGGCCTCCTTCGTGAGACATTCTCGGACTACTTTGAATACGTGCTCCTTCAACTCGCTCATCCGGGCTTCACGCGCCGAAATGGCGAAACATGGAAAGATCATCGCGTTCGTCTGGAAAAGCACCATACTTCCCGAAAAGACCGAAGTGAATATAATGTCGTGTTTCGCCTCCTGAACGCGGCGAACTTCGGCGTGCCCCAAAAGCGCGAGCGCGTTTTCATGGTTGGCTTTCGTTCCGATCTGGGCCTACAGTGGAGTTTCCCCGAAGGCCGCTGCTCGGAAAATGCGCTCCTGCGTTCGCAATGGGTAACAGGTGAATACTGGGAACGGCATCAGGTGGCGAAGCGCCAGCGTCCGGAGTTGAGTACGCGCATAAAAACACGTGTCGAGGCGCTCCGTGGCAATCCGCTATTCGATTATGCAAAGGATTCGTGGAAAACAGTCCGTGATACCTTGCAAGACCTGCCGGACCCGGAGAAGAATGTCCGGAACTGCATTTTGAACCATGTTTTTAATCCCGGTGCTCGCAGCTATCCGGGGCATACCGGCAGCCCGCTTGATGAGCCCGCAAAAACATTGAAGGCTGGCGACCACGGGGTTCCAGGAGGCGAAAACATGCTTGTGAGGCCGGACGGATCGCTCCGGTACTTCACCGTACGGGAGGCCGCACGACTGCAGACATTCCCTGATAATTATGCGTTCCGGGGGGCATGGTCAGAGGCCATGCGGCAATTGGGAAACGCCGTTCCGGTTAAGCTCGCCGAAGTTGTTGCAGGCTCCGTTGCGCAAACGCTCCATTCACTTGAGGGGCAGAGTCAGTAGATGCCGACGCCGCCTGAAAGACTTGAACAATTAGCCAACCAACTTAAGCAACTTTCGGAGACCCTGGCCGAGGAGGAAGCCTCGCATCTTGCGCCGCCGCGCGCGAAGCGCGTCAGGAGGACGATCACTGAGGCGTACGATAGGCTGCGGAGAGTCATTGAAGATCTTGATCCCGTAAAGCACCCGGGTTATATTTTTGAGCCCTCGAATCCTAATGTGGCCGGTCGCATCGTCGGCATTGCCATGATCGCTCAGATGCGGAAGCCGCTCGATGCCGTGGAAAAGTTCTACGGCTCGGGCGTCTACGCCCTTTATTACACGGGGAATTTCAAGCCTTATAAGGAAATTTCGAAAAAAGAGCATCCCATCTACGTTGGGAAGGCCGATCCAGCCGATCCAGGCGCGAAAACCGTTGTGGAACAAGGCGAGCGGTTATGCGGTCGTCTAAACGATCATCGAAAGAATATCGCGAAGGCATCCTCAACGCTGCGCGTCGAGGATTTTGAATATCGCGCGCTCGTCGTTCAGACCGGGTACCAGACAGCGGCGGAAGACTATTTGATTCATCTCTTCAAGCCTGTCTGGAATAACGAAACAGGCATTTGCTTTGGCCTTGGTAAACACGGAGATGATCCGGAAACACGGGCGAATTTGCGCTCACCCTGGGACACCCTGCATCCGGGACGCGACTGGGCTCATCGCGACCGGCAGATGAAGGACTCGCGACCTGCGAAGCAAATCATCGAGGACATTGGGGAACATCTCACTAAATATCCACCGCTCAAGTCGGTTGAGGCGATTCTGCGAAAATTCCTTGAAGAGATGCGGGCGGTCTCATGAACGGCCGCTTGCCTCATTTGCGCAAAGTGAATGCGTAGAGTGTATCGCCCGCGGCCGTGAGAATGTACTGCTTCCCGTCCAGCAAAAACGTCTGCGGTCCGTTAGTCGGATTCGAGGCGAGTTGCGCGTGCCAGAGCGGCTTTCCGGTATCCACATCGAGGGCCATGAAATCCCGCGCGGTGTCATGGCCGAACAACAGATGACCGGCCGTGCTCAGCAGTCCCTGCACGCCGCTCGCGGGCAGCGGGAAACTCCAGCGTATCTTTCCAGTCTTGTAGTCGATCGCGCGGATGGCGCCCGCGCTCCCGTAGGGGCCTGATCCCGTTCCGATACCCGCATATCCCTCCGGACGCTCACTGGTATCCGACGCATAAAGGATGTTGTAGCCCTGCGTCATCCCGACATAAAACAGGCCGGTCTGCGGATCGAATGTGGAAGGCGGCCAGTTCGTCGCTTTGCCCGGCGCAATGAGCGTACCGCCGATCGACGGCTCCTTCGCCGGATTGGGAATCAGGTGTCCATCCGGCGCCTTCCGCAGCACCCAGTTTGGAAAATCGACAAACGGTTCCGTCACCAGACTCTTGCCGTTCGTCCGGTCGAGCACGAAGAAATAACCATTGCTCGCCGCCATGCCGACCATCTTCCGCTGCCGCCCCTGGAACTCGGCGTCGAACAGAATCGCGTTTTGCGTGTTGTCCCAATCCCATGTGTCGTGCGGGGTGAACTGAAAATACCAGGCCATCTTGCCGGTGTCGGGATTCAGCGCTGCAATCGAATTCGCATAGAGGTTGTCGCCCTTGCGGCTCTTGCCGCTGAAGGTTGGGTTCGCGCCGCCGGTCGTCACATACAGCAGATTCAGATCCGGATCGTACGTCACGGGCTGCCACGGCATGCCGCCGCCGTGCGTGCGCGCATACTCGTCCGGCCAGGTGTTGTAACCGGGATCGCCCGGTTTCTGCGGCGTTGTGTACCACTTCCACTGCACGTCGCCGGTTTCCGGATCGAATGACTGCAGATAACCCTGCACATCGAGCGAATCGCCGCCCATACCCGCCACCACGTGGTCCTTAATCACCACCGGCGCGGGCGTGCAGAAGTACTGCTGCTTCACATCGGCAATCCGCTTGTGCCAGCGCTCGTGACCTGTCGTCGCGTCGAGCGACACCAGATAACAATCCGGCGTTTCGAAGAACAGCCAGTTGGCATACATGGCCATCCCGCGGTTCCCGATGTGGATGCCGCCCAGCGTCTTCCAGTAGTAGTGCCAGATCTCCTTGCCGGTGCGGGCGTCGAGTGCCCACGCATGATCCGGCGCCGAAACATAGAGGACACCGTTCACCAGCAGCGGCTCGCCGGCTACGCGCGCGCCCGCCGTTGGAGTGCCCCAAAAGTAGGGATCGCCGTCCTTATGCTCGCCGCCGAAATTCGGCCCTTCGAGCGGCGCATTGAGCTGGCTCGACCACGCCAGCGTCAGCCCGGCAACATTCGACCGGTTGATCTGATCGAGCGTGCTGTAATGGCGGCCTGAATAATCGCCGTTGTATGTCGGCCATGAGTCGGTCGCGGGCTTCTTCAGCAGCGCGGGGTCGAGGCCCTGGCCGTAGACCGTCACGAGCGCAAGGGAAAAAACGAGGAGCGATTTCATTTGAGCGTCGCCAGGTAAGCCGTCAGATTGTGCATTTCTTCATCCGTGTATTTGCGCATCAGATCGAGATGTGCCTGCAGCGGATCGGTTACCACCACTTTTGGATTGTCGCCATCGCGCTCGAAGGTCTGGGGCGCGCCCGATGCATCGCGCACGGTGATCGAAAACGGCGTAATCCGGGTAAGAATGCCGGTGACGACTTTGCCGTCGGGCAGGGTAATGGTCGCCATTTTTGCGGTTGCCGGATTATTCGCGCTGCCGCGTCCGCCTCCGCCGCCCGTCACCATGTGAAGCTGAATATTCGGCGGATCGTACTTCGCCCCGATGCCTTTCAGATCGCCGGTCACCGAATGGCACTTCGTACAGCCGCCGGCGCCATTGAAATACGCTTCGCCGGCCTTCGGATCGCCGACCAGCACATCCAGATACTTGTACGCGCCGCGCTCCGAGGCAACGGTCACGTTGTGGTGGAGGAACGCCGCGATATCGGAAACTTCTTCGGAGGCCAGTGTGAACGCCGGCATCTTCCGCGCCGGTCGCCCGGTCTTCAGGAACTTGCCGAGATCCTTCCCGCCCACATCGTCCAGCACGAGTACCGAGCGAACCAGATCGACTTCGGTCTTGCCCGGGCCGCCGCGCCCATCTTCGCCATGGCAGGACGCGCAGAGCATCGCAAACTTTGCCTTGCCGCGATCCACCGCCGCCATATCGAAATTGCGGCTGGACGTAATGTCCGTACCTTTCGCGAGATTCGCGCCACGGCCGCCGCGTCCCTGGGCGGCGAGACCCGCGCCCGTCATGAGCGCGAGCGCCACACCGATTGCAAATGCCGGAGATTTCAGAATCACAGCATTCGCATTGTAGCGTCAGGGAACGAGCGAGACCCGACGACACACTCAAACAACATTCGACACGACCCAGCATGCTCTTTCCCTCCCGAACCGCTTGACGAATTCGATGTAAGAATAAAACTACGAAGGAAACTATGTATCGGGTGATAGCGCTTATTTTCGCGACTGGTTTCATCGTCGCGCACGCCCAAACTTTCGAGGTCGCATCGGTTAAAATTCCGCCGCCACATGTCATCGGCCAGCCGTTTGACATCGCTACAGGCGTTATTCGAAACGACACGATCACGTTCACTAATGCCTCGCTGGCCGATTGCATCCGATTCGCGTATGGGTTATCCGGTAATTTGCAGCTTTCGGCGCCGGATTGGATCACGTCCACAGAGTCGCGGTATAACATCCTGGCAAAAATGCCGTCGGGTGCCAAGCCTGATGAGGTACCTCAAATGATGCAGGCATTGCTCGCTGAAAGATTCAGGTTGGAATTTCACCGGGAACAACGGGTACTTAATTATTATGCGCTTGTGGTCGCCAAAGGTGGACCCAGGATGCCTGGACCGGCGGCGGCTCCTGTGACTCTTCCTGCTGGCGTCAACGGTCAGCTCCATATTCTGAGCAGCCATATGCCGATGGCTGAGGTGGTGAGTGTGCTGTCGCGCTATATGCACGCGTTGGTCGTCGACGAGACCGGCCTGCCCGGAGAATTCGAAGTGAAGCTTGTTTGGACTCCGGATGATCGCCCGGTGCCCGAGGACCAGCGTGGAGCTTCGATTTTCACCGCCGTTCAGGAACAACTGGGTCTCAAGCTGGACTCCCGGAAAGGCCCGATGGAAGTCATGGTCATCGATCGCGCTGAAAAGGTTCCGACTAACAATTGAATGAGTGTTCCCTGTACCTGAAGGCGTGAGAGGCCGTCAGGGAACAATGCCGACCAGATTGTTCATCATCTGGATCTCGGCATCGGAGAACCGCGCGCGAAACGCCGGCCGGTTCAGAACAGCCGCGCGCTGTTCGTCCGTCATGTCGCTCAACCGCTTCAGTTGCGCCGCGATGACGAGCCGCCGCGGCGCGTCAATCGCACGGAACTGTTGGAGCGCCTCCCGCGCCACTGCCTGTCTCTCAGGCGGAAGAGCCAGCAGCCGCTGACGCTGATTGAGCACCCGAGTCTGCTGGGCGGGCGGCCGCTTCGAAAAAGTCTCCAGCTTCTGTTCGATCAGCTTCCGCCGCTCCGGTGGAAGTTTCGAAAGCGCCGCTTCCCGCTCCTGCGGTGACATCTGCAGGAACCGCATCAGTACCGGCGCGTTCAGGGCCTGCTGCGCGGCGTTCGCCTGCTGATTGGCCTCACGCGCCTGCGCTCTCGCAGCCTGCCGCGCCGCCTGCTTCCCGGCCTTATTCGCCGCCTTATCCGCCGCGGATACCACGCCGGGCAGACACACTGCCAGCAGCACTCCCGCCGCTGCTGCTTTGCCGTACGTGCTCATCATTCGCATCCGCCACATCCGCGATACTTCCTTACATTAAATCCGAAGCCGGCTTCGCCGATGATGCCGTATCCACCGTTTCGAGCAACTGCAGATCATCGAGCGCCCGCTCCAGTTGATCGGCCTCACTGGTAGAGACCGTCACAGCGGCGGGTGCCGTCACCGCCTGTTGGGCACGGTGATCCAGCATGTAACCCGTCACCACCAGTGCCAGCACCGCCACAAGCGGCGCTAACTGCTTCCAGAAACGCAGCGCGCTCCACAAGGGCGGTGCCGCTTCCGCATCGATCCGCCGCCACAGTTCACGATTGAAACCCGCGCTCACCGGCTCCGGCTTCCATTCATCCAGACCGCGCCATACCGCCGCCTGCGACGCCAGCAGCGCATCGCATCGCGAGCACTCCTTCGCATGCCGCTCGAATCCGGCTGCCTGCGCCGCATTCAACGACCCCGCCACGTAATCCAGCAAAACGTCTTCGGTCGGGCAATGTGTCATGACGTTAAACTCCCTCGGCCAGATGCGCCAGCCGCGCGCGCAGCGTCTCATAGGCGCGGAACAGCAGGCTCTTCACCGCCGATTCCGAACATTCCAGCGCCTGCGCGATCTGCGAATATCCCATCTCTTCGTATTTATGCATCAGCACCGCCGCCCGCTGCTTCGCCGGCAGCGACGCAATCGAATCCCGAATCTCCTGGAGTCTGGTTTCGTAAACCATATCCTGCTCCACCAGCGGACGGCTGTCTTTCAGTTCACGCACCGGCAATTCGCTGCCGTGGGTATCGGCTGTCCGTCCGGCATCCAGCCTTTCCGCCGCGCGTTCGTGCCGCTCATCCCGCAGCCAGTTCAGCGCCAGGTGCGAAGCAATCCGGAACATCCAGGTCGTGAACTTCGCTGAAGCCTCATACGAACCGCGCGACCGGTAGATCCGAAGAAACACCTCCTGCGCCAACTCCTCCGACGCCCCGGCATCCTGCACCATCCGCTGCAGGAAATGGACCAGCGGGTTGCGATGCTTCTCCAGCAGCACGCGGAAGCTCTCGTCGTCGCCTTCACGCACGCGCAGCATCAACTGAGCGTCGAGATCGGGCGCCGCCACGGCCTCCATATTCGACTGAACCCGCTCAGTCATCTATAGTTGCGTTCCGGATCAGGCGAATTCGTGCCGGGGCGTCCGTCCCATCAGCCGGCGGACGGCTTCTTCCGGCGTCCGCCCATCGTTGAGAACCGCGTGCATCTCGGCCGTGATCGGTAATTCCACTCCGAAGCGCTGGGCAAGCCCGATCGCTACCGCTGTTGTCCGAACCCCTTCGGCCACAGTAACCGTAGACTCCATGATGCGGTCAAGCTTCATCCCTGCAGCAAGTTGCAGGCCAACCTTACGATTTCGGCTTAAGTCCCCCGTACAGGTGAGCACCAGGTCGCCGAGGCCCGCCAGTCCGGAAAGGGTCTCGGCCCGCCCGCCCGCCGCGACCGCCAGGCGGGTCAGTTCCGCCAGCCCGCGGGTGATCAATGCCGCGATAGCATTGTGCCCCATGCCGAGGCCATCACAGATCCCGGCCCCGATCGCAATTACGTTCTTCAGCGCCCCGCCGATCTCCACTCCGATCGGATCGCTCCCCGCATAGACCCGCAGCGACGGTCCCGAGAAGCTGTTCTGAATTTCGACCGCGAGGTCCGCATCCTCTGCCGCCGCCACAAGCGCCGTCGGACTCCCCGCCGCCACCTCCACGGCGAAGCTCGGTCCGGAAAGCACCGCGACGCGATAAGCATTGCCCACGACCGTGCGAATCACTTCGGACATTCGCAGCAGCGACGCGGATTCCAGGCCCTTCGTCGCGCTCACCAGCCGCATGGCAGGCGTGAGCCATGGCGACATCTGCTCATAGACCGCGCGGACCACATGCGATGGCATCACACTGACCACCACGTCCGCCCCGCGAATCGCGTGCTCGAGCGAAGAGCCCGGCCTTGCGTTCTCCGCCAGCGTCACACCCGGCAGAAAGACGTCGTTCATGCGCGATGCAGCCATGCGCGCCGCCAGATCCGGCTCCCGCACCCAGATGCGCACTTCCTGAAAACGCGGCGCCAGCGCGCGGCTCAGCGCGGTGCCCCAGGCGCCGCCTCCAATGATGGCAAGAGTCTTCACGTCAGGAATGCTTTCCGAAGCGCAGCACGCGCTCGTTGCCGGCGCGGATTCGCTCGATGTTTCCGGAGTGCCGCCATAGAATCAGCACGGCAGCGCCGAGCGCAGCGGCGAGCACGGGCCAGTCCGGATGCAGAATGAGGAAGCAGGCGAAAGGGAACAGCGCCGCACCGGTAATCGATCCCAGCGAAAGATAGCGCGTCATCGCCACCACCAGGATAAAGATCAGCGTCACGATCAGCACCGGGATCGGCGTCAGATACCCGAACGCGCCAAGAAACGTCGCAACGGCCTTCCCGCCTTTGAATTTCAAATAAGGGGAAAACGCGTGGCCCAGGAGTGCTGCCAGCGCGGCCGCGCTCATCCAGCGCACATCGCCATGCGTCAGCGTGTCGGCCAGCCAGACCGCGAACAGGCCTTTCGCTGCATCGAGGAGGAGCGTGATCAGCCCGGCCGCCGTCCCGCTTGTGCGCAGCACGTTCGTGGCGCCGATGTTGCCGGAGCCCGATTCGCGCACATCCGCCCCGGTCTTGAGCTTGACGATAATGAGGCCGAACGGAATCCCACCAACCAGAATCGCGACCAACACCGCTATCAGCCCCATCATCCGATCTGTTTCTCCCTCTCCAAATCATACGTGGCGAGTTTTGTATATACCGAACCACGTGGTCCAGTCTGACTTTCATATAAGTGGAAAGCCCGCACCTCGAACTCGCCGAATTCAAGATCGCTCATTTCAGCAACGCGGCCACGCAGGGCACGCGCCTGCGATTGATCCTTGATGCGCGCGAGCGTCACATGCGGGTGATATCCACGTTCGTCGGTCTTCACGCCGAGCGCTGTTGCGAGCGCCTCCAGGTCCCGCCCCGCCTGCACGCCTGCGAACAGCGAATGCGGACGATGCGGATTCGGAAAATATCCGAGCTGCGAGAGCCTCACTGGAAACGGACCCAGCCGCATCGCCTGCAGCCCGCGCTTTAATTCCTCCAGCCTCTCGTCCGGCCATGATCCGATGAATTTCAGCGTGATGTGCAGATTCTCCACTGGCGACCAGTTCGCCTGAACGCCGCGTTGCAATTCGCCAATCACGCCAGCCAAACGGTCCGACACTTCAGCCGGCAGCGAAATCCCGGTAAACAGCCGCATTTCCGAGCACCAGTTTAAAATATCCTCAACTCCCCATGCCTGTCGTGCGCGTCATTCACTGGAAGGAAGCCGAAGCCGGACCGCTTCTGGCAGCCTGCCGCAACGCCGGCTTCACCACCGAATACATCGAGGGCGACGGCGGCGCCATCTGCCGCGCTATCCGCGCAAAGCCGCCGGATGTCCTCGCAATCGATCTCTCCCGCCTTCCCGGCCACGGCCGCGAAGTCGCCGTGTGGCTCCGCAACCAGAAAGGTACGCGCCACATTCCGATCGTTTTCATCGGCGGCGATCCTGTCAAAGTCGCTTCCATACGCGCGCTCCTCCCGGACGCCCCATACTGCGAGCTTCCGAAGCTCCCGATCGCCCTGAAAACAGCCCTGAAAAAAGCAGGGAAGTCCAGCTTGCCCATTACGCCTCCTCGGATGATGGACCGCTATCGCGAAAAATCAGCCGCCGAAAAACTCGGCATCACCGCCTCGGCACGGGTCGCCGTTGTCGACACGCCGCGCGATTTCCCCGATCTCCTCGGCGCAGTGCCGGACGCCGTCGAATTCCAGGAAGAGCCCGCGCCCCTCACGCTCTGGTTCGTGCACGACCGCGAAAACCTCATGGAATCCCTCCGCGAGATGCGCACCCGCGCCTCGAAAACAAAGCTCTGGCTCCTCTGGCGCAAAGGATCCACGGGCGACGGTCTCACCCAGAAAGCACTTCGCGAAGCCGCGAATGCTGTCGGGCTGGTCGATTACAAAATCTGTGCAGTCGACGCCCGCTGGAGCGGCATGCTCTTCGCCCGGAAGAAATCATGAAGGGCAAAATTCTCCCGCGCAGTTTCTACAATCGCCCGGCCGTTATCGTGGCGCGCGAGCTGCTCGGCAAAGTTCTGTCGTACGGCGACACCGCCGGCATCATCGTCGAAACCGAAGCCTATCCCGGCGGCGACGATCTCGCATCCCACTCCGCCGCCGGCATTACCAAACGAACCCGCGTCATCTTCGGACCGCCCGGCCACGCCTACGTCTATTTCTGCTACGGCATGCACGTCTGCATGAACGTCGTCGCCGATGCGGAAGGCACCGCCGGATGCGTGCTGATCCGCGCCCTGCAACCCCTTGCCGGGCTCGATACGATGCAATCCCGCCGCGCCGCCGCCCGCAACGAACGCCAGATCGCATCCGGCCCCGCGCGCCTGACCCAGGCTCTCGGGATAACGCTCGAAGATTACGGCGCCGATCTCACCCGCGGCGAATTCGTCATCCGCGAGCCCGCGAAGCCGCTGAAGTTCGAAATCGATGTCACACCGCGCATCGGCATCAGCAAGTGCGAAGACCGCCCCCTGCGCTTCATCATCCGGGACAGCAAATTCCTCAGCGCATAAGCGACCATAGAGTTACATGCTCTGGCTGATCCGTCATGGCGAAACCGAATGGAGCCTCTCCGGCGCCCACACCGGCCGCACCGATATCCCCCTCACTCCCGCCGGCGAGGAAAGCGCCCGTAAGATCGCGCATGAGCTGAACGGCCAGCAATTTTCGCTCGTCCTTACCAGTCCGCTCCGCCGCGCCATTCGGACCTGCGAACTCGCAGGCTATGGCGAACAGGCCCAGATCGATCCCAACCTTTCCGAATGGGACTACGGCCAGTACGAGGGCCGCACCACCGATCAGATCCGCAAAGATCGCCCTGGCTGGTCCATCTTCCATGACGGCCCCGAAGGCGGAGAATCCATCGGCCAGGTCGCCGCGCGCGCGCAAGACGTCATCGATCGCGCTCTTCGTACCGAAGGCGATGTCGCGCTCTTCGCGCACGGCCACATCCTGCGCATCCTGACCGCCTGCTACCTCGGCCTTCCGCCCGAAGATGGCAAAATGTTTGTGCTGGGCACCGGCGCCATCTCCATCCTCGGCTCGGAACACGGCGAGCGCGCTATCCTGCGCTGGAATTCATAACGATGAGCGAAGCCTTCCTCAAAGAGATTCTGGAATTCGCCCTCGAGCTCAACACTGCCGCCGGCGAATTCATCCTCCCGCGATGGAAGAACGTCCGCGTCGATTACAAATCCGATGGCTCCGAAGTTACTGAAGCCGACCGTGGCGCCGAACAACTCCTGCGCCGTCTGATCGCCAGCCGCTATCCCGATCACGCCATCCTCGGCGAAGAATTCGGCGGCGAGCGAGACCCGAACGCTGAGCACCTCTGGCTTCTCGACCCTGTCGATGGCACCGCCTCTTTCGCCGCCGGCCTTCCGCTCTTCGGTACGCTGATCGCGTACCTGCATCGCGGCGAGCCAGTCCTCGGACTCATCGGGGCGCACGCCCTCGGCGAGATCACCTGGGCTGCGAAAGGCCTCGGCTGCTGGCATCGCGAGAACGGCAAGGCGCCGGTACGCGTCCACACTTCGGGTACAACCGAGCTGAACGACGCTTATGTCATCGCCACCGGCGTGGAATGCACGGATCTCGATCCGCTCCGCCGCCGTCCCGAGCTTCGCGCGTCAGAGCTCTTCCGCCAGGTGAAGCGCTTTCGCTGGTCCGGCGACTGCATCAATTATTCGCTGCTCTGCCAGGGACGCATCGATGTCGCCCTCGATCCCCGCATGAATCCCTGGGACATCGCGGCGCTCGTCCCCTGCGTCAGAGAAGCCGGCGGCGTCCTCACCGGGCTCGATGGAAATGAAGAGGTCGTCTGGGGTTCCGATCTCATCGCTTCAGCCAGCCCGCAACTTCATGCCAGGGTGCTGCAGACACTCGGCGTGATCAATCAGGAGAAAGTGGAATGCACACCGAGACCCCGGTCCTGATCTCCGGCGCCGGACCTGCCGGCCTCACGCTCGCCTGCGACCTCGCCCGCCGCGGCGTCAACTTCCGCATCATCGACAAAGCACCCGAGTACTTCAAAGGCTCCAAAGCGAAAGGCCTGCAGCCCCGAAGCCTCGAAGTCATGCACTTCCTCGGCATCGCCGATCGCATCATCGCTCACGGCCGTTTTCACCTGCCGATCCGCAGTTACGAAAACGGCGTCGTCACGATGGAGCGCGATATGTATGAGGCCTTCCATCCGACTCCGGATATCCCGTACGCCAGCCCACTCATGATCGCGCAATGGCGTGTCGAGGAAGCGCTGCGCGGCCTTCTGCCCACTGCGGTCGAGCTGGGAACGGAACTGGTTGGCATTGAGCAGGATGAAAATGGCGTCCTCGCCACGCTTCAGAAAGGCGACACGCGCGAACAGGTTCGCTGCCAATATCTCGTCGGCGCCGACGGAGGGCACAGCTTCGTCCGCAAGTCTCAGGGCATCGGTTTCGAAGGCGAGACCTGGCCCAACGCCCGCATGTATGTCGGGGATGTCACGACAGACGACATCGATCGTGACCACTGGCATACCTGGCCGACGCATCCCGCCGGCTGGGTCGCACTGTGTCCGCTCGAGACCACGGGAGCGTTCCAGTTCCAGGCCGGTATCGGCGAAGAAAATCCGCCCGAGCCTTCACTCGAGCTCTTCCGGCGCATTCTCAACGAGCGCACCGGCAGCTCCTCCATCCGGCTTACGGACGCCCCCTGGCTTTCCCTCTATCGCGTCAACATCCGCATGGTGGACCGCTATCGCGCCGGCCGCGTCTTTCTCGCGGGCGACGCCGCGCACGTCCACTCACCGGCAGGCGGGCAGGGAATGAACACCGGCATCCAGGATTCCTGGAATCTCGGCTGGAAACTGGCTATGGTGCTTGACGGCGCCAATCCGGCGCTCCTCGACACCTACGAAGAAGAGCGGCTTCCTGTTGCGGCCTCGGTGCTCGGCATCAGTACCCGGCTCGCGAAGCAGTTCGTAACAACAGGCAATCGCTTCGCCCGCAGCGCCGAAACTCTCCAGCTCGGCATCCACTACCGCCAGAACTCTCTGAGCCGCCCCGCGAATTCGACGAACGAAGACCTCGCCCCCGGCGACCGCGCGCCCGACGCGCGCTTTCAGGGCGGACGCCTTTTCGATCTCCTCCGCGATCCGCGCTTTCACCTGATTCGCGACGCCGAAGGTTATCCCGACGGCCTCACCCTCATCCGCCCCGATGGCTACATCGCGTGGATGGGCCAGGATCCGGCGGAAGCCAACGCATACCTCACGAACCTCGGCCTCAAACAAAAAGCCGCCCCCTGATTGAGCCAAACCAGGGAGCGGCTTTTTTTGCAGCGCGGCGCCGAGCGTGAGCTTACCTGGCCGCGTCGTACTTCGGCATCGAAAGATAACCCGTGATGGTCTTCTCGTCCTTGCTCACGGTGTTGACCACAATTTCATATAACGATTTCGAAACATAGAACTGCAGCGGCTCATTCGTATTGCGATCTTTTTTTTCCACCTTCTTGTCATCCGCGAATACGGTAAGCGTGAACCGGTTCTTCTTGAAATCGGCCTTGTCGAGCTTCAGGCTGATATTGGCTACCTTCTGCATCTCTTTTTGCTTGCGCAGCGTGAACTCCACGAAATTGCGCTGCCCCAGCTTTTTGAGCTCGTCGAGTTCATGGGCGTTCGTCGCCACCATGCTGTTGGTGCCGCCGAGATCGCCCTGCACCTTCTTCAGCAGCGCGATATTCGCGTTCAGATCATTCCTTGCCTGATCGAGCGACGTCTTAGTCGTGCTGAGGTCGGTCTTGACTCCGCTCACGTCCGTATTCACCGCCGCAACACCGGCATTCGCCGTATCGGCCTTCTTCGAAACTTCCGTGACCGCCGAGTTCAATTGCGCGGCCGTCTTCTGTTGCTCGGACGCCAACTCCTTGCTCTTCTCGTCGGCGTACGTGAGGGCTTCCTTTTTCGCCTGACTCGCCTGCGCCGCGAGCTGCCGCGAACGCGTGTCCAGGTCTTCCCGCAGCTCGTCCATATGCTTGCGCTGCGCCGCCGTCATCGCAGTGCTGTTTTCCTTCAGGGTGTCGACCTCTCCCTGCAGCACCTCGCGCGCGTGCGCCGACTCTTCCTTCAGACCGTTCACCTGATACAGAAGGAAAAGGTTCACGGCAATGGAGGCCACAATTGCCGCCACCGCGACAATCGCCATCGTGCTGGACCGGGGTGGAGGAGGCCCATAATTGATCTGCGGAGAGCTCATATTGGTGTTTTGCTTATCCTGTCAGTATATTAAAACGCGGCGACCTTATCTTGTGTTTCAGGTATCAGTTCGTAAATTTCCCCCGGCCGGACGCTTCGCGCGCCAATTCCATACGCCGAACCAATGTTTTCCGCCAGCGCCGCCGATTGCTCGCGCTCCCCGTGCACCAGATAAACGTTTTTTAATCTCGATACCGCCGGCCGAATCCACTCCATCAGCTCGCCGCCATCCGCGTGCCCGCTGAGCTCCTGCAAACTCGCGATTTCCGCCCGCACCTCAGCCGGCATTCCGAAAATCCGTACCTCTTTCGCTCCGGACACCAGCTTGCGGCCCAGCGTGTTCTCTGCCTGATAACCCGCAATCAGAATCGTATTTCGTGGGTCGCCGACGTTATGCCACAGATGATGCAGAATTCGTCCCGCCTCGCACATTCCCGAGGGCGAAATCACAATGTACGGTCCCCGCAACTCGTTCAGCTTCTTCGAACCCTCCGCCTCCCGTACGTAGCTCAGCCTGCGGAATCCGAACGGATCTTCTCCATCTTTGAGATATTTCGCCGTCTCCGCGTCGAAGCATTCCCGATGCGCGCGGAACGCCTTCGTTACATCCACCGCCAGCGGGCTATCCACAAACATTGGCACCGAGGGAATCCGCTGCTCATTGATTAACTGATGGAGCAGCAGCACAATCTGCTGCGTGCGGCCCACCGCGAATGCCGGGATAATCAGCCTGCCGCCGCGGCCGATCGTTCGCTTCACAACCTCCTCCAGCCGTCCCAACGCCTCGCCCGGCGCGGGATGCTTCCGCCCGCCGTACGTGCTTTCGAGAATCAGATAATCGACCGGCGGCAGCGGTTCTGGATCGCGAATGATGGGCAGTCCGGGCCGTCCCACATCGCCCGAAAACCCGAGCTTCGTCCTGCCGTCATCGAGCACCATAAACGCCGACCCGAGGATGTGGCCCGCGTCGAAAAATTCCAGCGTCAGCCCGCCCGCAATCTGTAACGGCTTCCGATAAGGCACCGGACGGAACAGCGGCATAGTCGCGTCGGCGTCCGCGCGCGTGTAGAGCGGCTCCGCAGGCTCTACATCCGGATGATGACGGTTCACGAATTCCGCATCGCTCTCCGCAATGTGCGCCGTGTCGCGCAGCATGGAAGCGCAGAGATCGATTGTGGCGGGCGTTGCGTAAATCGGTCCGGAAAATCCTTCGCGCACCAGCAGCGGCAGCCGTCCGCTGTGATCGATGTGAGCGTGCGACAGCACCACGGCATCGATCGAACGGGCAGGGAAAGGCATCCCGCGATTCAGCTTCTCCGCCTCTTTGCGGTGCCCCTGAAACATGCCGCAATCGAGCAACAGCGTCGCGCCGTTCGATTCCAGTTTGTGCTGCGATCCCGTGACGCCGCCCGCGGCGCCGTGGAAAGTGAGTTTCATCCAGCGATCAGGATATACCGCGGTGCACTCTGGCAATCAGGTATTCGCCGGCCGTTTGAGCGGGAGCAATCCGGGCGGCCGGACACGAACTCTGTCGCGCGTGTCCACCGAGGGCGTCTGCCGGTTGCGGACGACGCGATGCGTCTCAAGAACAGTCTTCACCTGGCAAGTGAGAACGCTCATTCCAATCAACGCCAGCAGAGCGCCCGGCACCATGTTCAGAAGAAGCAATCGCGTCCGGCTGCGTCCCCGGCGCGCTGCCGGAAGACCGCAGAACAGCACGTATCCGGCATAAATACAGCTCAGACCTAATGCACTTGTGAAAAGCGCCGCCATCGGCCCTGCAAACGCAATTCAGAAGCCGAACCTAAGTTACAGAAAACACGCAGCCACTTACTTTCTTTGACAAATCAGCCTGGTGGTTCTCAACCAGTTCGACTTCAAAAGAACCAGTGCTACTCAGAATATCGCTTGACGTGAACGCCGTCTGCTGCTAGTTTACTAGCATATGCTAATTAAATAGCATATAGGAAAACGAAATGACCGAAGATATCCGCATCCAGCTCGGCCGGCGCGAGCGCCAGATCGTCGAGGCCCTTTATCGGCTTGGCAAGGCCAGCGTCGCCGAGGTCCGCGCTGCCCTCTCTGATCCGCCCAGCTACTCCGCTGTTCGCGCCATGCTCGCCATTCTCGAGGAAAAAGGCCACGTCACCCACCAGCGCGACGGCATGCGTTACCTTTATTCCCCTGCCATCGCGCCCGTGAAAGCCCGCCACTCCGCGTTGCGGCACCTGGTCTCCACGTTTTTTGAAGACTCCCCGCTCGCCGCCGCCGCCGCTCTTCTCGAAATGCCGGACGCCAGACTGTCCCCGGCGGAACGCAAGCAGATTGCGGCTCTGATCGCCAAACGCGAAGGAGAAGGACGATGACCGCCTTACTCGAAGTGTTCTGGAAATCGGGCGCGATACTCGGAGCGGCCCTGTGCGTCACCCTGCTGCTGCGGAAAAGCTCAGCCGATGCGCGCCGCCTTGTGCTCTCCGCCTCGGTCGTCTCCATATTTCTTGCAACTCTCGCATCGCCGCTTCTGCCGCGCCTCCATGTGCCGGAACCGCGCTGGCTGGCTGCCCCAGTGAACGCGCCGGCCGAGGCTATTCCAACGCTCGTTACCGTCGAAGGCGCCGCGCATCCGTCTTCGTCGCGGTCCCTGCCGATGCCCACCGCGCCGCCCCGCACGCAATTCCCCGAAGCGATTCCACTCATCTGGTCCCTCGGTACAGTACTGCTGATTGCACGTCTGGCCGCCGGCCTGTACGGCCTTCGCCGCATCCGCCGCACCGCGCAGCCGATATCGGACGATCCCAGGCTGCTCCAAAGCGATCGCATTGCCGCTCCCGTCACCTGGGGGGTCATCCATCCAGTCATTCTTGTCCCGGCGGGCTTTGAACAGTTGCCTGAGGAATCCCGCGAAGCCGTCCTCTGTCACGAGGGCGCCCACATCCATGGATACGATTTCCTCCTCCGCATGCTCGCCGAAATCGCGCGCGCCGTGGTCTGGTTTCAACCCCTGATGTGGATTGCCGCCCGCCGTCTGCGCGAAGAGCAGGAACTCGCGTGCGACGATCGCGTTCTCGCTTCCGGCGTGAAGCCCTCCGCGTACGCGAAGTTGCTGCTCGACTGGGACCTCACCCCGGCAACTCCCGCCATCGGCATGGCGAATCGCGGATGCCTGAAGCGCCGTCTCTACGCGGTGCTGGATCGCGACACTCAACGCGGGCGCGTCGCCACGGCAGCCGTGTTTTCCGCGTGGATTCTCGCGCTCGCGGCGGCACTGCCTCTCGCGGCAATGAGCTGGACCCGTCCCGCGGAACCCGCGCCGCCGGCAAGGCCGCGCGCAGTCGAATCCGCGGCCCCGCTTATTCCTGCCCCCGCACACTCGAAGAACATCCGGATCGCACAGGCTCAACGCCCGCCAAAGACTCCACCCTCGGTTGCTGCAACATCACCAGCCGGCCTCTTCGTCTCATCTTCCATGCTGGTCATCGAAGACGTGACGGTGATCAATACGGATGACGGCAAGTCTGTCGAAGGACTCACGGCCGGCGATTTCGAAATAACGGAAGACGGAAAACAGATGCGGGCTGCTTTTGCGGAACCGCAGAGCGCGCTCGTTCAGCTTCAGGGAAATGGTCTTCAGCTGTCGCGCTACTATGTGCTCGGCTACTACTCCACCAATGCGAAAGCCGACGGCGCCTATCGGTCAGTGAAAGTCTCGCTGAAGAACTCCAGCGCAAAACTGGATTACCGTGCCGGCTACTACGCCCGTTCCATGACGCCCACCGGCGCCTATACTCCCATCACGATGCCCGCCGGGGTCGCCGCGCCGGAAGTGATCTCAAAGGTAGAACCCGCCTATTCCGACGAGGCCCGCAAGGCGAAATATTCCGGTACCGTCAC
>Ga0134125_10001308_pt1 | contig 30746 bp, 29 predicted proteins | sample KB31751_FD_96464 | JGI IMG/M metagenome (GOLD analysis project Ga0134125, IMG submission 96464) | Terrestrial soil microbial communities with excess Nitrogen fertilizer from Kellogg Biological Station, Michigan, USA - KB3-175-1 | ecosystem: Environmental > Terrestrial > Soil > Unclassified ... | reverse complement strand
GGCGGCCGAGCGGACGCTGTCGAGGTGGCGGACCGCGCGGACGGCCGCTTCGGGGAGCTCGGCGTCATCGCCCAGGAACGTCTGCCCCGGGGTGACCGTCAACAGGTTCGTGCCGAGTTGGTCGAGCTCGGCGACGAGGCCGGCCTTGCTCGAGTCGGAGATCCCGAGCACGGCCACCATCGCCGCGATCCCGATCGCGACGCCGAGCGCGGACAGCGCGGCGCGCAGACGGCGCGTGCGCAAACCCAGGCTCGCAACCCTGAGAGCGTCGCCGGCGAGGAGCCGGCTCGGCGCCAGGCTCGGCTCGACTGCGCCGCCCGCCCGCGGGCGCCCGTTGAACAGGACCCGCAGCGGCGCGAGCGGACGCCGGAGCGCGGTGGCTCTCACGAGCGCGTCCCGGCCTGCTGATCACCGACGAGGAGACCGTCGCGCAACTCGACTCGCCGCGGCAGCGTCGCCGCGATCTCACGATCGTGCGTGATCAGGACCACCGTCGTTCCGCGCGCACCCAGCGCGAGCAGCAGCGCGAGGATCTCCGCGCCCGTACGCGAGTCGAGGTTCCCCGTCGGCTCGTCGGCGAGCACGATCGCCGGGTTCGTGACGAGCGCACGGGCGATCGCGACGCGCTGGCGCTCGCCGCCGGAGAGCAGCGCCGAGGTGTGCCCGAGGCGATGCTCGAGCCCGACGCTGACGAGCGCCTCGCGCGCCGCGCGGCGCCGCTCGCGCACGGGCGTCCCGGTGTACAGAAGCCCCGTCGCCACGTTCTCCAGCGCGCTCTCGGCCTCGATCAGGTGGAACTGCTGGAAGACGAAGCCGATCCGGCGCGCCCGCAGAGCCGCGAGCGAGCGATCCGACGCGTCGCCGACGTCCACGCCCGCGATCCGCACCGTCCCGCTGGAGGGCCGTTCGAGCGTGCCCATGATGTGCAGCAGCGTCGACTTGCCCGACCCGGACGGACCGACGATCGCGCACGCCTCGCCCTCCCCCACGCGCAGGTCCACGCCGCGCAGCGCCTCGACCCCGCCCGGATAGCTCTTGACGACGGCGTTGAGCTCGAGCACCGCGCTCATTGCGACTCGATCACCGCCATCCCCTCGCGAAGCCCGGAGGCTTCGACCGCGACGTAGCCGCCCGCGAACATGCCCGGCGTGACTGGCACCGTCACGCGTCGGCCGGCCTCGAGCGCTTCGACGGCGTAGCCGCCGCCCGCGATCGCGATCAGCGCAGTGGCGGGAACGGTCAGCGCGTGCCGGCTGACGCTCTTGACGAGTTCCACGCTGACGGGCGCCTCGTCGAGGTGGGCGACCGTGCGGTCGAGCGTGACGATCACTTCGACCGTCGCCGATTCCCCTTCCCCGCCACCGCCTTTTTCTTCGCCCGAACCTTTCGGTTCGGCCGCGACCGTCCCGACCTTCGTGATCCGCCCGTGGGCGACGCCGCCCCCGGGCAGCGCCACCGCCACCCGCTCGCCACCTCGCGCCAGCTGCTGCTGTTCGGCCTTCAGCTGGAGCTTGACGACCTGCTGCGTGGAGGTGGTCGTCAGGGCCAGCTCGCCGGCGCCGGCCCGCGGTTCTTCTTTGCCCGCGGATTCTTTGCTCGCCGGGTTTTCACCCGTGGGTTCTTTGCTGGCCGATTCTTCGCCCGCCGGGTTTTCGCCCGTGGGTTCTTTGGCCGCCGGTTCTTTGCTCGCCGGTTCTTTGCCCGCGGGTTCTTTGCCCGCGGGTTCTTTGCCCGCGGGTTCTTTGCCCGCGGGTTCTTTGCCCGCGGGCTTCTCTGAGCCTTGTGGCGATTTGGAAGCTTGTTCTTCGCCGGCCGCTTTCGGGCTCTGCGGCGATTTGGAGGCTTCTTCTTCCCCGGCCGCTTTCGGGCTCTGCGGCGATTTGGAGGCTTCTTCTTCGCCCGGCGTTTTGGGGCCTTCGCTGCCGGGCGGGTCCTGCCCAATGGCGACGTGCGCTTCGGTGACGCGTCTCGCGCCCGGCGCGAAGACGATCCGTCCGAGCTCGACCTTCCCGGTCTGAGGCAGACCCTCGGCCTTCTGCCAGCGGTCGACGGCCGCCGCGGTGGCGGCGCCGAAGTCCCCGACGCTCGCGATCGCGCCGTAGGGGTCGTAGCCGAGGGCGATCAGGTTGCGGTTGAGCTCGGCCACGTCCGGGCCTTCGCCGACGCCCTCCTTCAACGTCCGGTAGGCGGGCACCCACCCGTACATCAGGACGACCGGCTCGTCGTCGATCCGCCACAGGGTCCCGCCGCGGCGGACAACCGTGCCGACCGCGGGGAGCCACGTGAACGTTCCCGCGACGCGGTCGTAGAGGTCGAGGTTGCTGCCGTAGCCGAGCGTGCCGTCGACGGTCGCGCTTTCCGTCAGCGTCCGCCGCGTGACCGTCGCGGTCGTGTCGCCGGGCGGAATCCCCGTGTCGCCGCCGCGCTGCGGCGCGGACCCCGAGCTGCTCAGCACGATCGCGGCCGAGGACAGCGCGACGAGGGCGACGGCGATCAGCGCCGCGATCCGGCGGCGCCGCCGCCGGCGAGGTCCCTCCGCCGGCGGCGGCAGCCGGCGGGCGGATCCGTCCGCGTCGGCCTCGTGGACGTCGGTCTCGGGCGACTCGGCGCCTGAGAGCACCCCTCAGCCCCCGATCGCCAGGCTCGCGCCGGCCGCGCCGGCGCCGCCGGAGGAGCTGGTGCTGGGAGGGCCATCCACGCGGCCCGCTCCGGGCCCGCCCTTGGCCTTGAACGGCAGGTAGCCCGAGCAGGCTTTCTGAGCCGCCTGGAAAGCGGGGCTGGCGGGATTCGGACCGCTCCCGGGGCGCCCGTGGACCCGGATCTGGATCCCGCCGTCTTTGACGTCGGCGTGGATGTCGACGCCGTGTTCGCGCATGCACTTGGCGAACTTCAGGACCTCTTCTTCGCGCTGGACCTTTTCCTGCGGGGAGAGATGGACCTTCTTCGGTTCCGGCTGGTACTTCCGGCACGCCTTCTGCGCGGCTTCCATCGTCGGCGGCCCCGTCCCCGCCTTCGGCCGCACCTGCAGGCGGAACCCTCCGCCCCCGCTCGAAGCGGTCGCGTCCATCCCGTGTTCGCGCAGGCACTTGGCGAACTCGGCCGCCTTGACTTCGTCGCGGCGTTCCCGCGCCTGTTCGCTCGCCGCGGCATCACCCGGCTTGGAGCCCCCGCAGGCGACGAGCGCCAAGCCCGCCGCGAGCATCGCGAGGGCAGCCGCCAGGCGCAGGGTTGCGGCGCGGGCTCGCGCCGGCGCGGGGGATTCGGGCTTGGACATCGCGGCTCCTTCTGTCGGGGTGGGACGACACCCAACATCAAGCGCCGCGAAGCTGAGAGTCGCCTTAGAGCGAGCGAGGAGGATCGTGAAGGGGCCGCCCGGCCGCGATCGCCTCGCAGCCCTCGAGCTCCGCGGCCGTCATCGCGATCGGCGGCAGCTCGATCGTCAGGCGCGCGCCGCCGTCGGGGTCGTTGGCGGCGTGCACCGCGCCGCCGTGGGACTCCGCCACCTGCCTGACGATCGCGAGGCCCAGGCCGGAGCCCGGCCGGCCGCGAGCGGCGGCGGAGCGGTAGAAGCGGTCGAACACGCGCGGCAGGTCCTCGGCGGCGATCCCGGGGCCGTGGTCGCGCACGTCCAGGCGCCCGCGGCGCACCGTCACCTCGACCTGCCCGCCGGGATCCCATTTGCACGCGTTGTCGAGCAGGTTCGCGATCGCCCGGTCCAGTCGCGCCGGCGAGGCCCGCACGAGGCACGGCTCGGTGTCGAGCGCGAAGCCGCAGCCGGGCGCGTGCAGACGGGCCCGCGCGACGGCGCTCTCGGCCGCGAGGTCGAGCCGCACGTCCTCGAGCTCGATCTGCTCCACCTCCGTGCGCGAGAGGTCGGTGAGGTCGCCGACCAGCACCGTCAGCTCGCGCAGCTGCGCCTGCGCCGCGGCGACGACGCGTGCGCGCTCGGCGGGCGCCAGGCGGTCGCCGACGGCGAGCGCGTCGAGGTTCGCCTGCACGCTCGTAAGCGGCGTGCGCAGCTCGTGCGAGGCGTCGGAGATGAGCCGGCGTTGCGCGAGCCGCGCGCGCTCGAGCGCGGCGAGCATCGTGTTGAAGCTCGACGCGAGCCGCCCGAGCTCGTCGTGCTCGCCCGCCTCGATCCGATGACCGAGATCCTGGGTGCGCGTCACCCGTTCGGCGGCGCCGGTCAGACGCCGCAGCGGACGCAACGCCGCGCGGGAGACGAGCAGCCCGAACGTGGCGGCGAGCGCGATCCCGCCGAGGCAGACGAGCGCCAGCACCAGCCGTAGACGCGCGAGCGTGCTTTCCGTCTGCGCGAGCGGCACCGCGACCTGCCACACGCCCCCGCCCGGAGCGGGCGCCGTCAGCGTGCGGGCGCGCGTGCCGCCGAGCGTCACCGTGCTGTAGAACGCGTCGCGCCTGCCGGCCGCGACCGCGAGCGCGGCGCTCGTGACGGGCAGCTCCGAGCGCGGCGCCGCGGAATGGAGGACCTTGCCGTTTGGCTGGAACAGCTGCACGTAGCCGATCGGGCCCCCGATCCTCTGCGCCGGCAGGATCAGCCCGACACCCTTGCTCGGGGTCGCGTGGGCGACGTTGCGGCCGCCCGCGCCCAGGCTCTTGCCGGGCGGCACTTCGACCGTCTCCCGTTCGATCGTCACGATCTCCCCGCGCTTGCCGACGCGGCGCGTCCGCGAGACCGAGAGCGCTTCATGCGGGGCAGTCTTCGGAACCGGGACGGCTGCGGTGCGAGAGGCCCCGGAGGGCACGTCGCCGACGGCGAACCCCGCCGGGCCCTGCAGCGCGTCGCCCACGGCGGGCCCGCGAATCTTCACCGACTGAGGCAGGCCGGGCGTGACCAGCGCTCTCAGGCTGTCGTCGACCTGGCCGATCAGCTCGCCGCGGGTCACGAAGTAGACGACGACCGAGGCGATCACGATCGCCGCCGAGACGGCCGCCGCGGCGAGCAGCACGGTACGGCGGCGGAAGCTCACCTCGGCGCCGTCCTCAGCACGTAGCCCACGCCCCGCACGGTGTGCAGCAGGCGCGGCTCGCCTTCGGCCTCGGTCTTGCGCCGCAGGTAGCCGACGTAGACCTCCAGCGAGTTCGAGGAGGGCCCGAAGTCATAGCCCCAGACGCGCTCGAAGATCGTCTCCCGCGTCAGCACCTGGCGGGGATGGTTCATCAGCAGCTCGAGCAGCAGGAACTCGGTGCGGGTCAGCTCGAGCAGCCGCCCGCCGCGGCGCACCTCGTGCAGCGTCGGGTCGAGCTCGAGGTCGTCGAAGCGCAGCGTCGCGTCGTCGCCCTCCCAGCCCGTGCGGCGCAGCAGCGCGCGCAGCCGCGCGATCAGCTCCTCCCGCGCGAACGGCTTGGCGAGGTAGTCGTCGGCCCCGGCCTCCAGGCCCGCGACCCGCTCGCCGAGCTCAGCGCGGGCCGTCAGCATCAGGACCGGCGTGCGATCGCCCACAGCGCGGATCCGCCGGCACACCTCGATCCCATCGATCCCCGGCATCAGCACGTCGAGGATCACCGCGTCGGGCGAGGCGAGCGCCATCCGGCGGATCGCCTCGCGGCCGTCGCAAGCGACGTCGACGTCGAATCCGTTCAGGTCGAGCAGCAGCGCCAGCGCTTCGCGCACCGACGGATCGTCGTCGACCACCAGCAGACGCATCGGCCTCGATCCTGACCCCCGAACCTGAAAGGAAGCTGAACTCAGAAGGTTCCCGACCCGCGCGCGCGAAGCGCCACCACCGACCTCCTCATCCTGATAGTCGATAAATCGGTTCGCTTCCGCGGGCTGACCGGAGCGTGTGCTTGAGTGGCCCGTCGCAGATGCTGGCCCTGATGCTCGCAACGCTCGCGCTGTCGCCCGGCCACGCCCGCTCCGCTCGGCCCGCCGCCGTCCGGCCCGCGGGGGCGCTGATGGGCGTCAACGCGGGGACCGAACCGCTCGACCTGCGGGGCGCCCGCTCCGTCGGCGCGAAGGTCGTGCGGGTCCACTTCCCCGCCTCCAAGCCGGGCCTGCGGTGGCTGCTCGACTGGGACCGCCGCTACGCCAGGCGCGGGATCGCGCTGCAGCCGGTCGCCACCTTCGACGGCGGCATGCTGAGCGCCAGGGAAGCCAAAGGGCTCGTCGCCCTCGACCGCCTGCCCGGCCTGAAAGACGTCGAGCTCGGCAACGAGACGAGCTACGGCTACCAGTACGGGGACGGCCACGCCGACGCGAGCTACCGGGCCCGCGCCCGCGTCTACGCCGTGCGGGTGCGCGAAGCCGCCGAAGCGCTGAACCCGCACGGGATCGGCGTGCTCGCCCAGGCCGAGGACGGCGGCTCGGGCTCGAACACCTGGGTCAGGGAAATGTTCGCCTCGGTCCCGAACCTCTCGCGCTACGTCGCCGCCTGGGTGATCCACCCCTATCCCGACCAGCTCACCGCGACCCAACCCGACACGCAGGGCGTCCCGAAGATGCGGCGGATGGTCGCCCAGCTCGCCGAAGCGGGCGACACGAGGACGCCGATCGCGATCACCGAGTGGGGCGTCGCGGACGACGAAGGCCGGACGCTCGACAACGGCGCGAGCCTCAGCTCAGCCGAAGCGGCGCAGATCCTCGACGCGACCGTCCCGAAGCTCCTCGCCGCCGCCGGGCGCCACCCGATCCAGAGCTTCCTGCTCTACCAGCTGCGCGACCAGGCGCCGCATGGACGCTCGCGCAGCCGCGAGATGTACTTCGGCGCCCTGACCCGGCACGACGGGAGCAAGGGCCCCCTCACCGGGGCCGTGCGCGCGCTGCTCTCAGGCTGACCCGCGAGCGCCGCGGCGGGCGAGCGCGCCGCCCAACCTTTCCGCGGCAGCACCGTCTTTAAACATTCTGGTGACGCACGGCCGGCCGCATGTGTGGTTGAGTCGTCCGTTCGCGGGCAACATAACCCCGAGCCTGCCCCCGGCAGCGCTCGGCCGCGAACCCGCCCGTTCGGCGGGCCCAGGGGGCCGGAGGCGATCCGCGCTCACCCCGACGCAGGAAGGGACGGTGAACACCCAGATGCTGGCACTGCTGCTCGCCACGGTCGCGCTCGCGCCGAGCCTCTCGGTCTCCGGCCACACGCTGCACTGGACCGGCTCCTCGACCGCGAGCTACAAAGTCAACGCCAAGGCGAGCGACGGCACCGCGGCCAACACCCCCGTCGAAGGGACGAGCTACGCGCCCCCCGCGCAACCCGGCCTGACCGTCTCCTACCGGGTCAAGGTCCGCGGCGAAAAAGTCTGGTCGAACACCGTCACGATCGCCTGGCCGACGGAAGAAAAAACCCAGCCACCCGGCACGCTGAAGGGCATCAACGCGGGCACCGAAACGCTCGACCTGACCGGCGCCGACACGCTCCGCGCGAAGGTCGTGCGGATCCACTTCTCCGCCTCCGAACCGGGCGTCTCGTGGCTGCCGGAATGGAACCAGCGCTACGCCGAACACGGCGTCAAGCTGCAGCCGGTCGTCACCTTCGACGGCCACATGCTCAGCGCCCAGGAAGCCAAAGGCCTCGTCTCCCTCGACCGGCTCCCCGGGCTCGAGGACGTCGAGCTCGGCAACGAGACGAGCTACGGCTACCAGTACGGCGACGGCTACACGGCCGCCAGCTACAAGGAACGAGCCCGCGTCTACGCGGTGCGGGTGCGCGAAGCCGCCGAAGTGCTGAACCCCCACGGGATCGGCGTGCTCGCCCAGGCCGAGGACGGCGGCTCGGGCTCGAACACCTGGGTGAAGGAAATGTTCGCCTCGGTCCCGAACCTCTCCCGCTACGTCGCCGCGTGGGTCATCCACCCCTACACCAACCAGCGCACCGCCGCCCAGAGCGACACCCAGGGCGTCCCGAAGATGGAACGGATGGTCGCCCAGCTCGCCGAAGTCGGCGATACGACCACGCCGATCGCGATCACCGAGTGGGGCGTCTCAAGCGACGAAGGACGGACGCTCGACAACGGCGCGAGCCTGACCTCCTCCGAAGCCGCCAAGATCGCCGAAACGACCGTCCCCAGGCTGCTGGCCGCGACCGGGCGCCACCCGGTCCAGAGCTTCCTCCTCTACCAGGTCCGGGACCAGGCCCCGCACGGGGAATCGACCAGCCGCGAGATGTACTTCGGCGCCCTCACCCGCAGCGACGGCTCGAAGGGGCCGTTCACGACGGCGATCCAGAAACTCCTCGCGGGCTGAGCGCGGGCGTTAGCGGGCCGGGCTGACCGCGTACCAGTCGAGCTTCAGGTCGGGCGAGCGCTCGCAGACCTCGCCGACCGCCTCGAGCACGGCCTCGCGGCCGATTTCGACGCGTTCGTCCTGGGTCATCGCGATCGCCTCGTCGCGGTCGAGACGCGCGCGGATCTCCCCGCCGACCTGCGAGAAGAGCACGTCCTCGCGGCGCTTCGGGATGCGCGCGCTCAGCAGGTCCAGAACCCCCTCCGGCGGCTTGACCGCTGTGTGCCTCGTGACTCTGAACCTCATACGTGGATCGTACCGACGGGGGGTTGGAAATCAAGATGCGGAATGTCGAGGCTTGCAGGGCTTTTATTAGGTTTGAGCAGGTGTTCGCCATGGGACCACGGCTACGTCTTCCTGCGCGCCGCGAAGAGCGCCCCAAGGCCGGCCGCGAGACCGAGCGCGCCGAGGATCAGAGCGACGATCGCGAGCCCCTTGCTCGCGCCCCCGCCGCTCGTCGCCGCGGGCGTCGAGGCGGGCGCAGGCCCTCCCGTCGACCGTCCCGGCGCCGGGCCCGCCTCATCGCCCGCGACGTCCTCGATCACGCCGCCCTTGGCGGTGACGTCGATCCGCGGCGAGGGATGTTCGGCTTCGAGCGACGGTTCGATCCAGCGCTCGACACGGCCGTCGCTATAGGTCTGAACGGTCCTCAATTCGAGCGCCTTCCCGGCGGCGCCTGAGGGGACCGCGACCGAGATCGGGAACTCGACGAACTGGCCGTCCCCGACCCTGCCGAGCGGGCCGACCCACGTCCAGACGATCCGCGAGACCTCCGCGTTCGCTTCGATCACCCTCGCCGACCAGCCCGGGACGTTCGCGTAATCCACGCTCGTGAAGCCCGGCGGGAAGCGCATGTCGACCTTCTTGACGTACGCGCCTTCCTGCTCGCCCGGCACCCGCACCTCGAGCGTCGCGAACGCGCCCGCGGGGACGGTGTTCGGGTGCAGGCTCACGTGCCCCTGCGCGCCGGCAGGAGCCACCAGCGCTGCGGCGCCCGCCGCCGCGGCGGCGATCTGTCTGATCCTCATTCTCTTCTTGCCTCCTCGGTGTCGCTCATCCGATCGGGACCTCGATCGTGCGGTTGCTCTGTTCGAACTCCGAGATGCGGTCCCGGACTTCGATCTGCCACGTCCCGGCCGGGCTGAGGACGGCCGAGTCGAAGACGTAGTGGCCGGGGCCCGCGAGCGTCGCGCGCAGCGGCAGCGGCCCGATGTGCTTCGCGGGCAGGCGGGCGATCGCGGTCAGTTCCCTGGTAGCCGTGTACTGGGCGCCGGTGCGCGCGTCGATCAGGTAGAGGTGGATCGTGTTCGTGCCGACGCGCGCCGGGTCGACGGTCATCTCGAGCAGGGCCGCGCCGATCCTCGTGTCGGCCGAGAACGGGCCGCTCGAGGCGTCGATCGGGGGGACGTAGCCGATCAGGGCCGCCGTCACCCCGAACACGCACCCCGTCAGCGCGAGCTCGCCTCGCAGCGAGCGCCGCGCGAGACGTCCGGCCGCCCCGGGCGGCGCGGCCGCGGCGGCCGCGATCCGCGCGAGCGCCGGGATCACGCGCGAGCGGTTGACCCACCCGACCCCGATCAGCGCGGCGAGGAGCGCCGTCTTGGTCAGGACGAGCAGGCCGTATGTGGTGTCGAGGAGCGCGCTCACGCTGCGCACGTCGAGGTACGCCTGGACCGCGCCCGTCGCCGCGATCGCGAGGACCGCGCCCAGGGCGAGCGGCGAGAACCGCGCGAGCGCCGCGTGGAGCACCGCGGCGCGGCGCTCGGGCCGGAGACGCCGCGTCGCCGCGGGCAGCGCGCCGAGCAGGAAGCAGATCCCTCCGACCCACACGCTCGCCGCGCCGACGTGGATCACGTCGCTTCCGAAGAAGACCCCCCGCGGGCTCTCGACGCTCGCGTGACCGGCGAGCGCGGGGGTCATGACGAGGTAGAGCGCGCCGGCGCCCATCGCGAGGAGCGCAGCCGCCCGCGGTCCGCTCTGCTCCTTGCGTGCGCCCGGCGGCGACGCCTCACCGAGCGTGCGCGCCAGGGCCAGCGTCGCACCGAGGCCGACCCACACGAGCGCGCGCACCCCCCACACCCACCCGAACCGCGTTTCCAGCGTGCTTTCGACGAGCTGCGCCGTGGCCGAGCTCCACAGCGACTCGCCCGCTGCGCTCGCGCCCTGGAGCAGCACCCCGAGGACGCTCACGAGCGCGCCGAGGACGATCGCGCCCCACAGCAGTCGCCGCGCCCTCGACCCGAACGCTGTTGCCGCCTCGGCGCGGCCCGGGTCATCGCCCGCGGCAGCGAGCGCCGCAGGCCACACGAGCACGAGGAACAGCAGCCCGCCCGCCATCAGCGCGAGCGTCACGTAGCTCAGCGCGTGCACGACCCCGAAGGCGATCTTCGTGACCTCGCCGCTCTCGCCCCTGCCGATCAGCCCCGCGACCGTGACCTTCGAGGACGCGCTCGGGTGCCCGACGTCGAAGACGAGGCCGCCGTAGACGATGTGCGTGTCGGCCGAGACGACCCGGTAGGTCGCCGTGTAGGTCCCGTCGGGCAGGCCGGCTTTCAACCCGACGCCCATCCAGCGCTGGTTCCCGCCCGGGTGGGCCACTTTCTGATCGTCGACCTCGGCGCCCCGCGAGTCGTAGACGCGGACCGCCCCGACGGTTCCCCCGACGTCCTCGTCGAACTTGAAGATCACCTCGCGGGGCTGCGCCCTGACGGTCGATCCCGATGCCGGGCTCGTGGCGAGGAGCTGCGCGTGGGCCGACGCCGCGGCGGCCCAGATCAGCGCCCCGCCCACGCACGCCGCGAGCGCGGGGAGGAACGTGGGCAGGCGCAGGCGGGCGCCTTTGCGGGCGCCCGCGGTCGCGGTCGCGGCTTTCACGGCACGGCTCGACATCAGTCGATCTCCTTCTCGGTGCTCCGGGTCCGCCCCCTTCAAGGCACGCCACGAGCGGCCGCCTTTCGGAGGGGCTGTCGGACGCGGCGAGCCGTCCGGGGACCCCGAGCGGGGCCGGCGCCGGTTCAGCTCGCGCGCAGGAGCACGTGCGGCGGCGGGCGGACCGCCAACGAGCGGGCGATCAGCTCGCCACCCCTGACGGCCGCGAGCGCGAGCGAAGGTGTGGCGATCCGCGGCGCCGGCGTGCGGCGCGGCCCGGAGGCCCTCTCACGGCGGCCTCGGAGCTTCAGGACGACCCGCTCGCCGGGGTAGCGGCGCGTCAGGAGCGCGGCGGCGATCGCGATCGCGGGCAGGAGGGAGAGCAGGCCCTGCATCAGTAGGACTTCGGCAGGCCCAGCGAGTGCTCGGAGACGTAGTTGAGGACCATCTCCCGGGAGACCGGGGCGGTGCGCGCGACCCGGACGCCCCACCACAGGTCGCTGAGCCCGTACTCGAGCGCGAAGCCGTTGCCGCCGTGGGCCTGGATCGCGGCGTCGACGCAGTGGATCCCCGCCTCGGCCGCGGCGTACTTCGCCATGTTCGACGCCTCCCCCGCCCCCGGCACGCCCGCGTCGTAGAGGGCGGCCGCCTTGCGCGTCATCAGGCGAGCCAGCTCGAGCTCGATCTTCGCCTGTGCGAGCGGGTGCGCGACGGCCTGGTGAGCGCCGATCGGTTTGCCCCAGACGCTGCGCTCGCGCGCGTAGGCGGCGCCTTTCTCGAGCGCGAGCCTCGCCACACCCGCCGAGATCGAGGCGCCCATGATCCGCTCGGGGTTCAGGCCGTCGAAGACGACGCCGAGTCCGCCGTTCTCGCCGCCGATCAGCCGCTCCTCCTCGACCTCCACGTCGTCGAAGAACAGCGTCCACTGCTTGTCCGCCCCGCGCACCGCCATCGGGATCGACTCGCGGGTGAAGCCGGGCGCGTCGACGTCGACGATCGCGAGCGACGGCAGCCCGAGCTCGCCGTTCTCCATCCGCGTGCGGGCCACGACGAGCACCGCCTCGGCGTCCTCGACGCCCGAGATGTAGACCTTCTGGCCGTTCAGGAGGTAGCGGTCGCCGTCGCGGCGCAGCGAGGTCGAGAGCTTGTGGGAGTTCGAGCCCGCGTCGGGCTCGGTGATCGCGAACGCGACCTTCGTCGTGCCCGCGCCGATGCCCCGCAGCCAGCGGTCCTTCTGCGCGTCGGTCCCGTGCTTGGTCAGGATCGAGCCGACGATCGCCGGGGAGACGACGATCAGAAGCAGCGAGCAGCCCGCCGCGGCGATCTCCTCCCCGACCCACGAGAGCGCCGACATGCCGAGCCCGCCGCCGCCGTACTCCTCGGGGATGTTGACGCCCATGTAGCCGCGCTCGGCGAGCGCGTCCCACAGCTCGCTCGGGGGCTCGCCCGCCTCGCGCTTGCCCTCCATGTAGGCGCGGCCGAAGCCCGCGCAGACCCCGGCCACCGCCTCGCGCAGCAGGGTCTCCTCCTGGGAGGGGACGAACGGGAAGGCCGGGCTCGCGTCGGTCGGCGCTGACATCGGCTGGATCGTAAGGGACCGGTCCTTCTCGAGCGTTCTACGAGACGTTCTCCGGTCTTGGTCGGCCGTCTCTGCGGCGCGCGGAACTGCGCAGAAACGACGTAGCTCCCATCGCTCGAACCCGATCAGGTCGGCTAGCATCGCGCGCCATGCGCAAGGGGGGCCTCGCGGCGTTCGCCGCAACGACGATCCTCGCCGTCCTGCCGGGCGTCGCAGGGGCGGCCGCTGCGAAGCCGGTCACGCTCAGCGCCCCTGCGACGGCGGAATGCGCCTACCCGCTCGCGCTCGACTGCCCCCGGGACTACGACCCGTCGGTCAACTTCGCCGACGTGCCCGCCGGCACCCCGTCGGTGAAGGTCACCTACAAGAGCACCGAATACTGCGCGCCGATGCTGCTCATGGTCTACGACAACGGGCGTCTCGCCGGCCAGACGACCGTCGTCGGCGGCGACACGGGGGCCAAAGGCGCCGTCTACCCGAACGAAGGGTCGACCACGTTCAGCCTCTCGGGCGGCTCCGACCACGAGCTCTCCTACCGCGGAAAAATCACGGGCTACGGTTGCGGGATCAAGAGCTCGGAAACGCTCTCACTGCACCTCTTCACCGGCACCGTCGAAGCGACCTTCACGCCGCCCGAAGAAGGCGTGACGATCAAGGGGACCGTCCGCATCGCGGGCCTGAAGGGCATCCCGGCCGAAGCCACCGGGGTCCCCGGCGCGACCGTCCAGATCACCGGCCCCGGCGCCAGGAGAACCGTCAGGGTTTCCTCCACGGGGACCTACTCGGCGCGCTTCAAGAAGGCCGGGACCTACGACGTCGTGGCGCACGCCCCGGCCACCGTGACGCGCGGGCTGCGCAACCCCGTCAAACCGGAATTTCACCGTCTCTCGCTGAAGCTCGGCGGCACGGGCACGGCGTACTTCACCGTCAAGGACCCGCTGCGGCTGGCGATGACGCTCAGCCGCAAGTCGGTCCCCGCGAGCGGCCTTGAGACGCTCCACGCGACGATCACCGCGACCGAGCGTGGCAAACCGGTCCGCGGGCAGTACGTCGCGATCCGCCCGATGGGGGCGGCCTCCCTGCCGGTCTACAACCTGCCCGTCCCCGCCACCGTCTGCATGACGGTCGGCAGCCGACGGATCTGGCCCGAGCCCAACCCGAGCCCGACCGCCCACACCGGCCAGACGATCGAGCGCACCGACTCTCGCGGGGAGATCCACCTCGACATCACGACCGGCACGATCCCCGGCCGCTTCGAGCTCTCCGCGTGGGCGGCCAACAGCGCGGGCGCGCTCGACACCGAACACGACATCCTCGACGTCACCCCCGAAGAGACCGTGAACGTCGTGAAGCTGGCGGGCGGCGGCGCCTTCGAAGGCGACCTCACGAGCCTGCTCAAGAGCGACCCTTCGATCTCACTGCCGACCGGTCCGAAGGCGCTCGCGACCGAGCTTGCGAAGCTCTCCGCGAGCGGGCGACTCGGCGGCTTCTCCTTCGCCCCCGTCAGGTCCGGCGGGAAGGGCTATGAAGCGGTGCTCGTCTATCCCGGCGGTACGCACGTCCCGATCACGGCCGAAGGCACAGTCGGCGAAGGGATCGGCGGCGGGGTCATCTCGAACGAACTGTCGCTCGGGACGAAGGTGAAGCTCCCCGACATCACCGCGCTCGCGCGCGTCTCGCTGCCCGTCCTCCCCACCCTCGCGCAGTGGCTCGCCGGCGAAGTCAACGGCGCGTTCAGCTACCCGTCGATCGCGGGACCCGCGAAGCCGGCGGTGAGCGACTACTCGTACTTCGGTTTCGGCTACCCGACCAGAGCCGCCTGCAGCTGACGCGGGCGAGCGACCCGTCCGCTCAGGCGGAGGTCACCGGGAGCGGCGCCTCGCCGAGCGTCTCTGCCGAGAGGAGGATCGCGCCCTCGCCGGTCGCGTAGGCCTCCTCACCGTGCTGGACGACGTCCATGCCGAGCGCCTCCTCGTGCTCGCTGGCGCGCAGCGGGGTGAAGAGCGCGATCAGCCGCAGCAGCAGGAACGTCGCGGCGAACGCGTAGGCGGGACCGGCGAGCGCCGCGATCGCCTGCCAGGCGAGCTGGTGCGCGTTGCCGTAGACGAACCCGTCGGAGACCCCGTTCCATGAGGCCTGCGCGACGAAGCCCAGGAAGACGATCCCGACGAGTCCGGCGGTGCCGTGCGCGGCGAGCACGTCGAGCGTCTCGTCGACGCGCGTGCGGGGACGCCAGACGATGATCGCGTAGCTCGGGAGCGCCGCGACGGCGCCGAGCGCCATCGCCCAGGCCGGGCTGATGTAGCCGCCCGCCGGGGTGATCCCGACGCAGCCCACGATGATCGCGGTCGCGGCGCCGATCGCCGTGACGCGCCGTTCCCGGATCAGGTCGAGCAGGAACCAGACGAACAGCGTGCAGGCTGGCGCTAGCAGCGTGTTGGTGAAGGCGAGGACGCTCGAGCGCCCGGCCGAGAAGCCGCTGCCGCCGTTGAAGCCGAACCACCCGAACCACAGCAGGCCCGCGCCGAGCAGCACGTAGACGGCGTTGTGCGGGAGCAGGGCCTGACGGCCGTAGTCCTTGCGCGCCCCGACGACGAGCGCCGCGGCGAGCGCCGAGAAGCCGGAGCCCATCTCGACCGGCACGCCGCCGGCGAAGTCGAGCGTGCCGTTCGCCTGCAGCCAGCCGCCGCCGAAGGCCCAGTGCGCGAGGACCGCGTACACGCAGACCGACCAGAGGGCTGAGAAGACGAGCATCGGCACGAACCGCATCCGCTCGACGACCGCCCCGGAGACGAGCGCGACGGTGACGATGCAGAAGGCCGCCTGGAAGGCGAAGAAGACGAGCTGCGGGATGTGGGTCCCCGCGCGGGGCGAGAAGGCGACGCCTTTGAGCAGCGCGTTGCCGAGGCCGCCGGTCAGCGACCCGGTCCCGTCGAAGGCGAGGGAGTAGCCGACCAGCGCCCACGTGATCGTCGCGACCGCGAGCGCGGCGATCGACATCATGAACGTGTTGAGCGTGTTCTTGGAGCGGACGAGCCCCGCGTAGAAGAGGCCGAGCGCGGGCGTCATCAGCAGGACGAGCGCCGTCGCCGCGAGCATCCAGGCGGTGTCGCCGGCGCTGATCAGGCGTCCCGCGGTCACGGCTTCACGGGCGTCACCGCACCCTGGTCCGTCTCGCCCGTCCTGATCCTGATCGCCCGCTCGAGTGGGCTCACGAAGATCTTCCCGTCGCCGACCTCGCCCGTTCGCGCGCCCGCGCAGAAGGCGTCGATCGTGCGCTGGACGAAATCGTCGGAGACGGCGACTTCGAAACGGACCTTCTCGGCCAGCTCCATCTTCACCGTCGTGCCCCGGTAGGTCTCGACCCGGTCGAGCTCGCCGCCGTGCCCCTGGATGCGGCTCATCGAGACGCCGCGAACCTCGGCGCGGTAGAGCGCCTCGAGCACATCGTTGACCTTCTCGGGCCGCACGATCGCGGTCACGAGCTTCACAGCCGCGCTCCAATCCGCGCCGCGAGCCGCGACGCTATCCCCAAACTCGAAGCCCCCGCCGCAAGCCTTTCCCCGCCGGAGGCGGCGCGAGACTATCACGCCTCCGGCGGGCCGCTCGGCTGCCGTGACGGACGGGATGCAGGGCGGTGAGAACCCGCACAGACTCCTCAGTCGGCCGGGGACGCGACCGATGATCGTGGTGTCAGAACACCTACAGAGGAGCAGCGCATGAACATCGGACCGATCGGCGGAGCAGCCGCGACCCCCTCCGCCCCGATCTCCAAGCCGGAGTCGATGGAGGTTCCCGGAGCGCCCGACCACGACCACGACACCGACGACAGCCCCGCCAACGCGACCGCCAACGCCGCCGCGGTCTCCGCACCCAAGCTGGGGCGGGTGGACGTCAAGGCCTGACTGCGGCGCCGGTGCGAGCCCGTCCCGGAGACGTCCGGGACGCGCACCGGAATCTCCTGTAGCGTCGAGCGCGTGAGGGCCTATCTGCCAATCGGCCGCGCCGCCGGATCGACGCCCACGAGAGAGGGAGACACGTGGCGCTGAGGGTGGTGGGTGCGGGGCTCGGCCGCACCGGAACGAACTCGCTCAAGCTCGCGCTCGAACGCCTGCTCGGAGGCCCCTGCTACCACATGTACGACCTGATCCGGCGTCCGCGGGACACCGCGAGCTGGGAGGACGCGGTCGCGGGGCGCGCCGTCGACTGGACGGGGCTGCTCGGCGAATACAGGGCGACGGTCGACTTCCCGGCGGCGGTCTTCTGGCGGGAGATCCTCGCCGCCAACCCGGGCGCGGTGGTCCTGCTCTCGAGCCGGGACTCCTCGGAGACGTGGTGGAGAAGCATGTCGAAGACGATCGTCCCGTCGCTCGCCGGGGAGGTGCCCCCCGACGAGCCCGATTGGGCACGGCGGCGCGCGATGAATCTGGAGGTGCTCCGCACCCGCCTCACGCCCGACTGGCCGGACGCCGGCGCGGTGGTCGCGGCGTACGAGCGCCACAACGCGGAGGTCCGCCGGGAGGTCCCAGCCGAGCAGCTGATCGACTGGCGCCCCGGGGACGGCTGGGAGCCGATCTGCTCGGCGCTCGGGCTGGAGGTGCCCGAGGAGCCGTTCCCGCACGAGAACACGACGGCCGACTTCCAGGCCAGGATGGACGTCCCGGCGAGCGAGTAGGGCCGCCGCCTCAGCCGCGCGATGTTGGTCAGAACACCGCGGCCTGGATTGACAACTGTCGACGACCCGTCTACGCTCGGCGCGGCGGCACGGGGGGCTTCAGGATGAGTCTGCGTGCGCCGTCAAGGCCCCTTGGAGGGGGAATCGTGCTCGGGGCAGCATGATCCGGGCTATCGAAATGGAGACAGAATGAGCGGAAGGATTCCGGCGCGGATCGTGCGTCTGGCTGGGGCGCTGCTGGCGGCGATGGCCGTTGCAGCAGTGGCAGCCGGCGCGGCTAGCGCTGAAGTCGTTTACAACAACATCCCGGCGAAACTGCCGGGCAACTTCGCATCGATCGGCCTTGCGGCGACCTCCACGACGGAGTTCGGCGGCGAGATCGAACTGGCGGGGACGGCGCGCAGCAAACCGACGATCACCGTCGTGATGAGCAGCTGGGCCTGCCAGAGCGGCGGCTGGAACACCGAAAACTGCCTCACGCCAAAGCCAAACAAGGGCTTCAAGGTCCCGCTGACGGTGAACGTCTACAACGCGGCGGAACTGAGCGAGGGCCCGGTCGGGACGGCGACCAAGAGCGTGAAGATGCTCTACCGGCCGTCCGACAGCAACAAATGCGAAGGCGGTCGCTGGTACGACGCAGCCGAAGAAACGTGCTTCCACGGCTTCGCGTTCCCGGTCTCGGTGAAGCTGCCGAAGCTCAAGAAAATGCCGAAGCTCGCGGTCGTGAGCTTCAGCTACCCGCACTCGTCGGGTCCCGCGCAGTCGCTCAACGTCTCGACCAGCGAACCGTCCGAAGGGACGCTCTCGCTGGGCGCCCAGCCGGTCGAAGAATGGTTCGCCAACTCGACCTGGAGCGAAATGTACTGCCCGGGTGCCAAAGACATCGGGACCTTCGGCCCCGAGGAAGGCGCCGGCTGTCAGGAAGGCATCAACTACCAGCCCGTCGTCTCCGTGAGCGCCAACTAGTCACGGAGCGACTGTCTGAGATGTAGGACGTGTAGGACCGTAGGACCTGAGGGCCCCGCTTCGGCGGGGCCCTCGTTGTTTTGGGGGGAGGCACCCGGGATCGAGAACGTTCCCTGCCGCATCCCCGAATCTCGGATTCATCTCCCATGGCCGACATCAAAACGGTTCCGACGAGCACATCAACCGCAGGGGCCGCACGCCGAGGTACGCTCGCGACCAGAGATGCATATCGATGTTGTGACGTGGACGCGCTGGCTGGCGCTCGTGATGGCCGTCGAGCACGATGAGGAGGGCACAGTTATCGGCATCGAGCCGCTTGGCTCGGCGTTCGCCATCGCGCCGCGACTCTTCGTCACCGCGGCCCACATCCTCACCCTCCCCTCAGCAGCCTACGATGCGGTCTTGACTGTAGGCGCGGACTCGCAGACGACCCTCACGCAGCCTCGCGTCGAGCCTTGGGCGCTGTTGTGCGACGTGACCGACGACTTCGATCTCGCACGAATCGTCCCAGTCCACAGCATCAGCCTCAACGCGACGACCGATCTCGCGTTGTTCACGACGAAGTTCACTGGCTCAGCGAAGGGCGTCCACGCTGCCGACGAAACCGCGCCACTCTCGATCGTGCCCCCCGTAGTCGGCGCTGTAGTCACCGCACTCGGGCACCCCGACTCTGCTGTCACCTTCTCAACCATCGATGGACACTCCAACATCGACTTCCGCGCAAACACGATCGTGAGCACCGGCACCGTAGAGGAGCATTTTCACGACAAACGCGATGCGTTCTTCATCAACTTTCCCGCGATGCAAGGGGACTTCGCCGCGCCAGGGGGTACCAGCGGCGGCCCGGTCGTCAAGGAAGACGGACACGTCGCGGGCGTCGTCTGCCGAAGCATCGGCCCCGACAGAGACGACAGCCCTTGGACGACGACAAGCTCTCTCCTGCCGCAGCTCTTTGCCATGTCGATCCGACCGAACATTGAGGGGATCGAGCCGCGCAAGTGGACGATCAAGGAACTCGCAGACAAGGGCATCGTCAAGACGGACGGTACCCATCGAGACGTGACCTTTGAGCTTGACGAGAACGGAGACGGGAGGGTGCATTGGCGCTACGACCTGACCACCGAGGGAGAGCCGGGCCCTGCCGGGCCGAACGTCTGAGGACTTCTCGCTCCAGAGCGTGACCCCCAGAGCCCGGCTGTCAGTCGAAGAGAAGGAGGCCCTGCCATGACGCCTTCACTTGGCGCCGGACGAAACGCCCGGTCCGAGCCCTGAGCCGACGATCTCGCGGCAAGCGATGAAGTAATCGGTGCGCGCGGCGTTCCAGTCGGCCCACCATTTCTCGTCGCGTTCGTCGGCCGTCTGCATCAGATCGGTGAGGCGGCCGACGGGACCCAGCATCGAGAGCGGCGCTACGATCGCCGCTGCGCTGAGCGCCCTAGAGATCGACAGGGCGAGCCGGTCCATCTCCGGTTCAAGGAGACGCCGACGAATGCGAGCGAAGCCGTCATGCAGGAGCGGCGCCCGAGACGCCATCGTGCGATTGATCGCCACTTCGGTCCGACCCAGTTGGGGCTCTCTGTAGAGCTTGGAGTGGATCTGTTGCAGAACGTCGTATAGGTCAATGAGGACTCGCTCGAGGTTGGCCTGCCGCGCGTCGCGGGACTGCCGTCGGCTGACGGCGTAGTTCGACACGGCGACTATCGCTCCGCCCCCGATGGCGCTCGCCCCGGCGATGATCGCCGCCGTCTCGCTTTCCAGCATGGCCTCACGCTACCCCGCCGATGGACACTGAGGGAGGTCGTGTGCACATCTGCGTTCGCGTCGATGACGTCACCTTCGCGCGGTAGAGCCCGAGATAGCCAGAAGGCCCGTATCGAACGGGCCTTCTGGTGAGGTGGGCCCGCCTGGACTCGAACCAGGGACCTACCGATTATGAGTCGGCAGCTCTAACCAACTGAGCTACGGGCCCGTCGCCGGACGATCGCTCGCGCGCCGCCGGCCCGCCAGACGCTACCAGCGGTCGGGCGCCCCGGCTCGCGTCGTGTAGCTTTGACCGCCGGCAGCATCCAACGAGATCAGGGGGCATACGTGGCATACGTGATCACGCATTTCTGGCCGGGCGGAACCGACGAGCAGTACCGCGCGACGGTGGCCGTCGCGCACCCGGCCGACGGGCTGCCCGACGGGCAGGTGTACCACGCGGCCGGGCCGACCGACGGGGGCTACCTCGTCGTCGCGGTGTGGAACGAGAAGGCGGACTTCGAGCGCTTCGTCAGCGAGAAGCTGATGGGCGGCCCGCCGATCGAGGGGGGCTTCCAGGGCGCGCCCGAGGAGCGCACCGCCGAGGTCGCGAACCTCCTCACGGCGTAGACGCCCGAGTCGGCAAGGCCGCGGTCGCGCAGGCTCACGCGCGTCGCGGCCGTCGCCGCCCGGGCCGGCGGACGTCGCAGCCAGTTGCCGCTCGTCTGCCCGGCGCCGGCGACGCTCAGGGGAATGTGACGAGCAGGCGCGCCGCCCCGGCGAGACTTCCGGTGTCTTCGCCGGACACGAGCTCGCCGATGTAGCAGACCCGCTGCGTCGGCTTCTTGGTCGCTTCGCCTTCGGGGCAGAGGCCGACTTTGAACGTCGTCTGGAAGCGGCCCTTCGCGTCGGTCAGGACCGTCGCTCCTTCTTCCAGGCACGGGTTCGACGGCGCCAGCCAGAACGTCTTGCCGCACTCGCGCAGCTCGATCGAGGTGTTGGGCGGGAACCCCCTGCCCTTCAGCGCCGTTTCGGCGCCGACCATCAGCTTGTGAGGTTTGGCGGCGATTTTCGGGGCCATCGCCGCGGCGGCGGCCGTGAACGTCGCGCCGAGCGCGAGGCTCGCGCATCCTGCCGCGAGAAGCTTCCTGAAGTCGAGCACGTCCTCTCCCCTCTTCGCGGAACCCCGTCGAAGGAGTCTAATCCCGAACGGCGGCCCGCGAACGACGCCTTGCGCACCGCTCAGATGTGGGATGCTCCGGCCCGCCGCCCGCCGGGCGGCCTCGGGTGCAGCAGAGGAGGCAGGAGAGAATGGCGGCAGAGAAGGCAGCGATCGTCACGGGAGCGTCGAGCGGGATCGGCCTGGCGATCGCCAAGGTCCTCGGCGAGGAGGGCTACGCGCTGACCGTCGCCTCGCGCCGACCCGAGAAGCTCGAGGGCGCCGTCAGCGAACTGCGCGAGCTCGGTCACGACGTCGAGTCGCTCGCCGTCAACGTCGCCGACGAGGGCGAGGTCAAGAAGGTCGTCGACGCTCACACCGAGCGCTTCGGCCGCCTCGACGTGCTCGTCAACAACGCCGGCGTCGGGATCGGCGCCCCGGTCGGCGAGATCCAGACCAAGCACATCGACATGCAGCTAGCGATCAACCTGCGCTCGATCTTCCTCTTCTACCGCGAGTGCGTCCCGCTGCTCAAGGAGGCCGCCGCCGAGCACAGGAACGCGCTGGTCGTGAACACCTCGTCGATCTCCGGCAAGCACGGCGAGGCGTGGCTGTCGGTCTACTCGGCGACCAAGCACGGCGTCGTCGGCTGGACCGAAGCGATGAACAAGGAGCTCGGCGCCGACGGGATCAAGTCGACCGCCCTCTGCCCCGCGTTCGTCGACACGCCGATGACCGACTTCGTCAAGGAGCACGTCCCCCCGGCGGAGATGATCCGCCCCGATGACATCGCCGAGTCCGTCCGCTTCCTGATCCGCGTCTCCCCCGCCTGCGTGATCCCCGAGATCATGTTCGTGCGGCCTGGCGACTCGCTCTAGGAGACTCGGCCGGCGCTCAGTGATGCTTGCGTGAGCGCCGGCGCGCGACGGTCCGCTTCTTCCTGACCGCTTTCAGCGCGACAGCCGTCACCCGGCCCGGCAGCATCGCCGGCCCTCCGACCGCCTGCACCGTCGCCGTGAAGCTCTCGGAAGGCAGCACGTCGGGGATCGTCTCGCTACGCCGGGAGGGCTTCGCGAAGAAGCTGTCGATGCGCCCGTCGCTGCCCTTGATCCTCACCCGGTAGACCCGCGCGAGCGGCGTCGCGCTCCAGCTGAGCGTCGCGCTCGCGCCGTGGCGGAGGAAGCGCAGGCGTGCTGGGCGCCCGGGTCGCGGCGGGCGCGGCGCGGTGTAGCGGCCGACCGCGATCGTCTGAAGCGGCGCGCCCGTCACGCCGATCACGGTCGCGTAGATCGTGCGGCCGCGGGCGAGCGCCTGCGTGGGCGTGAAGCTGAGCGTGCCCTTGGGCTTCGTGACGGTCGCGAGGCCGTGGATCGAGTCCTTGCCCCGTTCGTAGATCCGCACCTTCATGCCCGCCGAGAGGTTCGTCGCGCGGTAGGCCAGGGTGTAGCGCCCGCCGTGGCCGCGCCGCACCGAGGCGTGGATCGCGGGCGGAGGCGCGGCGTCGGCCTCTTCGATCGCGCTGATCGGCGCCGAGCCGGGCGCCCGCTTGATCTTCCATTCCCCGCCGCCCGGAGCGGCGAGGTAGACGATCACGTGGTGGGGGTCCGTGCCGAGCGCCGCGACGAACTCGGAGCCCGACTGCACGACCTTGCCGGGCGTGGCGGGGGTCGTGAAGCTCTGCCCGTTCGGGCCGCTCAGGGTCACGACGGGAGTGCCGCTGTCCGAGGAGATCCGCAGGTCGCGTCCGAGCGGGTCGCTCGCGAGCGCGATCGTCGCCGCGGGTCCGCTCGAGGGGATCGCGACCGGCGCCTTGGGCGGGCGCCCGCGCAGCGATTCGGTTTCCGTTTCGTTGACGAAGCCGCCGGTGTGCTGCTTGAGGGGCACCTGCTTGTAGGTCTTCAGGTGGTCCTTGCAGTTACCTATAAACCCTTCGCCGCCGACGCTCGAGGTCTGGAAGTCCCAGAAGCCGAGCGCGCCGAACGGTCCCAGCGCGCCGCAGCCCGCGATGTAGTGGTTGTTGACGATGCCGGCGATTTCGCCTTCGATCACCCAGATCTTGGCGTGCACGCGGCCGTAGGCTTCCCACAGCCCCGAGCTCGATTCGTCCCAGTAGCCGATTTCGCCTTCGACGCTCACCTCCGGTTCTTTGGAGCCGAACGGGACGCCGATTTTCACCTGCAGCAGCGCGTCGGAGTAGCCGTCGGAGTAGACGTCCCCCTCGAGCGTCGCGATTTCGTTGTCTTCGTACTTGAGCGTGCCCTTGCCGCCGAAGAAGCCGAGCTGTTCTTCGGTCGCTTCGGCGTATTTGAAGAGCAGTTCGAGCTCGAGCGTGCCCGCAACCTTCGCGCCGAGCACGCCGCCGAAGCTGATCGGTTCAACCCCGACCGAGCCCCCCATCTTGTTCAGCGAGATGCCCGGGTAGACGGGGATTCCGGGCGGCGGCAACGTCAGCGCGAGCGAGGCAGAGTGGAACTGGCCGTGCTGGAAGGACAGTTCGCCTTCGAGGCCCGGTTCTTCGAGCAGCCCGAAGGTGATCGTCGCCTTGGCCTGCCAGGTGTCCCGTTTGTTCGGGTCGGGGTTGCCCGGGAAGTAGTAGGCGAACGACGCGTCCTTGACCTTGAAGACCGGCGCGAGGCTCGCTTCGGGGATCGAGAACTTCAGCGAGCTCAGTTCGATCCCCGTTTCGAGGCTCGCGATGATCTCGAGTTCCCCGGTCGCCTGGAAGGAGACCGATTTCAGGTCGAGCGCGACCTGGACGTCGAACAGGACCTGTCCCTTGCCGGTCAGGTACACGACGACGGTGCCGGTGAGCGGGAAGCCGCCCGGGAGCGTCGCGCACGACCTCGTCGGCCCCGACGGCGGGCAGCAGCCGAGGTCTTTGCTGTTCGGCGCACACTGCTTGCCGACGCCGAGGCTCAGCAGCACGGTGCCTTTGGCTTTGCGTTCGCGTTCTTCGTCGGCCGCGTGGGCGTGCGGCACGACGTAGGCCCGCGCGAGTTTCACCGTCGGGGTGTGTTCGAAGACGGTCACGAGATCGACGGGGCTCGATTCGAGGTCGTAGCCGCCGAGGGTCATGTCGCCGATCGGGGTGTTCGGCAGTTCCAGGCGCACGGGCGTGCCCGACAGGAGGTATTCGAAGCCGATGCCGAGGTGGCGCTTGACGGTGATCCGCCAGACCCCGTAGCCGCCTTCGCGCGGCACCATCGTCATCCCGTTCAGGTCGAGCTGGCGGCTCTGGATCAGAAGGTCGGTGCTGCTTCCGGGCGCTTTCTGGACGCATTCGCCGAGCAGCTCGACGGTCGCCACTTCGAAGCTCGTCTGGCAGGGGCCTTCGCCGCCGTCCGGCTTCGGGGGCAGCGTCACGCCGGTGATCACGAGGCCGAAGCGACTGGTCGATTTTTCCCCGTCGCTGCCCGTAACGGTGAGGCCGATCGTGTGCGGCCCGGGCCGCAGCGGGAAGCGCGCGATCGGGTTGGTGCCGGTGCTCGTGTCGATCTTCCCGTCGCCGTTGAAGTCCCATTCGTAGGAGACGATCCGTCCGCTGCTTCCCGGCGAGGAGCCCGCCCCGCTCAGCGTCACGGGTTCGCCCGAGTGCGGGCTCGGGGTGAGCACGGTGATGACCGACGTCGGGGGCGTCGGCGGAGCGGGCGGCTTCGGTTCCGTTTTCGGCGGGGGTTCGGAGGCGGGCTGCTGGAATGAGAGGTCGTCGATCCCGACGTTCTCGCTCGAGACCTTGGCCTTCGTCCTGATTTCGAGGAAGGCGACGGGCGTGGCGCCCGGGTCGAGCGCGATCTTCGTCCACGCGCTCGGCGTCGCTTCGCCCTCGCTCAAGCCGATCTGTTTGCCGGCGGCATCGTAGGCGACGAGGTCCATCGTCACGGGCGGGACCCCGACCGCTCCGACGACCGCGACCTGCACCGAGAGCGGTCCCGTCGGCGTGCGCGTCAGCTTCCCGAACGTGCCCTCGAAGGTCGGCGCCGCCGGATCGGTGCAGGTCGGCAGCTGCGCGTAGTTCGGCGCGCTGGGCGGCGTCGGCGTGGCGCCGCTCGCGGCCTGCACGGTCGGTGCGCCGCAGTCGCCCGCGCCGCCGACGGCCCCCAGTTCGTCGGCTTTGCCGAGCCGCAGACCCACGCTTTCGAACTGCGTCGTGACGGTCGTCCCGGCGGCGAGACCGTCGAAGCCGACGACCGTTTCGGTCGCTGCCGCGACCGGGGCCGAGGCGGCCAGCGCGCCCGTCAGGGCGAGGAGGAAGGCGAGGAGCGCGACGATCCGCGCGGGCGCAGATCCGCAGGATGAGTGCGCCGAGCCGTCCGCCGACGTGCGGCGGCATGGGACACGCTCCATCTCAGGCAGGGCCCCCACCGAGGCCGGAGACTACTCTCCCCGACATGCGGGATGCAACGAACGTCCAGACTTTCGCTACGCGGGCTGCAGAACCCGCTCGGCGGGCGCCGTCGGGCGGCCGGAGTCGCGCTCGGACCGGCGCCGACGGAGACCGCGGCGAAGGCGCCGCGCGCGGATCTCGCCGGCCGGGTCGTGGGCGTCGTCGGCGCGGCGCGGGCCGCGCCTGATCCGCTCGGCGATCAGCGTGCGGTGCTCGGCGATCGCGCGGTCGAGCTCGAGCCCGTCGGACTCGTGCAGGCTCGCTTCGAGCTGCGTGACGAGGATGCGCAGCTCGCGGTCGGTGGCGGGACGGCTGCCGCCGCGGGAGCGGGCGAAGCGGTCCCAGGACTTGGCGAAGGAGATGAAGTCCGTGCGCCCGCCGCGGCGGTGGGCGGCGAGCATCGGGCAGACGCCGCCGGAGCCGTCGGTGTAGGCGCCGACGATCACCCGCTCGGCGGAGGTGACGGCGTCGAGCATCGCTCGACGAGTGACGACGGGCAGGCAGTCGATCGCCAGCCTGAGGCTCTCGATCGGGCTGCTGCGGCGGTGGCGGTTTCGCATAGGCTGTGCCTCGGACTGGCCGCACGGCCAGCGCTTGTTGAGGCGCGGCCAAGACTAGGCCAGCGACTCCGCATCGACAAAGAATCCCCTGCAGCTGAAAGGAAACTTGCATGAAGCTCGGCATCCACATCGGTTACTGGGGTCTCGGTCTGACCTCCGAGGACCAGCTGCAGATCGTTCAGGAGGCCGAGCGGCTCGGCTTCGACTCGGTGTGGGCGGCCGAGGCCTACGGCTCGGACGCGGCGAGCGTGCTCGGCTGGCTCGCCGGGCAGACGTCGAAGATCCGCCTCGGCTCGGGGATCTTCCAGATGCCAGGCCGCTCGGCTGCGATGACGGCGATGACGGCGGCCACGATCGACCAGCTGTCGGACGGGCGGATGATCCTCGGCATCGGCTCCTCCGGGCCGCAGGTCGCCGAGGGTTGGCACGGTCAGCGCTTCGCCAAGCAGCTCCAGCGCACGCGCGAGTACGTCGCGGTCGTGCGGATGGCGCTGGCCCGCGAACGGGTCGACTTCCAGGGCGAGACGCTCGAACTGCCGCTGCCGGACGGGCCGGGCAAGGCGCTGAAGCTGACGATCTCCCCCGTTCAGGAGCGGATCCCGATCTACCTGGCGGCGATCGGGCCGAAGAACACGGCGCTCGCGGGCGAGATCGCCGACGGCTGGATCCCGACGCTGTTCTCCCCCGAGCACGTCACCGACCTGCGCAAGCTGCTTCAGGAAGGCGCCGATCGCAGCGGCAAAAGCCTTGACGGCTTCGACATCGCCCCGACGGTCAGCCTCTGCATCGACGACGACCTGGAGGCGGCGCGCAACACGATGCGAGCCTTCATCGCGCTCTACGTCGGCGGGATGGGCTCGCGCAAGCAGAACTTCTACAATCAACTCGTCTGCCGCTACGGCTTCGAGGCCGAGGCGAAGGAGATTCAGGACCTCTACCTCGACGGCAAGCGCGAGGAGGCGATGGCCGCGATCCCCGACAAGCTGATCGACTCGGTCTCCCTGTGCGGCCCCAAGGAGGCGGTCCGCGACCGCCTCGCCGCCTACCGCGAGGCCGGGGTGGGCACGCTCGGCATCACGCCGACCGCGTTCGGACGCGACGAGCGCGTCGAGCAGATGCGGATGCTCGCGGAGCTCGCTGCCTGAGCGGCGCCCTGCCCGCACCCGACGCGATGAGACCGGTCCCCCGCCGGGTCCTGCTCGGGGCCTTCGGCGACCCCGGGCACGCCTTCCCGATGATCGCCCTCGGCCGGGCCCTGGCCGCGCGGGGCCACGACGTGACGCTGCAGACGTGGCGGCGCTGGGAGACCCACGTGCGAGCCGAGGGCATGGAGTTCGCGCCGGCGCCGGAGTACCAGGTATTCCCCCAGGGTCCCGAGCCGCTGGACTTCTACGAGGCGGTCGTCCACGCGACCGAGGACACGTTGCCGCTCGTGCGCGAGCTGCAGCCAGAGGTCGTGGTCGCGGACATCCTCACGCTCGCCCCGGCGCTCGCCGCGGAGATCGAGGGGCGTCCGGTCGCGACGCTGATCCCGCACGTGCACCCGCACGGGCGCCCGGAGCACCCGATCTACTCGCTGGGCGCGCGGATGCCTCGTAGCGCCGCCGGGCGGGCGCTGTGGAGGCGGGCGCAGCCGATCGTGCAGAGTGGCCTCGAGCGGGGGCGGTGCGAGCTCAATGACACCCGGGCCCGGCTCGGCCTGCCGGCGCTCGATCGCGTCCACGGGGGGATCAGCCCGGACCTGGCGATCGTCGCGACGTTCCCGCAGCTCGAGTACCCGCGCGAATGGCCGCCCGGCGTTCACGTGGTGGGACCGCTGATGTGGGAGCCGCCCGCCGAGGACGGCGGCACGGAGAACGCCCTGGAGGGGGCCTTCGCCGCTCGTCCTGAGCGGCCGTTGGTGCTCGTGGCGCCCTCGACGGCCCAGGACGCCGAGCACCAGATGCTGGAGGCCGCCCTGCGGGGGCTCGCCGGGATCGACGTCGACGTGCTCGCGACGTACAACCGCAGGCTGCCTCCGCGGCCCCTGCCGGTGCCGGGGAACGCGCGGGTCATCGACTGGATCGTCTACTCGCGGGAGATGCCCCGGGCCGACGTGGTCGTCTGCCACGCCGGCCACGGCACGCTCGCGCGGGCGCTGTCGTGTGGGTGCGCCGTCGTCGCGTGCCCCGCCGTCGGGGACATGAATGAGAACGCCGCGCGGCTCGACTGGGCGGGCGCGGGGGTGCGGCTGCCGCGCCGGTTCGTGACGCCGCGGACGCTGCGGCTGGGGGTGGAACGGGCACTCGGCGAGCCGGGCATCAAGGCTCGAGCTCGGGAGATCGCGGCATGGTCGCGGACGCACGACGCTGGTAGCGCCGCGGCGGAGCTCGTCGAGGAGCTGGCCGCGAGCCGGTGAAGCGCCGACACCCGGTGGGGCCGCGGGCTGCCGTCACCGCGGGCCGATCCCGACGTGGTTGCAGCTTTGGGATCTCGCCGCTCGAAGCACTAGCCGTCTCCCTGGCCTTGGAGGGGCAAGCCGATCGAATCGACGAAGAGCCTGCGACCCTCAGGCGGGTCCGCGGTGATCACCGCGGCGCTCGTCATGAAGAGAACGTCCGCGGAACGAGCCTAACGCGGGAACTCCGGGGGTGGGACTCGAACCCACAACCGTCCGGTTAACAGCCGGATACTCTGCCATTGAGCTACCCCGGACAATAGTGTCCATTCTGTGGTGCTGAGGTCAGGTCCGCGGATGCCTACACGGCTTCCCCATCCTCAACTTCAGCATGGCAATTAGAGCACAGAAGGACGCACTTCTGCGCCTCGGCACGAAGGGTGTCGAGCGAGAGCGCGACACCCTTCGCGTTCAGCTCGATGAGCTTTTCCGCAGGATTGACGTGGTGGAAGTGGAGCGCCCTCATCGTCTTCGAGTACCCGCACCGCACGCAAGCGCCCCCTGCCTCTTCGACGAGGATCCGCTTCATCTTGCGCCGACGGCGCGAGACCGCCTCCGCGCGACACTTTCGACACCGGTAGTAGCCCCTGCCGTCTACGACGAACTCGGTTTCGCCGTGAGTTGCGCACATCATCTGCGCTTCACGAGAGCCGTTCTCGCGCGCGACACGTGACTCCGCGGCGCGCCGGGAGCCGGACGGGCTCCAGGTCTTCAGCCCATATCTCTGGAGCCAGTACCTCACCGTCGCCTTGCTCCGATCCACCTCAGCGGCGATCTGCGCGATCGACAACCCACGCCCTGCGAGCGCCTCCAGCTCCTCTTTGCCCAACCCGCCACGCGCAGCGTGCTTCTCCGCCGAGACCGCCCGCAGCCCGTGAAGATCGAGCCAACTCGCGACGGTCGATTCGTGGCGGCCGACCCTCCGACCGATCGCGGCCAGCGAGAGCCCCTCGGCGAGCATCGCTTCGAGCAGGTCGCGTTCCATGCCCCCATGTTCGCGGCCTTTCCCCTGCAAATCGAGGATTTCCGGGGCCATTTCACGTCCGTGTCACAGACTTCCTACATCTGACACAAATCCGCGTGACGGAGGACACAAAGCCGTCCCCGGTACCTCTGCATCTGCCCCAAGCCCGCGAAACCCGCGAGCGCCCCGGCCGGCCTCCCCTACCCCCGCTCCCCCGTCTCTTCGAGCACCCGCGCGTAGGCCCGGTCGAACTCGACTTTCAGCGCGGCCTTCTCCCGCGCGAGGCCCTCCACGTCGGTCCCCTCCTGCCCGCGGGCGCGCTGGATCCCGCGGTCGAGGCGGGCGAGCTCGAGCTGCAGGCGCTGGACCTCGAGCATGTCGGGGTTGGCCTCCTCCCCGCCCGCCTGGACGATCAGCTCGGCCAGGAGCGAGCGGAGGTCCTCGTCCTCCTCGGGCCCCTCGCCCCGTTCGCGCTCGCCGGGCGCCTCGGCCATCGGCGCGTAGAGGTCCCCCTCGGCGAGGTGGGTCGCGGCGCGGCGCATCAGCTCGCTCGAGAAGTCCTGCTCGATGTTCAGGCCTGCGAGCGCGACCGCCCCCTGCTCGGGCGAAGCGATGCACAGCGCGAGGAACGCCCGCTCGGTGTCTTCCCGGCGCGTGGCGAGGAGCTGCCCGCCCCCACCCGCCGTGCGCCGCGCCTGGACCTCCGGCCCGCCGCCGCCACCGTTGCCACCACCCGAACCCGAACCCGCACCCCGACCGCCCTCTCCCGCTCCCTGGCGCCCCCGCGGCTCGCCCCCTCCGCGCGCCGCCCCCGCCCCGCGCGCTGGCCCCGCCCCGCGCGCTGGCCCCTCTGCGAGGAGCTGCTCGGCGAGGCTCTCAGGCAGCGCGAGGCGGCTGGAGACGAGCCTCGTCAGCTCGAGGCGCATCGCGCTCGGGGGCAGCTGGGCGAAGACGGGCTTCAGATCCTCGAGGATCCGGTCGCGCCCCTCGGGGCTGCCCGTCTCCCCCGCGTCGAGCGCGCGCTCGACGCGGAAGCGCACGAGCGGCATCGACTCGTCGGCGAGCTGCGCCAGCCGGGCCGCCCCGCCGGGCTCGCCGACGAGGTCGGCAGGGTCCTTGCCCTGCGGCAGGGCGACGACGCGCAGCTCGAGCTTGCGTCCCTCCGCGACCCGCGC
>Ga0134125_10001307_pt1 | contig 30770 bp, 26 predicted proteins | sample KB31751_FD_96464 | JGI IMG/M metagenome (GOLD analysis project Ga0134125, IMG submission 96464) | Terrestrial soil microbial communities with excess Nitrogen fertilizer from Kellogg Biological Station, Michigan, USA - KB3-175-1 | ecosystem: Environmental > Terrestrial > Soil > Unclassified ... | reverse complement strand
CTAGGCAGCGATCGACCAGCTCGCAGAGGTCAGTTGGTATGCTCGGCCTGGCCTGCGCGAGCGGCCTCGCAATTGGCGCGGGGCGGCCACTCAGACATTCGAGCTCACGGCGGTGCGGTGAACGGCAGCTCGTTCGACAAGAGCTCGTATGCGACGACGCCGAAGCTGAACACATTGGCCTGCTTCGGTATCGCGAGGCTGCTCCTGCGCGGCCTCCGACGCGAGTAGTACGGGCGAGGGCGATGGCGGCGTGAGCGGCGGCGCAGCCGCGGCCGCACGTATCAAGGAGTCCGCATCGTCCGCGCTCACGCTTTTTCGTCAACGAGCCCAAGGTCGCGAGCCTGGCGACGCAGCTCGTCTTTCAATAGCTGATAGCGCTTGCGCAGCCGATCGCTTTCACGCGAAAGATCCGCGTCGGCTGTCGTCTCCACTCCGAGCATGACGCGGGCTACTTCTTCCCACGACAGTCCGCGATCGACGCGCAAAACGAGTAGCGTGCGATCGTCGGGATCGAGAGCGTCACGCAGCACCTTGAATCGATCCTTAACGTCGGTGCGTAACCATGGCTGCGTCCGCGTACGTGCCAGCTCGACGAGCGCGTCCAGCCGCGAGTCACCGGTGCGGCGATTCCAGGGGGAGCGGCGGAAGCGCGCTGCAGCATGACGTGCGAGTAGATACAGCCACGTTCGCACGCTGCAACCGAGCTTGAACGACGCCAAACCTTTCCATAGGTCTTCGCCGACCTGCGAGAAGACGTCCGCCGTATGCCTCGAGTGCCCGCGTCGCCGCTTGGTCGAGCTGCCTGGCCCGGATGAGCCCGGCGAGCTCGTCCTCGACGTCCGCCCCCATATGACTAGTGTACCTCTGGGAACTGCGACGGCGATCGCGATCGGGTTGCGTTGGTCGCACTTCGGGTAGCTCCGACAAGCAACCGTCTACCAGCGACGTGAGCGCCGGGGCACAGGCGGCCGCGCTCGTTGAAACATGTTCAGCCTGGGAGTTCTCGCTCATGAGCTCTTGGCACCCGACTTCGCTGCACCGGTGCAACGTCGCGTATTAACACGGAAAGAATGCGGTGATTTCCGAGATTAAGGGAAAGCGAGGCGGTCGCTTCACGAATAGCAGGGAGCGTCTCTACCTCCCCAAGGAGGACACATGAACTCGTTGGTCATCGCGGCGCTGTCCTGCACCGTCGGCTTGATGTCCATCGTTGACAGTCGGGCGGCCAACTCGGTGCGCGCTTGCAGCGCTGGCGAAGTTGCCGCTTGCACGCGTCTGGAAGCTAGGCTCGAGACCGTTTTCGCCGACGGTAACGAAGCGGATCGCCAAATCGGGCACGAGCTCGCTTCAGCAGCGGTGCGAGTCATCGGCGACGGGACGCTCGAGACTGTGCGGCAATGCGCGATCAACGAAACCGGCGCGTGCGAGCGAGTCCTGCGTGTGCTCCTCGGTCTTTTCACAGGCGCCGACGCACAGCTCGATGCATCGGCGGACCGTCCATTGGCGCGCGCGATCGCGATTCGCGTGTCAGCGATTGTCACGGCGGACGCTCGCCGGTGATCTCTCCGATCCGTCCGTTTGCGGTTGGGCCACTCGTGCTGCTCGCCGCATGCGCACACACCGCGCCGGTCGAGCGGCCGGAGACAGGGACGACCACCGACGCCGCGACGGAGATGCGGCGCTGCGTCGACGTGGATGAATGTCGTGATGTCGGTGCGCGCGTGAAAAAGATGCTGCTTCAGAGGCGCGAAGCTGCAGAGGCGGAACGGCTGGTCCACAAGCTCGTCGAGATCTTACGGCACAGTGACGCGACGCCGGTGATCGGCGGCGTAATCGCAAATTGCCGGCGTGGCCATCAAGCGTCATGTCGCGCGCTATGGTGGGCAGTGGATCGCCTGTACCTCGATGAAAGGGCGACCGCCGCGCGCGCGAACGAGTGTCCGCTTACGCAGGCGCTTGCCACAGCGATGGAGTTCTAGCCATGCGTCCCGCGCCGCTCGCGCGGGTGCTGTGTGGCGGCGCCGGCTCTGGTGCCGTCCGAGGGTTTGCCGACTGACCCGCGCGACACCGGCCGCCACGCCAATGGGGGCGCGGCGCCGTCGATCCGAGCAATCGTGCCTATCAGCCATGCTGCCCCTCTTTCTGGAGTCGCGACCAGACGACCGCGACGCTGATCAGCGCTCGCGCCGGCGGCCTCGACTGGAACGAGCTCGTAGCCGAGCGCCCTTGAGTGCGAGCGAGACACGTTGGTCTGCGACCAACCAGATCTCGGGATTCGTGCCGGCGGACGGCAGTGGAACCTATTCTCGGCTGCGTCCGCTCGATGAATCTCACAGCACGATCCTCTATCGCATGAGCACGCGCGTGCCCTGCTACCAGATGCCGCCCATCGGCACGCGCCTCGTCGACGAATACGGTCGGGCAAAGGTCGCCGCGTGGATCAAGACGATGACGTGCCGTCTACCCGTCGCCTGCGCCGCCCCCAATGGCTTCGGCGCCGCTGTTCACGAATCGCGGGTCGTGTCTCTACCGGGGCAGGGAGGGAACATGGGCGTTCTACGGTTCTGCATTTTGTTAGCATCGTGCTGCGCGACGGTGAGCGCTACGGCCGACGAATCGAGCGCATGGCGAGCGCTCTATCGTGAGGGGTCTCGCCAATACGATCTCGGCGATTTCCGCGCGGCGCTGGACGCTTTCAAGCGCGCGTATCTCGCACACGAAGAAGCGGGCATCTTGTTCGACATCGCGGAGTGCCACCGGCAGCTCGGTGAGAATGTGGACGCCGTCCACGCGTATCAGAGCTATCTGCGCCGCAAACCGGACGCCGCTAATCGCGCCGACGTCGAGGCGTTGGTCGTGAAGCTTCAAGCGGCTCCGGCGGCACCTCCGTTGAGGTCCAATCCGTCAGCGGCAACGTCGACGACAGCGTTGTCAACTCCACCGGCCCAAGCCGCTGCACCACCGGCGCCGCCAGCGCCAGCGCCGGTGTCACAAGCACCGCACGGCACCCTCTACAACCCCTGGGGCGCGACCGCAGCGATGCCGCCGCCGGCGCCGGCAGCGTCACAAGCGGAGGAACCAGGGGCGACTTCGCAGGCTGCATCTTCTGGCTCGGCGCTACCGTCTGCGACGCCGGCGGCGACAATGGCGTCTGCGCCCGCCTGGGCTCCGACGGCGGTCGAAGCGGGGCCGCACTCCCGCACCAAGTCACGCGCCTGGATTGCGGCCATCGTCGTTCCTGCCGTCACGGTGCTCGCGGTCTCGATCGGCATCACCGCCTGGTACTTCTCGCCGTCACCGACGTTCACGAAAGTGGGGCCGGCACAATGAGGCGGGCAGCGCTGATTTCCGTTGCCGTCGCGCTCGCCGGTTGCAAGGGCTATCCGGACCTCTGCTCCGCATACGGCGGCAGGACGTGCATCTCGGTCGAGCTGAACCTTTCATCGGCGGGGCCGGCCGCCATCGATTCAATCCGCGTGACGCCTCAGTCAGGATTCACACTGACCGATTCGAGCTCGCAGCTGTCGCTTCCTAAGGGCAGCGCTACGCCGCTGCCGATTCTCCTGCCGATCCTTCCTGCGACGCTCACCGCGCACACCGTTGTGCTCGACGTCGAAGGATTGCTCCAAGGCAACCTTGTCGGTAACGCGTCGGTCACGACCCAGCTCTCCGTCGGAGAGCATGTGCAGGTGGCGGCCGACCTGCGGCCCGCGTTCGACCTTCCGAGCGACATGGGCCACGGCGGTGGCGGCGGTGGCGGCGGTGGCGGCGGTGGCGGCGGTGGCGGTGCGCCCAGCGCGGACATGAGCGTCAATTGTGATCCAGTCAAACAAACGGGCTGCGGTGCCGGATACAAATGCGCGGTTCCGTCGGGAAGCAGCGCCGGGCAATGCGTCACCAACGGCACCGTCGCGCTCGGCGGGAGCTGCACTTCGACGCGCGATAACTGTATCGCAGGCGATTATTGCGTTCCTGGTCTCAACTATTGTGCTCGCTTTTGCCGTTCCGACAGCGACTGCCCCACGAGCGCGGCACCGCTGGCATCGAGCAACGTTTCACATTGCGGCACGTTCGACTCGGTCTACCAAGTCGGGTCCGCGTACATCTGCACGCAGCCGTGCAATCCGGTGCTCACTGCGGGCCCGAGCGGCTGCGTCACTGGCACGAAGTGCGACGCGTGGGGAATGACGGCGGGCGACGGTGGCAGCACTGAATACACCGAGTGCTGGTGGGAGGGCACGGCTGCTGACGGAGCGACCTGCACGAGCAACTCGGACTGCGCAGCGGGATATGGCTGCTTCGGATCGGCAAGCTCCGCTCGCTGCCGCATGTATTGCAGGGCCGGCACGAACAGTGACTGCAGCATTCTTGGGCAAACATGCGTTCCCGTGGCTGGCGCGAGCTTCACCGGCGCCTGCTGCCCATCTTCGGGATGCTGACGATGGGAGCGAGCACTTGAACATGGACGACGAAGACGACTTGCTAATTCGCGCCGTCGCTTCGGCGCCGGCACGACAGCCGCCGAAAGCCACGACGGCAGCCCCGACGCTCACCTCGCCGGCCGGCGAGTACGAGATCACGGGCCAGCTCGGCCAGGGTGGCATGGCGACCGTGTTCGCGGGCGTGCATCGGCGCACACGCCAACGCGTCGCGATCAAGTTTCTCCGGACCGAGCTCTCGCGGCAGCGCGACGTGGTCGCCCGCTTTTTCAACGAAGCGTATGCGGTTCGGCACATCCGGCATCCGTCAGTGGTCGAGATCTTCGAGGTAGCGCAGGTGCCCGATGGTGTCGCGTACATCGTGATGGAGTTTCTCGACGGCGAGACGCTTTCTGCGCACTTGCGACGCGCCGGCCGGCTCGGCGTCGCCGCCCTGCCCATCGTCCGTGAGGTCGCAGCGGCCGTTGCGCAGGCTCATGAGTGCCGCATCGTCCATCGCGATCTGAAGCCCGACAACGTCATGCTCGTTCCAACGGCGACAGCGCTGCGGGTCAAGGTGCTCGACTTCGGTATCGCCAAAATCGCGCACGATGCGGAACTTGCGCCGGGCATGGGCGTACGCACGAGGACGGGCACGGTGCTCGGTACACCGCTCTACATGTCGCCCGAGCAGTGCCGTGGCGACGGCGGCGTCGGCGCGCCGACCGACGTTTATGCGATGGGCGCGATGTTGCATCAGTTGGTCGCCGGCACGCCGCCGTTCAACGCTAGTGGCATCGGCGAGCTGTTGCTGTTGCAAGTTTCGGCGCCGCCTCCGCCTTTGTCACACCTTGTACCGGGCGTGGACCCATCGCTCGAGCAGTTGACGCTGAGTATGCTCGAAAAAGAACCACAGCGACGGCCGACCATGCACGTCGTCCTCCGCGCGCTCGATCGCCTGATTGCGGGCAACGTTCCGGCGACCGCCGCTGCTCCCACTCTGATTCTGTCGTCGGGGCCGCTCCGTGACAGCTTGCGTGTGCGGGCGAGTCGCATTGTGATCGCTGGACTGACGGCGTCTCTCCTGGGCGGAGGCGTCGTCATGACATTGCGCGCGCGACATTCCTCTGCGGTTTCCGCGATCGCACCGTCGTCTGAGAAGCCGACGGCCGTGCTGCGCTCGGCCGTACAACACGGGCCTGCCGACGCTCCGAAGACGATCGTCTGGCTCATCAAGAGCGAGCCGGCGCATGCCAGCGTTGTGCGCAGCGACGACGGAAAGTTATTGGGCCGCACGCCCTGGTACGTCGAGCAACCCGCGGCGACGGGCACGCTCGACGTGGTCGTGCGCAAGCGTGGTTATGCCGAACAGCGCGCAACACTCGATAGCGCCGCCGACAGCACACTCCATTTGAAGTTGGCGCCGACGCATGGTGCGCGGATTCACCAGGAGGACGATCTTGATGTTCAGCCGCTCCGGTAGTGTCGTCGTGATTCTGATGGCGGTGTCGTCCATGGCGTTCGCAGAGAGTGCGCGCGATGCCTATAGCCGTGGGCTTGCATTGTACTCGGCTGGTCGATTCGCCGAGGCCGCGGACGCTTTTGTCGCAGCATACGAGAAGAAACTGAAGCCGCTCATACTCTTCAACGCCGGGCAGGCGTACCGCAAGTCCGGCGACCTCGATAAGGCACTCACCTACTATCACCGGTTTCTCGACGAGGCCTCGCCGGACGAGCGTGCTCCCCTCGAAGAGGAGACGCGTAAGTATGTGCAGGGGATCGAGGCGGAGCAGGCGTCCAAGAAAAGCTGGACCGACAACGCCGACCGCGAAGCCGACGCGTTGAAGCTCGAAGCAGCGGCCAAGCCGCCGGCGCGACCTCCTGTTGCGGCGGCCGTTTCGCCGCCCTCCGCGATCGTGGTGCCCGTCTCAATGCAAGCGCCACCGAAGCGCCGCTCGTTGGCGCGGAGCTGGTGGTTATGGACGTCGGTGGGCGCGGTCGCGGTAGGTCTCGCCGTCGGCCTCGGCGCGGGGATTGGCACTCACTCGAACGATCCGACGACCGCGCTCGGGACGCGGCAGCAGGTCTTTTGATGCGCGCCGCATGCGTCAGTGTCGTCTGCTGCGCGATTGCCTGCTCCAATGGGGGCGAGTACGTTGTCGTCGCCGTCGATAACCTACCGAGCGGAGCTACGAAGCTGATTGCGCGCAGCGCGCTCGACGAGCAGCCGGCGCAAAGCGCCGAAACGTTTGCGGCGCCATCGGGCGGCTTCGGCGAAGAGACCAGCTTTGCGCTGCGCGTCGCCTCGATGACGCGCGGTCGCCTATCGGTGGCGGTCGAAGCGTGGGCGGACGACTGCGCCGTGTCGTCGCAGTCGGGCGACGTAACTCTTGCCGCGGGCCAAATGAGGCTCGACATGACGCTGGCGTCGATCGCGCCGCCCGATTGCACGGGCCAGTTTCAGCATCTCCCGGGAATGGTGCGGATCTCCGGCGCGACGTTCGCCATGGGCTGCAATGCCGCGATCGACACGAGCTGCGAGAACGATGAGAAGCCGGCGCACACGGTGACGCTGTCTTCGTATTTCGTTGACGAGACGGAGGTGAGCGCGGCGGCCTACGCCGACTGCGTCTCGCGTGGCGCCTGCCCACACGCGCTGCTCGATCTCTTGCCCTCGACGACGGCGCAGGCGTACCTCACGTGGGACGACGCCGTCGCGTTTTGCGCGGCCCGAAACAAGCGGCTGCCCACGGAAGCCGAGTGGGAGCTCGCGGCGCGCGGCATTGACGGGCGGATCTGGCCGTGGGGAAACTCCGTGCCGACCTGCGACCACGCGAACTTCGCACCGTCGACAACGCTGGACTGTTTCGAGGACGCGATGGGAGGGCTCGTTGCGCCCATCGACTACGGCGTCGGCGGAAGCCCCGGCGGGACGGTGAACATGGCCGGGAATCTCGAGGAGTGGGTTGCCGATTGGTATGGCGCTTATCCCAGCGGCGCGGCTACGAATCCGACCGGACCCGAGATGGGGGTTCAACGCGTCCTACGCGGCGGCTCGTTCATCTCGTCTGCAGCGGGGATCCGAACGAGCTTTCGCGACGCCAATGCGCCGGACGCATCTTCGACGGAGCTAACCCCGCAGGCTAACAGTGTCACGTTTGGTGTTCGCTGTGCGCGGACGCAGTAACCACAGGAGGGGACCATGATCATGCATCGACTGGTTGCAACCTGCTTCTTGGCGACTTTCGCGACGGGATGCGCGGCGCAGGTACCGCAGGCGCGCAACATGGCGCAGGTGACTCCGCCGCGGCCGTTCTCGGCGCCGGCTGATCGCGCGCTCGTCGTCTTCGTGCGACCATCGCGCTACGCGTGGGGCATCTCGGCCAACATTATCGATGAGCAGGGGCATTTCCTCGGCGATTCGCCGGCGTCGGGAAACTTCGCAGCGCTTCTGCCGCCGGGCCATCACATGTTCGTCGTCTGGGCGGAAAATACCGACGCCATCGATGCGGACCTAGCGCCGGGTAAGATCTACTTCGTCGAGGTGGCGCCGACGATGGGTTGGCTGTCGGCGCAGATGCATCTATTCGCCATCAAGCAAGCAAACCCGAACTTCGTGCACCGCGACGAATGGATGCGCGCCACGAACCAGTGGGCCGTCGATGGTACTGGCGGCCAGGCGAACCTCGATCAGCGATCCGCTGATGTACAGGAGCGACTGCGTCGCGCGCAGGAGCATCTGCAGAGGTACTCGGGGGGAGACCGCGAGTTGCACACGCTTCGAGCTGCCGACGGTATTTGACGGACTTCCCTTCGCGGCGGCGCTAGGGGAGCGGTACGACGCCGACGAACGAGGGCATCGTCGCGGCCACCATCGTTCCCGTGGGCGTCAGCAGGCCCGACGCGCTGTCGATCTCGAAGACACGCACGTCGCCGGACATCTGATTGGCGACGAGCAGCCAGCGTCCGGTTGGGTCGAGCGAGAAGTGCCGGGGCACCTGCCCGCCCGTTTTCGTGTGCGCCAGCGACGTGAGCTTTCCGTCGCTGCCTACGCTGTAGACAGCGATATCGTCATCGCCGCGGTTCGATGCGTACACCCATTTCCCCGTCGGGTGAACGGCGACCTCCGCGCACGTGTTCGTTCCGGTAGCGCCAGCGGCGCGGTTGCTCTGGCGCTGAAGCAGCGCTAGGTGGCCGCCCCCGTCGACCGAGTAGACGTCAATCATGCTCGCTGTTTCTTCGACGAGATACGCGACGGCGTCGCCCGGGGCGAGCGATAGGTGGCGAGGGCCGGCGCCCATATCGGCCGCTGGAACCGTCGGTGGAGTCGCTGGATTCAGTGAGCCTGCGGCAGCGTCGAATGCGTACTGCGCGACGTAGTTGGAGCCCAGACATGGAACCCACGCGTGCACGTTTGTCGAGTCGAGGACAACTTGGTGCGCCATCGAGCCGGCGTGCACGGACGTGGGCGCCGCGACGGTGCCATCCGCATTGACCTTGAGAATTCCGACGTCGCCCGAGCCGTAGTTGGCGGTCAGCACCCACGCGCCACTCTTGTCGACCGTGAGGTAGGCGGGGCCGCTGCCGCCCGAGCCCGGGTCGGTTCCGATGTGTGTGAGTGCCCCTGTCGAAGCGTCTATCGTGAACGCCTGTACCTTGCTTCCCGATTCGTCGACTGCGTACAGGTGAGTGCGCGAAGGGTCGACCGCGAGGAATGACGGGCTGCCCGTCGTCGTGGTTGTCCCAACTGCAGTTAGTGCCCCTGTCGTGAGGTCGAGCCGGTATCGCTGGATCGTCGTCGAATAGCCGCTGACGTACACCATCGGTGGCTTCGTCAACGAAAGGTCGGGGCCGGACTTGGCCTCGATGTCCCCGGACGAGGATGCTCGGATATCGTCGGGCGCGCCTCCGTCGGTGCTCGCGGACAGATCTGGCTCGCTCGAGCTCCCAACGCAACCGACGAGTGCGACGGCGAGCCCGAAGAGGAGGACGCGCATGCGTTTCATCGTAGCCGAGGGTGGCACCACATTCGCAATCGTTCAGAAAACCTACTGCAGGGCCGGCCCCCACAAGCCGCGCATGTCGGCGTTCATACCGGCGGCCTGTGTCGAGGTCCACGATGCACCATCCCAGTGGAGCATCGTGCTGCCGGCTGCGATCCAAACATCTTTCGAGGAGAAGCCATAGACGTCGGAGCAGTTGATCGCGTCTCCGAGCGCGGAGCCCGTCCACCCGCTGCCGTTCCAGTGCGCAACGCGTCCGTTGGCGCCGACAGCCCATACGTCGTTACTCGCCGCACCCCAAACGGCCGCCATCTGCCGCGAGTCGGCGACGAAGTACGTTGTGCCCCACTCGGTGCCATTCCAGTGAACGAGGATCGGATCCGTGCCCGTGTTGAACGCGCCGACGGCCCACACGTCATTGCTCGCGAATCCCCAGACCGATTGCAGCGCACCGTTGGCGGCGGTATACGGAGCGGAGCTCCACGTCGTACCGTCCCAATGCTGGAAGAGTGTGTTCTGGCTCGAATCCTCGCCGACGACCCAACAGTCATTGGTCGACGCGCACCAAGTGTCTTGTGCGGTCGACGGTCCTGTCATAATCCCAGCCTTTTTTGCGGACCACACCGCGGCGACCCAGATAGCCGACACCGGATCTACATCGACATCGTGTCGTCTGGTCTTCCGTTCCCTCCGCAAGCTTCGTTGTGCCATCCGCTTGCAGATCTGAATCGCGAGCTCACGCGTTTTCAGATCGAGGTTCTCGACGTCGTCGACACCGTCGTCAGCAAGCTGAAGCGCTTCAGCGTAAACGACATCAGCGACATCCAAGCGATGGCGAAGATGGGATTGATCGATCATCCGCGGCTGATCGAGCGCTTCCGTTCTGCGGTCGACGTATTCAGCGGTGACGACCGCGCCGAAGATCTTACGGCGCGGTCTTCAGGCACCTCGCGTCCATGAACGTGTGCCAGGTCAGCCCGTCGTCGGCCGCATCCTCGATAACGAAGCGCAATCGATCGTAGCCCTCGAACGCGAACGTATAGTGTCGATTCGGCCGGCCGTGCTCATCGCGACCGACGAGCACCAATGTGTCGCCGTTCCAGCCACCGCGCGCCGGTGAGTACGGCATTCCGCCGAGCGAATCGAACCAGTACCACGTTACTTCCTGCGTCGTCGGGTCGACGCCGAAGACACCAAGCCCTGAGTAGGTCACCTCGTTGCGACCACCCATCTGCGCGTAGTTGCCGACCACGAACAGGCCGTTGCAAATGCTCTGGCACTCGAGCCGGCCGCTGCGCTTGCCGCTCCCCGAGCGCAGCGATGGCGCAAAGGTCTCCTGTGCCACCCAGAGACCGATCATGCGCGCGATGCTCTCGTGTTGTTGGCCCGGCCCGAGGATCTGTTCTGCGTTCATGCCCGAAAGGGTAGGACGGTCGCGCGTCAGCGACAGTCGGGCGGGATTCTGCATCGATGAGACGGCAACCGGTCGGTCAAGGGGGTAGGTCGTGAGAGTGCGCCTGATGGGAGGCGTCGTCGGTCATCATTCGCTGGCTCGGTGGTGTAGAGACGCAGCTCCCTCGTGCTTCTCAGTGGACGAGCTCGAAGCCGATCTCCGAGCCCATGCCGAGCTTCATCCCGAGCTGGATGTTGAAGTAGCCGAGCGGCTCGAGCAGGCGCGCATTGCGCAGCGGGCCGGCGTCGACCGCGTCGAAGCCGATCGCGCGCGCCATCTCGAGCACCGTCTTCTTGGCGTCATCGTCGTCGCTGGCGACGAACGCCGACAACCGCTCGCCCTTGACCTGGCCGGTGTCCATGTTCGCGGCGAACACGGTGTTGAACGCCTTGGCGACATGCGCCTTGAGCGCCTTCTTCTGCAGCTCCTCGGCGCCACTGGTCGAATAGCCGAGCGCGAGCTGGTAGTCGGGCGTCAGCGCGTTGGTCACGTCGACGACGATCTTGCCGTCGATCGCGCCGCCGAGCTCGCGGAGCACGTCGTCGACTGCGCCGAACGGCACTGCGATCATCACCACGTTCGCTGCCTTCGCGGTCTCGCGCACGGCTTTGGCGTCGTTACCGACGGCGCGTACATCGAACCCGGCACGCCGCAGCCCGCGCTCGAGGGCGCTCCCGACGTGACCTTTGCCGATGATTCCGATCTTGGGCTTCATGGGATCCTCCTCCTAGAGGGGCAGTTCCTTCATCGACGGCAATCCGTGCTCGGAGCGGCCGACCTCGGCGTCGTAGCGCATCGTGGTCTTGTACAGCTCGAGGTGCCCGTCCGCCGCCATGCCCGCGCAGCGCTGCCGCAGAGACTGCATCTCGGCCGCCGACATCGGCTTGAACGCGCGCGCGATACCGAGGTTCTGTCGCAGCACTGCCAATGAATCGATGCCGCTCACCGTCGTCGCTACTGGTAGGCTCATCGCGTAGCGCAGCGCTTCGTCAACGGTAATGACGCCCTGGCGCAGCGCCTCACCGCCGCCACAGAGACTCTTCATGCCGAGCGCCGCTGCGCCATGCCGTCGCACCGCCGGCAGCACGTGCTGCTCGAAGCTGCGAAACGTCGCATCGAACGCATTGAGCGGCATCTGCACGCTGTCGAAACGGACGCCGTGCTCGTCCGCCAGCTTGAGCATGCGCAGGTGGATTTCGGGATGCTTGTGCCCTGTGAAGCCGATGAAGCGCGTCTTGCCTTGCCGCTTGGCCTCGAGGAGCGCTTCGATCGCGCCGCCCGGCCGGAAGGTGAGCTCGGGATCGTTCCAATAGATGACCTCGTGGATCTGCCACAGGTCGAGATGATCCGTTTTGAGCCGCCGCAGCGATTCGCCGAGTTGCTGCAGGGCGACATCCTTTCCGCGGCCGTGCGTACACACCTTCGTCATGAGGAAGACGCCGTCGCGCCGCCCGACGAGCACGCGCCCCATCCACTCCTCACTCTTGTGCGCGTTGTACTCCCAGGCGTTGTCAAAGAAGTCGATGCCGGCGTCGACGCCCTCGTGCACGATCCGCTCCGCCTCTTCGTAAGAAGGCGCCTCGCCGAGCGAGGAGCCGCCGATGCCGAGAATCGACACTTGCTGGCCCGTCGTACCGAATGGTTTGCGCGCGATGCGCTCGCTCATGGCGTCTCCGTCGAGCGCATCGCGTCGACGCCGGGCAAGGCGATTCGGTCGGAGTGCTCGTCGATGACTTCCTTCTGCTGCTCGTCGAGCGGGAAGCCGTGCGGCCGACGCGTCTCTGGGTTGTCCCACTTGAGTGACAGTTTGTAGAGCTCGAACCTGCCGTCGCCCGAAAACGGCGCAACCTTGTCGCGAATGGCCTGCATCGCGGCAGCGTCGAGCGGTTGGAATCCGCTCGCGATGCCTATGTTCTCGTCGAGCACCGTCAGCGACTCCATGCCGCAAATGGTGGTGCCAACGCCGGGCAGGCTCATCGCGTACCGCAGACACTCCTCGGCTGTGAGCACCTTCCTTTTCGCGACAGTCGCGGTGCCGCCCATCGGTTTCATGCCGAGCACCCCAATCCCGCGCTTGAGCGCCTCGGGCATCACCCTTTGCGTGAAGCTGTGAAAGTGCCAGTCCATGGCATTGAGCGGCATCTGGACCGTGTCGAACGGAAAGCCGCGCTTGAGCATCTCCAGGTGGAAGTCGGGGTTCTTGTGGCCGGTGAAACCGACGAAACGGACCTTGCCTTGCCGCTTGGCCTTATCGAGCGCCTCGACGATGCCGCCGCGCGCGTAGGCGAGCGCGGGATCGTTGTCGTAGACGATGCCGTGGATCTGCCAGACGTCGAGATAGTCGGTGCCGAGCCGACGCAGCGACTGCTCGAGCATGGCGAGGCCGAGCGCGCCGTCGCGCCCGTGGGTGCACACCTTCGTCATGACGTGGACGCGCTGCCGTTTGCCGCGGAGCGCGCGGCCGAGCCACTCCTCGGATTTGCCGTTGTGATACTCCCAGCCGTTGTCGAAGAAGTTGATCCCGACGTCGACCGCGCGCGCGACGATCGCGTCTGCCTCTTCGTAGTGCTTCTGATCGCCGATGTGGTGACCGCCGACCGCGAGCACGGAAACCTGTAACGCGGTCTTGCCGAGCGGGCGGCGCGGAATCTCCATCTCCATGATTTCGGTCGCGCTCAGCCGCGGACAATCGGTACTGACCTTAGAGGCACTACTTGGGGTTCTTGTCGGGAATGGCGGTGAACCTGTGCCAGCGATCCGACAAGGAGGATGCTGTAGTGCTCTTGCATCTCCTCCGTCACGTGACCAACGAGGGCGCGCCGCACCACTGGATCGACATTCGCGTAGCGCATCACGTGTGGAGTGACGCGCGCATCCACCCCAGCCTCCTTCCTGCTGGACTTGATCGCGTTCACGAGTGACGAGGTCTGCTTGAGCGTACGCGTGCGGCTGGGGAAGACCCAGTCGCGAGAACCCACCCGATAACCCAAGCGCTCCATGCGAGTCTTATGAGCGCTGAGGGTGGCTTCCAGCTTCGGGGAAGAGAGGAACCTCCTTGGGAGCCGGCTTCTTCTTCGAGATCGGACCGACGACGCCGCGCACCTGTTTGCGACTAAAACGGATCACTTTCGTGGCGGTATCGATGTCGCCGTACTGCAACGCGCTCACGTGACGGGATTGAGTTGGAGCTTAGAAGGCAGTCGCTGCTGTGCCTTCGCACCGGAAACTGCGAGGGTGCTGAGGTCTATTGCGAGAAGATCCGACGCGGGGGTATGGGGACCAACGTCGCTCCTTCGGCGCTCCGCGATTTCTCCGGAGAAACGCGACGGCCGTGGCGGGTTACCCGAGAAAAATCTCGAAAATGACGATACGAGAACGCGACCGCGTTCCCTCGCCAGAAATGCGGCAGTTGCGCTCGCGGTCTGAAAATTCCACGAATATCCGCGGAAAATGGTTTTGCAACGATTCCGGTACGACGCATGAGAATGGCGATGCCGTTGGCGGATCTGCGACGAGCGCGACGCGAAAAACCTTGCACTTAGATACGCGTCGTCATCGCCGATAACGATCCCGAAAATGGACGTACGAAACGGAATGCGTTGTGCACCAACTCGTTACGTATTTGAGGAACGACAAACGGCCATTTGCTTTTCGTGCGAGCTGCCCGCGCGTACGCAGCGCACGCCGCCGCGATCCATTTCGGCGATGCACTCGTTGCACGGGATGCACGCGGAGGCGTCGACCTCGCGGGTCATGAGGCGCCGCGGCAGCGTTGCGTCGTGGAGGAGCGCGCGCGCCATCCCGACGAGCTCGAAGCCGTCGCCAAGCGCGCGCTCGATCGAAGCGCGCGTCTTGATCCCGCCGAGGAGCATGAGCGGCAACCGTACCGCCGCGCGCAGGCGCCGTGCATCCTCGAGAAAGAACGCTTCCTCGTATGGGTACCGTTGCACAAACAGGCGGCCGAACAGGAACAGGCCGACCTTGGTGACCAGTCGCTCCTGCACGGCGACCATCTGCGAGATCGGTACCTCCCCGCGCAGCATGTACAGCGGTGTGCGGCTCACGAAACCGCCGCTGGTCACCAGCGCGTCGAGGCCCTCCGTCTCCAGGCTCTGCGCGACGACGAGCGCCTCGTCGAGATCGAGGCCGCCAGGGAAGCCATCGCGCAGGTTGATCTTCGCGAGCAGGGGAACGCGGGCTCCCACGATCCCTCGCACCGCGCGCGTCACCTCGACGGCGAGGCGCATGCGATTGTCGAGAAGGCCGCCCCAGCGATCGCGGCGTCGGTTGGTGAACGGTGAGAGAAACTGGCTCACGAGATAGCCGTGGCCGAAGTGCAGCTCGATCGCGTCGAAGCCGGCCTCGATGGCAAGGCGTGCCGATGACGCGAAGTCGGCGATCACGCGCGCGAGATCGGCCTCGGTCATGGGCCGCGCGAAAGAGAGGCCGTAGGTGTTGAAGACGCGCGAGGCGCCCAGCGGTCGGCCGCCGATGACGCGCGGGTCGGCGAAATAGCCGCAGTGACCGAGCTGGATCGACGCCGCGGCGCCCTCGCGATGGACCGCATCGACGAGCCGACGCAGCGCCGGCACGATCTCGGGCCGCATCAGGAGTTGCGTCGCGTAGCTGCGGCCATCGGGCGAGATGGCGCAGTAGGCGACGGTGGTCATGGCCGCGCCGCCCGCGGCGATGGCGCGGTGGTGCTCGACGAGCGCGTCGGAAGGCGACCCGCCTGGGCACATGCCCTCGAAGGTCGCCGCCTTGACGATGCGATTCCGCAACGTCAATCCGTTCAGGCGAAACGGAGTGAACGGATCGGTCACCGACGCGGCAGCCACGGCGCGCGCGCGCGAATGAGGTCGATGAACGTCTGCGGCGTGAGCGTCGCCGCCAGCGCCATGGCGCGGGTGACCAGGCCTGGAGCGCACTCCGCTTCGCCGGCGAACATCGCGCGCACGCCCGCCTCGGCCACCGCCTCGGGCGACATCATCACACCGAGCCGGCGGGCCAGGCGGACGTTGGCCGGTCGAATCGTACAACGCGGTCGCCGTGGCGCCGGGGAGGAGGCAGGTGACGTTGACTCCGTAGATCCCGAGCTCGCTGCGCAGCGCACGGGCGAAGCCGCGCAGGTACTTCTTGCTGCTGCCGTAGTAGCTGATTCCGGGGAAGTCGCGTGCGGCCGAGATGCTGGACAGGATCAAGATGTGCCCGCGACGGCGTTCGCGCATGTCGAGCCCGAAGCGGGTGCACAGGAGCGACGGCGTCACGACGTGCAGCTGGAGGAGGGCGTTGGCGCGCGCCGGATGCGCGTCGACCGCTTCACCGAAGAAGAACATGCCCGCGTTGTTGACGAGGACGTCGATCTCCAAGCCGCGCTCGCGCACGGCGTGATGGACCTCCTCGGCGGCGTCCGGGCGCGCCAAATTTACCGTGAGCGGGTGCGCGCTGATCCGGTGCGTGGCGCGCAGCCCGGCCGCCGCGTCGGCGAGCGGGACGCCACGCTCGCTTACGAGCACGAGATCGTAGCCGCGCGTCGCCAGCTGCCCTGCGATCGCGAGCCCGATGCCCGAACATCCACCGGTCACGAGCGCGGTTGGCACCCCGTCAGTTTAGCCCGGCGACGCGGCGGTTCCTAGCAAGCGCCGAAGCTGCGCTCAGAGGTGGTACGAAAGCTGCGCGAAGAAGCTGAAGCCGGGCGCCGCCGTCGGCGACCGCTCCTGCGACGGCGTGAATCGTAGGGTCCGGCGAGTAGTACCTCTGATTGAGCACGTTGTAGAATTGGGCGCTGAAGGACAGCTTCTCGCGAAAGAAGCGAAGCCTGGAACCAAGCTGCAAGATCGCGACGGGCGTAGGCCGATCGAAGGTCAGGTCGGCCGTCAGCGCGGCCGTGTCGCGCCCAGGATCGGCGTGCTCCCTGACGGATAGCGGTTCGGATCCCGCCGGCCGCGCCCTGACCGTCTCCGCTCGGGTATAATCGAACCGGGCTGGGCGTATTGACGGAGGCCGGGTGAGCTCTGTACGGGGGCGCGGTCCGGAGCCAGTGCATTCGGACGCGACACTGGTCGAGCGTCCCGTCGGCGATCGCGGAGCGGCGCCGGCAGCAGTCGTCGGTTCCGGAAGCTCGGTTCGCTCGCCGATCGAGGCCTTGTATGTCGCCGAGATCGCGCAGGTCCGGCTGCTCGCGGTCTACGTGCTGATCCTATGCGCGCTCGTTTCCGGTGTGCTGCACTTCTTCGCCGGCGATCCGCGCGCCAAGCTCATGCATCGCATCGGCCTCGCAATCGCGTTCGCGAGCGCAGCGTGGACGTGGTGGCGCGTTCGCGATCCGAATTCCTTCCGCCAGTCGACGAGTACGCTGTTCGGCTCGTGCTGCTCGCTCGCGGTGGTGAGCGGACTGCTTTATTGGGGACCGTATTCAGCCGCCCTGGTCGCCGTGCCTATCGGCATCTACATGTTCGCCGCTGGCCAGAACGTCGTCAGTGCCTGGATCGTCATTTCGATCTGCACGGCGCCGCACGCGGTTCTCGCGATCCTCGTCGCTGTGGGCGCCTTGCCCGGCCTGCACTTCGTGCAACAAGGGCTTTCCGAGCTCGAGCAGCTGTTCATCCTCGTCGTCGCGCAATTCATCTTCTGGTCGACGTTCGTGCTCGCACGCCGCGTCCGGTGCAATACGCTCGACGTGATCGCGCAGCTCGAGCACGCGGTGCGCAGCGTAGCCCAGCGTGAGGCGCTGCTCGACGAGGCCAAGCGTGAGCTCGACCGCGCGCGCCAGATCGGCGGACCGGGTCGTTTCACCGGGCAGCGCGTCGGCTCGTTCATGCTCGGCGACTTGCTCGGTCGCGGCGCGATGGGCGAGGTCTACGAGGCGACGCACGCAAGCAGCGGCGCGCCGGCGGCGGTGAAGCTCCTGACGCACGGAGCAGGCAGCGACCCGTCGATGGTGCGCCGGTTCTTCCGCGAGGTCGAGATTGCATCTCGGCTCTCGGTCCCAAACGTCGTGCGGGTTCTCGAGGTGCCGAGCGACGAAGCCTCGATGCCATATCTGGCGATGGAGAAGCTCGTCGGCGAAACGCTGTCGGATCGGCAGCGACGAGATCGTCTCGACACCGACGAGGTGCTCGACATGTTGCGACAGGTCGCTGCCGGCATTTCTGCGGCCCACGCCGCCGGCATCATCCATCGCGACCTGAAGCCCGGTAACGTTTTCCGTCACTGTCCCGACGGCGCGCGACCCGTGTGGAAGATCCTCGATTTCGGCGTCTCCAAGCTGGCCGACCAGGGCGGAACGCTGACGCAGGGCCAGATCGTCGGCACGCCGGACTACATGGCGCCGGAGCAGGCGCGCGGTGTCGAGGTCGATGTCCGCGCCGACGTGTACGCGCTCGGCGTCATCGCCTACCGCGCGCTGACGGGTAGACCGGCGTTTCGGGGACACGACATTCCGGCGCTGCTCTACGCGGTGGCGCACACGATGCCGCCGCGTCCGTCGAGCTTTGGCATGGCCGAGATCTTCGACGACGTGATGGCCGTTGCACTGGCGAAGGATCCTGCGCTTCGCTTTCAGACGGCTGCCGAGCTCGCGGCCGCGCTCGATGCAGCGGCGCGCGATGTCGTCGATGCCGACATTCGCGCGCGCGCCGAGCGCCTGGCGCGAACACATCCGTGGGCCTAGCGAGTCGCGATCGGCGACAGCATCGCGCTGAGCGCCGCGCGATCGGCGACGCTACGCGACCGCATGAAGCGCTCGGCGTCATCGACGAGCGCGCGTCCGGCGTCGCCGCCAACGAGCGCGCCGCGACGCCGACGCGCCGCCGCGGCGAACAGGGTCATGTCTGCCCGCTCGAAGACTGACGCGGCTCGTTCGTAGAGGACTGCAGCGTTGTCGTCGTTGGCCGCCGCAGCGACCGCTGCGGCGACGTTGAGGCCCATCGCTTCGGCCCACGGAACATGCTCGCGCGCGAGCGCGGCGGCGTCGCCGCTGCGCGGCGAAGATAGCGGCCGCGCTCGCTTCCGTCCGCTTGTGCCGCCGCAGCGACCGCCGAGCGTGCGCGTAGATCGAGCATGTTGACGCGGCTGAACTGCACGCGCATCAGCAAAGACGCGACGTGAGCCGCCCATCGTTCTTCGACGATTCGATACGCCGTGCGCGACGTGCAGGCTTCACCGAGCACGACGCTGCCCGCGCCGTCTGCGAACGTCGTGAGGACCACGGTGTGCACCCCAGGAGACACGTCGAGCGCGATCGGCTCGTTGGGCGAGAACGTCCGCGACACGAGCGGCGTGTTGCCCGCGGCGACCGTGTTGCCGGCGCACGCTGCCGTCGGGCCATAGATGTCGACGCGCAGGAGCGCGGCGGTCGTGACGAGTGGGCCGACCGCGTCGCCGAGGTTCATGCAGTCGACGGGCGGCTCCGGCGCGCCGCCACACCCGAGCATGATGCCGGCAACCATCGCACCGACGAGGCGAGTCGTCCTGAGGTCCGCACGTCGATACATAGAACGTGCCGTTCTCAAAGCGGCGGAAGGTCGGACGAGAATCGTCGTGGTCTGTCTCTCGCGAGAGACAGATCGTCGCTGCCGACGACGTCCTCCGTCGAGCATCTGCTGGCGCGCGCGTTGCAATCCGCCGACGACGTGACTCTCTCTCGCCGAGATCCGTCTCCGATTCGTCGATGACAGCGAGACAAGAACGCTGGCGCATGATCACCGTCGAGGTTCGTACGCCCGTCGACCTCGAAAGGCTCGTCGTCGATCGCAGGCGCCTGCTCCTGTACCCGCAGACGCGGATCCGAGCGCGGCCGGGCGAGATGGTGCTGCTCGATGTACGCGTCGGCGAGCGCCGCATCGTCATCTGGGCGCGCGCTCATTTCACGGTGCCCGAGGGACGCGGCCCACTGTTCGCCTGTGCCACTGCCGATCGCGGCGTGCTGTACACGCTGATGTCGCGAGGGTTCTTCCCAGGCGCGCGACTCCGTCCGCGCTTCCCGTTGCGTCCGCGCGTGCGCGTGCGTTGTCCCGGCGGCGCCTGGTTCAATGGTCGTTTGCTCGATCTTTCGGCGGTGAGCGCGCGCATCGAGCTTCCGGAGCGATTCGCGTATGGGGCACCGATGAAGGTCGAGATCGTCGAGCGGCTGCTGCCGGACTTTCCGCGCATGATGGACTCGCGCATCCTCGGATCGCGTGCCGACGGAATCGTCGTGCACTTCTCCGACGCCGATGCGCCCGCATGGCGACAGCTGCGCGCGGCGGTCCGCCGCATCGAGCAGTCCGGCAGTGTGAGCATCGCGGGGCGCCCATCCGCCTTCTTCGCGCGCTGATCGACTGTCTCTCGCGCGAGACACGACGCCTCGCAAAGGCGCGCTGGCTTACTGCCGTCGGGGGTGGCACGCAACGTGCTGATGCTGCGCACGTGCGCGACTTCATCCTCGTGGTCGACGACGACGCCGACATCCGCGATGCAGTCAACGACCTGCTCGTGATGAACGGCTACTGCGTGGTTGCCGTCGAGAACGGCGAGCAGGCCCTGGGAGCGCTGGCCGTCGCGGTTCCTGCGCTTGTCTTGACCGACGTCGCGATGCCCGTCCGCGACGGCCTGGAGTTGGCGTTGATGATCCGCGAATCGCCGCGCCTGCGCACGGTGCCGGTCTGTTTCTTGACGGCGGCGCCGGGCGCCACGCTGCCATTTGGCTTTGCCTCCATCCGCAAACCATTCGACGCCGACGAGCTCCTCGAGATCGTGAAGCATCGCGTCGATCCGACGGTGTGTCTCCTCAAGTGAACATGTGGGGAACTTGAGCGCGTTGACACGTTCGATCCGGCCGCGAGAAAATGGCGACATGGCGGCCGCCGGCAGGGAGCTGCGCTTTGGACGCTACCGACTCGTCGAGCGCGTCGGCGCCGGCGGCATGGCGCTCGTCTACAAGGCCATCGCCGACGGCCCGATGGGCTTTCAGCGCAAGTTCATCATCAAGCGCATCCTGCCCACCTACTGCCGCGATCCGCAGTTCGTCGCCATGTTCCTGACCGAGGCGCGTCTCTCGGCCCAGCTGCATCATCCCAACATCGTGCAGGTCTACGAGCTCGGCGAGCTCGACGGCGAATACTTCATCGCCATGGAGCTCGTCGAGGGACACGATCTCGCGACGCTGCTCAAGGCCGGGCGCACCCGTCGGTTCTCCATGCCGGTCCCCGCCGCCGCGTTCATCACCGCGCAGCTCCTCCGCGCGCTCGGCTACGCGCACGCGCTCTCGGGCGATAGCGGTCCGCTCGATATCGTGCATCGCGACGTCTCGCCGTCGAACATCATGCTCACCGACACCGGCGGCGTGAAGCTGCTCGATTTCGGCATCGCGAAAGCCGCGAACCATTTTCGTGCGGCAAGCGAGCGCTCGGCGACGGGCTCGCTGAAAGGCAAGTTCGCATATCTGTCGCCGGAGCAGGCCGAGGGGCGCCCCGCGGACCGGCGCTCCGACATCTTCGCCGTCGGCATCGTGCTGCTGGAGATGCTGACGTTCCAGCGCGTGTTTCGCGGCGCGAACGACTGGGACACGCTGCGGCTCGTGCGCGAAGCGCAGCCACCAAGGCCATCGAGCCTGCGCGAAGACATCTCGCCGGAGCTCGAGGCGTTCATCATGAAGCTCCTCGCGCGCGACGCCAACGAGCGCTTCCAGACGTGCGACGAAGCGCTGGAGCGGTTACGCCCGCTCCTGCACGAGCTTCACAGCGACGAGGGGGCCGTCGAGCTGTATCTGCGCACGCTGGGACCCGTCCAGCGCAGCGCGTTGCCCGTCGACGCGGCGGATGTTCCGCTCTCGCCACCCGAGGCCGCGAGCCAGGAAGTGCCAACCCGGATCCTCGTCGCGCCGCCGGTGACGCCGAGCGTCTCCGGCGAGGTCGTGCCGGAATGGGCCCTCTCGAACGAGACGCCGCGACCGCGACGGCGCTGGTTCGTGGGCGCGATCGGAACGACCGCGGTGTCGGGTTTCATGATCCTCACATTTGCCCGAGGACCGTCAAAGACGGAGGCTGCTGCACCGCCGCCACACCTCGCGCCGGCGAGCCAGGTGGTGCCGCCCAGCGCGGCTGCGCCGCCAATACCGCCGCCTCGCATCGAGCTGCCCGCATCGGCGCCGATCGCAGCAGAGCCTGCGCCGGCGGGTCCGAGCGAGTCGAGCATCGTCGCGACGCCGTTGCCGCGCCCGAAGCGGGCTGTCGCCGCCGCTCCGAAGCGCGCCAAGCACGTAGTCCGTGTATCGACTCGCGTGCGCACGCCGGACGTCGCAGCGGCTCCCGCGGCGAAGCCTCGTTCGTCGGCGGACGGTCTGATCAAAGATCCGTTCGCGCAATAGACGCTATTGGCAGCGAATCGCGAGCTGCTCGAGAAGCGCATAGTCCTGCGTGAACGACGCCGTAGCCGACGTCGCCGCCGACGCACCGGGCGCGGTTTGCGTCGCATCGCCGAAGACGATGCTCTTGGCGTTGTTGTTGTTGATCTGCTTGCGCTGGGTCGTTGGTCCGGTCCACGTGTCGCCCGAGGTTCCCTGATCGAACGCCCCGACGGTGAAGAGGACGACGTCGTTGGCGTACACGGTCGTGATTCCAGGCGCGTTGTATGTCGTCGACGAGTTGTTCGCGAACTGGCCCTTATCGGTATCGATCGGCGTGGTCTGGTTGACGCCGGAGTACGCGGCAATCCACGCCGCGGCCGACATGCCCGTCGACGTCGCAAACGTGTAGCTCGACGGCTCGCTCGCCGTCGCGATCTTGTAGTAGACGCTGAGGGACGCTTCCGGCGAGTTGTCGGTGCGCCGCACCAGCGTCCACCCCGTCGGCGCGTTCATGCTGGGCAGCGTCGAGTTGTTCGTCGAGCCCCAGAACATCGCTGCGAGGAGGAGGTCTCCCGTGGTGGTGCCGGCCGGCCGCGACAGGACGATGCTCATCGAGCCGCTTGACGGGACCTCCGTCGTCGTCGCGGCTTTGAACGCGATCGTGCAGGTCGCCATGTCGGGTGGCATCGCCATGTCGCCGGGCATTCCCTGCGAAGCGAGGTCAGCGGGCGGCGTGGTGCCGAGATCTCCAGGCGTCCCGTCGAGGTCCCCGGGCGTCGTGGCGAAGTCGCTCGACATGTCTGCGTCCTCGCCGACAACGGCACCCACGCACTGTTGCGCGAGGTGCCCCGCCGACAGCGCGCCGTAGCGCCAACCCGACGTGCACGTGGCATCGGGGAAGCTGCACGCGCGCGTCGCCTCGCAGCGTCCGCTGACGCCGCCGACGGCGCACTGCGCGTCGTCGTCGCAGACGAAGCCGTCTGCGATGCAGCCCGCGACGTTGGCGAAGATCGCGACGGCCAGCCAGCACGACGTGCGCATCAAAACGCTCCACCGACCTGCGCGACGGCCCCGGACGGCGACGGCGCAACGACGACGGACAGCTTGCGACGCCGCTCGACGACGACGTAGCGCGCGACGCCCGTGGCGATGAGGCCAACTCCGACGGCGGCGAACGCGCAGCCGACGGCCAGCGGCGCCCGCGCGTCGCGCGCCGCCGAGTAGGCCGTGTAGCTATCGGTCGAGTGCGAGACTTTGCTGCCAGCCCACGCCGCGACGGCGATGCCGACCACGAGCGCGCCGCCACCAGCCCCGAGGAGCCCCAGCGCGAGCCGATCGCGCCGCGCCGGAGCCACGGGCTTCGCGACAGCGGCGCCGGCGACCACCGGCGGGGGAAGGGCCGCCGCCGGGGTCGCCGGTGCCGGCGTCGCAAGAGGTGGCGGCGGCGATGGCGTGGCCGGCTCGGGCTCGCTCGGCGACAGCTCCTGAATGAGCCTGTCGACCTCGGCCCGCTCCGGAGCATTCGGGTCTGACGCGACGAACTTCAAGAAGTACTCGACGGCGCGAGGCTTGTCGCCCATCTTGCGCGCCGCCTGACCGATGTTGAATAGGAATAGCGGCCGCGGGTCGAGATCGTAACCGGTCTGCCATAAGCGGCTGGCGAGCGAGAAGTCGTTCTGGTTGAACGCATCGAGCCCACGCAGGTAGAGGTCGTGCGAGGCGGCAGACTGCTCCGCTGTCGGTTTCGCATCGACGCGCGCCGACATGGTGATGGCGAGCGCGAGCACGGCCACGGCCAAAACGGTGCGCTGCATCATGACGGTCCGGTGTTCTGTGCAATTTCGGATCCGGCGCTTACAGTCCGGCGAAGCGCGCGTTCGCCAGGCGATCCGCGGGGGCCGCGCCCCACACGTGTCCCTCGCGAGAGACAGCTTCAGTTGCTGCAGGGGCCGGCCGGTCCTGCCCAATTGCTCACGGGCGGTTGCATCGAGTAGCCCGTGCACTGCCGCCACACGCCGTCGGTGCCCTGCTGGCAAAAGCGCGGCGGGACGCTGCCCGTGCTCGTCGAGCACCAGTGATAGCCGTTGTTGCAGCTCGACGTGCCTGCCACCCAGGCGCCGCCGATGCACGTGTACCACGTCTGATCCGTCGCCGATTGCACGCACGTGTATTGCGGCTCCGTCGCTGCCATCGTGGCCGAGTAGCAGGAGGTGGCGCCGCCGCCACCGCCTCCGCTCGACGGACAATTGCCCGCGCCGAGCGGCGTCGAGGAGGGAACGACGACGACGTGCACGAGGAGCTTGTCGGTGTTGCCCGCGCCCTTGACGCCGAACAGGTACTCCGAGACGAGCGGGGAGGCGTCGATGATCGGCATGCTCACCGCGTTCTCGACCCAGGAGGCAGGGCCGACGTCGTCGGTCTCGGCGACGGCGCACTTACCCGTCGCTGGATTGGTGATGGCGATGCGCGTACCGCAGTTGTATCGCTGCGCATCGGCGGCGTAGTACCAGGAGCCTGTCTTCGTCGACTGGCCGCAGTACATGACGCCGTCGTCGCTGGCCGAATAACCGAAGCTGGTCAGGTAATAGTTTCCGCTCGACGGGATCGTCGAAGAGGTGCCGGGAAAGCTGAACGCCGCGCTGCTCTCGTCGCCCTCGCCGCTCGACCCGAGTTGCCCGCCGCAGCCCGAGGCGGCCACGAGAGACGCAAAGACGATCCAGTTTCTGCGCATGAGGTCCTCCCACCGGCGCCTCCTCAGCAACACATGTGCCACCGCGGCCACGCGCGTTTTCGGCGCCACCGTCCACTCGAAGAGACACTCACTCTCTGGGTGGCCGACGTCGGCTGACGAGGCCGTGCTTCTTGAGAAGCCGATGTAGGTACGGCCGGTGCAGTCCGCTCTCGCGGGCGGCGCGCGCGACGTTGCCGTCGGTGCGGCGCAAGAGTGCGCCGAGATAATCGCGCTCCCACCGCGCGACCACCTGCTCTTTGGCGTCGAGAAACTGCTCGGAGAAGTGATCGTCGGCCGGCGGCTGGAGGCCGAGCATCGCGGCGGTCAGCTCGCGTCCGCCGCCGAGCCGAACCACGGCGCGATCGAGCACGTTGCGCAGCTCGCGGACGTTCCCCGGCCAGCGATACGACATGAGCAGCGCCAGCGCGTCGGCGGCTAGCGTGACGTTGCTGCCGTGCAGGAGCCGCTCGGCGAGGAGCGGAATGTCTTCGACGCGCTCGCGCAAGGGCGGCATCTTCACGGTCATGACGAAGCGGTGGAAGAGATCCTCGCGGAATCTTCCGCGCTGGCACTCGGCGATGAGATCGCGGTTGGTCGCGCAGATGATGCGCGCGTCGAAGCTCTGATAGCGATCGGAGCCGACGGGCTTGGCCTGCCGGTTCTCGATGGCGCGCAACAGGCGCGGCTGCAGGTTGAGCGCGAGCTCGCCGATCTCGTCGATGAACAAGGTGCCGCCATCGGCCTCGACGAGCAGACCCTTGCGTGTGTTCTCGGCGCCGGTGAACGCCCCGCGCCGGTGGCCGAAGAGCTCGCTCTCGAGCAGCGACTCGGAGAGGCCGGACAGATCGCAGACGACGAGCGGCCCCTTGGCGCGGCGGCTCGCGGCGTGGATCGACTGCGCGCACAGCTCTTTGCCGGTGCCGGTTTCGCCTTCGATGAGCACCGTGACGTCGAGCGGCGCGATCTTCTCCAGGAGCTCGAACAGCGCACGCATCGGCGGCGACGTGCCGACCAGCTTCTCGAACTGGGCTGGCTCGGCTCCTGCTGCGGACTGACGTCGCACCGCCGACATGATCTTGATGCGCGTGTCGCCGAGCGCCAGGACGGCGCCGATGCGCGGCGACGCCTCTTTGAAGTCGAGCCCGTCGCAGCTGCTGCCGTTCTTCGAGCCGAGATCGCGCACGGCGAGGCGGTCGCCGTCGACGATGAGCTCGAGGTGGCGCCGCGAAACCTTGCGGTCGGTGAGCCGTAGCGCGCAGCCGGGCGCGTGGCCGATGACGTGGCGGCCAGACGGCAGCGTCTGCTCCAGCCCGCGATCCGGCCCGGCCACGACCGATAGGCGCAGAGACGCGGGAAGCCGCGTCGCCTGCCGCGCGGAGGTCAGCCGCGGCGCCGTTTCGGTGGACGTCTCGCTCGTGCGCATCAATCGCTCCGTGGTGGAAGAAGGTGATGGCCGGACAGGCTCGACTCAATCTCGAACCGGTTGCGGAGAAGCCGCGCGGCGGTTTCGTCGACGTACACGACAGACTCTCCGGCACCCGCATCCGGTGCCATCAGCGCATCGAGCGCACCGTCGAGAATCCGCAGCCCGCGCTCGATCGCGAGGTCGATGGACGATTCGTCGGCGCCCTCGTCGAGAGCAGATGACAGCGTGATGAGCGCCTGATCGCAGCTCTTTCGCAGCTCGAGCGCAAACGTCGCGGCGCTGATCGATGTCTCCGTCCCGTCCGTGCCCGCGAACGTGACGAGTAACGAGCGATCGGCCAGCGTCTCCACGCGGCCGCCGTGTCGCTCGCCGAGCGCAGCAAAGGGTGTCAGATCGGGAACCGCCCCGTTCTCGTCGTCGATGGGCGCGACGATGACGAGAGAGACCGAGTTGCGGCGACGCGCAGCGACGGGTGTTTTGTCAGCGGCGGCGTTCTGAGATCGCTTGTCGGCGGTCGTCATCGTCGCTGCCTCCTCGATGTTGCTGCGGGGAGCGCGCGTATCCGGCAGCCTGTCGATGGACGCGAGCCGGCGCGCGACGTCTTCCGCGTTCGGCCGATCCCAGGCGTCTTTCGCAAGCATGGCGTGCACGACCTCTTCGAGAGCGGCGGGAAGGTCGGAGCGCACCGCGCGCACCATCGCTGGTTGCGCCAGCACGATCTTCAACGTGACCGTTTTGACGTCCGTGCCAGGGAACGCGCGCCGTCCCGTGAGGCACTCGTAGAGCACGCAGCCGAGCGCGAACACGTCGGCACGCGACTCGACCTCACGATGGCTGCGCACCTGCTCGGGCGCCATGTAGCCGGGCGTCCCGATCGACGCGCCCGACGCCGTCAGCCGCTCGGCCTCGCCGGTGACGCGCACGATGCCGAAGTCGATCAGCTTGACGGTGTCGACGTCTTCGCCCGTGAACAACAGGTTGCTCGGTTTGACGTCGCGGTGCACGACGCCGTGCCGGTGCGCCGCTGCCAGCGCCTCGCAGACGTGGATCGTCATCGCCACGCTCTGGCGCGCGGTGAGCCCGGTGCGAGCCAGGCGCTCGCGGAGCGTCTCGCCGTCGAGCCATTCCATCACCAGGTAGCTGAGGCCGGAGCTCGCGCCGTGCGCGACATAGCGAACGATGCCCGGGTGCTCGAGCCGTGCGAGCACCTCCGCCTCGCGATCGAATCGTCCCTGCGACGACGGATCCGTGTTGACCTTGAGAGCCACCCTCGCGCCGGTCGATAGGTCGCGTGCGCGGTAGACCGAGCCCATGCCGCCCGACGCGCAGCGCTGCTCGATGCGGAATCGCCCCTCGACGAGGCCGATCAGCGTCATGGGCACCTCGCCGCCGCCGCGCAGGCCGCCGGCTCCACGGGTCGAGGCACGAGCTTGCCGTCTTCGAGACGCTCGCCCACGTGACAACGAACGAAGGCAGCAGCGTGCGTGGCGTCGCGGCAATCGTGCGGCACCGTCCAGAGCGCGAGCGCGCCGTCACGGCCGAACGACGCCAGGGCCGTGCCGTCGGAGACGAAATCCGTGTCGTCGACGGGCTGGGCGTGCGCGAGGATGACCTCGACCGGCTGGAGGCTCTCGGCATCCCACAGCCGCACCGTTCCGTCGTTGCCTCCGGTGGCGAAGAGCGAGCCATCCGGCGCGAAGCTCGGCGGCTTGACTTCGCCGACGTGGCCGCCGACGGTGCCGACGCGCGTGCCGCGCTCGACGTCCCAGACCACGGCGGTGCCGTCCTGCAAGCTGGCGACGACGCGCCGGCCGTCGGGCGAAAACGCGGCGCCGGTGAGGCTGATCGCGTGCGGTCCGAGGTCGTGGAAGACGTTCCACGTCGACGTGTCCCACAGCGTCAGCGACCGATCCCAGCTCGACGTGGCGGCACGCCGCCCGTCGCGCGTGAACACGACCGAGGTCACGCCGTCGACGTGGCCGGTCAAGGTCTTGACGAGCTTGCCGCTGGTCGCGTCCCAGATCCGGGCGGTCTTGTCGTCTGCGGAAGTCGCGACCAGCGCGCCCGACGGGCTGAACGACGCGTACTCGACGGCGTCCTCGTGGCCCGCGAGCGTCTCTAGCAGCTTGCCATCGCTCGCGTCCCACACGCGCGCGGTCTTGTCGATCCCGGTCGTGACGATGCGGCGACCGTCGGCGCTGAAGGCGGCCGAGGTGACTTCGCCTTTGTGTCCGCCGAGCGCGAGGATGGTCTCGCCGCTGCCGAGATCGATGACGCGCGTGATGCCGTCGACGCCGGCAATCACGGCGCGGCGGCCGTCGGGCGCGAGTCTGCCGAAGTTCGCCGGCGGGATGGGGATGGTCCGCGCCAGGACCTGGCTCGCGGCCGACCAGATGCGCGCGGTCTTGTCGTCGCTGGCGGTGACGATGCTTTTGCCGTCGGGCGAGAAGCGCGCGACCTGGATGCTGCCGGTGTGTCCTTCGAGAGAGCCGATGAGCGCGCCGGAGCGCACGTCGAAGATGCGCGCGATGCCTTCGCCGCCGGCGGTGACGAGGCGATTGCCGTCGGGCGAGAAGTCGACCGACTGAACGCTGCCGGTGCGCTGCTCGAGCGTCGCCAAGAGCGTCCCATGCTCGACGTCCCACAAGCGCGCCGTCTTGTCGACGCTGGCAGTGGCGAGCGTTTTGCCGTCGGGCGAGAACGTCGCGCCGAAGAGCGCATCACGGTGTCCGACGAGCGTGTGGAGGAGCTTGCACGTCGTCGCGTCCCAGACGTATGCGAGCTTTCCGCTCGTCGCGATGCGCCGCTGGTCGGGCGTAAAATCGGCCCAGGTGACCGCAGCGTCGTGGGGCAAGCGGCAGATCGGACGAAAGGTTCGCGCGTCCCACACGATCGCCTGCTTGTCGAAGCCGGCGGTCACGATGCGGCGGCCGTCCGACGAGAACCGGGTTCGCCGCACGCGCTGGTCGTGCCCCGCGAGCGTCGTGACGAGGCGGCCCGTCGCCACGTCCCAGATGCGCGCCGTGTGATCGCTGCTCGACGTCGCCAGGCGCGCGCCGTCGTGCGCGAACGCCACGTCGATGACGCCGTCCTTGTGGCCGGCCAATACGAACAGGAGCGCTCCCGTGTGGCCGTCCCAGATGCGCGCCGTGCGGTCGTTGCTGCCGGTCGCGATACGCGTGCCATCGGGGGAGAAGGCGACGGTCTGGATCGGATCGGCGTGGCCCTTCATCTCCTGCAGCAACCTGCCGTCTGTCGTCCACAGCCGTGCCGTGCCGTCGGTCGACGCGGTGACGACGCGCTGTCCGTCGGGCGCAAACGCCGTGGAAAAGACGCTGTATGCGTGTCCGCGCAGCACCACGCGCTCGGCTTCGTAGCTCGCCGCCGCGCGGGCGAAGAGGAAACGGCGCACGGGTCCATCGGCGCCGAGCTGTAAGGCCTCGTTCAAGTAGACCAGGGCGCGCCCCGCGCTTCCGTCGAGCAGCGCCTGACGGCCCTGGTCGACGTACTGCGCCGCGAGCCGGACGCGACCGACTGCGGCGAGCCGCTCTGCGCGCGTCCGCTGCACGTGCGCAATGGCGAGACCGCTGGCGAGCGCGACGACCAGAATGGCGACGATGCCGCGCCGGATCCGCCGCCCGAGCGCCGCCTCGCGCCGGCTCGCCGCGGCAAAGTCGCGCGTGGCGCCGCCGAGCGTGCTGCCGGTCCGCTTGAGCCAGCGCTCGAGCTCGACGAGGGCATCGCCGCGCCAGAGCAGGCCGCGCGAACGGCCGCGCTCGTTCCATTGCTCGGCAGCGGCGCGCAACTGATCCCGCAGCCGCGCCCCGTCGGCGTCCTCGCGCCGCCAGGCTTGCAGGCGAGGCCAGGCGCCGATGAGTGCTTCGTGCGCCAGCTCGATGCGCTCGTGCTCGTCGTCGCCCTCGTGAATGACGAGCAGCCGCGCCGCCACGAGCTGCTCGATGACCGTGTCCGCGCCTGCGCGGTCGCGCGCCGTCTCGACGAGCTCGTCTCGTCTGAAGAGCGCGCGCGTGCCCTCGGCAGTGACGAGCTGAGCGAAGAGCCCGCGGACGAGCTTTTGATCGTGCGCGGGCATGAGCGCGACGGTCTCTTCCGCATGACGGCCGAGCGCTCCGCCGATCCCGCCGAGCCGCTCATAGGCGGCGGCGGTGAGCTTCTTGAGCGTGCGATCGCGCAGCTCCCACAGTCGCGCCGCCGTGAAGCTCAAGAGCGCGAGCGCAGCCGGTTGGTCGGCCACCGCGCGCGTCATTCGCTCGACGAGCTCGTCGTCCTCGAACGCGTAGCCGACGCGTCGCGCCGGCTCGGTCAGGATGCGTCGAAGATCGTCGCTCGACGGCGTGGGCAGGAGCACGACTCCACGCGCCAGCCGCTCGCGTAGCGTCGTGAGCTCCTGGG
>Ga0134125_10001306_pt1 | contig 30787 bp, 31 predicted proteins | sample KB31751_FD_96464 | JGI IMG/M metagenome (GOLD analysis project Ga0134125, IMG submission 96464) | Terrestrial soil microbial communities with excess Nitrogen fertilizer from Kellogg Biological Station, Michigan, USA - KB3-175-1 | ecosystem: Environmental > Terrestrial > Soil > Unclassified ... | reverse complement strand
TGGACAGCATCACCCCCCCGCCCGCCCCCGAGAGCTCTCGCACGGAGACACGACCGGCCGTGACCAAGGCGCCGAAGACCATCGACGCGGTGCTCGCCGCGCACAACGATTCGCTGATGGCTGTCCCCGGCGTGCTCGGCACGGCCGTGGGCCGCTGCGACGGCGCGCCGTGCATTCGCGTGCTCGTCGGACGCGTGAGCGACGAGATCCGGCGTCGCGTGCCGCCCACGCTGGAAGGCTATCCGGTTCACATCGACGTCACCGGAACCATTGTCCCTCGCCAGTAACTTCGAGTCGCTGGCCGTCGACCTCGCCGCAATCGCACGGCACTGTTACGCGCGCGGCTGGGCGCTGGGGACGAGCGGCAATTTCAGCGCCGTGGTGCAACGCCATCCTCTGACGCTCGCCATCACATCGAGCGGCCTCGACAAAGGCCTGCTCGAGCCGCAGCAGATCGTGGAAATCGACGAGCACGGCCGCCTCGTGCAGGGCGACGGTAAACCCTCCGCGGAAACGGCGTTGCATCTCGCCATTGCGCGCGCCCGCGGGGCCGGAGCGGTGTTGCATACGCACTCGATTTGGAGCACGATTCTATCGGACGCCGTGGGCGAGGCGTCCGGCGGGCTGGAGATCGAAGGGTATGAAATGCTGAAGGGACTGGAGGGCGTTCGCACGCACGAGCATCGCGAATGGCTGCCGGTCGTCGACAACACGCAGGACTGGAGTGCGGCGGCGCCGCGCATCGAACAGAAGCTGCGCGAGCATCCCGAAATCCACGGCTTTCTGATTCGCCGTCACGGGCTGTACACCTGGGGCCAGGATCTCGCGGAAGCGAAACGGCAGCTCGAGATCCTCGAGTTCTTGTTCGAAGCGATGGGACGAAAGCGAGGCGGCACATGGCAAGCGTGAGAATTCCGTCCGAGCAGCGGACGTTGACCGATCAGGACGAAGTGACGGCGTATCTCGCGACGCTGGGCATCGAGTACCAGCGCTGGCCGCTGGCGCAGCGGGCGGCGGCCAATGCGCCCGCCGACGCGGTGCTCGCGGCATACGCCCCTGAGATCGAGAAACTCAAGGCCAAGGGCGGGTACGTGACCGCCGACATCATCGACGTCACGCCGGCCACGCCGGGCCTCGAGGCCATGCTCGCCAAGTTCAGCACGGAGCACTGGCACGACGAAGACGAGGTGCGGTTCATCATTCGCGGCCGCGGTCTGTTCCACATTCATCCCACCACGGGGCCGGTCATCGCCGTCGAAGTCGAGGCCGGCGACCTGATCCGCGTCCCGCGCGGCACGCATCACTGGTTCGATCTGTGCGCCGACAAGGACATCCGCGCGATCCGGCTGTTCCAGGACAAGGCGGGCTGGACACCGCATTACACGAATAGCGGCACCGATAAGGGATATCAGCCCCTGTGCCTGGGTCCCGCCTACATCCCGCTCGGAGCATCGGCGCGCCTCAGCTGACGAACACCCGCGCCATCCTGCTGGATATCGAGGGCACGACCACACCCATCGAGTTCGTCCATCAGGTGCTCTTTCCCTACGCGCGCGCGCGTGCGCGCGAGTTTCTCCAGCGTCATGCGTCCGACGAGGCGGTGCGCGCCGACATCGAGCTGCTGCGGCGTGAGCACGCGCTGGAGCATCCCCGCCCCGCCAACCTGCCGCCGTGGGATCCCGCCGACGAGCTGAAGTCGGCGGAGGCGTTCGTGTACTGGCTGATGGACCGGGACCGCAAATCGACAGGCCTCAAGTCGCTGCAGGGAAAGATCTGGGAGGCCGGATACCGCGCCGGTGCGCTGAAAGGCAAGGGCGAAGTCTACGCCGACGTTCGCCCTGCCCTGGCGCGCTGGCACGAGGCCGGTAAGCGAATCGCCATCTTTTCGTCAGGAAGCGTACAGGCGCAGCGCAATCTGTTCGCGAATACTATCGCCGGTGACCTCTCGGCATTTCTTTCAGGCTATTTCGACACGACGACCGGCCCCAAGCGCGATGCGCTCAGTTACGAGCATATCGCCACCGAGCTGCGCTGCCGGCCGGAGGATGTGCTGTTCATTTCGGACGTCGCGGCGGAGCTCGACGCGGCACGCAGCGCCGGGATGCGCACGGCACTGTGCGTGCGCGGCGCGCCGCCGGAGACAGCAAACGGACACCCTGTCATCCACACCTTTGCGGAGCTGTAGATGAATCGATTGCTTCTGACCACCGCCGCGCTCGTGACGCTCGGCACCTCCTGCCAAAAACCATCGCGGCTCACACCAGCTGGCGACACCGAAGCCGCGATCACAGCGCGCGATTTGGAACGCCGACTTTATTTGATCGCAGACGACTCTCTGATGGGTCGCGAGACAGGAAGCGAGGGCGCCTCGAAGGCCTCGGCGTACGTCGCCGCCGAGTTTCAGCGACTCGGGCTCGAGCCCGGCGGCGACAACGGCACGTATTTCCAGGCAGTGCCGTTCTGGGACACGCGCGTCGATCCGAAGTCCACTTTGACGACCAGCTCCGGCATGACGCTGCGGCTGGGCATCGACTTCCTGCCTGCGTCCTTCGCCCCGCCGCCGCGCGCGTTCGATCGGACGGCGGTCGTGTACGTCGGCTCCGCGAGTGACACGGCACGCGCCATGGCGCCGACGGACATCGCCGGCAAGTTTGTCGTGATCGATGTACCGGAAGGCGCCAATTTCCGTTCGATCCTCGGTCCCTTCCTCGGCCGCTACCGCGAAGCGGCGGCGATCGGCGTCGTGGCACTCGAGCAGCTCGGCGGCGAGCAGGTCGCCCGCATCCGCGATGGCCGGCCCGTGGCCGATACGACGCGCAATCCCCGCGCGCTCTCGCTCGTCTGGCTCTCGCGTTCGGGCGCCGCCGCGCTGCTCGGCGCCCAGCCGTACACGTTCACGCCCGGAACCACGGTGCAGAATACCGTCACCGGCAACTACGACTTCCCGCGCACGCCCGTGCGCTGGCAGGCGCGCAACGTCGTCGGCATCCTGCGCGGCAGCGATCCGGTGCTGCGCACGGAGTATCTATCGCTGTCGGCGCATCACGATCACGTCGGATTCGACCACAGCCCCGTCGATCACGATTCATTGCGCGCGTTCAATCGCGTCGTCCGCCCCATGGGCGCCGACAATCCCATGCGGCCGGCGACGCCGGAGGAAACCGTCCGCATTCGCGCGATCCTCGACAGTTTGCGCCAGGTTCACAAGCCTCGGCTCGATTCGATCCGCAACGGCGCCGATGACGACGGCTCCGGCACGGTCGCGATCCTCGAGATCGCCGAGTCATTTGCCCGCGGCGACGCCAAACCGCGGCGCTCGATTCTGTTCGTCAGTCACACCGGCGAGGAAGCGGGACTGCTTGGCTCGCGCTGGTACGCCGATCATCCGACCGTGCCGATCGATTCGATCGTCGGCGAGATCGACCAGGACATGATCGGCCGCGGCACGCCGTCCGATTTCCCTCGTGGCGGGACCGAAGCGGGAAGTCCGACCTATCTCGAGGTCATCGGCGCGAAGCGCATTTCGCGTGAATTCGGCGAGATGCTGGAGGCGGCGAATGCGCGGCAGCCGGTGCCGTTCGTGTTCGACTACACGTACGACGCGCCTGGTCATCCGTTGCAGTACTACTGCCGCGCCGATCACTACAGTTACGCGCGCTACGGCATTCCGTCGGTCGCCTTTTCGCGCGGGGAGCACCTCGACTATCACCAGGTGACGGACGAGGCGCAGTACATCAGCTATCCGGACCTCGCGCGGGTCGCGCAGATGGTGCACGACGGCGCGCTGGCGATCGCGAACGCGCCGGAGCGGCCCAAGCGCGACGTGCCGAAGCCGGCGGATCCCAACGCCCCCTGCCGGCAGTAGCGGACTAGAGGTACTTCAGCCACCAGTCGGTGCGGCGGGCCTTCAGATCGGCGTACCAGCGGGATGGGAAGTACAGCATCACGACGGCGAGCGCCCAGACGAGATACAGCAACCCCAGGCCCCACATGTAGCCATCGGGCGGTGGTGGGTTTCCCATCGGATGGTTGGTGAAGAGCCACCAGGTCGCGTCCGGCGAGCGCAGCGTCGCCACGAGCAGCGCGAGCACGTGGATGAGCGGGATGTGGAGTACGTAATAGAAGAAGGGTACCCGCCCGAAGGTCGTCACCCATTCGGCAACTCTTCCTCGCGCCCGATCGAGCAGCGGGATCAGCGCGATCGTCGGGCCCAGCGTCATCAACAGGAAGTTGAGCGACGCGGGATACTTCGAGGTGTTGAGGAACGAGAGGAACGCCGGCATCGGCGGCGTGTTGCTCCAGGGCCGCGGGTCGCCGTACAGATTGAATCCGCGCAGCACGAGGAACAGCGCGATCGCGCCAAGCCCGATCCGCAGGCACAGCTGGTTGCGTCGTGCGGGTTCCTGGATCAGAACCATTCCAAACCCGTACCCCGCCGCCATCACGCCAATCCACGGGATGATCGAGTAGAGCACGATCAGCGGCGTGCCGTTCACCGGTCCATCGAAGAAGCCGGTATAGACAATCTTCCAGGCCTCACCGAGCGGCAGCAGGCGCATCAGCGGGCCCATGAGTCCGTTATGCAACGCGACGATCGCGACGCCCACGATGCCGACGGTGCGCGGCCGCAGGCGTACCAGCGCGGCCATGATGACCATGCACCAGCCGATCACCCAGATGACTCCGGCCATCATGTAATTCTTGAAATCGAAATTGAACGTCCAGGCGACGCGGATGACGGTGAGCTCGAGCAGGACGAGCCACAGACCGCGCTTCAGCAGGAATCTGGAGAGGTCGCTGTGCTTCTTGCCGTAGAAGAACGCGCTCGTGCCCGCGAGAAAAATGAAAGCCGGCGCGACGAAATGCGTGATCCAGCGGGTAAGGAAAACCCCTGCCGTGGGTCCGCCGGCGGGGACTCCGGAATACACGCGCACATGATCGATCGCCATCAGGATCATCACCGCGCCGCGAATCAGGTCGATCGCTGCGACGCGGGACGTCGTGCCCGCGGGCTTCGTGGCTGCGGTCGGAGATTGCGGCGCGCTCACCGCTCGAACATGCCCTACTCGGCTAGGGGCTGCAACCGCGCCCAGATGCCTCCATCGATCGCGGTACGAATGATGCGGATGGCGAGCGTTTCGGCGACGTCTGTGCCGCCCAAGCTTGCCCCCCCGACACCTAGACAGGACACATGTTCACCGGTTGAGCCAAGTGGGCGGGTTGGAACGGCTGGGGGAGGCATCGGTGCTTCATACGCGAACTCACTAGGAACGTTGTACGTTCATGAGAGGCCTGGAGCAGGCAACTTGTCCGGTACCGGGGGTAATCCAAGGAAATGAACCACACTCGTCGGATCAGCCTGTTGCTGGTCGCGCTGGGTCTCTTTGTCGTCCGCCCAGCCACGGCACAGTACTTCGGCCGCAATTCCGTTCAGTACGAAACATTCAATTTCAAAATCCTCCGGACGCAGCACTTCGACATCTACTTCTACGATAAAGAAGCGGCGTCGGCGGCCCAGGCGGCGCGGATGGCCGAGCGCTGGTATGAGCGCATCTCCACGGTGCTGCGTCACCAGCTGAGCAGCCGCCAGCCGCTCGTCCTCTACTCCGACCACCCCGATTTCGAGCAGACCAACGTCCTGGGCGAGAGTCCGGGCGAAGGGACGGGCGGCGTCACGGAAAGCTTGAAGCGCCGCATCATCCTGCCGATGGGCGCCTCACTCGCGGAGACCGATCACGTGATCGGCCACGAGCTCACACACGCGTTCCAGTACGACATCACCGGCGTCGGTCGCCAATCCATGACGGGACTGACGCGCGTGCCGCTGTGGTTCATCGAAGGCATGGCGGAGTACGTGTCGCTGGGCCCGGTCGATCCGAATACGACGATGTGGATGCGCGACGCGGTCCGTCGCGGTGAGCTGCCGAAATTCGCGCAGCTGCAGGACTACAAGTACTTCCCGTATCGCTGGGGCCAGGCGTTTTGGGCGTACATGGGCGGCACCTACGGCGACGACGTCGTCGGGGCCCTGCTCCGCGCCGCCGGCCGCAACGGCAACGTCGCGATCTCGCTCGAGCAGATGACCCACCGCCCCGTCGACAGCCTGTTCGCCGACTGGCACCGCGCGCTGACGGCGGCCGCCGAACAGGTCGCGCAGGCGACCGGCACCGAGCTCCCGAGCGACAAGGCCGGGATCCAGCGCGAGCGGAACGTGGTCGTGTCGACGGTCGGTGCGCGGCTGCTCGTCAGCCCCGGCAACCAGACGTCGCACTACAACCTGGCGCCGGCCATCAGTCCGGACGGCACCCGCATGGTCTACATGTCGGACGTGGGACTCTTTTCCATCGACATGTATCTCGCCAACGCCGAGAACGGGAGAACGATCCGGAAGATCGTGTCGTCCACCCGCGACCCGCACCTCGAGAGCATGCAGTTCATCAACTCGGCGGGCGCGTGGAGTCCGGACGGGACCCGCTTTGTGTTCGGCGCGGTCGTCACCGGCCGCCCCGCGCTGCGGATCATCAACGGCAACAACGGCAAAACCGTCAAAGAGATCAAGTTCTCGGCGCTCGGCGAAATCTTCAATCCGAGCTTTTCGCCTGACGGAAAGAAGATCGTGTTCAGCTCGCAGGTGGGCGGCTACACGGATCTGTTCATCTACGATCTCGACACGAAGCAGACGCAACGCCTGACGAACGATGCCTACGCCGATCTCGAGCCGGCATGGTCGCCCGACGGGAACTTGATCGCCTTCGTGACCGATCGATTCGGCACCTCGCTCGACGATTTGTCATACGCGCCCTATCAGCTCGCGGTGATGAGCGCGCGCGGCGGCGAGGCCACGCAGCTGCCGCGGCTGTCCGGCGCCAAGCACATCAATCCGCAGTGGAGTCCCGACGGCCTCAGCCTCTACTTCATCGCCGATCCCGGCGGCGTTTCGAACATTTACCGCCTGTCGCTCGGCGACGGTGTCATGACGCAGGTGTCCAACGTGTTTACCGGCGTCTCCGGCATCACCGCCTTGAGCCCGGCGTTGAGCGTGGCGACGAGGTCGAATCGTGCCGTGTTCACGGTGTACGCGAGCAACGGCTACGCGATTCAGGCGATCGAAGACATCCAGACGCTCCAGGGTGGTCCGGTCAAGCCGATGCCGCAGGCCGCCGCGGTGTTGCCACCGCTCGATCGTGAAGTAGTCGGCACGGGAATCGCGGCAACGCTCACGAATGCGGAGCAGGGTCTGCCGGCCACCGAGGAGTACACCCTCGCCAGCGCGGTCAAGGCGTACCATCCCAAGTTGTCGCTCGACTTCATCGCGGAGCCCAGCCTCGCGATCGCGGCCGACCGGTTCGGCACCTATATCGGCGGCGGCATCACGCTCTACTGGAGCGACATGCTGGGCGATCACAATCTCGTGACGATGGCCCAGGTCAACGGCCGGATTTCGGACTTCGCGGGGCTGGTGGCGTACGGCAACCGGAGACGCCGCTTGAACTGGATGATCGGCGCCCAGTGGATTCCGTACATCACCGGCTACTTCAACTACGGCAGCGACAGCGCGGGCAATTACGTCGAGCAGCTCGAGCGCATCAAGCAGACCAATCGCGATGTCAGCCTGATCGCCGCCTATCCCTTCAACCGCTCGCGCCGGATCGAAGGGTCGATCGGCGTTTCGAACATCACGTTCTCGCATGAAGTCCGGACCACGACGTACGACTCCTTCAGCGGCGGGGTGATCGACGATCGCACGGACAAGCTCCCCGCGCCCGATGGTTTGATGCTGTACAACGCGACGCTGGCGATCGTGCATGACAACTCGTTTTTCGGCGCCACCGGACCGATCCTGGGTCAACGCTGGCGCTTGGAAGCCGATCCGACATTCGGCACGCTCAATTTCCTCACCGGGCTGGTCGATTACCGCCGCTACGTCATGCCGTTCCGTCCGTTCACGCTCGCGGGCCGCGTCCTGCACGTCGGCCGCTACGGCAAGGACGCTGAAGATCCGCGCATGTATCCGCTGTTCATCGGATATCCCACGCTGGTGCGCGGCTACGACGTCGGCAGCTTCAGCGCCACGGAGTGCGGTCCCATTTCCGGGCGCTGCCCGGTGTACGATCAAATGATCGGCTCGCGGTTCATCGTCGCGAGCGCCGAGCTGCGGTTCCCGCCGTTTGGACTGCTCCATCTGGGAAATGGCTATTACGGAATCCTGCCGATCGACGCGGGGATCTTCTATGACGCCGGCGTGGCCTGGACGCAGACCGAGGGTGCCAAGATCTTCGGCACCGGTCCGCGCGACGTGATCAAGAGCGCGGGGATCTCATTCCGGATGAATCTGCTCGGCTACGCGATCGGCCAGATGGACGTCGTGCATCCGTTCAACCGGCCGCAGAAGAATTGGATGGTGCGGTTCAGCCTGACGCAGGGATTCTAAACTAGCGTCGACGCGCGGCCTACCAGCGGCATCCCCAACACGGGCGCCGTACCGGCCCGTACCAGCCGCGCCATCCCCATGCGCCGAGCGGGGGCGCGTAACCCCAGCCGCCATAGATCCCGATGTGAACGCGAGGGTGAGCGTAGCCATAGCCGCCGCCGTGCTCTTCTTCGCTCGCGACGGTATACGTCACCAGGTCGTACTCGTACTTCTCTCCTTGCGCGGACATTCCATCCGCGATGGAGAGTAGCAGCGCTTCCGCATCCACCGACGTCGTATCGACCAGCGAGAGCGCCCAGTAATCCCAGTGGCCTCCGCGCGAATACTCCGCGGTGTTGAATGGCTGGGGGGAGACGACCGCGATGATCTTTCCCGCGCCGTCGGCGTCGTCGACCGTGAACGCGTCCCGGTCACCGCGGCCGCGGACCTCGAGCTGCTTGCCGGCGCGGATGTAGGTATCGTCGTCCGGGTCCTGCGGGAATAGCACGCGCACGCGGCCCTTCGCGTCGGCCCGCAGCACGAGCAGGTACCCCGGCTGAGCGGACTTCACGTAGACGCGGGCGCGGTCCCCCCGCATGAACATGTCGTTCGAGACTTTGAGCTTCACCGGCGGATCGCCGGACGGGATCAGCAGCGCGATGGCGAGGGCAAAGAGCATCGATTCCTCCTGGTAACACTATGACAGTGGTGACCTCGTCACCAGGAGTCAAGGACCATGGCTCGCCCGCATCAGCGTCGCGATGTCGATCTTTTTCATCTTGAGCATCGCCTGCATGGCCCGGCCGGCCCGCTCGCGATCTTTGTCCCCCAGGAGCTTGCTCAGCTGCACGGGCACGATCTGCCACGAAAAGTCGAACTTGTCCTTGAGCCAGCCGCACATGCTCTCCTGCCCGCCGTCCGCCGTGAGCCTCGACCAGTAGTAGTCGACCTCGTCCTGACTGTCGCAGTTCACCAGCAGCGAAAAGGCCTCGCTGAACTGAAACCGCGGTCCGCCGTTGAGCGCGATGATCTCCTGCCCTTCTATTTCGAAACTGACGACCATCGGCGTGACGTTGAGCAGCTTCGAGTTCTTGAAAACGGAAGTGTAGAAGCGCGCCGCCGCTTCCGCCTGATTATCAAACCATAGGAATGGCGTGATCTTGTGGCTAGCCATTGGCCGGCTCCTGCAGCAGCGCTTCCAGCAGCTCGTAGCCCATTTCCATCCCCGACGTCATGCCGGTCTGGAGCGCGGCGTCGCGCGCCTCGCGTGAGGAGTAACGCACGGTGGTAGTGATGGTGGATTTGCCGTTCTTCTCGACGATGTCGGTGGAGACGATCGTCTCGCCTCCCGTCCAGTCCTGGTCGAACAGCTGCGTGGCGACAATGCGGCTCGGCCGGACGATTTCCTTGAACGTTCCGCCCATGCCCATCGACTGGCCATCCTCGGTGCGCCACTCGTAACGGTACTTGCCCCCGACCCGCAGGTCGATCTCGCACACGGGCATCGTCCAGCCCGGCGGGCCGAGCAGCCAGCGTTGCACCAGGGCAGGCTTGGTGTGTGCGTCGAATACCATTCCGCGCGGTGCATCCACGACGCGCGTGATCACCGCCTCGCGATCGCTCGGCGTGGTCACCTTCAGCTCGGGTTTCGTCATGGGCGTTTCCTCTTCTTCGGCCGGGGTTTTCCCTCGTTGATGAGGGCGTCGATGGTCTTCTTTTGTGTGGCCTTCATGGTCTTCAACAGTGCGTCGAGGCGCTGGTAATTCGCCTCCCAGATCCTTCGGTACCGTTCGATCCAGTCCGTGGCTTCGGTCAGCGGTCCCGGCTCGAGCTTGCGCGGGCGCCGCTGCGCTTCCCGCCCCCGGCTGATCAGTCCGGCCCGCTCGAGCACCTTGAGGTGCTTCGAGATGGCCGGCTGGCTCATGTCGAACGGCTCGGCCAGCTGGTTGACGGTGGCTTCGCCGTCGGCCAGGCGGGCCAGGATCGCGCGCCGCGTGGGGTCGGCGAGCGCGGCGAACGTGGCGTCCAGATTATAACCATGTGGTTTCATAACTAAGTGGTAATGTATAGTCCCGGGGATTGCCGTCAAGGCCTTATCATTCCAGCGTGCGAATCGCCACCTGGAACGTGAACGGCATCCGGGCCCGGGCGGCCCAGCTGTGCGAATGGCTGCAGCGGGACCGGCCCGACGTCGTCTGCCTGCAGGAGCTCAAGGCGACCACGGCACAGATCCCCGCCGAGTGCCGGGTCGCCGATTACCACGCGTACTGGCACACGCTCAAGGGGTATTCCGGCGTGTCGCTGCACGTGCGCAAGGATCTGTTCGCGGTCGACCCGGTGTACAGCCATCCGCCGTTCGACATGGAATCGCGCATCGTGCAGGTGGAGCACGGCGACCTGGTAATCGCGTCCGTGTACGTCCCGAATGGTGGAAAGGACTACCCCGCGAAGCTCGCGTTCGTGAAACGCTTGATCGACTGGACCAGACAACTGACGGCGGACGGCAGGCAGCTCATCCTGTGCGGCGACATGAACATCGCGCGCGCCGAAATGGATGTGCACCCCAAGGAGCGCAAGCCGAACGCGGTCGGGCAGCGGCCGGAAGAGCGCGAGCTGTTCGCGCAGCTGCTCGGCGAGCACCTCGTAGACCTGGGCCGGCAGTTCGATCCGGACAACGAGAATCTGTTCACGTGGTGGGCGCCGTGGCGGAATCTCCGGGCGCGGAATATCGGGTGGCGGCTCGACTACGTGCTCGCCTCCCCCGCGATCGCCGCTCGGGCCTCGGGCTGCGTCGTGCAGGCCGACGTCGGGACCAGCGACCATGCGCCCGTCGTCATGACCTCGACTATCTTGTAGCAGTGCAGACCGTCTATCTCCTGTCTCCCGCCAACTGCGCCGGCACCCGCGCGCGGCTGCTGCTCAAGAACCAGACCAGCCCGTTGACGGCGCGGCTCGCGAACGGCGGCGCGCCGCTCGGCGAGGTATTCACCTTCATGAGCAGCCTGTATTTCCGCGGCAAGCTGGCCTATGCCACGCGGTTCGGGCTGGCCTACGTGATTGCGCCGGGGCGCGGATTGCTGCCCGTCGACATGCTGATCCGGATCGAGGACTTGAAGGGCATGGCGACGGTGGAAGTGGACGAGGACCTGCCGGCGTTTCGGGAGCCGCTGGTGCGGGACGCCACGACCATTGCGCGCAGTCTCGGCGCTGAGGATCGCGTCGTGTTGCTCGGCAGCGTCGCGACCGCCAAGTACGTCGGACCGCTGCTCCAGGTCTTTGGTGAGCGGCTGCACTTCCCCGCCACGTTCGTGGGCCGCGGCGACATGAGCCGCGGCGGACTCATGCTCCGCAGCGCGAAGGCTGGGACCCCACTCGAGTACGTCCCCGTCCGCGGCGCCGTGCTGCACGGCAAGCGGCCGCCCAAGCTCGGGAGACTGTAATTCTCTTTCTTCTGGTCTTGCTGGCTCAGCAACCTCATGGCGACTCCGTCGTCTACACGCTCTCGCCCGCGAGCCGCTTCGAGGTCGCGACGGGAAAAGCGGGGCTCTTCGGATTCGCCGGTCACGAGCACACGATCCGAGCGCGTACGGTCTCCGGTCGTGTGGTCTACCGACTGGATTCTATCGCGGCCTCACACGTCGAGATCACCGTGCCGACCGACAGCCTGGAAGTGCTCACACCGCCCGATACGGAGGAGATCCGGAAGGTGACCGCGTCGATGCGGACCGACGTCCTCGATGTCGCGAACTACCCCGAGATTCGGATGGTGTCACAGCATGTGGAGGGAACCACTCGGCACCTCAACTTGATGGTCGCACTCACCATCAAAGGAACGACGCGCGAGATCCCGATCGCGGTCGATCTCAAGTTCGGCGTCGATACGCTGCTCGCGACCTCGACGTTCACCGTCAAGCAGACGGCCTTCGGGATCACGCCGTATCGCGGTGGCCCGGCCGGCACGGTGCGCGTGGCGGATGAGGTGGCGTTCTCCATCCGAGCGGTGGCGGTTCGGCAGTCGCCCTGAGGGGGTCCGTTGTGACACGATCCTGACTCTCGGGGGCGTGGTGCCCCTTCCCCGCTCTTCCATAATTAACGCTCATGCTGTTGACCCTCTGCCTGCTGCTGGCGGCTGCCGCTTCCCCTTCCCCCGATTCGCTTGGCGTCTACTCGGGACGCGAGCGCCAGCTGGACGTGCGCATCCCGCGCTTCGACCTCGACGTCGCGATCGACGGGGACCTGCAGGATTCGGCCTGGATCCGCGCCGCGTTGTTGACCGGCTTCTCGCAGTATGCGCCGAGCGATGGGGTCCCGGCCGCTGACTCGACGCGCGTGTGGGTGTGGTATTCGTCGAGCGCGATTTACTTCGGGATTCAGGCGTACGAACAGCACGGCACGGCGACCGCCACGCTCGCCGACCGCGATCAAATCTTCGGCGACGACAACATCCAGATCCTGCTCGGCACGTTTCACGACCGCAAGCAGGCGCTGATGTTCGCCGTGAACCCGCTCGGCGTGCAGGGCGACGGGGTGCTGATCGAAGGCGCCAACGTGAGCGCCAGCGGCTTCATCGGCGGGGCGCTCACCGGGCGCGAGCAGCCCGACCTGAGCCCCGATTACGTCTTTCAATCGCATGGCCGGCTGACCCCCTGGGGCTATGAAATCGAGATCCGGATTCCGTTCAAGAGTCTGCGCTATCAGTCGCAGCAGCCGCAGGACTGGAGTCTCAACATCGTGCGGCAGGTCCAGCATTCGGGGTTCGAGGACACCTGGTATCCCGCGACGCGCGCCAACGCGACGTTCATCGGCCAGTCGGGCAATCTGCTCGCGCTGAGCGGCATGCATCGCGGCCTCGTGATGGACATCAATCCCGAAGCGACCGCGCGCGCCGACGGCGCCCCGACGACGGACGGTTACGACTACGACGTGGGCAAGCCGCAGGTCGGGTTCAACCTGCGCTGGGGCGCGACCGAGAATCTCACGCTGAACGGCACGGTCAAGCCTGATTTCTCACAGGTCGAGTCCGATGCCGGGCAGCTGGCGTTCGACCCGCGGCAGGCGCTGTTCTTCTCCGAAAAGCGGCCCTTTTTCCTGGAGGGCAGCGAGCTGTTCCAGGTTCCGCTCGGTCTGATCTATACCCGTCGCATCGTTCAACCCGTGGGAGCCCTGAAGCTCACCGGCACCGCGGCGCACACCGACATCGGTTTCCTCTCGGCCGTGGACGAGAAATTCGCCTCCGCGAGCGGAACGGATAACCCGATCTTCACGATCCTGCGCGCGCAGCACAGTCTCGGCGGTGGCTCGCGCGTCGGCGTCGCGTACACCGACCGGATCGACGGCAGCGACTACAACCGCGTGGCCGAGATCGACAGCCGGTTCGTGTTCAAGGAGATCTACTCCGTCAATCTGCAGGTGGCGGGCAGCCGGACGCGCACCGCGGGCGAAACGAAAACCGCGCCGCTGTGGCTCAGTCAATTGAACATCCAGCACCGCGTGTGGGGGCTGCGCAGTCTGTTCGCCGGGATCTCGGACGACTTCGAGACGCAGAGCGGCTTCATCGGCCGCGCCGGGATCGTGCACGCCTATGCCGACCCCAGCCATACGTCGTACGGAAAGCCGGGCGCGTTCCTGCAGCGCCTGACGGGCGACATCTTGATCGACGGCATCTGGCAGTACCAGAAGTTCATCCATGGCGAAGGCATGCAGGACAAAAAGCTCCACTTCAACATCAACACGTCATTGCGCGGGGGCTGGGAGGTCGGCGGCGGCTGGTTCGTGGAATCCTTCGGGTACGACTCCGCCCTGTACTCGAGCTATCTCCTGGAAGTCCCGTCGGGCGGAGGTCTCGACACGATCCCGTTCGTCGGGCAGCCCACGATTCCCAACAGCGAGTACATCATCCAGATCGGCACGCCGCAGTGGAAGCACTTCAGTGCGGGCGGATTCTTCCTGCAAGGTCACGACGAGAATTTCTTCGAGTGGGCCTCGGCCGATCTCATTCTGCTGAGCACCGAGCTGTCATACCGGCCCACCGACCGGCTCCGCAATTCCCTGAGCTATTTCTGGCAGCAGGTGAACCGGCGGACGGACGGCAGCCTGGTGAATGTGGGGCGCGTGCTGCGCGGCAAGATGGAGTATCAGCTGTCGCGGCCGTTGTTCATTCGCCTGGTCGGTCAGTACATCCAGAACCAGACCGATTCGTTGCGCGACGACTCGCGCACCAACGCGCCGATTCTGATCGCGGGGCCGAGCGGCGTGACGCGCACGGTCCCCGTGGCCGACAATCTGTTTCACGTCGATGCGCTGCTCAGCTATCAACCGACGCCGGGCACGGTGTTGTTCGCCGGGTACGGAAGCAACATGCTCGATGAAGACGCGTTCAAGTTCCAGGGACTCAAGCGCACCGATGATGCGTTATTCGTGAAAATTAGCTATCTCTTCAGGCTCTGAGGCTAAGGGAGCCATGGTTATGCGCCGTCACCGCTATCTGCTGGGCTGCATCCTGCTGTTATCCTCCCCCGTGTCGGCTCAGCAACGCCACACGATCACGCACGAAGATGTGTTTCTCTCCAGACGCGTCGGCTCGCCGGCCATCAGCCCGGACGGCCGCTGGGTTGTGTTCAGCGTGACGGAGCCGTCGTATACCGAAGGCGAGCAGGTCAGCGATCTCTGGGTGGTGCCGCTCGACGGCAGCGCCGAGCCACGCCGGCTGACGAATACCAAGGGCGGCGAGAGCGGCGTGGACTGGAGCCGCGACAGCCGGCGCATCGCGTTCAGCGCGCGGCGCGAGGGCGATGACGTCGCGCAGGTCTACGTGCTCGATTTGAGCAGCGGCGGTGAAGCGCAGCGCGTGACGAGCCTTTCGACCGGCGCGTCCAATCCGCTGTGGCGCCCTGACGGGAAGGCGATCCTGTTCTCGAGCATGGTCTACCCGGGCGCAACGACCGACTCGGCCAACCGCGCCGCCGCCGCGGAGCGCAAGGCGCGCAAGTACAACGCGCGCGTCTATGACAATTCGCCGATCAGGCTCTGGGACCGCTGGCTCGACGATCGCAAGCCGGGCCTGTTCGTTCAGCCGCTCGAGCCAGGCGCCAAGGCTACGAGCCTGCTCGCGGGTACCCAGCTCGCAGGGGGCGTCGGATTCGGCGGACAGCTCGGTACCAGCGGCGACGATCTCTCGGCCGCGTGGACGCCTGACGGGAGCGCGGTCGTCTTTACGGCGACCAACAATCGCACCGACTGGGCGCATGCAGACGTCGTGCAATCGCTATGGCTGGTGAGCGCCAAGGGTGGAGAGCCGCAGCGCCTGACCGAAGGCGCCGATTACGGCAGTCCGGAGTTCAGCGGCGACGGCAAGACGCTGTATGCCGGGATGACGCCGTCGAACGACAAGACCTTCAACAACCGCCGGCTCGTATCGTGGGCCTGGCCGCTCGCCGGGAGTAAGACGGCGCAGGGCGTCGCCGGCGGCGCGAATCACTCGGTGGGCAGCTTCACGGTCGCCCCGGACAACAAGGCCGTGTATTTCCTGGCCGAGGACGCGGGACGTCAGCGGCTGTTCCGGTCGGCGACCGGCGGCGAGCGCGAGGTCGGGTCCATGACGAGCGGCACGTTCAGCGCGCTGCAGGTCGCGGGAACCGCAAAGGCCGCCGCGCTGGCCGGCGTGTGGGAGAGCGCGACGAATCCGCCGGAGATCGTGCGGATCGATCCAGCGACGGGGAAGTGGACCGTCCTCACCAGGTTCAACACGGATCGCGCGGCGAAGATCGATTGGCAGCCGCTGCGCGAGTTCTGGTTCACCGCCAAGAGCGGCAAGCGCATTCACTCATTCGTCGCGCTGCCGCCCGCGTTCGACTCGACCCGTCACTACCCGCTGTTCGTCCTGATTCACGGCGGGGCGGCGAACATGTGGACGGACAACTTTGGCCTGCGCTGGAATCCGCACCTGCTCGGCGCGCCCGGCTACGTCGTGCTGATGACCGACTATCGCGGCTCGACCGGCTATGGCGAGCAATTCTCGCAGGACATCCAGTTCGATCCGCTCGAGGGGCCGGCCAACGACATCAACGAAGCCGCCGACTCAGCCATAGCGCGCTACCGCTTCATCGATGCCACAAAGCAGATTGCCGGCGGCGCGAGCTACGGCGGGCATCTGACCAACTGGCTCGCCGCGACCACGACGCGCTATCGCGCGCTCGTGAGCCACGCCGGCCTGTGGGACCTCGAGTCGCAGTGGGGGACGAGCGATTTCAACTACGACCGCGAGCGCACGATCGGCGGGCCGCCGTGGGAAGGCAAGGAATTGTGGCACGCCCAGAGCCCGATGCAGCATGCCAAGAACCTGCACACACCCGTGCTGGTGTCGGTGGGGGAACGCGATTTCCGCGTTCCGATGAACAACGCGCTCGAATTCTGGACCGCGTTGCAGCGCCAGCAGGTGCCGAGCCGGCTCATCGTCTGGCCCGATGAGAACCACTGGATTCTGAAGGGCGAGAACAGCCGCTTCTTCTATAAGGAAGTGGCGGCCTGGTTCGCGCGCTGGCTCACTGATCAACCCGCGAGTGGTCAGTGATGCTCTGAGCTCGGAGTTTCACTCGTAGAGCTTGCTCGTGTCCGCGCGGGCAAGCTCTACGAGGAAGTCCGCGATCTTTGCGGTGACGGTCTCCACGTAGCGCTTTCCCTTCTCTGCCGTTGCCTTCGCCGGGTTTCCCACGCCGGTATCGGCCGTCACCTCGGTCCATTTTCGCGGTGCCCAGGCCCATCCTTCGCGAAATCCCGGAATCTTGAAGCGCTTCGCCGCACCGGAGCCCGCTTCCGACAAGGGCAGCACCTGATCGGGTGCGACGTGCATCATCACGCTGGTCTCGAGCTCCCCGCCGTGATCGCCCAGATCAGAAAAGAATTCCTTCGGGTCGACCACCTTGAACCAGCTGATCGTGCAGAGGAAGATCGAGACCTGCGCCTGGAGCTCGCGGATCATCTGCCGGAAGTCGTTCCCGCCGTGACCGTTCAGCACCACGAGTTTGGGAATGCCCTGTCCCGCGAGCGCACGCGCGACGTCGCGCAACACCAGGGCCTGCGTACTGGGGTTCATGTTGATGCACAGCGGAATGTCGAGCTGGCCGGTGTTCACGCCGAACGCCACGTTGGGGAGTACCACCGCTTTCGCGCCCTGCTGCCACGCGCGCTCGGCAGCGCGCGCCGCGATCGCTTCGGTCTCGATGTTGTCGGTGCCGTACGGCAGATGGTAGTTGTGCGCCTCGGTTGCGCCCCACGGCAGCACCGCGACGTCGTAGCGCGTGTTGCGGACGCTCTTCCACGTCGCTTCGCTCAGCAGATATGGTCGATTGGACATGCCCCCAAAATACGCTGTGGGAGGCTTTGGGTCAGACAGCTCCGGCGGCGGGAATCGGCCTTCTGAGATCGGCGAGCACCGCGCGGCGCGTGTACAACGCGATCGGCAATCCGATCAGGAACATGTGGACGGCGATGCTCATGCCGACCCACAGTGGATCCTTGTTCCCCGCCCCCGCACGCGAGAGCGGCACGACGACGTAGTTCATGATCCCGTACAGCAGCAGCCCGTAGGCCGTGCCGTACAGGACGGGCCGTTCCCACAGCGCCTTCCATCGTTGCGCCACCAGGTAGTACGTCACCGCCATCGAAATCGCGATGAGGTATTGGCTCGCGAACCCCAGCGCCGCGCTCGCCCAACCCGCGGTCATGCTTGCCTCGCCGAGCCAGCCGGCGGCAACCCGCTGCAGAATGCGCACCGGCGACACGCCGCGCTTGATCGCCCAGAACACGCAGGCGTACACGATGTCCAGCGTGCCGACCACGCCGCCGCCGGTGAGCACGAGCCGCCAGGCCCTGTTCATGCGGGCCACGCCAGAACGCGTCGTTGCCGGCTACTCTCGAGTGCCAGTAACAAACCACGCATGACGTCCAGCGACCACTCCGGCGTCACGGCCAGCGTCGCTTTCCCGAGCAGGACGTCGCGGATGTTTTCGTAGTACTGCGAGAAGCTCGAACGGAGCGTCGGGACCACGCGCATACCCTCCGGCGAGATGAGTTTGCCGAACAATTCCGGCGGTTCGGTATCCCAAGCGGGCTCTGTGGGCGTGCGGCCTTCTTTGAGCGCCGCCTCCTGCGGATCCATGCCGTACTTCATGAACGTGCCGTTGGTGCCGTGCACGATCCAGGTCGGCCCGATTGGCTGAGCCATCATAGAGGCGCGGAGCACGGCGCGCATGTTCGCGTAATGTAAAGTCACATCGAACGCGTCATCGATCGCGGCGACTTGGCGCTCGATGCGGATGTCGGCGCCGATCGCGTCGGGAATCCCGAACAGGAGCAGCGCCTGATCGAACAGGTGCGGACCGATATCGAACCACACGCCGGAGCCCGGCAGCTGCTCCTCGCGCCAGGCGTTCGGCTTGCGCTCGGGGCGGAAGCGGTCGAAGTGCGACTCGTAGGTCACGACGCGGCCGACCGCGCCTTCCGTTACGACTTTGTAAACGGTCTGGAAATCACCGGTGTAGCGGCGGTCCTGATACACCGTCACGATCCGCTGCTGGCGCGCCGCGGTCTCCACCAGATCTTCGGCTTCCGCCATGGTGGTGGTGAACGGCTTGTCGACCACGACGTGCCGGCCGGCGAGCAGGCACTGCCTGGCGATCGGATGGTGGGACGTGTTGGGCGTCGCGACGACGACGACGTCGAGCGGCCGCTGCAGCAGCTCGTCGACGCTACGGACGAACTCGACGTCTGTGTAGAGCGGATCCGGCGGGCCGTGGCGCTGCACGATCGCCGCGAGGCGCATGCCGTCGACCGCGCGAATGACGGGGGCATGAAAGACCTTGCCCGCGAAGCCGAAGCCGACGAGCCCGACGTTGATCAATCGGGGCGCGGCGTCTTCCAGTCGCTCGTCATGATGAACAGCGGTGCGCCGTCGAATTGATAGATCGGCCGCAGCCGGTCGGTGTTGTAGTACTTCGAGACATCCACGACCTTCTTCTCGGACGTCACGCTCGCGAGCGGCACGCTGTCGTAGAAGCCGCGGTGAATGCTGACCAGCCGGCCGTACTGCTTCTTGTTGACGAGATCGAGCGCGAGGTTGCCGAAGGCCATCGGCACGATCGAATCGAGCGCGTCGGGATCGCCGGACCGGACGAGGTAGCCGAGCCGCTGGTTCACGACGTCGACCTTGCGACCCTTGTTGTGCTTGGAGGACGCGTCTTTCAGCGCGGCGCCGATGCGGTCGCCGATGCCGCCGAGCTTGCGGTGGCCGTACATGTCGGTCTCTTCGCCCTCGAAGCTCATGCCTTCGTGCGCGGTGAGCGTCGAGCCCTCGGACACGAGCACGACCGAATAGCGGCTCGGGTTGCGATTGCGGTCCGCCGTGAGCAGCTCGGCGAGATGCTCGACTTCCACGGGATACTCGGGGATCACGCAACGGTCGGCGGCGCCCGCCATCGTCGGCAGCAGCGCCGTGAAGCCGGCGTAGCGCCCGAACACTTCGATCACCAGAAACCGCTCGTGCGAGCCGGCCGAGGTCCGCAGCCGGTGCGTCAGCTCGATCGTGCGCGTGACGCAGGTGCTGAAGCCGATGCAGTAGTCGGTGCCGTAGACGTCGTTGTCCATCGTCTTTGGAATGGCGACCACGTGCACGCCTTCGTCATTCAGGCGCTTGCCGTAACTCAACGTGTCGTCACCACCGATCGGGATCAGAACGTCCACGCCGATGTGCTCGAGGTTCTTCAGCACATCCTTGGTCATGTCGTTGACCTTCTCGGTGTAGGAGCCGGCGAGATGCGCCGGCACGCGCTCTTTGGGCAGATGGCTCGGCCGCGTGCGCGAGGTGTGCAGGAAGGTGCCCCCCGTGCGGCCGGCGCGGTTCACGATCGCTTCGCTCAGCGGGAGAACGGAGTCCGCGTTGTCAGCGCCCTGCTCCCTCGAGTAGTCCACGAGCCCGCCCCAGCCGTGCCGGATGCCGACGACCTTGTAACCATCGCGGAGGGCGCGGATCGTGATGGCGCGAATGGCAGGATTAAGCCCCGGGACGTCGCCGCCGCCGGTCAGGATGCCGATTGTGCCTTTTCCCATAGTGGCGGGAATAATAGCCGAATCAGGGTAGTACAAAAGACACCGGAGAGACCAATGAAAATCGACTTCCGTTACGATGTGGATAAGGCGTTCGAGGACGCGAAGCAGCAGCGCAAACCCCTCCTCCTGGATTTCAGCGCCGCGCCGATGTGAAGTGGTTGCGCTCGGCTGGATGCCGAGGTGTGGCCCGAGACGCGAGTGGTGCGCTTCGTCAACGAGAACTTCATCGCCGCGCGCGCGCACGTGAAGCAAAACCCGAACGATTTCAAGCAGTACAGCGAGCGTTACCAGGCGCCATGGACACCGACGATTCTCGTGCTCGATGCCAACGGCACCGAGCACCACCGGATCGAGGGGTTCCTGCCCGCGGACGACTTTCTGGCTCAGCTGATGCTGGGCTGGGCGCGGATGGCGTTCAACCAGCAGCAGTTTGCGGAAGCGGAGCGGCGCTATCGCGCGATCGTAGAGCAGCTCCCCGAGTCGGAAGCCGCTGCGGAGGCGCTGTATTGGACCGGGGCGGCGAAGTACAAGGCGACGGGCGATCCGGCCGCGCTCAAACAGACCGGCGAGACGTTCAAACAGCGCTATCGCGATACGGCTTGGGCCAAGAAGGCGTCGGTCTGGAGCTAGCCCCAAACCCAACTTCGGGATATGTTCGGGAGCGTGCGTCGAATTCTCCTCGCGGATGCCGACGCGTTTTATGTCGCCGTCGCGCGCGCCATCGATCCGGAAGGCGCCGGCAAAGCCAAGCTGCTGATCGTCGGCGGCTCGCGCGAAAGCCGCGGCGTCGTCTGCTCCGCCTCATACGAGGTCCGCAAGTTCGGCGTCCGCTCCGCCATGCCGATCGCCCGCGCGCTGCGCCTCTGCCCCGACGCCACCTGCGTCCCCGTCCCCTTCAAGCAGTGCTGGGAAAAAAGCCGCGAGATCCGGGAGGTGCTTCAGGAATTCACGCCGGTCGTCGAAGGCGCGAGTGTCGACGAGTGGTACCTCGACATGACCGGCACCGACGGGATCTACCATCACGAGTCGCTCGCGCACACCGCGCAACGAATCCGGGAACGCGTGCGCGCGGCGACGGGACTCACGCTCTCGATCGGCGGCGGCACGAACAAGCTGATCGCGAAAATGGCGGTCGACCGCGCCAAACCGAGCAGCGGCGGCGAAGGCGTGGTGATCATCGAGCCCGGCGCCGAAGAAGCGTTCCTGCGCACCTGCACGCTCGCCGAGATTCCCCTCGTCGGTCCCAAGTTCCAGGAACGACTCGCAACCCGCGGGCTGATCCGGGTGGAAGACGTGCTGAAACTGGATCGCGCGGCACTCGAGCAATGGATGAGCAAGCGCGAGGCGGCCTGGTTATGGAGTCGGGTGCACGGCAGCGACGACCACACGGTGGCGCATCGCGTGATGAACAAGGGCATCAGCCGCGATGAGACGTTCGGCAAAGATCTGGCGAGCGACGAGGAGATCGAGCGCGAATTGCTGCGCCTGGTGACGCGCGCGGCGTCCGACATGCGCGCCGAGGGGCTCACGGCACGCACCGTCGCGGTACGACTGCGCGACTGGGATTTCACCACGCGCGCGACGCAGCGGACCCTGCCCGAACCCGTCGTGTCCGATCGCGCGATTCTGCGAGTCGCGCGGGCGCTCCTCACCAAGCTTCGCAACGACCGACGCGTGCCGGCGCGTCTTGTCGGCGTGCGCTTATCGCACCTCACCAGGGTGGAAGACCGCGATCAGCTCGCGCTGCTCGACTCGACCGAGACTGAACGGGATCGCGGGCTCGCCCGCGCCGTCGATCGTGTGCGTGGAAAGTATGGTCCGAAGAGCATCATCCCCGGCGGGCTCGCCCCCGAGCCTCCGCGGTCTAATCCGACCGGTGACGCGGAAGAATTGACGGCAAAACAACGGGGCGATTACTCATCGGCATGACCGCAGAGCAGAAAGCACCGGAGCCGGAGCCGCTCGAGCCTCCCAAAGGACCCTTCATGTGCCCGAAGTGTCATCGCCCCGTCGACCCATTCGACCGGAATGCGCGGCGCGACCCGACGACGCGCAAGTGGGAGCACGTCGACTGCCGCACCAAGCCGCGGCGCTCGCTATAGCGCGATCTGCACCCCGGTCGTCAGGATCCGGTCGGTCTTTTTGAACGTCGGCTCCGGCTGGTTGTCGAAACGAATCAGATAGGACAGGCGCAGCCCGATCTTGCTCGAGAGCGGCGCCACGAGCGCCGTTTCGGAGTTCAGCCGGTAGTCCGCCGACGTCTTGAGATTGGCGAGCCACTCGAGCGTCTGCGCGAACGAAGCCTTGCTCGAGAACGTGTGCTTGTACGCGGCCGCCGTGCGCGTCGCGCCGAAGGTGCGATCGATTCCCGCCGTGGTGCGCTCGCTCTGCTCGGTGAGCGACCCCTCCAGATTCAGCGTATCGCGTGTGGCGCGGACCAGACCCAGCGCCACACCCGGCCCCCCGCTCCAGCGCGACGCCAGGCCGGCGAATGGATCGCGCTGGTAGGCCACGTACGCGAACACACCGACGCGAGCCGAGAGTCCACGGTCGCCGCGCACATTGAAATCGTACGATTCCGTCGTACGCACGTTGTCCGTTTCGCCGAACAGCACCTTCCCGGTTTGCGACAGGCCCCAGCGACCCTTCGTCCACGTGGCCTTCTCACCGAGGTTCATGCTCGTGAACTCCGAGTTTCCGGTGGCGTTCACGAGCCCGAAATCGAGCGTCAATGTCGTCTTGCTGGTGTCTTGAGCAGCAAGGGGCGCGGCGGCGCAGAGCGCGGCCGCGAGCAGAATGTGTGTGCGCATAATGCCAGTACAATGCCCAGCCCGACACGTTCCCTCAAGGCTGCTCGCGCCGTTCAATTCGCACCGTCGGCCGCTCGAATCCGGCGACGACCACGTTGGCGGCATACCGCCCGCCCGCCCGCTCGACTTCGACCCGCACGGTATCCCCCATCTGGAGCCGGAGCAGCTGCGCCCGAAGGTCGCTCCACGTGTTGACGGTCGTGCCGTTCAGGGAGATCAGACGGTCGCGACTGTGCAGCCCCGCCAGGCCCCAGGCGCTCGCCGGATTCGAGATCACGAGCCTGAGGCTGCCGTCGTTCGCCTCCCAGCCGTAGATGCGCAGATCCCGTTCCGGCTCGCCGTTGTTGACGGCGGGCGCCCACGTCACCGCGGCGCGGAGCCCATCGAGCGCGAGGTAGCGGTTGTAGTCGAGCGGCGCGGCGCCGCGCACGTATGCGTCGAAGAACGGCGTCACGTCGCAGCCGCACACCTCTTCCACCGCCTGCTCCACCGCCCGCCCGTCCATGCGGCTGGTCGCGCTGCGATCGAACAACAGGCGCATGACGTCATCCAGCGATCGACGACCGCGCGTGGCATCGCGGATGACGAAGTCGAGCATCGTGCCGAGCACCTCCCCCTGCAGATGCGTGCTCGCGCTGTAATCGCCCAGCGCGCCCGGCTCGGCGTTATAGGCGACACGACTGATGGCTTCCGCGGAGAAGCGCGCGTACGCGGGGTTGAAGAGATAGCGCGACAGCAGCCGCTCGACATGCGCGGTCGGCGTCGAGTCCTGCACCGGAATGCCGGCGCGGCGCAGCAGCCGGTCGGCGTAGAGAATCGTCCACCCTTCGCTGACCCAGAGACTCGAGATCGGCGGCTGGGTGCGGTAATCGATGTCCCGATACTCGGCCGGCTTGATCGCGAGCAGGTTCCAGGTGTGGAAGAACTCGTGGGCGGTCTCTTCGATCGCATCGTTGGGATTGCGTGCCAGGTTCTCGCTGCGCGCGCCGAGACTGACGGAGCTCGTGTGCTCGAGCGCGCCATCGGCACCGTCCTGAAACTGGAACGTGTACTCGCCATACGGCGCGCGGCCGAACAGCGCGAACACCTGCGCGACCACGCGTTGAATTCCCGAAACGAACGCGAGCGTGTCGAACGGTGTCGCATTGGGAAGCGGCCAGTACACGATCCGATGCGGCACGCCGTGCTCGACGAAGCGCCACTCCCGGATCTGCCCGGCGAGTACCGGCGATTCCATCAACGCCGCCGCATTCGCGGCACTGAAAACCTTGGGATCACGCGTGCGCGCGAGTCCGGTCGCGACGCGCCACGATCCGGGCAGCTCGAGCGTCACCGTCACCGGCATCCGTTCCGCGCCGATCAGGTACATGAACGCGTGCGGCCCGCCCAGCAGACCGCCGGTCGGCGTGAGGAACGGCCGCCACGCCGCGCGGGGCAGCTGCTCCACCGGCACGGCGATGCGATACCGGACGCGCACGTCCCCTTTCGGCGTGACGACTTGCCAGACCGAGCTGTCGACGCGCGTGACGAGCGCCGACGTCGGTTCCACCGCGAAGTTCCTGACGTTTCGGAAGAAATGGTCGTCGTACTCCTGATGCGCGGCCATGGCGAGCCGGAACGTGTCGCTGACCGTGCGCAGCCGTACTTCGACATCCCAACCAGTGAGGTCGGTGCTGTCGACCCGCAGCGTGTAATTGATGACCGGCTTGAGCGCCGGATGCGGCGTCGGCGCAAGGGCGAGCGTGGCGAGAAGAGCGATGGTCGTTTTCATGTTGCTAGGACTCCGGCCGACCGGCTGTGGTTTGGATCGGTTTTTCCTATACTAGAGCGTGAGCCCCTCGCTGATCGTGCTGCTCTGCGCCAACGCCGTCCCGATCGTCGGGGTGCTGTTCCTCGGCTGGACGGTGTTACCCCTGATCCTGATTTACTGGCTCGAGAACGTGGTGATCGGCGGGTTCAACGTGCTCAAGATGCTGAGCGCCAAACCGAGCCAGCCGGTGTTCTGGGCGGCCAAACTGTTCCTCGTCCCCTTCTTCATCGTTCACTTCGGCGGGTTCACGTACGTCCATGGCGCGCTGGTGCTGGCCATCTTCGGCGCGAGCGGCCCGAAGACGTTCGATCTGATGACCACGGTGCCCGCGGCGATACGCGCCAACCATCTCGGTTGGGCCGTGCTGAGTCTCGTGCTCAGCCACGGCCTCTCCTTCTATTGGAATTACATCAAGAACGGTGAGTACCAGCGCGCCTCGCTGGACGTGCTGATGATGCAGCCCTATGCGCGCGTGTTCATCCTGCATTTCGCCGTGCTGATTGGCGGCTGGATCGTGATGACGCTCGGTTCGCCCACGCTGGCGCTGGTCCTGCTCGTGGTCTTGAAAACGGCCGCCGACCTGCGCGCGCACCGGGCGGAGCGTCGCAAGTTCGCGCCGCCCGCCCCACAGGTCATACAGACCCTTGCGACTGCCGGACCGTGACCGTATTTCCGATGCTCATGAACCGGCTGCGCTTGCTCGGCTCCGTAACCGCGCTCGTCGTCGCGACCGCCTGTGGCGGTGGCGCGCAGCCGGGTGGTGCCGCACCCACCGACCGGGAAACACTGCGGCCCGAGGAATGGGGCACGCGCAACTTCTATTCAGCCGCCGAAGCCGTTGCCGCACTGCGGCCGCTGTGGCTCAACAAGCGCGGTCCCGACGGCGAAGTCCAGGTCTACATCGACGACGTGCATGTCGGCGCCGTCGAGATGCTGCGCTCGGTGCGGATCACGAGCGTGGCGTACATCAAGCATCTGGACGGGATTCAAGCCTCCGCGCGGTACGGCTTGAACCACGATCAGGGAGCGATTCTGATCACCACCCGGGGCGCCCAGCGCTGATCAAGACACCGATCTGAGCTTCCCAGTCGGTCGATTTCGGAAACAGTCCCAGCCCATTCACGAATTTGAGGTCGATGCCGCGCGCGACGCGCCAGCGCGCCGCGGAGACGAGCGTCCAGTCGTCGGGCGCACCGCCTTCCCCGCCTTCGATCGCCATCAGCACGCGCCACGCGGGCGAGAGCCGCTTCAGATACTCGAGCGACGTCTCTCCGAGATCCCAGTGCGTGTCGCCGCGATTGTATTCGATCGTGGTGCGGAACGTCATCGTGCCCCAACGATAGGCGCGCGCCGCGCCGATCTCGCCTTTCACGTCCCACTGCTCGTCCCCGATGAGCACCGAGCCGGACTGCTGCGGCGGCAACAACTCGACCGCCGCGAAGAACTCGGGCCGCCGGCCCCGCTCCGGGGCGAGCCGCAGGCGGATTTGTCCGGCGATGTCGGCGGTCCCGGATTCGCGCAGACTCGCCGGCGTGCCGGAGGCATCAGTCGGGTCCTTCGTGAAGTCGGCGATGATGCGTGATCCCTCGAGCTCTACGGCCAGCCAATCCGTGACCCCGTACGCGAGAAACAGCTGCGCTTCGTGCGTGCGATAGGTGCCGTTGAAATCCTGGTCGAGTCCGATGCCGAACATCGACGGCTGATACTCGTAGTTGTGGTCCCAGGAATACGCGTAGAACGGATAGATGATGAACTGGCCCGTCTCGACGTAGGTCTCGACCATCGACGTTCGGATGCCGGGGCCTCGATCGGACTGTGCGGCGAGCGAGGCGGCGAACAGCAAGGCAACGGGAATTGCGAGTAGGCGTCGCGGCATAGCGACCTCGCGATGAGGATGGTTCTCCATAATACCTGTGTGGACAAGGCGAAGGAACGGGCGTAGCTTCGCCGCTTCATGTCTCCTTTCCTCGCGGAAGTCCTCGGCACGATGCTGCTGATCATCCTCGGCGATGGCGTGGTAGCGAATGTCGTGCTCAACCGCACCAAAGGTCAGAATTCCGGCTGGATCGTGATCACGGCGGGCTGGGCGTTCGGTGTGACGGTCGCAGTCTACGCGGTCGGGACATTCAGCGGCGCCCACCTCAACCCCGCCGTCACCATCGGGCTCGCGTCGATCGGCAAGCTCTCCTGGAGCCTCGTGCCGGTGTACATCGGCGCGCAGTTGCTCGGCGCGTTCCTCGGCGCCACGATCGTGTGGCTCGCGTACCTGCCGCATTGGGGCGAGACGCCGGATCCGGCGACCAAGCTCGCGGTGTTCTGCACCGGCCCCGCGATCCGGAGTCCCGTCTCCAACATCATCACCGAAGTCATCGGCACCGCCGTGCTCGTGCTCGGCGTGCTGGCGATTCTCACGCCGAAAAACCTGAACCCGGACTACGGCTGGAATGTGGGCCTCGGCCCGGCCCTCGTCGGCGTCATCGTGTGGGCGATCGGCCTTTCGCTCGGTGGGCCGACCGGCTACGCGATCAATCCCGCGCGCGATCTGGGGCCCCGTCTCGCGCACGCGGTGCTGCCGATCGCCGGTAAGGGGAGCTCGGACTGGGGCTACGCCTGGATTCCAGTGGTGGCGCCGATTCTGGGTGGGATCATCGCGGCCTTCCTCTATAAGGCCTGGTGGCCCGCATGAAGTACATCCTGGCGCTCGATGCGGGGACGACGAGCTCGCGCACGATCGTGTTCGATCACGCCGGCAGCGTCGTCACGTCGGCCCAGAAGGAGTTCCGCCAGATCTTCCCCAAGCCGGGCTGGGTCGAGCACGACGCGAACGAAATCTGGGCGACGCAGCTCTACACGGCGCAGGAAGCCATGAAGAAGGCGGGGCTGAGCCCGTCCGACGTCGCGGGCATCGGGATCACGAATCAGCGCGAGACGACCGTCGTGTGGGATCGCGACACCGGGGTGCCGATTCACAACGCGATCGTGTGGCAGGACCGCCGCACCGCGGCTCGCTGCGATCAGCTGAAGGCGCGCGGCGGAGGCGCCGCGATCAAGCGCAAGACCGGTCTCGTCGTCGACGCGTATTTCTCGGGCACCAAGCTCGAATGGATCTTGAAAAATGTCCCCGGCGCGCGGGCCAAGGCCGCCGCCGGCAAGCTCGCGTTCGGGACGATCGACACCTGGCTGGTGTGGAACCTCACGGGTGGGCGAGTGCATGTCACCGATCCGAGCAACGCGTCGCGCACGATGCTGTTCAATCTGAAAGGCGACTGGGACGATCAGCTCCTCAAGCTGCTCGGCGTGCCGCGCGCCGTTCTCCCCGAGGTCCGCTCGTCGAGCGAGGTCTACGGACACGCGACGGTGCTCGGCGGCTCGATTCCCATTGCCGGAATCGCGGGCGATCAGCAGGCCGCGCTGTTCGGCCAGGCGTGCACGCAGCCGGGGATGGTCAAGAACACGTACGGCACCGGGTGCTTCATGCTGATGAACACCGGCACCAAGCCGATCGTGTCGAAGAACAACCTGCTGACGACGGTCGCCTGGCGCATCGGCAATCGCATGGAGTATGCGCTCGAGGGCTCGATCTTCATTGCGGGCGCCGTCGTGCAGTGGTTGCGCGACGGTCTCGGGATCATCAAGTCCTCGTCCGAAGTCGAGGCGCTGGCCGCGCAGGTCACCGATCCTGACGGCGTCTATCTCGTTCCGGCATTCGCGGGACTCGGCGCGCCACACTGGGATCAATACGCGCGGGGCCTCGTCGCGGGCGTGACGCGCGGCACGACCGCCGCGCACCTCGCGCGCGCGGCGCTCGAGGGGATCGCGTTCCAGGTGGCCGACGTGTTGCGGGCCATGCAAGCGGACGCGAAAATCAAGCTGAAGGAGCTGCGCGTCGACGGCGGTGCCTCGGCGAACAACCTCCTGATGCAGTTCCAGTCGAGTCTGCTCGGCGTCCCCGTCGTGCGGCCGAAAGTCACCGAAACCACGGCGCTCGGCGCGGCCTACCTCGCTGGACTCGCCGTGGGGTATTGGAAGGACCAGAAGCAGATCGCGGCGCAATGGCAGGTGGACCGCAGATTCACGCCGTCGATGAAGGCAGTCGACCGAAAGCGGCTCGAGACGGGCTGGAGGAAGGCGCTGGAGCGGGCCAGACGCTGGGAGGAAGCAGACTGATGACGGCTTTTCGTGAGCGCTTGAACAGCGCCTGGCACGAACGAACGCTGCAGCTATTCACCGGAATCGTGTTGCTGCATTGGGCCGAGCATCTGACGCAGGCGTATCAGGTGTACGTCCTGCACTGGCCGATGCATCACGCGCTCGGTTTTCTGGGACTGGCGTTTCCGTGGCTCGTACACTCGGAAGTCCTGCACTACGGCTACGCGGTGATCATGCTGGTCGGCATCTGGGCGTTGGTACCGGGATTCGTCGGGAAATCGCGGACCTGGTGGATGGCCGCGCTCATCATTCAGTTCTGGCATCACATCGAGCATGCGCTACTGCAGCTGCAGGTGATTCTCGGCACGCCGTTCTTCGGGCGATCGGTTCCGACGAGCATCGCGCAGCTCTGGTTCCCGCGGCTCGAGCTGCATCTGTTCTACAATACGATCGTGTTCATCCCGATGGTGGTGGCGATGGTCTACCACCTCGTCCCTGCCCCGCACGAGCGGGCGGCGATGCGCTGCAGCTGCGCGTTGCAGCCGCGCGCGGCCGCCGCCTAGAGGTTGTTCACCTCCGCCACCGCCTCGAGCGCGGTGGCGATCTCGCGCGAGAGCGCGCGTCCCTGCTGCGTCGCGCTCGAAACGTCGGCGAGCGCCGACGCCAGCCCCGACGACCGGAACCGGATCAGGTCGAGCCTGATGTTTTGCAGCGCCATGCCGGCCGACTCCAGCTGGCGGCGCAGCGCCGCGCGTTGATCCTCGAGATGCCGCGCGATACGCGGATCCTTCTCCTCTTCCAGGCGCTGCAGCATCTGCGCGACATGCACAACCCGATCCACCAGGGCATTCACCGTCGAGGTGAGATCGGGGAGCAGCGCGCGATCGGGCTTGGGCAGCGCCTCCTGCATTTGCGTGATCGCCAGGCGATCTTCGACCGCCTGCCGCAGCGCGGCGCCGCACGGTCCCTCGACGACGTCACGGGGCGCGAGCTTCGCCAGCTCGCGCTCCACCAGCGACGGTCGCGGCGCCGGCAGCACCCACTGCGCGCGCGGCATGAGCAGCACACGGCGCAGCTGGACGCCGCTGTGACGCAGTGACTGCGCGCGCCGCCACCACTTGGCGGCCATGTAGATCGGAATGATCGGGGAGAGCACGAACGGTGGAGCCTCGCCCACGCCAAAGACAAAGCCCGCGATCCCCAAGACGGCGGCACCGAGCGCGAGCACCGTGTAGCCGCGCATCCCCTTGATCCGGTCGCGGAGATTCGTTCGCCCGTGCCACAGGCGCAGATCCGCTTTCTGCTCGGGACTCAAGCCGACGAGATGCGCCGGCTCCACCACGATTCCGTTCTCCACCAGCGCGACTGGGGCCGCGACGACCTTCGAGGGCGGCCGGGGAGAAATGTAGCGGACGGAAGCCGCCGCTTCGCCGCCCACGAGCGCGTCGCGCAACGACGCCGCCGTCGGCCAGCGTTCCTCCGGCTCCTTCAGCAGCGCGCGCTCGA
>Ga0134125_10001305_pt1 | contig 30789 bp, 27 predicted proteins | sample KB31751_FD_96464 | JGI IMG/M metagenome (GOLD analysis project Ga0134125, IMG submission 96464) | Terrestrial soil microbial communities with excess Nitrogen fertilizer from Kellogg Biological Station, Michigan, USA - KB3-175-1 | ecosystem: Environmental > Terrestrial > Soil > Unclassified ... | reverse complement strand
GACGAGCCGAAGCGCATCGCGCCTTGGATGCGCGCGACCCTATTTCGGCCGCGACACGATCTCGATCATCTGGCCTTCGTCGCCGTCAGCCGCGTGGGCTTTGGCCCCGTCATAGGCCGCCAATGCCGCGCGGCTCACCGGCACTCCGGGTAGCAGCGTCTCGGCCAGCCGCACCGCGTAGGCGGCATCCTTGTGCCGTAGTGCCGCCGTGAATGTTGCGCCGGAGAAGTCGCGCGCAACCATGCGCCTGGAATGGCGAACCACCTGCGGGCTCGCCACCGCGCCGCTGGACAGCGCCTCTACCACCAGATTCATGTCGAGGCCGGCCTGCTCCGCGATCGCTACGCCCTCGGCAAGGCTTGCGATCTGCACCGCGCCCAGGAGGTTGTTGATCAGCTTGAACACCGTGCCGGTGCCGACCGCGCCGAAATGCCGGATCGTGCTGCCGAGCGGCACGAGATAGGGCCGCGCCTTCTCGAGATCGGCCGGTTCGGCGCCAACCAGCAGGGTCAGCTTGCCCGCGGCGGCGGCGTGGGGAAGCCCGGTGACGGGGCAATCGATATAGGTCAGGGCGCGCTTGGCAAGCACCTGCGACATCTCGAGCGCATGGGCATGGGAGACGGTGGAGCATTCGATCGCGAGCGCACCCGCTTTCATGCCACTGGCGGCGCCGTCGTTGCCGAGCCAGACGCGGAGCGAGGCCTCGTCATCGGCGACCATCGACACAACCGCATCCGCACCAATTGCAGCACCCGCCGGCGAGCTCGTCCATCGCGCGCCGCGCGCGATCAGGTCTTCCGCCTTGGCCTTGCTGCGATTCCACACCGCGACCGTGAAACCGGCCTCGAGATAGCGGCCGGCCATGCCGTGACCCATCTTGCCGAGGCCGATGAAACCAATGTGCGGCATGGTCCTAGTCCACGTCCTCGATTGCACCCGCCGTGGTGCCGAAGGCGCGCTGCGCCAGCGTCGCCGCCATGAACTCGTCGAGATCGCCGTCGAGCACGCCTTCGGTGTCGGAGGTCTGCACGCCGGTGCGCAGGTCCTTCACCATCTGATAGGGCTGCAGCACGTAGGAGCGAATCTGGTGTCCCCATCCGATATCGGTCTTCGCCGCCTGTTCGGCCGCCGCCTTCTCCTCGCGCTTCTTCAGCTCGACGTCGTAGAGCCGGGCGCGCAGCATATCCCAGGCTTGCGCCCGGTTCTTGTGCTGGGAGCGGCCGGCCTGGCAGACCACCGCAATGCCGGTCGGGATATGGGTCAGCCGCACCGCCGACTCGGTCTTGTTGACATGCTGGCCGCCGGCGCCGCCCGAACGCATGGTGTCGGTGCGGACGTCTGCTTCCTTGATCTCGATCTTGATGCTGTCGTCGATGACCGGAAAGATCTGCACCGACGAGAACGAGGTGTGTCGCCGCGCGTTGGAATCGAACGGCGAGATTCGCACGAGGCGATGCACGCCAGCTTCGGTTTTCAGCCAGCCATAGGCATTATGGCCCGAGATCTGGACGGTTGCGGACTTGATGCCGGCCTCTTCGCCCTGGGATTCCTCGATATATTCGATCTTGAAGCCGTGCTTCTCGGCCCAGCGCGTATACATCCGAAGCAGCATCTGCGCCCAATCCTGGCTCTCGGTGCCGCCCGCGCCGGCATGGACCTCGATATAGGAATCGAACTTGTCGGCTTCGCCGGACAGCAGCGCCTCGAGCTCGCGCTTGGCCACTTCTTTCTTCAGGTTCTTTAGCGCCTTTTCGGCGTCGGCAACGACAGCCTCGTCGTTTTCGGCCTCGCCGAGCTCGATCAGGCCGGTATTGTCCGCGAGCTCGCGCTCGACCTTGCCAATGCCGGCCAGTGCGTCCTCCAGCGAGGTGCGCTCCTGCATCAGCTTCTGAGCCTTTTGGGGATCGTTCCAGAGATTGGGGTCTTCGACGAGCTTGTTCAGCTCCGCCAGCCGCGCCGTCGATTTCTCGACGTCAAAGATGCCTCCTCAGCAGTCCGACCGACTGCTTGATCTCTTCTACCAACCGTTCGACTTCGGCGCGCATCGTGTTCTCTGGTCGCTGGGTTACCGGCACAATGTTCGGGACGGAAGTGGATGTAGCGGCTGAAGGCGCAAAGCGCAATCGCTCCGCGCGCCGCGCTCCAATGCACTCATCTTGCTAATACAGGCCTCCGGTCCCGGGACGCATGATCGTGCCGGCGTCGGGCTGCGTAGCCTGGGGCATCAGCACACGGCTACTATCCGCGTCGGCGACACCGATGACCGAGTAGTTGTCCGGCGGCGCCGTGCCCGGCTTGAAGGCTTCGAGGATCGTGCCCGCGGTCTCACCCGGGCCGGCGCGCATGCCGGTCTTGGCTACGACGCGGACCAGCTTGATGCCGGCCGGGATCTTGAACGGGGTCGCCGGCTTGTCGGCGAGCGCCAGCTTCAGGAAGTCGCGGGCGATCGGCGCGGCCAGATGACCGCCGGTCGCGGCGTTGCCCCGGCCGAGCGGCCGCGGCTTGTCGTAGCCCATGTAGATGCCGACCACCATGTCGGGCGAGAAGCCGATGAACCAGGCGTCTTTCGCTTCGTTGGTGGTACCGGTCTTGCCGGCGAGCGGCTTGCCTACGTCCCTGAGCACGGTCGCTGTGCCGGCCTGCACCACGCCTTCCAGCATCGAGGTGATCTGGTAGGCCGTCATCGAATCCAGCACCTGTTCGCGGCGGTCGATGAGCTGCGGCTCGGGCTGGTTGTGCCAGCCCTCCGGCGCATCGCAGCCGCGGCATTCGCGGGCATCATGCTTGAAGATGGTGTGGCCGTAGCGGTCCTGGATACGGTCGATCAGCGTCGGCTTCACGCGACGTCCGCCATTGTCGATCATCGAATAGGCCGTGACCATGCGCATCACCGTGGTCTCGCCGGCGCCGAGCGCGTAGGAGAGGTAATTCGGCAACTCGTCATAGACGCCGAAACGCCGCGCATATTCCGATATCAGCGGCATGCCGATGTCCTGCGCGAGGCGGACCGTCACGGTGTTCAAGGACAGGCGCAGCGCGTTACGCAGCGTCGTCGGCCCCTGATAATGGCCGTTGGAGAAGTTCTCCGGACGCCAGACCCCCCCGCCCTGCCCCTGATCGATTTCGATCGGCCCGTCGAGCACAACGGTCGAGGGTGTGTAGCCGTTGTCGAGCGCGGCGGAATAGACAATCGGCTTGAACGAGGAACCGGGCTGGCGATAGGCCTGGGTCGCGCGATTGAACTGGCTTTGATCGAACGAGAAGCCGCCGACCATCGCGAGCACGCGGCCGGTGTGTGGGTCCATGACGACCATGGCGCCGGACACTTCAGGGATCTGTTCGAGACGATACTGGCCTTCGACGGGATTACCGTCCTTGAACAGGGGATCGACGTAGATCACGTCGCCCGGGTGCAGCACCTGCGACACTGTCGTCGGCGTCTTCCCGCGCAGGGCACCGGAGGCGGCCTTGGCCCATTTCACGCCGTCGAGCGAGACGAGACCGGTCTTGCGTTCCTTGCTGACTGCGCCGCCGAGGTCGCGCCCGGGCTGAAAGCCGACGCGGGCCGACTGCTCGCTGGTCTCCAGCACCACGGCCATCTGCCATGGCGAAATGTCCGAGAGCGATTTGATGTCGGCGAGCTTGACCCCCCAGTCGCCGGAAACGTCGAGCTTCTGGATCGGACCGCGATAGACCTGCTCCTCGTCGTATTTGACGAGGCCGGCCACCATGGTCTTGCGCGCCATCACCTGGATCTTGGGATCGAGTGTCGTTCGCACCGACAGGCCGCCTTCATAGAGCTTCTTCTCGCCATAGCGGTCGAAGATGTCGCGACGGACCTCCTCGGCAAAATACTCGCCGGCGAAGGTGTGCGCGCTGTTGGCATGGTTGGCGACGACCAGTGGCTCCTTACGCGCCGCGTCGGCGTCGGATGCCTTGATCCAGCCATTCTCCTGCAGGCGATCGATCACATAGTTGCGGCGCTCGATCGCGCGATCATGGTTGCGCACCGGGTGCAGCGCCCCCGGCATCTTCGGCAACGCCGCCAGATAAGCGGCTTCCGCGATCGTGAGTTCGTTTACCGACTTGTCGAAATAGACCAGCGACGCGGCGGCGATGCCGTAGGCACCGAGGCCGAGATAGATTTCGTTGAGATAGAGCTCGAGGATCTTGTCCTTGGAATAGGCGCGCTCCAGCCGCATCGCCAGCAGAGCTTCCTTGATCTTGCGGGAAAAGGACACCTCGTTGGTCAGGAAGAAGTTCTTGGCGACCTGCTGGGTGATGGTGGAGGCGCCCTGCGGCCGGCGGTTGGAGCCGTAATTCTCCGCATAGAGGATAGCCGCACGCGCCATGCCCGAATAATCGATGCCGCCGTGCTCGTAGAAATTCTTGTCCTCGGCCGCGAGAAACGCGTTGATAACGAGCTTCGGCACCGCCTGGATCGGCAAATAGAGGCGCCGTTCCTTGGCGTATTCAGCGAGCAGCGAGCCGTCCGCAGCGTGGACGCGCGTCATCACCGGCGGTTCATAGTCCTTAAGCTGGGAGTAATCGGGCAGATCCTGGGAGAAATGCCAGATCGCCCCTGCAACGCCCGCGATGCCTACCAGGAACACCACTGTCCCGGCGGCGAACAGGAATCCCAGAAACCGCACCAGTAAGCGCATTATCGATCCGCTTTATTCCGTTCAACCGTCGTTCAAACCTTGGGCGCCCGGAACAAGGGGGCGCGCATTCCCTGACCCGTCCTGGCGCACGCTCCAGCGTGTCGGGCTCATCATACTTGTGTCGCGGCGGAATTTTCAGCGATTCCGAACACCTTACTAGTTTTCCTATAAGGCCGCCGCTGTGGCCAAACTAGGGCCTGTCGGTTCCCTTGTTCAGTTGGCGGGTCCTGCCGTCGCCAGCCGCTTGCCCAGAAACGCGTCAATTGCCTGAGCCATCGAGTAGGCGGTCCTGGTCCGCCAGCTCTCCGAAACCAGATGTTCGAGGTCGCCCTTGTTCGAGACGTAGCCGAGTTCGACCAGCACCGAGGGGACGTCCGGTGCCTTCAGCACCCGGAAGCCGGCCGATTTCAGGGGATGCTTGTGCATCCGCGTCGCGTTCTTCATCTCGCCCATCAGAAGGCGGGCGAAGCGGTTTGAAAAGGTGCGGGTTTCGCGTTGAGCGAGGTCGATCAGGATATCCGCGACCGCGGTCGGCTCCTGGGCGAGATTGACCCCGCCGATAGCATCCGCGCGGTTTTCTGATTCCGCCAGCCGCTCGGCTTCCGCGTCCGTCGCCTTGTCAGAAACCGTGTAAATCGTCGCGCCCTGCGCGTCTCCCTCACCGTGCGCGAGGTAGTCTGCGTGGATCGAGACAAACAATGCAGCTCTCTCGGTGCGGCCGATCTTCACGCGATCATCGAGGGGAATGAAAGTGTCATCGGTGCGCGTCATGACCACCCGGTATTTGCCGCTCTTCTCGAGCCGGTCACGCAGCGCAAGGCCAAAGGCCAGCACCAGGTTTTTCTCGGTCTCTTCACCGGAGCGGGTGCCATTGTCGATGCCGCCGTGGCCGGGATCGATCACCACGACCGGACGGGAATCCGCCGGCGCGGCCGGTGTTGTGGTGGCGACAGGCGCCACTTGCGGCGGGGCGATGGCGGCGCTTGCTTGGGAATCCGCAGGCTTCGACGGCGGCGGGCTGTGCACTATCAGGGCCTCCGTGAAGCTCGCGGGGTCGGTTTCTTCTAGTTCCAGCACCAGCCGCGGCGGCTGGCCGTTGGCGGGATCGAGCATGGCGGAGTTCGTGATTTTGGCCGGTCCGGTCAGATCGAAGACGATTCGCGAGCCGCCCGGCATCACCAACCCATAGCGGAACGCCTTGATCAGCCCTCGCCCGGCCGATCCCGTCCCGGTGGGCAGGCGAAAGCTGATTTGGGGAATGTCGACCACCAGCCGGTACGGATCGGCCAGCGTGAAGGCGCGGAACGGGATGGTCTTGTCGAGATCGAGAACAAACCGGGTTTGCTGGGCGTCACCTGCGAGGCGGGCCTCCGAGGCGACGGGATAGCTTGAGGACTGGCTTTGGGCGGTGGGCGCCGCTCGTTCTTCCGCCGCGCTGACCAAGGTAAGACCGGACCACACCAATGCTGCGCCGCACAAGAGCGCGCAACCCAGCAAAATCCGTTGATTTGCGCGGCTCGTCACCGATCCCCGTGCCTCCGAGCAGCCCTTTTACCGCAATAGGACTCGACGGTTAACGACTCCTTAAATGGCGATGGATGAATAAGAGGGAGTGTTGCCCGCTGGCGACGCTTCCCTTGCATGGGCCCCTCAATCCACGTATGTACGGGGTGCTGACGGCTAATACTCTCGGTTGCGTCGCGTTCAGCTTCCCGGTGCAGCGGTGGAACCTCGATCTTTTTGAGATTCCAGCGTTTCTATCCCTCCCTCAAGTGCCAGCGCGAACCGCGCGGCCCGCAAGAAGGGGTGGCTTCGAGCCCGAGTGGCGTTCGGTCCGTAGGCTTTAGGTTCCAGGACCGGTTTTGAGAGGCGACCGACCCCGATATCGGATCCCGGCCGGGATCTGCAGGTGATTTCAGGCGAGCGCAATCTGCGCCAGACACCTGGCTTTCAGCAAAGAGATACGGCGGCGCCTCCTGCCGCCGACATGTTCCAGACGGGCCGACGCTCGATGCGCCAGACTATGTTGCCGATCAATACCAGCGGACAATCCGCAGCCCTACGGAGCGATGGCTCCGAGCGGCGGCCTGCCCCGCACCGGTTGGACTCGGTGAGGCGCACATTGTCGCGTTTTGGCCTTCCCCTCACCCCCGAATCAGGTGGACCGTCGTGTCACCCGACAGCGCGACCAGCGCTCACGGCCCCACGCGCCCGCCGCCAAGAGTTCCAAAATGCCCAACAAGATGTTGATCGATGCCACCCACCCGGAAGAGACGCGGGTCGTCGTGGTCCGCGGCAATCGCGTCGAAGAATTTGATTTCGAAACTGCCCAGCGCAAGCAACTACGCGGCAATATCTACCTCGCCAAGGTTACGCGGGTAGAGCCCTCGCTCCAGGCCGCCTTCGTCGAATACGGCGGCAACCGCCATGGTTTCCTCGCCTTCAGCGAAATTCATCCCGACTACTACCAGATCCCGGTCGCCGACCGGCAGGCACTGATCGAAGCCGACGAACGCGCCCACCGCGAGGCAGAGGAAGAGAGCGAGCATCGTTCGAGCCGGAGGCGCTCGCGCCATCGCAATTCGCGCCGCCGCGGCAGCGGCGACCGTATCCAGAGCGACATTGTCGGGCGTCCCGAGGTGCCGGAGGCCGCTTCCTTCGCCGACCACGAGCATCCGCATGACGGCGAACATCCCGCCGACGCTGAGCTTTCCACTCACGAAACCACCGAGCCGCATGACCACGATGGTGGCGAGCCCCACGCCTACGAGCATGACGTGCACGGCGGTGTCGATCATGGACACGATGATCATGGACACGATGATCGCGGCCATGACGACGAAAGTGACGCGCCGGCCGTCGCGGCGGCGGAGCAGGAATCGCACGCCGAAACGCCGGTGACGGCGGTCGTCGAAGCTTCGGTCGCTGCAAGTTCCGCAGAGCCGGCGGAGCCCGGTGACGAGATCGGGCGTGACGAGCGCGCCAGCGAGGAGTTGGCTGAGGAAAACGTCGCACACGCCGAGGATGCTTTCGAAGAGCATGCAGCCTCGCCGGTTGAAGAGCATTCCGAGCATTCGCTCGCGCCACAGGGCGACGAACCTCACGAGGACGACGACGGCGAAGAAGACGCCGAGGATGAACTCGTCGAGTCCGTTGGCGGCGACGACGTGCTTGAGGAAGTGCCGGAGCGTCCGTTCCGTCCGCGCCGCCAGTACAAGATCCAGGAGGTCATCAAGCGCCGCCAGGTTATGTTGGTGCAGGTAGTCAAGGAAGAGCGCGGCAACAAGGGCGCGGCGCTGACGACCTACCTTTCGCTTGCCGGCCGCTATGCGGTCCTGATGCCCAACACCGCCCGCGGCGGCGGCATCAGCCGCAAGATCACGTCCGCGCAGGACCGTTCCCGGCTGAAGGAGGTGGTGCAGGAGCTCGACGTGCCCGAAGGCATGGGCATCATCCTGCGCACCGCGGGCGCCTCGCGCAGCAAGCCGGAGATCAAGCGCGACTTCGAATATTTGATGCGGATGTGGGAAACCGTGCGCGATACGACCTTGAAGTCGCAGGCTCCCACTCTCGTCTACGAGGAAGGCTCGCTGATCAAGCGCTCTCTGCGCGACCTTTACAACAAGGAGATCGACGAGATTCTGGTGGCGGGCGAAGCCGGCTATCGCGAAGCGCGCGGTTTCATGAAGATGCTGATGCCGGCGAATGTGCGTGCGGTGAAGCAGTATCGCGACGGCCAGCCCCTGTTCTCGCGGATGGGCGTCGAAAGCCAGCTCGACGCGATGTTCACACCGACCGTGCAACTGCGGTCCGGCGGCTACATCGTGATCAATCAGACCGAGGCGCTGGTCTCCATCGACGTCAACTCCGGCCGCGCGACGCGCGAGCACCATATCGAGGATACCGCGCTCAAGACCAATCTGGAGGCGGCCGAGGAAGTCGCGCGCCAGCTCCGTCTGCGCGATCTCGCCGGCCTCATCGTCATCGACTTCATCGACATGGATGAGAAGCGCAACAACCGTGCGGTGGAGCGCAAGCTGTCCGATTGCCTGAGGCAGGACCGCGCCCGTATCCAGGTCGGCCGCATCTCGCATTTCGGCCTCCTGGAGATGTCGCGCCAGCGCATCCGCGCCAGCGTGCTGGAAAGCTCGACCGAGCCCTGTCCGCAATGCGGCGGCACCGGTCACGTCCGGTCGGTGTCATCGGTCGCGCTGCAGCTCCTGCGCGGGATCGAGGAAATCCTGATGAAGGGCGCGACCCACAATCTCGTGGTGCGCACCCGCAACGACGTGGCGCTCTATGTGTTGAACCACAAGCGCGGCCATCTGAGCGACCTCGAGAACGCCTTCAAGGTTACGCTGTCGATCGCCTCCGATCCCAATGTCAGCGGGCTGCAGTCCTACGTCATCGATCGCGGCGAGCAGGTGCATACGCTGGAAGCGGCGAAGGCCTTGCTTGCAGCGCAGGCGACGACCGCCCCCGTCGAGACGGAAGAAGCCTTCGACGAGGACGAGCCCTTCGATGCCGAACTTGAGTCCGAGGTTGAAACCGAGGAAACCGAGGGTCTTGCCGAGGATGCAGGCGCCGAGGCCGCCGAGGGCGACGGCGAGCCGGATAGCCAGGGCCAGCGCCGCAGGCGGCGGCGCCGTCGTCGCGGCCGTGGCGGCGGCGAGGCGCGTGAGTCCAGCCAGCAACCGCGCGAAGATGGGGAGACGGTTTTTGGCGAGCAGGCGGCATCGGTCGACGCACCGGCCGATGAAGGTGAATCCGAGGAGGACGATTCCGAGGAACAACCGGCTTCTGCCCGCAGCGACAGCCAGGGCGGTGGCGAACGGCGGCCGCGCCGTCGCGGTCGCCGCGGCGGACGACGCCGACGTGGCAGTGGCGATCGCGCCGAGGATGGTCTTTCCGGCTCGATCTCGGACGAGCTTGCGCCTCCTTCGGCCGCTGAAGCAGCCGATGCGGTCGCCGACTTCGATGGCGGCGCTGCACCGGCGCCCTCGCTGCCGGTAGTGCACCCCGAGCCCATCGCTCCCATGCCCGAGCCGCAGCCGGCTTATCAGGCTTCGCCCGAGGCGGCCAGCACGCCCGAATCGGAGGCGCATGAGAGCGAAAAGCACGTGCAGCGCCGTTCCACGGTCCGCGAGAAAGTGAGCTTTGCGACCAACAGCACGCCGGCCGCGGAGCCACCGGCTGCTGCCGCGCCGGAGCCGGCGCCTGCCCCCGAGCCCGAGACCTCGTCCGAGCAGCCGCGCAAGGCTGGATGGTGGTCGCGTCGTTTCGGCAGCGGGAGCTAGGTTTCAACAATCTTGAACTGGCAAGCCGCCCGGTTCTGCCGGGCGGTTTTGCCTTGCGGTGCAGATTAGCCCGTCGTCAGCGTAATTGTGTATCACGCCAGCCAGCGCGCGATCCGTGCGACCGCCTCCCGCATCTCCTCGGCGGATCGCGCATAGCAGAAGCGGATGAAGTTCCTGCCATGGACCGGATCGAAGTCGATGCCCGGGGTCGCCGCCACCTTCGCCTGCTCCAGCATGCGTTTGGCAAAGTCGAAACTGTCGGAGGTGAAGCGCGAGACGTCCGCATAAAGATAGAACGCGCCGTCGGCGGGGAGGAAGTCGGTGAGGCCGGCTTTAGGCAGGCCCTCGATCAGGATGCGGCGGTTCTCCACATAGCCGCGCTTGATCGCCTCCATCTCCTCAGCGCCATCGAAAGCGGCTTCGGCCGCGATCTGCGATAACGTCGGCACCGAGATCGCGAGATTCTGTTGCAGCCGCTCGATCGGGCGCACCAACGGCTCCGGGACCACCGCCCAGCCGACACGCCAGCCCGTCATGCAAAAGTATTTCGAAAAGGAATTGATCACCAGCGCGCGAGGTGAGAGCTCGGCTGCCGTCACCGCGGGAAAGGCATAATCGAGCCCGTGGTAGATCTCATCGGAAATGAAGCGGATGCCAGTCCCTTCGGCAGCGGCGATCAGCGCGGTCAGCGCCTCCCGCGACATCATGGTTCCCGTCGGATTGGCGGGGCTGCCGACGAGGACACCCTTGAGCGGCGCCTTGCGATGCGCGGCGAGTAACGCCTCGCCGGTCAGGGCATGGCGGGTTTCGCTGGTGGTTTCGATCAGCACCGGCTCACAGCCGAGCGCGGTGAGAATATGGCGGTAAGGCGGATAACCGGGCACCGTGACCGCGACCCGATCACCCGGCTCGAACATGGCGAGGAAGGCCAGAATGAACGCGCCCGAGGAACCCGTGGTGACCACGATCCGCGCCGGATCGACCTCGCATCGATACACATCGCGGTAATGCCGGGCGATACGCTGGCGCAAACCCGGAATGCCAAGCGCGGAGGTATAGTCGATCCGGCCTAATTCGAGCGCACGCCGCCCGGCCGCAATCGCGGTCCTCGGCGCCGGCGCGGATGGCTGCCCGACCTCCATGTGAATGACATGACCGCCGGCCGCCTCGATCCGTTCGGCAGCAGTCATCACGTCCATCACCATGAACGGCGGAACGTCGCTCCGCGCGGAGGCCGCAAGCAGGTTTCCCACGCGCTCTCTCAGTGTCGCCTCGCCCATTTTTATCTGCTATTTAACCCGCCAAATCCGGCCGGCGCGAACCGACGGCGCCGGTGCCCCAGACTAGCCGTATTCCGCGGCTTGTTAGGGCATAACCGTTCTCCGCCATAAAGGCCAATTGCTTCAGGCTGCCAATGCTGCTCGATCCCGCGCGCGCGAAAAGAAGCTCCGGCTTGACCAGTATCCTGATCGCCGCCGCGCTGGCGCTTGCGCAGGTCGCGCCGCTGGAACCGGTGCGGGCGCAGCAAGGCAAGGGGCCGCCGGTGTTGCGCGACACCGAGACCGAGCAGCTTCTTCGCGAGTACGCCCGCCCCATCCTCAAGGTTGCCGGTCTGGAGAAGCAGAACATCCAGATCGTCATCATCAATGACCCCGCCTTCAACGCCTTCGTTGCCGATGGTCATCGCATTTTCGTCAATTATGGCGCGATCCTGGAGTCCGAAACGCCGAACCAGCTGATCGGCGTGCTGGCTCATGAAACCGGCCACCTTGCCGGCGGCCATCTCGCCAAGTTGCATCAGCGACTGGCGCAGGCGCAGACCCAGATGATCATCGCCATGCTACTCGGCGCCGGCGCGATCGTCGCGGGCGCCTCCCGCGGGGCCGGCAACGGCCTTGCGGACGCGGGCGCGGCCGCCATCGCAGGCCCCCAGGAGATGATTCGCCGCTCGCTGTTGTCCTATCAGCGCTCGCAGGAAGAGAGCGCCGACCGTGCCGGCGTGAAGTTTCTGACCGAGACCGGCCAGTCGCCCAAGGGCATGTACGAGACGTTCAAGCGCTTTGCCGACCAGAGCCTGTTCGCAGCCCGCGGCGCCGACCCCTATCTGCAGTCGCACCCGATGCCCGCCGACCGCGTCGCGGCGCTGGAAGGGCTGGCCCGAAAAAGCCCCTATTGGGACAAGAAAGACCCTCCCGCCCTGCAATTCCGTCACGACATGGTGCGGGCGAAAATCGCGGCCTACATGCAGCGCCAGGACACGGTGTATCGCCGCTATCCGTTGTCGAACACCAGCCTGCCGGCACGCTATGCGCGCGCCATTACCACCTACCTGCATGGCGATCTCGGTGACGCGGTGGCGCAGATCGATGGGCTGATCCAGGCGCAGCCGAACAACCCTTATTTCCATGAGCTGAAGGGCCAGGCCCTGCTCGAGGGCGGAAAACCGACCGAGGCGATCGCGCCGCTGCACAAGGCGCTCGCGCTGTCCAATAACGCACCTCTCATCGAGATGTTACTCGGGCAGGCGCTCGTCGCTACCGATAATAAGGCCTACACCGACGAGGCGATCAACATCCTTCGCGCCGCGGTGGCGCGTGAGACCGAGGCGCCGCTTGGCTATAGCCAGCTCGCGATGGCCTATGGCCGCAAGGGAAATTACGCCGAAGCCGATCTCGCCTCCGCCCAGGCCGCCTATCTTCGCGGCGACAGCAAGACCGCCCGCGAACTCGCCTCGCGCGCGAAAACCCGTTTCGCCATCGGCTCGCCCGGCTGGGTCAGGGCTGACGACATCGTTACCGCCAAACCCTTACCCGGCCAGAAGAATAATTAAGCGTTCCCCGTGTTAATCGGATACTGAGATTTAAGGCCATGCTGGGTTTTAAGGGAAACCGAGCTCCATCCAGAGGGATCACCCCGATGCGTTCTTTCCGCCTCATCGCTATCGCTTCGGTCGCGCTCGCCTTGTCCGGCGCGCCGATGGTCGTGTTCGCACAAAGCTTCACCGATACCCAGCGCAGCGACATCGAGACCATCATCAAGAACTACCTGGTCAGCCACCCTGAGGTGCTGGAAGATGCGATGAACGAGCTTTCCAAGCGCCAGGCTGCGGCTGAGGAGAAGAAGCATGAGGAAAGCGTCGCCAAGAACGCCAGCACGATCTTCAACTCGCCGCGCGGCGTTGTGCTCGGCAACAAGAACGGCGACGTCACCTTCGTCGAGTTCTTCGATTACAATTGCGGCTACTGCAAGCGCGCGATGGCCGACATGCTGGATCTTCTGAAGACCGATCCGAAGCTGAAGGTGGTTCTGAAGGAGTTTCCGGTGCTCAGCGAAGGCTCGGTCGAGGCGGCCAAAGTCGCCGTCGCCGCGCGCATGCAGGATCCGAGCAAATACCTCGCCTTCCACACCAAGCTTCTCGGCGGCCGCGGTCCGGCCGACAAGGCGCGCGCGATGGCCGCCGCCAAGGACGCCGGCTACGATACGGCGCGGATCGAGAAGGACATGCAAAGCCCCGAAGTGAAGGCGACGATCGAAGAGGACTTCAAGCTCGCCGAGGAGATGGGCATGAACGGCACGCCGAGCTACGTCATCGGCAAGCAGGTCGTGGTCGGCGCGATCGGCCTCGAGGGCTTGAAGGAGAAGATCGCGGTGGCACGCTGCGGCAAAGCGACCTGCTGAGGCGACATCTCCATCCTCCTTGCGGATCATGCAAAGGCCGGCGCCAGCGCCGGCCTTTTTTGTTCCGCAGAATCCTTCCTCATGCATCGGGAAAATGACCACTGGAACTATCTTCACGCAAAGGAACATCCCGAATGCACTTTCGTTGTCGGCGAGGGCAATGCAGACACACTGAGGAGGTATCCTATGTCTAATCGTTTCATGGTTTCAGTCGCAGCGCTTGCGCTGCTCGCCGGAACCGGCCTTGCCAATGCGCAGGGCATGCAGGGCGGCAAGAACGAGTCCGGCGGCAGCACGATGCAGCATTCGACCGGTAATTCTGCTGGTCAGTCCCGTTCCGAGCATTCGACAACGGGCGAAGCGAAGTCGTCCGAAAAGGGCGGCATGAAGTCTGAATCGTCCGAGAAGGGCGGCATGAAGGCTTCGCAGTCCGAACAGAAGGGCGGGATGAAAGAGGGCCAGTCCGAACAGAAATCGCCGGGCGCGATGAAGAAGCAGAACGCTGAGGAGAACACCAAGAGCGGTAAGGCCAATCAGCGTGCCGAAGAGCGCAACAAGGGCAGCCAGACCAATCAGCGCGCCGAGGAGCGCAACAAGGGTACCAAGACCAATCAGCGCGCTGAGGAGCGCAACAAGGGTACCCAGACCAATCAGCGTGCCGAGGAGCGCAACAAGTCCGGCCAGACCATCGGCCAGAGCAAGACCACCGGCCAGAGCAACATGAACGCCCAAAGCCGTGAGAAGAACGGCACCGGCAACAGCGCGGCTGAGAGCAACACCCTACGCTCGCAGTCCACCACAGGCCAGGCCGGCGCCGGCGCCAAGCTGACAACCGACCAGCGTACCAAGATCACGACTGTGTTCCGCAACGAGCACGTTCAGCCGGAGAACAACGTGAACTTCTCGATCGCGGTCGGCACCCGCGTGCCGCGCGAGCACGTTCACTTCTATCCGCTTCCGGCACAGGTCGTCTCGATCTATCCGGAGTGGCGCGGCTACGAGTTCATCCGGGTCCATGACCAGATCCTGGTGGTCGATCCCCACACCTACGAGATCGTCGCCATCCTCGAGGCCTAAGGCCTTTTAGGTGAGGGCTTCATCGGGGCGGGCCGCGGGCCCGCCCCTTTTTCTTGGGGACACAGCCTTCCCGCACGCACGCCTTCCCGCACGCCCCAAGGCTGATCGCGAGCATTGGTTAATCAGCAATTTTTCGTAAGTTCCACCTGGCCTTTTGCAAGCGGGATGAGGGATTTAGTGACATCGTCCTACGGCCTGAAGGCTTCCCCTTCAGCCCGATGTTACCTATAACCCCGTCCACATCAGCCACATTGCCGGGATTGGGATGGCCAAAAGCCCCGACCAGACGATCTATGTTCTCAACGGCCCGAACCTCAATCTGCTCGGGACCCGCGAGCCCGAGACATATGGCCACGCCACGTTAGCCGATGTCGAGAAGCTGTGCGCGGACACTGCCGCGCAATTCGGTCTCAGGGCCGATTGCCGGCAGTCCAACCGCGAAGGCGAATTGGTCGATTTCATCCACGAAGCGCACGCGAAGAAGGCCGTCGGCATCATCATCAATGCCGGCGCCTATTCGCACAGCTCGATCGCGCTGCATGATGCGCTGAAGGCGGTGGCAGTTCCGACCGTCGAGGTGCACATCTCCAACATTCATGCGCGCGAGAGCTTTCGGCATCACTCATTCACCGCGAAGGCCGCCATTGCCGTGCTGTGCGGCTTCGGCATCGACGGTTACCGGTTGGCGATCAATGGCCTTGCCGCCAGGATCGGCGTCAAGGCCGTGAGCGCCGGCTCCAAAGCCTGACGCTTCTCGAACCCAATTCCCAAGATCGACCCAACCCAAGAGCAGAGTTTTCGGATCAAGATCATGGCGCGCCAGCCTGACGCAAAGACGACACCCAAATTCTCGAGCGACGACAGCGCGCTCATCCGCGAGCTCGCCCTCCTGCTCGACGAGACGAGCCTGACCGAGATCGAGATCGAGCGCGCTGGGCTGCGCCTGCGCGTCGCGCGCAACATCTCGATCGCAGCCGGAATTCCCGCAAATGTTCCGCTTACCGCAGCCGCGCCTGTGGCTGCCGCGGCCGCTACCGCAGCGGCCGCCACGGCCGACCTTTCCAAGCATCCCGGCGTCGTGCCCTCGCCGATGGTCGGCACCGCCTATTGGGCGCCGGAGCCCGGCGCGAAACCGTTCATCGATGTCGGCGCGAAAGTGTCTGCCGGACAAACGCTGCTCATCATCGAAGCGATGAAAACGATGAACCAGATTCCCTCGCCGCGCGCCGGCACCGTGACGCAAATCCTCGTCGAGGACGGTCAGCCGGTGGAATTCGGCGAGCCGCTGGTGATTATTGAATAGCGAATGGCGAGTGGCGAATAGCGAATGGTGAAGGAAATCAGTTCTATTGGCTATTCGCCATTCGCTATTCGCGAGTTGAATGGCCATGTTCGATAAAATCCTCATAGCCAATCGCGGCGAGATCGCGCTTCGCATCCTGCGGGCATGCAAGGAGTTGGGTATTTCCACCGTTGCGGTGCACTCGACCGCGGACGCCGACGCGATGCATGTGCGGCTGGCGGACGAAAGCGTCTGCATCGGCCCGCCGCCCTCGAAGGACAGCTATCTCAACGTACCCGCGCTGCTTGCGGCCTGCGAGATCACCGGGGCGGAAGCGGTACATCCCGGTTACGGCTTCCTCTCGGAGAACGCGCGTTTTGCCGAGATCCTCGCCGATCACAATCTGCAATTCATCGGCCCCAAGGCCGAGCATATCCGCCTGATGGGCGACAAGATCGAGGCCAAGAAGACCGCCAGGAAGCTCGGCATTCCCGTGGTGCCCGGCTCCGACGGCGCGGTTGAGCCGGGCGATGACGCGATGGCGATCGCCAAAGCGATCGGCTTTCCGGTGCTGGTGAAGGCGGCGGCCGGCGGCGGCGGCCGCGGCATGAAGGTCGCCCAGACGCAAGCCGATCTTGCGCTCGCCCTGACAACGGCCGCCAACGAAGCCAGGTCCGCCTTCGGCGACGCGTCGGTCTATCTTGAAAAATATCTCGCCAAGCCGCGTCATATCGAGATCCAGGTGCTCGGCGACGGCCGCGGCGGTGCCATTCATCTCGGCGAGCGCGACTGCTCGCTGCAGCGGCGCCATCAGAAGGTCTGGGAGGAAGGTCCCTCGCCCGCGCTCGACGCTGCCGCGCGGGCGAAGATCGGGCTCACCGTCGCGAAGGCGATGCAGCAGTTGAAATATCTCGGCGTCGGCACCGTCGAGTTCCTGTTCGAGGACGGGGAGTTCTATTTCATCGAGATGAACACCCGCATCCAGGTCGAACATCCCGTCACCGAGATGATCACCGATATCGACCTCGTGCTGGAGCAGATCCGCATCGCGGCGGGCGGCGACCTGCCGATGACCCAGGACGAGGTCCAGATCATCGGCCACTCGATCGAATGCCGCGTCAATGCGGAGAACCCCCTGAGCTTCCGGCCCTCGCCCGGAAAGATCCTGCAATACCATCCGCCGGGCGGCCTCGGCGTGCGGATCGATTCCGCGGTCTATCAGGGCTATGTCATCCCGCCCTTCTATGACTCCCTCGTCGGCAAGCTGATCGTCCACGGCAAGACGCGCGGCGAATGCCTGATGCGGCTGCGCCGGGCGCTGGATGAAATGGTGGTAGACGGCATCGAAACGACGCTGCCGCTGTTCCGCGCACTGGTGCGCGAACCCGCCATCATCGATGGCGACTATCATATCCACTGGCTTGAACAGTACCTCTCCGGCCAGCAGGGGAACTGAGCTCCACCAAAAGGCCAGCGATACCGGGGAACCGATTGCGCGCATGCGCGTTTTCCAAGGTTGGGAGTTCTTGACGGGGGAAAAGGATACCTTCACAAGTCACGTTTTCCGTGGCGCCCGACGCCAGATCGCGGCGCGCGATGGTTCAGGTCCTGCTGCTCGCGGCGGGATTTGTCGTGCTGGTCGTCATCGGCGCAGCCTCCGTGCTGTTCGTCAACAAGGCGCGCAGCGACAAAGGCTGGGTGCTCCATACCATCGAGGTCGAAAACCAGACCAACAAGCTGCTTCTGGAGATTCGCCGCGCGGAAAGCGCCGCGCGCGGCTACCTTCTGACCAAGGGCCCGGAATTCCTGGACGACCATCGAGACGCGGTGGCGAAGATCATTCCCGAGCTCGACACGCTCGCGCATTCGACCGCCGGCAACCCGGTGCAGGTCGAAAACATCCGGACCATGCGCGCGGCGATCGGGACCCGGCTCGGCCAGTTTGCCGAGGAAATGAAGCTCGTTGAACAGAACGACCCGGACAAAGCCACCGCGCTGGTGCGCGAGGCGGCCGCGAGCGATACGTTGGCGAGGATCGGCGATGCGGCAGCGGCGATGCATGAAGAGGAGGACCGGCTGTTTGCGCTGCGTACCGCCAATGCGGGCCGCAGCCAGAAGCTCGCCTCTACCGTCACCATCGCGGGGTCTGGCCTCCTCATCGCGCTCGCCGGCATTTCGATCTTCCTGGTCCGCCGCGAAAGCCGCGCGCGCGATGAAGCTGAGGCGCGCTTGCGCGACAACAACATCAATCTCGAAGCCACCGTCGACGAGCGCACCGCCGATTTGCGCGAGGCCAACGACGAGATCCAGCGCTTCGCCTATATCGTGAGCCACGATCTGCGCTCGCCGCTCGTCAATATCATGGGCTTCACCAGCGAGCTGGAGGAATTGCGCGACAACGTTTTCCGGCGCATCGCCGCGCTCGGCCATGCGTCGAACGAGTCGGTGCCGGCCCTGGCGCCGGATCTGGAGCCCGAGCTCGCAGGCGAGGACAAACAGCTTTCGGCGGATTTTTCCGAAGCGCTCGGCTTCATCAAATCATCGATCGCCAAGATGGACCGCCTCATCAGCGCGATCCTCAACCTCACGCGCGAGGGACGGCGCCGCTTCGAGCCGGTTCCCATCGATACGCGCGAGCTGATCGAGAGCATCGTGGACACCGTGGCGCATCAGGCCGACGAGGCCAACGCGGAAATCCGCATCGCGCCACTGCCGCCGATCGTCAGCGATCGGCTGGCGCTCGAGCAAATCTTCTCCAACCTGATCGACAACGCGGTCAAATATCTGAGGCCCGGCGTTCCCGGCAGGATCGCCATTCGCGGGCGGACGAAGCTTGGCTTTGCGGTGTTCGAGATTTCCGATAATGGCAGGGGCATCGAACCCAAGGACCATCAACGCATCTTCGATTTGTTCCGCCGTGCGGGAACCCAGGACAAGCCCGGACAGGGGATCGGCCTTGCGCATGTCCGCACCCTGGTACGCCGGCTCGGCGGGACCATGTCGGTTTCCTCGGAACTCAACAACGGCAGCACGTTTACGATAACCCTCCCCCTGCAATGGACGGCTAACGCCCGGAACGAAGATTCATGAGCCCAACCAGCCCCGTCACCATCATCATGATCGAGGACGACGAAGGTCACGCCCGGCTGATCGAGCGAAACATCCGCCGTTCGGGGGTCAACAATGAAATCCTGCCGTTCAATAATGGTACAGACGCCGTCAAATACCTGTTCGGCCACGATGGAACCGGCGTCCATCATAACGGCCGGGCGCTTCTCATCCTGCTCGACCTCAATCTACCCGACATGACCGGCATCGATATCCTGCGGCGGATCAAGGGCAGCAAATATCTGAAGACAACTCCGGTCGTCGTGCTGACCACCACCGACGATTCCCACGAAATCAGGCGTTGCTACGAGCTCGGCTGCAATGTCTACATCACAAAGCCGGTCAACTACGAAAATTTTGCCAACGCCATCCGCCAACTCGGTCTATTCTTCTCCGTCATCCAGGTTCCCTCCGCCCCGACATGACCACTGCGAAGCCCACGCTGCTTTACATCGACGACGATGAGGTGTTGGCCCGGCTCGTCGATCGCGGCCTGACGCGTCTCGGCTTCAAGGTCGTGCGTGCGGCGAGCGGCAGGGAGGGTTTGGAGCGACTGAAGCAGGGCGGCATCGACGCAATCGCGCTCGATCAATACATGCCGGGCTTCGATGGGCTGGAGACGCTGGAAGAGATCAGGGCGATCCCCGACGCTCCGCCGGTCGTATTCGTTACGGCCTCACAGGATTCCCAGGTCGCGGTCACCGCCCTGAAAGCCGGTGCAGCCGATTATCTCGTGAAGGATGCTCGGGGCGATTTCGTTCCGCTGCTGCACGTCGCCGTCACCGGCGCGCTGCGCCAGGCTGGGCTTGAGCGCGCGCGCACCGAGGCCGAAGCCGAGATCCACGCCTCGCGCGACCGCTTCGCCGCGCTCGCCGCCGAGCGCGAGGTGCTGCTGCGCGAGGTCAATCATCGCGTCGGCAATTCGTTGCAGATCATCGCCTCGCTCCTGCATCTGCAGGCGAGTTCCTCGCCACAGGAGGAGGTCAAGGCCGCGCTCACCAACGCCATGGGGCGCGTCGCCGCGGTTGCCCAGGTGCACCGCCGGCTGTACACATCGCAGGATGTGAACAGCGTGCTGCTCCATCAATATCTGGAGGCGCTGCTCGAAGACCTGCGCCGCTCGGCCGAGGGTAACCGGATGTCGCGGCTCACGCTGCAGTCGGAGCCGATCGAGGTCGATCCCGACCGCGCAGTCGCGATCGGCATCATCGTCAATGAGTTGATCATGAACGCGGTGAAATACGCCTATCCCGACGGCTCGGGTCCGATCGATGTGGCGCTCCGTACGGAGGGCGAGGATCTGCTGCTGTCGATCGCCGATGAGGGCGTCGGCCTCGATGCCAAGTGCAGCGATCCGCGCTCGACCGGCATGGGCCAGCGCATCGTCTCTGCCATGGCGGCCAAGCTCGATGCGAGCGTCGAGCGCGACCCGCTGCATGCCGGCACACGCATCCTGGTGCGGTTTCCCCGCGCCAAGGCGCAGGCCGAGAAATCACAAGCCAGCGCCGCCGCCAAATAGCCCTTTCGCGATACGCTTCGATGTGACCCCTTCGCAGCGCCTCGCCCGCTTTGCTATCCTTTAGCTGTCATGACCTCGCGCGACACCGCCGCTTCCGAAATCACCCCCGAAGTGCTGCTGCGCGCCTATGCTTGCGGCATCTTCCCGATGGCCGAGAGTGCCGACGACCCGACACTGTTCTGGGTCGAGCCGGAAAAGCGCGGCGTGATCCCGCTCGACGGTTTCCGCATCTCCTCGCGGCTGGCGCGCACCGTGCGCTCCGACGCTTTCAGCGTCACGGTCGATACCGCTTTCAAGGCCGTCATATCGGGTTGTGCCGCACCGCAGGAAGGCCGGGAGGACACCTGGATCAACAAGCGCATCCGCGATCTCTATAGCGGGCTGCACACGCTCGGCCACTGCCACTCTGTCGAGGTCTGGCTGGACGGCGACCTCGTCGGCGGCCTTTATGGCGTCAGTCTCGGCCGCGCCTTTTTTGGCGAGAGCATGTTTCATCGCGCCCGCGACGCATCCAAGGTTGCTCTGGTGCATCTGGTGGCGCGGCTGATCGCGGGCGGCTTCCAGCTGCTCGACACACAGTATGTCACCGAGCATCTGAAGAGCTTTGGCGCCGTCGAAATCTCAAGGCGTCGCTATACGGCGCTGCTCGACAAGGCGATCAAGGGCGAGCCCGCGGATTTCGGCCGACTGCCACTCGACACTCCGATCTCCGGCGCGCAGGCGCTTGCCATCATCGCTGCACGCGATGCGCGGATCTAGCGCATGATCCGGAAAAGTGTGCAGCGGTTTTCCCTCGCGAGAAACGCGCAGCGTTTGCGCGGAGATCATGCGCAAACAAGAATCCGGAGCGCGATGGCGATTCATCCTAATCCCATCGCGCTCTAGTGGAAAATGCCGAACAGGCCACCCGATTGCTGCGGCGGCGGAGGAGGCGGCGGGGGAGGCGCCTGCTGCACCTCCTGCTGCTGGCGCGGCGGCGGACGGGGCGCCCTCGGCGCTCGCTTTTGTGCCGGCGGCTTTTGCGCGACCGGGGCCGGCGCGGGCTTTGTCTCGGGCGCCGCACTGACGACCGTCGTCTCGGGGTCCTTGCAATCGGTCAGCCAGACGTCATAGATCGGATGCTCGACGGCATGCAGGCCGGGGCTCGCCGCAAACATCCAGCCTGAAAAGATCCGCTTCACCTCGCCTTGCAAGGTGATCTCGTCAACCTCGACAAAGGCGTCGGTGTTGACGGCTTCCGTGGCGGGCCGCGTGTAGCAGGCGTCGGTTTTCACCCGCAGCGCGCCGAACTGCACGGTCTCGCCGATCGCCTCGTCGAAATTGATGACGCGGCCGGTGATCTTGTCGAGACCGGAAAAGCTCGCCTTCTTGTTGATGATCTTCTGCGCCGGCGGCTCCTGAACGATTTCATCGCCCGGCTGCAGGCTCGCCGGCGGCTGCGGCGTGCCGCGCGGCTGGCGTTGGCCCGGCGGCAGGCCAGGGAGCGTGGGATTAACGCCCGGCGGCATCGCAGCGTTCTGCGGACCGCCTGGCTGCGGCGGCCGCACCGCGACCGGCGGCGGCGCATTCGGCGGAAGCGCCGTCGCTCCCGGCGGCGGAGCGAGCGGCTGCGATTGCACCCGGCCCGGCAGGTTCGACATTTGCCCGGGGTAAGGGCGGCCCGGCGCCGGCAACACCCGGCCCTGGGGCAGCGCCGGAACATCGTCCTCATCGTCGGGGGGCGGCTGATTGCCGCGGGGAATATCGGCTGGCGGCCGCGGGACCGGATCGGAGAAGATGGTGCCGATCCCCTGCGCGCGCGCAGGGGACGCCAGCGGGATGGCGAGACACAGCGCGATGGCGGCGATCGGGGCCGAAAACCCGGCCAGGGCAATGGGTCGGAGCATCTCGCGCGGCTTCAAACAGGCGAATCGGGCTTGTGGGTCATAGTACAGGGTACAGGTCTAACCGCCGCTCGCGGGAGAAGGGGTTAACACGGCGAATACGGCGGGGAAAGGGCGGCCCCTGCGCGCCCGCTCTGGTCAGTTCCCGCCTCAGATGAAATAGTCCGCGGGAAGCTGGTCAATCGCGCAAGATTTTGCGCCCATGCATCCGGGATAACCGGAGTTTTCAGGGGATACCACATGCCAGATCGCATTCGTCTGGACGGCAGGGTCGCCGTCGTCACCGGCGCTGCCGGCGTGATCGGCTCGGCGACCATCCGCCTGCTGGCCGAGCGCGGCGCCAGGATCGTCGCCGTCGACCGCAGGCAGGCCGATCTGGATGCCGCGGTAAAGGAACTGCCGGCTTCGACGGAGGCGCTATCCCTCACCGCCGACGTGACCGAGGAGGATGGCGTCAGGGATTATGTTCGCGCGGCCGTCGACAAATTCGGCACCATCGACATCTTTTACAACAACGCGGGTGTCGAAGGTGAGGTCAAGGCCATCCAGGACTATCCACTCGAGGCGTTCCGCAAGGTCCTCGACGTCAATGTTGTCGGCGTCTTTCTCGGCATGAAACACGTGCTGCCGGTGATGCTGAAGCAGAACAGGGGCAGCATCATCAACACCGCCTCGATCGCCGGCCTGTTCGGCTCGCCGCATATCGCCGTCTACAGCGCGAGCAAGCACGCAGTGATCGGGCTCACCAAGAGCGCGGCCTGGGAATGTACCGGCACCGGCGTGCGCATCAATTGCGTTTGCCCCGGACTGATCGATAGCCGCATGCTGAGCGCCATCTTCCAGGCCCGCGCCGGCGGCAACGCGCCCCCGCCGGTGGAGAAAATGGTCGAGCGGGTCCCGGCGCGTCGGCTCGGCCAGGCCTCGGAGGTCGCCTCCATCGTGGCGTTTCTCGCCTCCGATGAGGCGAGCTACGTCTCGGGCGCCGCCTATACTGTCGATGGCGGACGCACCGCTGCATAGTCACCGTCATTCCGGGATGGTCCGAAGCACCGGACCCGGAATCTCGAGATTCTCAGGTGCGCAATTGCGCACCATAGTTCGGTGCTGCGCACCGCCCGAAATGACAGCCTAAACCCGGAGGTCTTCAAATCATGCCCGTCGTTCTCGATCCCGATGCCGCCGCCGTCTACAAGGCCTTTCAGGAAGCGGGCCGCCCCGCCTACGAGACGCTGACCGCACCCGAAGCGCGCGCCTACTACATGGAGGCGCGGCTCGTCAGCAATCCGGAGCCACCGGAGTTGAAGTCGGCCGAGCCGCTCGCAATTCCCGCCGCGCACGGCACGATTCCCGCACGCATCTACACGCCGAAGAGGCTGCGCCAGAAGCATGGGCTGGCGCCATGTCTCGTCTTCTTTCACGGCGGCGGCTGGGTGATCGGCAATCTCGAAACCCACGACGTCGTCTGTCGCAAGCTCGCCCATGAGGGTGAATTGATCGTGATCTCGGTCGACTATCGCCTCGCGCCCGAGCACAAATTCCCTTCCGCGGTCGAGGACGCCATCACCGCGACAAAGTGGATATCTGCCAATGCGGCACGGCTCGGTGTCGACGCCGCGCGCCTGATCGTCGGCGGCGACAGCGCCGGCGGCAATCTCGCAGCCGTCGTGTCGCTTGCAGCGCGCGAGAGCGGCGGCCCGAAGATATCGGCGCAATTGCTGGTCTATCCCGCGACCGAATTTGCGCGCAAGCATCCCTCGCATCGCGAGCCGGAAACCTCGATCCTGCTCACCCATTCGGTGATCCCCTGGTTCATGAACCATTACATGGGCGATCCGACATCTCGGACTGGCGCGCGTCCCCTGCCCGTGCCAAGACCTTGGCCGGCCTGCCGCCGGCCTATGTGCTGACCGCGGGCGCCGATCCCCTGCGCGACGAAGGCGACGAATATGCCGCGCGGCTGAAAGAGGCCGGCGTGGCCGTCACTTACAGGCACTTCCCCGGCCAGTTCCACGGCTTCTTCACCATGGGCAAGCTGCTCAACCAGGCCAACATCGCGGTGAGCGAGATAGCAACCTGGCTGAAGGGGCTGGGTTGAGCTTCGATGGACGCATCGTCCTCGTCGGTCATCGCCCAGCACACGCTGCTTTCCTCCGGGCTGATTCTCGCGATCGGCACGCTGGCGGCGCTTGTGGCGCAGAAGGTTCGCGTCCCCGACGTCGCAGTGTTCCTGATCGCCGGCATCGCGCTCGGTCCGCACGCGCTGGGGCTCGTCAATATCCCGGCGGGCTCTGCGCTGAACGAGATCATCGTGCTGTTCGGCGCGAGCTACATCCTGTTCGACGGTGGCGCGGCGCTGCGACTGGATGTGCTGAAGCAGGTCTGGATCACCATTGTGGCGATCGCGACCATCGGCGTGCTCATCACGGCCGCTATCACGGGCCTCGCGGCGCATCTCATCCTCGGCCTGCCGCCCGTCGTAGCGCTGCTGCTCGGCTCGAGCATCGCAGCGACCGATCCGGCGACCCTGATCCCGATCTTCCGCCAGATCAGGATCCGCGACCGCGTCGCACAGACTGTCATCAGCGAGTCCGCCTTCAACGACGCGATGGCTGCGATCCTGACCTTCACGGTGCTCGAGGTGGCGATCGGCAGCGGCCAGTTCTCGCTCGCGCATTCCGTGCTTGCGCTGGTCGAGCAATCCGCGATCGGCATCGCCGCCGGGCTTGCCTTCGGCTATCTCGCGGCACTTCTGATCGCCCATGAGAAATGGGCTTTTCTCGCCGAGTATGCTCCGGTGGTGACGCTGGTCGCGGTGATCGGCGCCTATTCTGCGGCGAGCGGGCTGCACGCCTCCGGCTTCATGGCGGTGTTCGTGTTCGGCGCCGTGCTCGGCAACAAGGAGAGCTTTGGCTTCCGCATGGAGGCTGGCGAAGCGCAGAAGCTTGACGAGTTCGTGCTGACCACCTCCTTCATCATGCGGCTCTTTATTTTCATTCTGCTCGGCGCCCAGGTCGATTTCGCCCAAATCCGTCAATACGGGCTGGAGGCCGTCGCCGTGGTCGCCGTGCTGATGCTGATCGCCCGTCCGCTGACGGTGTTTCTGTGCGCGCTGCCCGACCGCCGCGCGCGCTGGAGTTTGAAGGAAATGCTGTTCATGTGCTGGACGCGCGAGACCGGCGTGATCCCGGCCGCGCTCGCAGGCCTCCTGCTCGGCGCGAACGCACCGGGCGGGCCGATGATCGCCTCCGTCACCTTTGTCGCGATCCTGATGACGATCCTGATCCAGGCCCCGACCACGGAATGGCTCGCTCGCCGGCTCGGACTATTGGAGCTCAGCGAAGGTTAGCGCCTGGTTCACTGCTGGTTCTTGAAGCTTGTGATCGTCCTGCTCCCGCCCTGCTCGGTCAGGGAATAGGTGATCTGGTTGCCGGCGTGGAGATTTTCCAGCGAGAGGCCTTCCTTCACCTTGAACGTCTCCGCGGTGCCGGCGGTGTTGGCGCCGACCGTGCCCTTCTGGATCGGCCGCACCGAAATGGTGTTGTTGAGCCGATTGACCACGGTCACCTGTCCGCTCTGTTGCCCATTCTGCGCCTGGGTTTGCGGTTGGGTTTTGGTTTGGGCCAATCCGGGCGAACCAGAGATGAGCAGCGTTGCGGTTCCGGCCAAAACCAGATTGGTGAGCTTCATGGCGGTCTCCCGGCTGTTGCGATCTTGCGACAAAGCCCAAGGGCTGCGCTTGGTTCCCGCGCCAGCCGTCAGGCCGATGTCCGATCATATCATATCATTCAGATCGAAAATGCGCCAAAGCCAACGATCGCGTGGGTGGCCTTCCAGAACCAGGTTCCTCCATCACGCGCCGACTGCAAGCTGAAAAACCGTGTGTTCCAGAGCGGATCGTGAACGAAGCGGATGTTCTCGATCACAAAATCCTGTTGCTGCCGCTTCCATTCGATCGCCCAGGCAAGATGCGCTTCCTCGAGCTGCTGGCGCAGCTTCGAAAGCTCAATCCGATACGGAATGGGAAATAGAATCTGGAAGCTGATGGAAGTGCCGATCATCGCCCGATCTCTTCGGCCTGGCGAGGCTGTTCAGGCAATAGGTAAGCTCGCAGTCTGATCAGACCAGCCATAATTTTATACTTGTCGGTTCACCCCGCGCGCGCCGCCCGCCGCAGCGATTGGGGCGGCTGGCCGAAGGCGCGGATGAAGGCGCGGCGCATCCGCTCGGGGTCGCGGAAGCCGGTCACTTCCGCCACGCGCTCGATCGCCTCGCTCGAGGACTGCACCCGCGCCCGCGCCACCTCGACGCGCAGGCGCTCGATCGCTTTCGACGGCGTCGAGCCGGTCTCGGCGATGAAGGCGCGGGTAAAATGCCGCGAGCTCATGCCGGCGCGCTCGGCGAGATCATCCACCGTGAGCTTGGCGTCGAGATGCTCGCGCGCCCAGGTGAGCAGCGGCCCGAAGCGGCCGGTCGGCGCCTTCAACTCCAAAAGCGAGGAGAATTGCGACTGCCCCCCGCTCCTGCGATGATAGAGCACGAGTTGGCGCGCTGTCTGCTCGACCACCCTCTCGCCGTAATCTTCGGCGGCCATGGCGAGCGCGAGGTCGATCCCGGCGGTGATGCCGGCCGAGCTCCAGATATTGCCCTCGCGCACAAAAATCTGGTCGGGCTCGAGCTTCACCTTGGGATAGGCGTTGAGGAACTGCCGCGTCCGCTGCCAATGCGTGGTGGCGCGCTTGCCGTCGAGCAGGCCGGCCTCGGCGAGCATGAACGTGCCGGAGCAGACGCTGGCGACACGCGTGCCGCGCGCGGCGACCGCTTTCACGAAATTGATCGTGCAGGTGTTGCGCGCTGCCCGCTCGACGCCGTCGCCGCCGGCGATGATCAACGTCGTGAGCGCGCTTGCCGGGCCGAATTTTCGCGCCAGCATTTCCGCACCCGAGGTGCTGCGCACCGGTCCCGGCTCCGCCGCCATCACCCGGACAGGCGTGTTGGTTCTGGCGTAGCGGCCGGCGATCTCGAACACCGAGATCGGGCCTGCGGCGTCGAGCAACTGGAAATCCGGAAAGATCAGGATACCGATCATGGTTTTGGCCTCATGTCATAAAATGAGGGAAATTTGCCATTTCTGACAGAAGGCAACCATGCAACGATGCACGCGTCAAGCAGCCATCGTCATTGCCGGACTGTGGTAGCAGTTGCCACTCGTCGCAAAATTTCGGAGGTCCCCATGACCGCGCAACTTCAGATCGGACTGCTCGTGTTTCCGAAAGTGACGCAGCTCGATTTCACCGGCCCTCTGCAGGTGTTCTCCAGCGTGCCCGGCGCCGGGGTGCATCTGATCTGGAAGCGCATCGAGCCGGTTGCGAGCGATTCCGTGATGGTGCTGACGCCGACAATCACCTTCGCCGATTGCCCGCAGCTTGACGTGATCTGCGTTCCTGGCGGCGTCGGCAGCGACGATCTCCTCAACGATGAAGAGGTGCTCGATTTCCTGCGCGGACAGGCGGAAGGCGCCAGATATGTCACTTCGGTCTGCACGGGATCGCTCGTTCTCGGTGCTGCGGGTCTTCTGAAGGGCTATCGCGCCGCCACGCATTGGACCGCGATGGACAACCTCGCAGCCTTCGGCGCGATACCAACGAAGACGCGGGTCTGCACCGACCGCAACCGCGTCACCGGCGGCGGCGTCACCGCGGGCATCGATTTCGCGCTGACGCTGGTGTCGATGCTGGTCGATCGGACGACGGCAGAGGCGATCCAGCTCCGCCTCGAATACAATCCGGCGCCGCCATTCCAATCCGGTTCGCCCGACACTGCACCCGCCGAGGTCCTCGCTCGGATCAAGGAGCGGATCGCACCGTTCCAGGCGCGCCGCAAAGAGATGGTCGAGCGCGCTGCCACCAGGCTGAACGAAAGCGCCTGACTCCACAGCACGAGAAAAAGGCCGCCCGGCGTCCCGGACGGCCTTTCCTGTCCCACGGTGGACCACATTGAACGGGCGATCTCAGAACCTCTGATGCCGGGGGCCTATCTCCCAGCCAAGCTCTGATCGGGGCCGCTGCTCACCGGGACAGTCGCGATCCTGTTGCCCGGTCCGTCGCGATGGTTTCCCATCTCCGTAAGATGACCTGAGTAAGCCTCACCCACCGGTAAGGCGCAACGGCGCGCACAGGGCTGTCCCCGTTCTCACCGCTATCCCCAGCGCAGGTGCACAAACGCAGCTTCGCACTCGCGCAACGTCGATCACTGGAACTTGCCGATGACGCCACGCGCCGACGGCTGCTCCATGTGTTCAGGTACTCAGGTAGCCGGCCTGATATTCTGGTTTACCCGGAACAGGTTGGCCTTGTCATATTTCTGTTTGACCAATGTCAGGCGTCGGTAGTTGTCGCCGTAGGTCGCCTTTAACCTATCATCGCCTTCATCGTCCATCATGAAGTTCGGATAGGCGCCTGCGAGGCCGAACGGATGCACCGCTTCCCAATAGGCCTTGGTCCACCGCGTGATGGGACCCGCTTTTTGCGGGTTCGGGTCGATGCCGGCAATCACCATCGACCAGGTGGCGTTTCGACAATTCCATGCGGTCTCGTGGCTTTTGAAGCGATGGACCGCGCCATCGATGGGGTAAAGGTGCATGAGGGAGAGTTCGCTCGGTGCCTTTGCAGCCTGCTCGATATGCGCGTCGATGGCGGCGTCGGGCAGTGTCTTGACGAAGTCGCCACGCCAATACCATTGCATGCCCTTCGGATAGAGGCCATCGAACATGCTTTGCACCGAGGGATAGGGCATTATCGACATCCAGTTGAACCAGGGCGCAGGAAGCGCATCGAGCAGCGGCGCCAGCGCCGCTTTGCCCCTGTCCTCGGGCCCATCGAAGCAGCACATCAGCAAGCAAATCTGCTTGCCCCACAACTCTTGCGGGAATGGCGGAGACGAAACGACCGTCTTCAGCCCGATAAAGACGCCGAGTTCCTCCGGTGCATCCGGCAGGAAGTCGCGATATCGCTGCATGACAGCGCGAGCGTGCCTCTGGTCGAACGCAATCGGCCCGGCAAAGACCGCGCTCACCGGATGCAGGCGAAACAGGAAGCTCGTCACCACGCCGAAATTGCCGCCGCCGCCGCGCAGCGCCCAGAACAGATCGGAGTTCTGGTACTTACTTGCCGTCACGAAGCTGCCGTCCGCCAGTACCACATCGGCTTCGAGCAGGTTGTCGATCGTGAGACCGTATTTGCGCGACAAATATCCGTGTCCGCCGCTCAGCGTCAGGCCGGCGATGCCCGTGGTCGAGATGATGCCCGCGGGCATCGCCAGGCCGAACGCGTGCGTGGCGTGATCGACGTCGCCCTGCGTGCAGCCTGCAGCGACCCGGACGGTCCGGGCAGCGGGGTCGACCCGCCCACCCCTCATCATCGAGAGGTCGATGACGAGACCATCGTCGACACTGGCGAACCCCGGCCCATTGTGGCCGCCGCCGCGGATCGCGATCCGGAGATCGTGATCCCGGCCGAAATTTACCGCAGCCATGACATCGGCGACATCGAGGCAGCGCGCGATCATGGATGGCCGTTTGTCGATCATGCCGTTGTAGAGCCTGCGGGCCTCGTCATAATCGGCATCGAAGGGCTGGATCAGTGTCCCGCGAAGGCTGTCGCGCAACTTGGTTCCGGCTTGCTTTTGCATGGTATCCTCCTGTGTGGGCACCCCGCGCAGTGGCGTAGCCTGCCCAAGCTGCGGGCGTCGCCGCATCACCCGATTGATTGAGGTCAAGCCTGGTCGTGCTATGGTTGCCGGCGCGGGAACCCGGCGGATCCAGCAGGCGGGAGCCAGGCGATGCGCGGAATCGCCGTCCCGCTCACAGCGCGCGGTATGTCGCCCACGTGCTCCCACTGACCTCCGGTGCGCGGCGGAAGGCCGGCATCTTTTATTCGGCGACGGCAGCCCTGTTCATTCGGAAGGCAACTCTCGACATGCCTTCACCTCCAGAGGCGGTCGCAACGCAGTTCAAGCTGACGCCCGCGGAGGTCCGCGTGCTGTTTGCCATCGTGCAGATCGGCGGAGTCCCGGAGGTCGCCCCGGTGCTCGGCATCTCCGAACAAACCGTCAAAAGTCATCTGCATCGCATTTACGAGAAAACCGCTACGAAGCGACAAGCCGATCTGGTGACGCTCGCGAGCTATGCGGTGAGACCCTGATGGCGTGGCTTGGAAAGGGCGTTCTTTCCCTGCTTAACTTCCTGGCCCTCATTTGTGCTCCAGATACCAGGCGCCATCCCAAT
>Ga0134125_10001304_pt1 | contig 30795 bp, 24 predicted proteins | sample KB31751_FD_96464 | JGI IMG/M metagenome (GOLD analysis project Ga0134125, IMG submission 96464) | Terrestrial soil microbial communities with excess Nitrogen fertilizer from Kellogg Biological Station, Michigan, USA - KB3-175-1 | ecosystem: Environmental > Terrestrial > Soil > Unclassified ... | reverse complement strand
TGCTGCGCATTGCGGGCCTGAACGCCTGGTACGGCGAATCGCACATCCTGCACGGGGTCGACCTCAGCGTGAGCCGGGGCGAAGTCGTAACACTGCTCGGGCGCAACGGCGCGGGGCGCACCACGACCATGCGTGCCATCGTCGGCCTGACGGGATCGCGAACCGGCTCCATCCAGGTAGCCGGCCAGGAAACCATCAAGCTGGCGCCGCACCACATCGCGCGGCTCGGCGTTGGCTACTGCCCGGAAGAGCGCGGCATCTTCGCGAGCCTCTCTGCCGAAGAAAACCTGATGTTGCCGCCCGTGGTCGCCCAAAACGGCATGAGCGTGGAAGAAATCTACGCAATGTTTCCGAATCTGAAGGAGCGCGCGGGCAGCCCGGGCACCCGTTTGTCGGGCGGTGAGCAGCAGATGCTCGCGGTGGCGCGCATCTTGCGAACCGGAGCGCAATTGCTTCTGCTCGATGAAATCTCGGAAGGCCTGGCACCGGTGATCGTACAAAAGCTCGCCGAGATGATTTTGACGCTCAAGGCCCGGGGCTACACCATCGTGCTGGTGGAGCAGAACTTCCGCTTCGCGGCGCCGCTGGCGGACCGTTTTTATGTGATGGAGCACGGCCGCATCGTGCGCCAGTTCCGGCAATCCGAACTCGAACAGAACATGGGCATGCTGCAGGAATATCTCGGGGTCTAGCCAGCATCCAGCCCTTCCGAGCATCGTTTTTTTTCACGTCAACCAGGAGTCAACTATGAAACTTAAACCTCTCGTCGCCGCTCTCGTCATTGGGCTCGGCTGTATTGGCGCGCAAGCGAAAGACACCGGCAGCGGGCCGATCAACATCGGCATCGTCACCGACCTGTCCGGCGTCTATGCCGACATCGACGGCCCGGCGGGGGTCGAGATGGTGAAATGGGCCGTGCATGATTTCGGCGGCAAGCTGATGGGCCGCCCGATCGAAGTGCTGTCCGCGGATCACCAGAACAAGCCGGATATCGGCAGTTCCGTCGCGCGCAAATGGATGGCAGAGGACCATCTGGCGATGTTGATCGGTGGCACGAATTCGGGCGTGAACCTGGCCATGTCCAAGGTGGCTGCGCAGGAAGAAGTTCCCATGTTGGGCGTCGGCCCCGGTTCGGCGCGCCTGACCAACCAGGACTGCAATGCCTACACCGTCCATTACGGCTATGACACGGTGGCGCTGGCCAAGGTGGCGGCTAAAGCACTGATCAAGCAGGGTTACAAGAAATGGTACTTCCTGACGGCTGACTACGCCTTTGGCAAGTCGCTTCAATCCGACGCTACCAAGGTGGTCGATGCCGCGGGCGGCACGGTGGTGGGCTCGTCGCTGGCGCCACTGGGCACGTCCGATTTTTCGTCCTTCCTGTTGCAGGCGCAGTCTTCCAAGGCGCAGATCCTGGCCATGGCGAACGCCGGCGGCGACTTCGACAACGCCATGAAGGCAGCGCAGGAGTTCGGCATCACCAAGACCATGAAGGTTGCGGGCTTGCTGGTATTCATCAACGACGTGAACGCCTTGGGCTTGAAAGCGACCGAGGGGCTGCAACTGGCCGCCCCCTGGTACTGGGATCAGAACGCGGCGTCGCGCAAGTTCGCCGATCGTTTCTTTGACAAGTACCACCGCATGCCCAGCTTCATCCAGGCCGGTGACTATTCCGCGACGATGACCTGGCTGGAAGCCGCCAAGAAGGCCGGCACCCTCGACGGTACCAAGGTGATGGCCGAGCTCAAGAAAATGAAGATCAACGACATGTTCGCCAAGGGGTATATCCGCGCGGATGGTCTGTTGATCAACGACATGCATCTGTACCAGGTCAAGACCCCGCAGGAATCCACCAAACCCTGGGACTACTACAAGCTGGTCGCCACCATTCCGGGCGACCAGGCGTACACATCCGCAGCGGACTCCACCTGCCCGTTGATGAAGAAGTAAAACGCAAGCCAACACCCGGCCACGTACGGGTCATCGATTGGATGGCCTGCGCGTGGCCGGGCTCACGCTCATCTAACGGATATTCATGGATATTTTTGGCATCCCGCTGCAAGCCTTCCTCGGCCAATTGCTGCTGGGCTTGGTCAATGGCGCGTTCTACGCCATGCTCAGTCTGGGGCTGGCAGTCATCTTCGGCATGCTGGGCATCATCAACTTTGCGCAGGGTGCGCTCTACATGGTGGGCGCCTTCGCGGGCTGGATCATGCTCACCTCGTTCGGCATCAATTACTGGTTTGCACTGGTGCTCGCGCCGCTGGTGGTCGGAATTCTTGGCGTCGTGATCGAGCGACTTTTCCTGCGGCACCTGTACAAGCTCGATCCGTTGTACGGCCTGCTGATGACCTTCGGGCTGGCGCAGATCATGGAAGGACTTTTCCGGCGCCAGTACGGCGTGTCCGGCGAGTCTTATCCAGTCCCCGATGCCCTGGCCGGCGCCACCAACCTCGGTTTCATGGTGCTGCCCAACTATCGCGCCTGGGTGGTGCTCGCGTCGCTGGTCGTTTGCCTGAGCACCTGGTTCCTCATTGAACGCACCCGGCTCGGCGCTTATCTGCGCGCGGGCACGGAAAACGCGCCGCTGGTGCAGGCGTTCGGCGTGAATGTACCGATGATGGTGATGTTGACTTTTGGCGGCGGCGCCGCGCTGGCCGGGCTGGCCGGCGTGCTGGCAGCGCCCATCATCCAGGTGACCCCGCTGATGGGCTCGAACCTGATCATCGTGTTGTTTGCCGTGGTGGTGATTGGCGGCATGGGCTCCATCCTGGGTTCCGCCGTGAGCGGTCTGCTGTTGGGCGTGGTGGAGGGCTTTACCCGGGTGTTCTATCCACAAGGTTCCAACGTCGTCATCTTCGTCGTCATGGTGATTGTGCTGCTGGTGCGGCCGGCCGGCCTGTTTGGCAAGGAGGCCTGAGTCATGACCCCGACTTCTATCACCCGCGCCAAACTGACGCGCATCGGCTACCTGGGTGCGCTCGTATTGCTCCTCGTGGCGCCGCTGCTGGGCCTGTACCCTGTGTTCCTGATGCAGTTGCTGTGCTTCGCCCTGTTTGCCTGCGCCTTCAACCTGCTGCTCGGCTTTACCGGTCTGCTCTCGTTTGGCCACGCGGCTTTTTTTGGTGGCGCCGCCTACATCTGCGGCTGGTTCGTGGTGGCCGAACATTGGCCGCCCGAGCTGGCCATTCTTGCGGGCGTTGCGGTCGCGGCACTGCTGGGCCTGTTGATGGGGCTGCTGGCCATCCGGCGCCAAGGCATCTACTTTGCCATGATCACGCTGGCGCTGGCCCAGATGGTGTATTTCGTCTGCCTGCAGGCGCCGTTCACGGGTGGCGAAGACGGTTTGCAGGGTGTGCAACGCGGCACACTGTTCGGCTTGCTGCCGCTGCGCCCGGACACAGTGATGTATTACTTCGTGGCCGTGGTGTTTGTGCTGTCATTTCTGCTTATCTCGCGAATCGTTCATTCGCCCTATGGCCAGGTGCTCAAAATGATCCGCGAGAACGAGCCACGGGCCATCTCGCTCGGCTATCAGGTGGACCGCTACAAACTGCTTGCGTTCGTGCTGTCGGCCGCGCTGTCCGGTCTGGCCGGATCGCTCAAGACGCTGGTGATGGGCTTTGCCTCGCTGGAGGGTGCGCACTGGGCTACCTCGGGCGAAGTGATCCTCATGACACTGGTCGGCGGCGTCGGCACCTTCTTCGGCCCGGTGCTGGGCTCGGGCATCGTGGTGGCACTGCAAAATCAACTGGCCGACAAGGTGGGCGCCTGGGTGACCGTGATCATCGGCGTGATCTTCGTGCTGTGCGTGCTGGCATTCCGGCGCGGCATCGTGGGCGAAGTGCTGGCCTACTTCGAGCGCCGGCGCCGCCTCGGGACAGATGCTCCGCCGGCGCAGTAGATCCGTCAGTGCGCGCCGGCCGCCACGCCGGCACCGCCAGCGCCGTGATGCGGGCGTGTCAGCCAGACCAGTGGAATGAGCAGCACGAAAATCACGGCGGAGATGTAGAACAGGTCGTTGAACGACAGCATGTACGCCTGCTGGTCCGCGAGCCGGTTGATCATTGCGAGGGCTTGCTGCGGGCTCATGCCGGCCGCCTCCAGGCCCGCGAGCGTGCCGTGGGCGGCCTGGCTCCCATTGTGCACAGTCTCGGCCAGATTGGCATGGTGCAGCGTAGCGCGGTTTTCCCACAGCGTCGTCATGATCGAGGTGCCGAAGCCGCCCGCCATGATGCGGACAAAATTGGTCAACCCCGACGCCGCGGGAATGCGCTGCTGCGGCAGCCCCGACAGGGTCACGGTCGTGAGCGGAATGAAGAAGAACGCCATCGCTACGCCCTGGATGATGGTCGGAATCATGATGGTGTCGAAGTCCGCCTGGGTGTTGAAGAGCGAGCGCATCCACATGACCAGCGCGAAGACCAGGAACGAAAAGGTCGCGAAAGGCCGCGCATCGAACCGGCCCAGGCCCTTGCCGACGAAGGGAGACAGGATCATCGCGAATATCCCCACCGGTGCGAGCACCATGCCGGCATCGGTCGCGGTGTAGCCCATGAACTCCTGCAGCCACAGCGGCAACAGCACCACGGTGCCGAAAAATACGCCGTAGGCAATGGAAATCGACACCGTTCCCGCCCAGAAATTGCGGACCTTGAACAGCGAAAGATCCACGACCGGGTGCTCCTCGGTGAGCTCCCAGATCAGGAAAAAGACAAAGCCGAGCACGGCCGTCACGGCCAACGCGATGATGGTGTTCGAATGAAACCAGTCCAGTTCCTTGCCCTTGTCGAGCATGATCTGCAAGGAGCCGACCCAGACCACCAGCGCACTGAGCCCGACGACGTCGATCGGCAGTTTGTGGGTCTGGTTCTCGCGCTTGCGGAAGATGCCCCAGATGCCGGCCGCCGCCAGAAGGCCGACCGGAATGTTGATGAAGAAGATCCAGGGCCAGGTGATGTTGTCGGTGATCCAGCCGCCCAGCAACGGCCCCACCACGGGCGCGATCAGCACCGTCATGGACCACATGGCCATCGCCAGCCCGGCCAGGGCCTTCGGATAGCTGGCGAGCAGCAGCGTCTGCGACAACGGAATCATCGGCCCCGCGACGAAGCCCTGCAACGCGCGAAAGCCGATCAAGGTCGTCATGTTGGGTGCCAGCCCGCACATCCACGAGCTCAGCACGAACAGCAGGACGCTGCCGATAAAAAGTCGCACCTGCCCGAAGCGCTGGGACAGCCAGCCTGTCAACGGGACGGAGACGGCGTTGGCGACCGCGAAACTCGTGATCACCCAGGTGCCCTGGTTCGCGCTCACGCCGAGGTCGCCCGCGATCGCGGGCAGTGAGACATTGGCGATCGACGAATCGAGCACGTTCATGAACGTGGCGGCCGAGACGACGAGCGTGCCCCACATGCGCAGCGAGCCTTCCAGCGGCGGCTGCTCGACAAAAGTTGGAGTTGTGGCCATGACGAAAGTGCCTTGAATGGAAACACGCGTGGGAAAATATGCCGCGCCGGGGCCGGTGCGGGACGCCTCCCGCACCGCTGCGACTGGGCAATCTACCCGTTCACTTCATCGCCATCGCGGTCCCCGCGCCCATGCCCGCGTCCTTGCTGTTGCCGATGTTCTCGGCAATCACGCGGCGCACATCGGCATTGGCGCCTTCGTCCAGCGCCGAATAGACTTGGGTCTGCGCGGGCGCGGTCGTGGCGGGCACATCCGCCAGGGTCTTTCCATCCTTGTGCGTGACATCCACGGTCGCTTCCATGGACAGACCCACGCGCAGCGGATGCGCCTTGAGTTGCTGCGGGTCCAGCGCAATGCGCACCGGCACGCGCTGCACGACCTTGATCCAGTTGCCGGTGGCGTTTTGCGCCGGCAGCAGCGCAAAGGCGGAACCGGTTCCAGCGCCCAGACCCATCACATGCCCCTTGTAGTCAACCTTGCTGCCATACAGATCCGCCGTCAGCGTGACCGGCTGACCAATGCGGATATTGCGCAACTGCACTTCCTTGAAGTTGGCATCCACCCAGACCTGACTGAGCGGCACGATGGACATCAGCGGGGTGCCGGCGGCCACGCGCTGGCCAAGCTGCACCGTACGCCGCGCCACGTAGCCGTCCACCGGCGCCGGCATGGTGGCACGCTGCGTGGCCAGGTAAGCCTCGCGCACCTTGGCCGCGGCTTCCTGAACCAGCGGGTGCTGCTCGATGGTGGTACCCGCGGTCATGGATTGATTGCTGGCCAGTTGCTCGCGCGCCGCCACGACGCTCGCCTGGGCAGCGGCCACGGCGCTCTGGGCAACGGCCAACTGGGTGCGCGCATGTTCGATCTCCTCCTTGGAAACCGCCCCATTGCCCGCCAGCAGCTGGCGCCGGTTCAGGTCGTCCTTGGCGCGGCTGACGTCGCTTTGGGCCTTCACCACATCGGCTTCGCGCAACTTGATCTGCGCCTGCAGCGTGCCGTTGTTGGCATACAGCGTGCGCACCTGGCGCACCATTTGCGCCAGGTTGGCTTCAGCCTGCTGCAGTGCCACCTTGGCGTCGGTCGGATCGAATTTGACCAGGGGTTGGCCGGCGCGCACGAAGTCGGTGTTGTCGGCCGTGATGGCGATCACCGTGCCGCTGATCTGGGGCGTGACCTGAATCACGTTGCCTTCCACATAGGCGTTGTCGGTGTCCTCGTAGTGGCTGGCAACCAGCCATTCATAGCCGGCCCAGCCCAGGGCGGCCAGCACGACCACGATCGCCAGCGTCGTCAGCGCCTTCTTGCGCTTCGGGTTGCCATCAACGATGGTTTCGGTGTCAGGGGTTTGAGTTGCGTCGTTCATGATGCGGTGTTTCCGGATAAATCGGGATGAATTACTTTTTTTCGTTGCCCGCGAATGCCACGGCGCCCGAGGCCGTGGCGCTGCTTGCGCGGGCCTGGGCGGGCGCGTGATAGCCGCCGCCCAGCGCGCCGATCAGTGCCACCTGGGTGTCCAGCGCGCGCGCGTCCAGGTCCACCGCAAGGCGGCGCTGCTTGAGCACACTGGTTTCGGCGGTCAGTACGTTCAGGTAGTTACCCAAGCCTGCCTTGTAGCGCTCCAGGGCAATCTGGTAAGCGCTTTCCGCGGCGGCCTGCGCGGCATGCTGCTCGCCTCGCTGCACAACGATGGACTTTGATGAAGCGACATCGTCCGCCACGTCGCGCACCGCGTTGATCACCGCGGCGTTGTAACTCTCCACCGCGGCATCTTCATCGGCGGTTTTACCGCGCAGGTTGGCGCGCAAGCGGCCTCCCTCGAAGATCGGCAGCGTCAGCGCGGGGCCGACATTCCACTGCTCGCTGCCACTTTGGAACAGCTTGCCGAACCCAAGGCTGTTAAAGCCGGCAAACGCGGCCAGGTTGATGTTCGGATAAAACCGGGCCTTGGCACTGTCCACGTCGCGCAAGGAGGCTTCCACGCGCCAGCGGGCGGCGGCAATGTCGGCACGGCGGCCCAACAGGTCGGCCGGTATCGTCTGGCTCATTGCTACTTTTTTAATAACTTCAAGCGATGGCAGGGCAACGGTTTGAGCCGCATTTGGCTCTCCAACCAGCGCGCCCAGCGCATTCCGCGTCAACACGATCTGCTCGCGCAGCGCCTCGATCTGCTGACGCGCATCCGGCAGGCTGCCTTCGCTCTCGCGCAACTCCAGCTTGGTGTCGAGCCCAGCGCTGAAACGATCACGCACGATGTCCAGTGTTTCCTGGCGCTGGGCCAGCGTGCGCTGCGCCACGGTAAGCTGGTCGTTCAAGCGCGCCAACTGGAAATAACTGCGTGCCACCTGGGTGGCCAGCAGCACGCGCGCGGCTTGGGCGTCGGCCTCGGCCGCCCTGGCCGAGCCGATCGCGGCGTCCAGCGCGGCGCGATTCTTGCCGAAGAAATCGAGTTCCCAACTGGCGTTCAACTGCGCGGTGCCGATGTTGTTGACGCTGCCACCCAAGGGCGGCGGGTAGATGAAGTTGCCCGGGAACTTCTGCCGGTTCAGTTCGAGTTCACCGCCGACTTGCGGCAGCGTCGCAGCCTTGGCCATGCCGGCCATGGCTTGGGCGCGGGCCAGCCGGGCTTGGGCCAGCCCCAGGCTCGGGCTGCTGGTCAGCGCCTGTGCAATCAGCCGATCAAGCTCTGCATCGCCGAACTCGCGCCACCAATCGGCGGACACGGCGGGCGCCTGCGCGGTGTCGGCGGCCAGGCCGAGCGAGGCCGGATCGCGCATTTTCGATTGTGCCGGCGCAACACCGGACATGTCGGCGCAAGCACCGAGGCCCAGCGCTAGTACGAGAGCGCCCAGCTTGAGCGGGCGCAGGGATTCAGTCCTGCGGGCCTTGTTGTTTTTCATTCGATTCTCCAGTCGCCGAAAGAGCCTGGGCGTTGTCCAGGATGCGGCGCATATAACCTTTGAGCGTTTCCCATTCCTCGTGGGTGAAACCTGCCAGGCAGGCGTTCTGGATGCGGGCCAGCACCACCGGAATCTTCAGCGCCGCCTCGCGCCCTTCATCGGTCAGTTGCAGCTTGACCACGCGGCGGTCGTGCGACGAGCGCTGGCGGCTGCACAGGCCCTTGGCCTCGACCCGGTCCAGCAGCCGCGTCATGGCGCCGGCGTCCAGCCCGCATTCGCGCGCCAACCCGGCTGCGGTGTCGGCATCGCCCACAAACAGCTTGACCAACGGAACCCACTGCGCGTTCGTCAGCCCATGAGGCTCCATCTCGCGCTCGACCGCATGCGCGAAAAAGGCCACGGTCTTCTTCATCAGATGACCGACGCTGGTCTCCGTGAAGTAATTGTCCGCGTGATAGAACTCGATCACCGGTGGCACCTCTTTGGTGTCGCCCGCGCTGCTCATATCCTTTGCATTCATGTCAAAAATTATAATTGACTAAGCAATCATTGTCAAGGCTATTTCTGCAAAGGCAAGTTGTTCGCTACACTGTCCTCATGGCTACTTCCCCCACCGACGCCCGCAAGGGCTCTCCGCGCTCCCTGTCCGGCCTGCTGCCGTTTCTGCGGCCCTACCGCGGCCGGATCGCGCTGGCGCTGCTGTTCCTGGTTCTGGCGGCGACGGCCACACTGCTCTTTCCGCTGGCGCTGCGCGGCCTGATCGACGGCGGCCTTATCAAGGCAGACAAGGGAGCTCAGGTGATGGCGCTGCGCGAGCACTTCTTCGCGCTGTTCGCCGTAGCCGTGGCGCTGGGGCTGTTTTCGGCGGGACGCTTCTACATGGTCAGCTGGCTCGGTGAGCGCGTCACTGCCGACATCCGCAACGCGGTCTATGCTCATGTGCTGCGCCAGAGCCCGGAGTTTTTCGAAACCACCCAGACCGGCGAGGTGCTCTCGCGCCTGACGGGCGACACCACGCTGGTGCAAACGGTTGTGGGCTCGTCGCTGAGCATGGGGTTGCGCAACACCGTGATGGGCGTGGGCGCGTTGGCCATCCTGATCTGGACCAATCCGTATGTGATGTTCACGGTGCTCGTGATCCTGGTGCTGATCGTGCTGCCCAGCCTCTGGTTTGGCCGGCGCGTGCGCCGGCTCTCGCGCGCCAGCCAGGACCGCATCGCCGACGCCAGCGCGATCGCCGCCGAAGTGCTCAACGCGATTCCCGTGGTGCAAAGCTACACCGCCGAAGGGCGCGAGGCGGCGCGCTTTGGCGCATCCACCCAGAATGCCTTCCTGACCGCGGTGCACCGTTCGAAGGCGCGCTCGGTGCTGGTCGCCTTCATCATCATTGCCACCAGTGCTGCGCTGCTATGGGGGCTGTACCAGGGCACGCAGGCGGTGATGGCGGGGCAGATGTCGGCCGGCCATCTGGGTGAGACGGTGCTGTACGTGATCATCCTGGCGAGTGCGTTCGCAGTGCTCGGCGAGGTCTACGGCGACTTGCTGCGCGCGGCCGGCGCGACCGAGCGGTTGATGGAATTGCTGGAATCTCGCTCGCCGATTTTTTCACCCTCAAAAGCGGCGACAGTCCCCGCTACAACTATCGGTAGTGCTATTAATCTGGAAGAAATCACATTTCACTATCCCTCGCGCCCGACGCAGGCGGCCCTGACCGACTTCAACCTGAGCGTGGCGCCCGGCGAAACCGTGGCGCTGGTGGGTCCCAGCGGCGCCGGCAAGAGCACGGTGTTCCAGCTGCTGCTGCGTTACTACGACCCCGGCACGGGCACAATCCGGCTCGATGGCGTGGCCACGCGCGAGATGACGCTGCACGACCTGCGTCAGCGCATCGGCATCGTGCCGCAGGATGCCGTGATCTTCTCGACCAGCGCGCTGGAGAACATCCGCTACGGCAAGCCCGACGCCAGCGACGAGCAGGTACGGGCCGCCGCGCTGGCCGCCTTTGCGCACGAATTCATCACGGCGCTGCCCGAGGGCTACGACACCTTCCTGGGCGAGCGCGGCGTGCGCCTCTCGGGTGGCCAGCGCCAGCGCATCGCGATCGCGCGCGCCATGCTCAAGAACCCGCCGCTGCTGCTGCTGGACGAGGCCACCAGCGCGCTGGACGCCGAGAGTGAGCGCATGGTGCAGGCTGCGCTGGAGTCGGCCATGCAAGGCCGCACCACGCTGGTCATTGCGCACCGCCTGGCCACCGTGCAGCAGGCCGGCCGCATCGTGGTGATGGACCACGGCCGCATCGTGGAACAGGGCACGCACGAGACACTGGTGGCGCTGGGCGGCACCTACGCCAAGCTTGCCGCACTGCAGTTTTTGAGCTGAAACGGCGCACCCCGGCGCCGTAAGCCATTTGCGGGGCTTATCTAAAGCCCATGTATCCAGGCCGCCATCTCGTCGGCCACGCGAATAACCAGTTTCGGCTGACCCGCGAGATAATGATTGCCCCCGGGAATATCCACATTGCGGATGCGCGAGGCGCCGGCAGCCAACCAGGCCGCACGTGTGCTCGGGAACGTGGACTGGTCCGCCGTGTAGGTGCACAGCAGCACCGGTACGCTGGTTTTCGCGAGGTTGTCCGGGCCGTCCGCACGGCTGCGCGATGACCATTGCGACAAAAAACCGGTGAGCGAGGTCAGGCGCCCCATCTGGCTGGCCGCGTAGTTGACGGCACGCGCGCCGGCAAAGCCGTTGCCCCAGACGCTGCCGACCTGCCGGTCGTTCGGATCGAGACCGAGATCGAGGAAGCGCGGATCGGCGTGGGTGCGGTAAATAATGAAAGTCTGGTCTCTTGGGCTGCCGGGCACGCGGCGTCCTTCCCCGTCGCGAAGCTGGCACAGGCGCGTCCAGACCCAATCCTCGATACGCGCCAGGCGCGCGCGCTGCGCGGCCTGAAAGCGCGCCAGGAACTCCGTGGTGTAAGGCGGCGCGTTGGCCGTACCGTAGAGATCGAACGCCGGGTCGGTGGCCAGGGGATCCTGCTCGTCGGTGACCGAAGGGTCGATCCAGCGGCGCATGAGCGTGGAGCGGCCTTCGTGCGCGGCGCACAGCGCCAGGCCGTCCACGGGCGGCAGATCGGACGATACGAGTCCGGCCGGATCGCCGTCGATCAGCGTGTCAATCGTCAGCCGCTCGGCCTGCGCCTGGTAGAAGCTCGCCAGCGAAGCCCCGCCCGAATTACCGATCAGCACCACTTTCTCGTAGCCCTGTGCGCGCAACCACTGGACACCCGCGCCCAGGTCCTGGATCACGCGCTCCATCAGCAGCAGCGTATCGTTGCCCGCGTAGCGCGAGTTCAGACCCAGGCAGCAGATGCCGCGCTGCGCCAGCGGCAGCGTGAGGTAGTGCCCCATGAAGTTGCTCGCGGGGTGCATCACGATGGCGGCCACCTTTTTGGCACCGGCCGGTGCCGCCCAAGCGCCGTAAATGCGCGGACGCAGCAGTTGCAGGCCGGACTGGCTCTCCAGCGCGGCACCGGGCTTCACATCGATCACGGCCAATTGCAGTTCGGGCATGGGGCGTCTGTTCTCGGGCAGGGACTCGCCCCGAGTTGTACCTTATTCGGCAAACAGGTCGAGCACGGTCTGACGCAGCCAGCGGTTGGCTGGGTCGGCTTCGAAGCGCCGGCTCCAGTGCAGTGACACGGTGAAGTCGCGCAGCGGGAATCTTGGCTCAAGAATCGCAAACTCCCCGCCGGCATTGAATTCACGCGCGATATTGCGCGGCATCACCACGCCCAGATCGGTAGCCTTGACGACCGCCGGGAGCACCAGATAGTGGGTGGTCGTCATGCGCAACTGCCCCTCCAGCTTGAGCATTTTCAGAATGCGCAGCGTATCGCTGTGCGAGCGCACCGCCACCAACTCGACGCGCCGCAACTCGGCAACCGTTGGCGGCTTGCCGCGACTGGATACCGCCAGCGGATGGCCGGCGCGCACCAGCAAGGCATAGCGGTCGTCAAGCAGCCGCTCACGCCGGGTTTCGGTCACCGTGGGCAAAAACCCGACCGCGAAGTTCAGATGCCCGCTGTCGAGTTCTGGCGCCACACGCTGCGGCTCCAGCTGCACCATTTCGAGCCGCAAGCCGGGCGCAAGCTTCATGATCTGGCGCATCAGCGGCGGCATGAACACGCGCTCGCCAATATCGCTCATGTGCAGCCGCACCAGACGCCGTGAATTGGCCGGATCGAACTGCTCGTTCTCTGTCAGCGCGTGCTCTATGGCCGACAGTGCGAGCTGCACCGCCGCGGCCAGCCGCTCGGCACGCGGCGTCGGCTTGACGCCGCCCGGCGCGCGCTCGAACAACGGGTCCTTGAGCAGCAGGCGCAGGCGGGTCAGACCCTGGCTGGCGGCCGGCTGCGTGAGATCCAGCAGTTCGGCGGCGCGACTGACATTGCGCGTGCGAAAAACGGTTTCAAACAGGCGCAGCAGGTTCAGGTCAATGTCTTTGATATGCATTTATCTAATACCAAATAGTCTTGTTATTTTATTGATTTATACCGCCACTGCCCCGAAGATCGACCGATGCCTACCGGTACCAAAACACCTGTTGACGCGATCGCGTCAACTGAAAAAATAACCGTGCGCGAAGCCGTGCTGGATTTGCTGCGTGGCTTCAACGTCACCTCCATCTTCGGCAACCCGGGTTCCACCGAGCTGTCGCTGTTCCTCGATTTCCCGTCCGATTTCCGCTACGTTCTGGGCTTGCAGGAATCGGTGGTGGTGGGCATGGCGGATGGTTACGCGCAGGCCACGCACAACGCGTCCTTCGTGAATTTGCATTCGGCCGTTGGCGTTGGGCACGCCATGGGCAACATATTCACGGCGTACAGAAACCGCACGCCCATGATCATCACGGCTGGCCAGCAGTCGCGCTCCATCCTGCCGTTCGATCCATTCCTGTTTTCAAACCAGGCCACTGAACTACCCAAGCCCTACGTCAAATGGAGCTGCGAGCCGGCTCGCGCCGAGGACGTACCGCTGGCCATTGCCCGGGCCTATTACATCGCGATGCAGGAACCGCGCGGGCCGGTGCTGGTCTCGGTCCCCGCGGACGACTGGGAAAAGCCGACCGGGCGGGTGCTACCGCGCGTGGTCAGCACCGAATCGCGGCCCGAGCCGCGGGTGCTCGAGCAGATCGGCGCGGCGCTCGACGCCAGCGCCAGACCCGCCCTTGTCATTGGCGCCGCGGTGGACCGTGGCAACGCCTGGGAGGCAGTGCTTCGACTGGCCGAGCGCCACAACGCGCGGGTCTGGGTCGCGCCCATGTCGGGACGCTGCGGCTTTCCTGAAGACCACCGCCTGTTTGCCGGGTTTCTGCCGGCGATGCGCGAGAGCATCGTGCGTCTGCTCGGCGGCCACGACGTGATTTTTGCAATCGGCGCGCCCGTCTTCACCTACCACGTGGAAGGCGCGGGCCCGCACGCGCCCAGCGACGCCGCGCTGTACCAGTTGATCGACGACCCAACCATTGCCGCCTGGGCGCCCACGGGCACGTCGGTGGTTGGCAGCATCCGCCTGGGTGTGCTTGATTTGCTGGCGCGCCCGGCGCCCGCCCCGCGCGCCCTGCCACCAGTGCGGTCCGCCCCGTCGCGGGCCGAGCCATCCAAGCCGATGTCGGTGCCCTATGTATTGCAAACGCTGGCCGAGGTGCGCGATCCGGCCTCCATCGTGGTCGAAGAGGCGCCCAGTTCGCGCCCGGCCATGCACGACTATCTGCCGATCCTGCGCAGCGAAACTTTCTACACCATGTGCAGCGGCGGCCTCGGCCATGGCCTGCCCGCCGCCGTAGGCGTCGCGCTGGGCAAGCCCGGCACCCGCGTGATCGGCCTTATGGGCGACGGCTCCGCCATGTATTCGATCCAGGCCCTGTGGAGCGCCGCGCAGCTGAATTTGCCGATCACTTTCGTGATTCTGAAAAACCGCCGTTACGCCGCATTGCAGGAATTCGCCCCCACGTTCGGCTTCAAACCACACGACACGCTGGAGGGCACGGCCTTGCCGGACCTCGACTTCGTCGCGCTGGCCAAAGGCCACGGCTGCGATGCGGTGCGCGTCAGCGATGCCGCGCTGCTGCACGAAGCCCTGCGCCAGGCGTTGCGCTCGAACGGCCCGATCCTGGTCGAAGTGGATGTGAGCTGAACACTGCCGCGTGAAACGAACCCCCGGGCCACCCTGAAATTACCGTAAGGAGACTTGCCATGCACACCATTTCCCTTTTGATCAACGGCGAACAACAACAGGCCGGCAACCAGGCCGCGTTCGAGCGGCTCAACCCGTTGGACGGCAGCGTGGCGACACGCGCCCCTGCCGCGACGCCGGCCGATGCAGTGGCCGCCGTGGAGGCCGCCGCCCGGGCTTTTCCCGCGTGGGCCGCAACCGGCCCCGGCGAGCGCCGCGACCTGCTGACCAAGGCCGCGCATGCGCTGGAAGCCAAGGCCGCGGCCTTTGCGTCGGCCATGGCCGATGAAACCGGCTCCTCGGGCCTGTGGGCCGGCTTCAACGTGCATTTGGCAGCCGGGATCCTGCTGGAGGCGGCGGCGCTGACAACACAAATCAGCGGCGACGTCATCCCCTCCGATGTATCCGGCAGCCTGTCCATGGGTGTGCGCCAGGCCGCCGGCGTGGTGCTGGGAATGGCACCCTGGAACGCGCCCGTGATTCTGTCCGTGCGTGCGGTCGCCGTGCCGCTGGCTTGCGGCAACACGGTGGTGCTCAAAGGTTCGGAGCTTTGCCCCGCAACGCATGGCCTGGTTATCGAAGCACTGCAAGAAGCCGGTCTGCCGCCCGGCGTGGTCAACTTCATCACGAACGCCCCGGCCGATGCCGCGGCCGTGGTGCACGCCATGATTGCCCACCCGGCCGTCAAGCGCGTGAACTTCACCGGCTCCACCCATGTCGGCAAGATCATTGCCGCCACCTGCGCCCAGTATCTCAAGCCGGTGGTGCTGGAGCTCGGTGGCAAGGCGCCCCTGCTGGTGCTGGACGACGCGGACCTGGAGGCCGCCGTGAACGGCGCAGCCTTTGGCGCTTTCGCCAACTCGGGGCAGATCTGCATGTCCACCGAGCGCATCATCGTGGACAGCAAAATCGCGGACGATTTCGTTGCGCGCCTGGCGGCCAAGGCGACCGGCCTGCCACTGGGCGATCCGCGCAAGGGCCCAGTGGTGCTGGGCTCGGTGGTAGACATGAGCACGGTCAAACGTTGCAACGCCCTGATCGACGACGCCGTGGCCAAGGGTGCCCGGCTGGTCTGCGGCGGCAAAGCCGACAACACGCTGATGCCGGCGACCCTGCTCGATCATGTGACCCCGGCAATGAAAATTTACAGCGAGGAGTCCTTCGGGCCCGTCAAAGGCATCGTGCGGGTCAGTGGCACGGAGGAGGCCATCGCCTGTGCCAACGACAATACATACGGTCTGTCCAGCGCGGTATTTGGCCGCGATGTCGCGCGCGCCCTGCAAGTTGCGCAACGCATCGAGTCCGGCATCTGCCACATCAATGGCCCGACGGTGCACGATGAACCACAGATGCCGTTTGGCGGCGTCAAAGGCAGCGGCATCGGGCGCTTTGGCGGCAGGGCCGGCATCGATGCCTTCACCGACCTGCGCTGGATCACCGTGCAAACCACGCCGCGTCACTACCCATTTTGACCGCCGCACCCCACGCTTTCATGACGTCGCTCGTTACGCCAACAACCATCGCCGCGCGAGGGTGGCCTAGCGTTTTCCCGCTTGTTTGGCGAGGACCGCTGAGGTGAAATCGGCCAGCAAACCCGTTAGTCCTACGCAGGCAGATCAGACCGGGTTTTCTGCGGCGTTTTCCTTCGACCTCAGCATTCCAACCGCTCGCTCCCTCAATCCAAAATTCATCAGGAGACATGACATGCGCTACAACCCACTCACCAGCCTTCTCGCAAAACTCTGGGGCCATGCTGGCCACGCGGCAATCGCCGGCGCCGCCGCATTGATGCTGTTCGGCACTGCCGCGCACGCACAAGACAAGCCCGTGCAGCTCAAATTGTCTTCTTGGGTACCGCCGCAGCATCCACTGAACCCTTCGCTGATCGCATGGGCCGAAGACATCAAGAAGGAATCCGGGGGCAGCATCACCGCAACGCTGTACCCGTCTGAACAACTCGGCAAGGCCTTTGACCACTACGATATGGCGCGCGACGGCATCGCGGACTTCGCTTACGTCAACCCGGGCTATCAGCCAGGACGTTTTCCAATCATGGCCGGCGCCGGACTGCCCTTCCTGTTCTCCAACGCCAAGGGCGGCTCGGCCGCCATCGACGCCTGGTACCGCCCCTATGCGGCGAAGGAAATGAAGGACGTGCATTTCTGCTTTGCCTTCGTGCACGACCCCGGCACCTTCCACTCGCACAAGAAGATCGTGTGGCCCACCGACATCAAGGACATGAAAATCCGTCCGGCCACCAGCACGATCGGCCAGCTCGTCACATCCCTGGGTGGTACCAATGTGCAGGCCTCGGCGCCGGCCGCGCGCGATGCGCTGGCGCGCGGCGTGGCCGACGCTATTACCTTCCCGTGGGGCTCCATCGTACTGTTCGGCATCGACAAGGTGGTGAACTACCACATGGACGTGGCGCTGTACACCACGCCGTTCGTGTGGGTGATGAACAAGGATAAGTACAACGCCATGTCGCCGGCGCAAAGGAAGGTGATCGACGACCACTGCACCACCCAGTGGGCCGAGAAGGTCGCCTCCCCCTGGGCGGACTTCGAGCGTGCCGGACAGGCCAAGATCGCGGCCGAGCCGGGACACGACATCTACAAACTGACACCGGAGCAGCTCGCTGCGTGGCACAAGGCGGTCGCTCCGGTCGAAGCCGAATGGGCCAAGACGGTGCGCAAGGACGGCTACGATCCCAAGGTGGTCATGGATTCGCTCAAGAAGGAGTTGGTGAAGTACGGAGCCGGACAATAATGACCGGGTCGATGCCCACCGCGCGTGCAGCGAATGGATAGCGGCCCACAGGGCGCCGCGCCGGCGGCCATGAAACGCGATTTCATGGACCGCATCATCGACACCATCGAGTGGCTGGCGGCGCTGTTCATCGGCATTGTCGCGCTCGATATCTTTGTGTCCGTGGTGCTGCGCAAGTTCTTCGACACATCGATCCCGGATAGTTACGACTTCGGCAAACTCCTGCTGGGCACCCTGATCTTCTGGGGCATTGCCGCCACCAGCTACCGGGGCACCCACATTACCGTCGATCTGGTGTGGAGCGGCGCGAGCGCGCGCGGCAAGCGCTACATCGATGTCTTCGCGACACTGGTGCTGCTTTTTGTCGTGGCCGTGCACACCTACGCCATTTTTGACAAGGTGCGCGCGACCTACCACGACCACGTGCAGACTTTCGACCTGAATCTCCCCGTGTGGCCGCTGTATGCACTGGCTTGGGTGGGTGATGCTTCCGCCGTCTTGCTGATCGCCATCCGCACCTGGCAATTGATCTTCCGGCCGGAGCGGCTCGCCGAACTGGAGCGTGGCCGGGAAGCCGAACGGGCATGAGCACATGACGATCCGGATTGTTTTTAGAGGCATGCGATGAGCAACGACATGGTGGCCCTCGTTGGCTTCGCGGTGCTGTTTTTGCTGATGCTGGCGCGCGTGCCGGTCGGCATGGCCATGGGCCTGGTGGGCGTGACCGGCTACAGCTATATCGTGGGCGGCGGACCGGCCATGAAACTGGTCAGCCTGACATCGATGCGCACCGTGACCGACTACACCTTCGGCGTGATTCCCATGTTCATGCTGATGGGCGCGTTCGTATCCGCCTCCGGCCTGTCGAAGGAGATATTCCGCGCGGCAGATGCCTTCATCGGCCACCTGCGCGGCGGCCTGGGAATCGCCACCATCGTCGCTTGCGGCGGTTTCGCGGCGATTTGCGGCTCATCGGTAGCGACCGCCGCCACCTTCTCCGTCGTCGCGTATCCGGAGATGCGCCGCTTTCGCTACCCGCAGTCGTTTTCGGCCGGCGTGATCGCCGCGGGAGGCACGCTAGGCGCCATGCTGCCGCCCTCCACGGTGCTGGTCGTCTATGCGATCCTGACTGAGCAGGACATCGGCAAGCTCTTCATGGCAGGCATCCTGCCCGGCCTGCTGGCCATGACGATGTACGTCATCACGGTCAATCTCATCGTCAAGTTCAAGCCGGATCTGCTGCCCGCGGGCGAACTCAGGCCCTGGGCCGAACGTGCGCAGGCGCTCAAGACCGTGTGGGCGCCGCTGGCCCTGTTCATCTTCGTCATCGGTGGCCTGTACGGCGGCTTCTTTACGCCGACCGAGGCGGGCGGCGTGGGCGCAAGCGGCGCCTATCTGCTGGGGGTGCTGCGCGGCAAGCTGGATCGCAAAAAGACGCGCGACGCACTGCTGCAGGCCACGCGCACCACGGCGGCGGTGTTCACGGTGTTGATCGGCGCACTGCTGTTCGGGTACTTTCTCACGATCACGCAGGCGCCGCAGAAGCTCACCGAATTCCTCACCGGCCTGGGCATCGGCCGTTACGGCGTGCTGGCGCTGATGATGGTCACGTTCCTGATCCTCGGCAGCCTGATGGACGCGATGGCCATGATCATCCTCACGGTTCCCATCGTCTTTCCGGTTATCACCGCGATGGGGTTCGATCCGATCTGGTTCGGCATCATCATCGTGATGACGGTGGAGTTGGGCCTGATTCACCCACCCGTGGGCATGAACGTGTTCGTGATCAAGAGCGTCGTCAAGGAAGTGAGCTTCAGCACGATCTTCAAGGGCGTGCTGCCGTTCATCGTCACCGACATCCTGCGGCTCGTCATCCTGATCGCGTTCCCGGCCATCGCGCTGTGGCTGCCGCAGCACATGGGTTGAGCCTGCGCGGCGGCGCCGGCCTGGCCGCTCTGCAGTCGACCCCCTACTGGGTTTTCGCACCGGCCTTGAACCAGCGCGCAAACTCATCGCGCTCCTGATCGGTCATGCCCGTGGCGTTGTTCATGGGCATGACCCGGTTCACCACGACCTGCTGGTACATGTCCTGCGCGTGCTCCTTGATCAACGCGGGAGAGGTGAACTGAATACCTTTCATCTGTACAGTAGTTCCGTGGCACATGGAGCAGCGCTGCGCCACGATCTTTTGCACTTGTTCAAAGGAAACTTCGGCTGTAGCCTCTGCCGTAGCTGCATTTACAGCTACTGGATTAGTAGCCTTCGGCTGGATCCAGAGAATCACACCCGCGATCACCAGCACGCCCACCAGCGCATAGGGCAGCGGGTTGCCATTGCGGCCCAGCTTGAAGCCGTGGCGCATCACGAAGAACTGGCGAATCGCGGCGCCGGCAAACATCATGAGAATCAGAACGATCCAGTTGTGCGTGTCGCCGTACGCGAAACTGTAGTGATTGGACAGCATGGCGAATACAACCGGCAGCGTGAAGTAGGTGTTGTGCACGCTGCGCTGCTTGCCCCGCTTGCCGTGAATCGGATCCACCGGTTCGCCGGCCTTGATGGCCGCGACGACCTTGCGCTGGCCCGGGATGATCCAGAAAAACACGTTGGCGGACATGGAAGTCGCCAGCATGGCGCCCATCAACAGGAAGGCCGCGCGCCCTGCAAACATGTGGCAGGCCAGCCAGGACGCCACGCACACCAGCAACAACACGAGCGCGCCGACGATGGCGTCGCCGTTGTTGCGCTGGCCGAATAGGCGGCAAATGCCGTCGTACAAGAGCCAGAACACCACCAGGAACGCCAGCGCCGCGATCACGGCGAGCGCAGGCGTCAAATCCATGACCGATTTGTCAACCAGGAAGATGCCCGCGTTCCAGAGATAGGACACGGCCAACAGGGAAAACCCCGTGAGCCAGGTCGCATAGCTTTCCCAGTAGAACCAGTGCAGGTGATCCGGCAGCCTGGGCGGCGAGACGTTGAACTTGACCGGGTGATAGAAACCGCCGCCATGCAGCGCCCAGAGCTCACCCGTAACACCCTGGCGCTGAAGGTCCTCGTCGATCGGCGGCGTCAGGTTGCTGTCCAGGAAAACGAAGTAGAACGAGGAACCGACCCAGGCAATGGCGGTGATGACATGGGCCCAGCGCAGCAGCAGGTTGGCCCAGTCGAGAAGGTAGCTTTCCATGTCTCTCAACCTCGCGGCAAGGCGCCGCAAAATGATTCCAACCTGCTCACCACGGCGGGCGCTGTAAGCAGAAATTTGGTCACGCACAAGGGAACGCTGACATCCCCCGGCTCCGCTGCGACCTGTTCACAGAAAGTGTATACAATTTTACCAGGGCAAGCCAGCCCCTGGCATTCACGTTTTGTAGGTATAAACCCTAGATCATCAGTTGCAGCAGCTGCGCGGCGACCGCCACGGCAATCACCTCCGGCTCCTTGCCGGCGATGCCGGACACACCGATCGGGCAGGTGATTTGCGCCAGTTCACCGGCGCTGTAACCGCGCGCCTCGAGGCGGTGCCGGAAAGTGGCCCATTTGGTCTTGCTGCCGATCAGTCCGACGTAGGGCAGATCGCCCCGCGCGCGCTGGCGCTGCAGGCAGGCGGCCACGATGTCCAAGTCTTCGGCATGGCTGAAACTCATGATGAGCACGCGCGAGTTCGGCGCCAGGTCCCGCACCGCCGACTGCACCGGATCGGAGTATTCGCAGGTGATGTCTGCCGGAACCTCGTCCGGAAAGATGCCGTCCCGGCTGTCGATCCAGGTGAGCGCGAACGGCAGGGTGGCGATGACGCGAGCCAGCGCGGCGCCCACGTGTCCGCCGCCAAACAGCGCCACCGGTGTCAGCTGCGGCGTCAGGCGCTTACGCAGTGCCGGCACGTCGGCCATCGATACCGGCTCCAACTGCAAATGCACCACGCCGCCGCAGCATTGGCCCAGGCTGGGCCCCAACGCGAAACGCAATAGCTCGTCACCCGCCGCGCCGCCGAGCCGCGCGCGCGCGGCATCCAGCGCCTGAAACTCCAGGTGGCCGCCGCCAATGGTGCCGATCACATCGTGCGCGAACACCCCCATCCAGGCCCCGCGCTCGCGCGGGGCGGAACCCTTGGTGGACGCCACGCTGACCAGCACGGCGCGCTCGCTGGCGAGCCGGGTCAGGAATAGTTCTGCTGAAGTCACAAATCGATACCTCTTGGCACAAGCCTGCGGCATGCGCACGGGCCGAATTCGGGCACAGTATGCTCCACGCTCTTCAAGGCTCCGGCCATCAACTCGCGCCCATCGCCGACATGCATCACCTGCCCGCTGCCTGGTCTGACACGACGCCCCAAACACCCACAATGAACCGGCGCCTGCTGCTGGCCGGCGCCGGCGCCGCCGCGGCCTTCATCGCCGGCTGCAAAAGCGCACCGGAACGGGCGCCTAAACAGGCCCCCTCGGCTGCGCCCGGCGCGCCGCGCACGCCACCCCCGTCCAGAGCGACCACCGCACGCGCCTACCGGCTGGATGCGGCACGTCACCTGTACGCACTGAACGCCAACAGAATCTACCAAGGCAAGATGCCGCCCCTGTTGTACGCCATCGGCGTGTTGCAGGTCGACATCGGTGGCCGCGGCCAAGTGCTGGGGATGCGCTGGATGCGCGCGCCCACCCAGGCGCCCGAGGTCGTGACCGAAATCGAGCGCACGGTGCGGCGGGCAGCGCCGTTTCCCGTTCCGCTGCGGCTTGGCAAGGTCACCTACACCGATGTCTGGTTGTGGGACAAAAGCGGCCGGTTCCAACTGGACACCCTGACCGAAGGGCAACTGAGCGAGGAACCCGAATAGCCGTTGGCCGCCGTGCCTCACGAGCCGCGATAGGTCGAATAGCTCCAGGGGCTGACCAGCAGCGGCACGTGATAGTGCTGATCGGTCTGGGCCACCCCGAAGTCGAGGCTGACCTTGTCCAGAAAATTGGGCTCGGGCAACTTCACGCCGCGCGCCTTGAAGTACCCCGCGACATCGAACACCAGGCGGTAGGTGCCCTGGCGCAGGCTGCCATCGTCGAACAGCGGACCGTCCGTGCGCCCATCGTTGTTAAGAAGCATGCTGCGCAGCAGGGTGGCCGTGCCGCTGCCGGTGCTGTAGAACTCCACCGCCATGCCCGCTGCGGGGCAGCCGTGCATCGTATCCAGTACATGTGTGCTCAGGCCCATGTGTATTCCGATCAATCAGGGTTGAATGGGAGATCGCCAAAATTGGTCGACAGAAGTGTATACACTTTTCCAAAATATCGCTATCATGACCTTCATGCAATCATCGACTACCAGTTCCATTGTGGAAGCTCTGACGCGTGCCATCGTGGAGCATCGGCTACAGCCGGGCGCCAAACTCGCCGAGCAGAAGCTGGCGGACCACTTCGGCGTGTCCCGCACCCTGGTGCGCCAGGCGTTGTTCCAGCTCGCCCAAAACCGGCTGGTGCGAATGGAACCGGCGCGCGGCGCATTCGTCGCCGCGCCGCCGGTCACGGAGGCGAAGCAGGTGTTCGCGGTGCGCCGCATGCTCGAAGCCGAGATGACCCGCGCCCTGGTGCACACCATGACGCCGGCCAAGATCAAGACATTGAAAGACCATGTCGCCCAGGAAAAGCAGGCCGTCACGCGGGAAGACGTCGCGGGACGCACCGAACTGCTCGGAGATTTTCATGTGCGCATGGCCGAGCTCACCGGCAACCAGGTGCTGGCGCAAATCCTGGGCAAGCTGATCGCGCGCTGCGCACTGATCACCCTCATGTACCAGAGCGCGAGCGCCGCCCAGCATTCCAATGAAGAACATGTGGAAATCATCAAGGCGCTGGCGGCGCGCGACGAAGAAGGCGCCGTGCGCCTGATGACCGAACACCTGCGGCATGTGGAAGAGAACCTGACCTTCGACCGCAAGGTACCCACCAACGACATTTCCATGGCCCTGTCCTGACCTGCCAATTCATCATGAACACCTACGACTGCACCCTTCCCTACCCCCGCGACCTGACCGGCTACGGCCGCAATCCGCCGCATGCCCGCTGGCCCGGCGGCGCGCGCGTGGCCGTGCAATTCGTCCTGAACTACGAAGAAGGGAGCGAGAACTGCGTGCTCGACGGCGACGCCGGCTCCGAACAGTTCCTGTCGGAAATGTTCAATCCGGCCAGCTACCCGGAACGGCACATGAGCATGGAGGGCATCTACGAGTATGGCTCGCGCGCGGGTGTCTGGCGCATCCTGCGCGAGTTCGAGAAGCGCGGCCTGCCGCTGACCGTGTTCGGCGTTGGCAAGGCGCTGCAGCGCTACCCCGAGGTCGCGACAGCGGTCAAGGCACTGGGGCACGAAATCGCCTGCCATGGCTGGCGCTGGATTCACTACCAGAGCGTCGACGAGGCGACCGAGCGCGAGCACATGCGCCAGGCCATGCAGGCCATCGAGCAACTGACCGGCGAACGCCCGCTCGGCTGGTACACGGGACGCGACAGTCCGCGCACGCGGCGGCTCGTCGTCGACTACGGCGGCTTCGAATACGACAGCGACTATTACGGCGACGACCTGCCGTTCTGGATGAAGGTGAAAAGGAGCGACGGCACCGTGGTGCCGCAGCTGATCGTGCCCTACACGCTGGACTGCAACGACATGCGCTTCGCGCTACCGCAGGGCTACTCGCACGCCGACCCGTTCTTCCAGTACATGCGCGACAGCTTCGACGCGCTCTACGCCGAGGGCGACCCCGCCGGCCTGGACCGCCCCAAGATGATGAGCATCGGCATGCATTGCCGCCTGCTCGGCCATCCGGGGCGCATCGTGGCGCTGCAGCGCTTTCTCGACCACATCGCGAGGCACGACCGCGTCTGGGTCTGCCGGCGCATCGACATCGCTCGCCACTGGAAGCAGACCCACCCCTATCAAGGTTGAATCCATGACCCTCACGCTGCGACAACTCAATGCGGCGCCTCCAGGCGAGGCCGCAAAAATGCTCGACGGGCTGTACGAGCATTCGCCCTGGATCGCCGAGCGCGCGCTAGCAGCGCGACCTTTTCGCTCGCTTGCTTCGCTCAAGCACGCGATGACCCGGGTACTCGAGCAGGCCGGCCGCGACGCGAAGCTCGCGCTTATCCGTGCCCACCCGGAGCTCGCCGGCAAGGCCATGGTCGCGAAGACGCTGACCGCCGAATCGACGAACGAACAGAGCAAGGCGGGCCTCGCCGAATGCACGCCGGAGGAATTCGCGAAGATTCAGCAACTCAACGCCGCGTACAACGTAAAGTTCGGCTTTCCGTTCGTGCTGGCGGTGCGGGGCCCGCGCGGGACCGGCCTCACCAAGGCCCAAATCATCTCCACGTTCGAGCGCCGGCTGGAAAACCATCCGGATTTCGAGCTCGCCGAGTGCATCCGCAACATCCACCGGATCGCCGAAATCCGCCTGGAAGACAAGTTCGGCGCGCCGCCGGAACTGGGCAACCAGGTCTGGGACTGGGCCGAGCGGCTGTCGACGAACAGCGACCCGGGGTACGCCGAGCGCGGCGAACTCACGGTGACCTATCTGACCGACGCGCACCGCGCCTGTGCGCAGCGCATCTCGCACTGGATGCGCGAGGAATGCGGCTTCGACGAGGTGGCGATCGACGCGGTCGGCAACGTGGTCGGCATCTACCACGGCAGTGATCTTAATGCGAAGCGCCTGCTGACCGGCAGCCATTACGACACGGTGCGCAACGGCGGCAAATACGACGGGCGCCTGGGCATTTTTGTTCCGATGGCTTGCGTGCGCGAACTCAGCCGCGCAAAGCGCCGCTTGCCCTTCGGCTTCGAGGTGGTCGGCTTCGCCGAGGAGGAAGGCCAGCGCTACAAGGCCGTGTTTCTGGGCTCGGGCGCACTCACTGGTCAATTCGACATGAGCTGGCTCGACCAGAAGGACGCGGATGGCATCACGATGCGCGCGGCCATCGAGCACGCAGGACTGTGCATCGACGACATCCCGAAGCTCAAGCGCGATGCCTCCAGGTACCTCGGTTTTGTCGAGGTGCATATCGAGCAGGGGCCGGTGCTGAACGAAATCGACCTGCCGCTGGGTATCGTGACGTCCATCAACGGCAGTGTGCGCTACGTTTGTGAAATCATCGGAATGGCCAGCCACGCCGGCACCACGCCGATGGACCGCCGCCGCGATGCGGCCGCGGCGGCGGCGGAACTGGTGTTGTACGTCGAAAAGCGCGGCGGCGCTGTGCCGCACCTGGTCGCCACCGTGGGCATGCTCGAAGTGCCCAACGGTTCGATGAACGTGGTGCCCGGGCGTTGCAAGTTCAGCCTCGACATCCGTGCGACCACGAATGAAATACGCGATGCCTGCGTCAGCGACGTGTGCGCCGAACTCCAGCGCATCTGCGAGCGGCGCGGCCTGCATTACAAACTAGAGGAAACCGTGCGCGCCGCCGCCGCGCCGAGTGCGCCGGCCTGGCAGCAGCGTTGGGAGCGCGCCGTCGATGCCCTGGGCGTGCCGGTGCACCGCATGCCCAGCGGCGCCGGCCACGACGCGATGAAGCTGCACGAAGTAATGCCGCAGGCCATGCTGTTCGTGCGCGGCGAAAACGCCGGCATCAGCCACAACCCCCTGGAGAGCACGACCAGCGCCGACATGCAGCTCGCGGTCGAGGCGTTCCAGCTTCTTCTTGACAACCTTGCCGCAGAAAAAACATGACCGACTACAAGCAACTGGATGCCTGGATCGACAGCCATTTCGACGAGCAGGTGCGCTTCCTGCAGGAGTTGGTGCGCGTGCCCACCGACACGCCGCCGGGCAACAACGCGCCGCATGCCGAGCGCACGGCTGATCTGCTCAAGGGCTTTGGCTTCGAGGCCGAGAAGTTCCCGGTGCCGGCGCAGGAGGTGCACGACTACGGTCTGGAGTCGATCACCAACCTGATCGTGCGTCGCTCCTACGGCGACGGCAGCCGCACGGTCGCGCTGAACGCGCATGGCGACGTGGTGCCGCCCGGCGAGGGCTGGACCCACGACCCCTATGGCGGCGAGGTGGAGGGCGGCAAGCTGTACGGCCGCGCGGCGGCGGTCAGCAAGTGCGACTTCTCGACCTTCACCTTTGCGGTGCGCGCGCTCGAGGCCGTAGCCAAGCCGAACAAGGGCAGCATCGAGCTGCATTTCACCTACGACGAGGAGTTCGGCGGCATTCTGGGCCCGGGCTGGCTCTTGAAGCACAAGCACACCCGGCCCGACCTGATGATCGCCGCGGGCTTCAGCTACGAGGTGGTGACCGCGCACAACGGCTGCCTGCAGATGGAAGTCACCGTGCACGGCAAGATGGCACATGCCGCGGTGCCCGCCACCGGCGTCGATGCACTGCAGGGTGCGGTGCACATCCTCAATGCGCTGTATCAGCAGAACACGCTGTACAGGGGCGTGAAGTCGAACGTGGTCGGCATCGATCATCCCTACCTGAACGTGGGCTGGATCGAAGGCGGCACCAACACCAACGTGATCCCCGGCAAGGTGGTGTTCAAGCTGGACCGGCGCATGATCCCCGAGGAGAACCCGGCCGAGGTCGAGGCGTCGATCCGCGACGTGATCACCCAGGCCGCGGCAGAGTTCAAGACCCCGGGCGGCGGCATCACGGTCGACATCCGGCGCATTCTGCTGGCCAACTCGATGAAGCCGCTGCCCGGCAACAAGCCGCTGGTCGAGGCGATCCAGAAGCACGGCGCCGAGGTGTTCGGCGAGGCCATTCCGGCGATGGGAACGCCGCTCTACACCGATGTGCGCCTGTATGGCGAGGCCGGCATTCCGGGCGTGATCTACGGCGCCGGCCCGCGTACCGTGCTGGAATCGCACGCGAAACGCGCGGACGAGCGGATCGACCTGCAGGACCTGCGCCGCGCAACGAAGGTGATCGCGCGCTCGCTGCGCGACCTGCTCGTGTGACGGGCGCGCAACCCGGGTGCTCAGGCGCCTGGGTGTACGCCGCCCGAGCCTCAAGACTCCACCCGGCCGGGTCCTGGCGCAGAAGGTGGAAGCGGCCAAGCTGGCGGCGGTGATCGCCGACATTCCGCAGTTCGTGCTCGGCGGCGCCGGCCTGATTCCGCTCGTGGCCCTGAACTGGCCACAGCAGATGTCGCCCCTGCTGCCCCGATCCTGCACAGCGGCATCCTGTTGACCTCGATCACCGCGGTGCTGCTGAACCTGTTCTTCAATGGCAGCAAGGGACATGGCCCCGCCACCGCCGGGGCACATTGAGCGCCCATTCAATTACTACATAATAAGTAGCAAACAATATAGATTGAATATGGGCTTGGCCATCCATTTCTTCTGAATTCAGAGCTTCGGACCATGCACCGGCAGCAGCGCCCCTCTCGCGGGGCGCTTTTTATTTCAAGTCGCTTCAAGTACCAACAGGGTGTGAAGGACGATCGGCTTTGCAGTAGTCTTGCTTATCCACCGACCACTGGAGACCGTCATGAGCGATTCACTCTCAGAAGCCGAAAAGGCCCTGCGTGACGCGGCACGCGAATACCACCGCAGCCCGGCGCGCGGCAAGATTTCCATCACGCCGACCAAGCCGCTGTCGAACCAGCGCGACCTGTCGCTGGCCTATTCGCCCGGCGTGGCCTACCCCTGCCTGGACATCGAGGCCGACCCCGCGCTGGCGGCCGAATACACCTCGCGCGCCAACCTGGTGGGTGTGATCACCAACGGCACGGCCGTGCTCGGGCTGGGGAATATCGGCCCGCTCGCCGCCAAGCCGGTCATGGAGGGCAAGGCCTGCCTGTTCAAGAAGTTTGCCGGCATCGATGTGTTCGACATCGAACTGGCGGAGCGCGACCCGGACAAGCTGGTCGACGTCATCGCAGCGCTGGAGCCGACGCTGGGCGGCATCAACCTGGAAGACATCAAGGCGCCCGAGTGCTTCTACATCGAGAAAAAGCTGCGCGAGCGCATGAAGATCCCGGTGTTCCACGACGACCAGCACGGCACCGCGATCATCTCGGCGGCAGCCATGCTGAACGGGCTGGAACTGGTGGGCAAGAAGATCGAGGACGTCAAGATCGCGGTGTCGGGCGCGGGCGCCGCCGCGCTGGCTTGCCTGGACGTGATGGTCGGATTGGGCGCGCAGGCCAGGAACATTTATGCGTGCGACTCCAAGGGCCTGATCTACCAGGGCCGCGCGGGCGGCTTCGACGAGTCGAAGGCGCGCTACGCGCAAAAAGACACCGGCGCGCGTACGCTGGCCGATGTGTTCCACGGAACCGACGTGTTCCTCGGCTGCTCGGCGGCAGGCGTGGTGACGCAGGACATGATGAAGACAATGGCCGATCGGCCCATCATCCTCGCGCTGGCGAATCCCGAGCCCGAGATCCGGCCCGAACTGGCCAAGGCCGTGCGCCCCGACTGCATCATTGCCACGGGCCGCTCGGACTACCCGAACCAGGTCAACAACGTCCTGTGCTTCCCCTATATCTTTCGCGGCGCGCTCGATTGCGGCGCCACCGTCATCAACGAAGCCATGAAGCTGGCCTGCGTGCGCCAGATCGCGGACCTGACCAAGGCCGACATCAGCGAGGAGGTCGCGCACGCGTACCTGGGCCAGGAGCTGGTGTTCGGCCCCGACTACATCATTCCGAAGCCGTTCGATTCGCGCCTGATCCTGCGCATCGCGCCCGCGGTGGCGCAGGCCGCGCAGGAGTCCGGCGTGGCAACCCGGCCGATCGCCGACATGCGCGCCTACCGCCAGCAGCTGACGCGCCATGTCTATTCCACCGGCCTGGTGATGCAGCCGGTGTTCAACGCCGCGCGCGCCGTGCCGGCCGGGAAAAAACGCGTGGCCTATGCCGAAGGCGAAGACGAACGCGTGCTGCGCGCCGTGCAACTGGTGCTCGACGAGGAACTGGCGCGCCCGATCGTGATCGGCCGCCCCGCCGTGATTGAAACCCGCATCGCCAAGGCCGGCCTGCGCTTCAAACTCGGGCGCGACGTGGAGTGCGTGAACCCGGAAGACGATCCACGCTTTCGCCAGTACTGGGAAACCTACCACGGCATCATGGGCCGGCGCGGCGTGACGCCGGAGGCCGCCAAGGCGGCGGTGCGCCGTTCCACCACCACCATCGGCTCGCTGATGGTCAAACTGGGCGATGCCGACGCGATGCTGTGCGGCCTGCTCGGTCGTTTCGACACGCACCTGGATCACATCCGCGACATCATCGGACTCAAGCCGGGTGCCTCCAACTTCGCCACCGTGAACGCGCTGATGCTGGACACGCACACCCTGTTCATCGCCGACGCCTACGTGAATGAAGACCCGAGCGCGGAGCAGCTGGCCGGCATTGCACAGATGGCGGTGGCCGAGATGCAGCGTTTCGGCATCCCTCCCAAGGTGGCGTTTCTGTCGCACTCCAACTATGGCACCTCGAACCGCGCGTCAGCCCGCAAGATGCGGCTGGCGCAGGAACTGTTCGCGAAGCTCGAACCCGAGATCGAGTCCGACGGCGAACTACAGGGCGATGCCGCGCTATCGCAGGAAGTGCGGCGCACGGCGCTGATGGACACGCGCCTGAGCGGCGAGGCGAATTTGCTGATCTGCCCGAATCTGGATGCAGCGAACATCCTGTTCAACGTGCTCAAGATGACGGGCGGCCACGGCGTGACCGTCGGGCCAGTGTTGCTGGGCGCCGCCGCAACCGTGCATGTGCTCACGCCGTCATCGACCGTGCGGCGCGTGGTAAACATGACGGCGCTGGCAGTGGCCACGGCGGCAGCGGATCGTTAGACGGCAAGCACGAGAGATTTTTATCCCGATTGTTGGAAATAACCGACACCATGGTCTTTTTCACGGTGCTACCTTCACGCCGTGATGAAAAAGACCTCGAACATTTCGCCTCCCGATGCAACGCACGCCGCCCCCGCGCGGGTTCGCGCGGCCCTGCGTGAATCCTGAAATCTCGCCACACCATTCCTCATTCCGAGAACGACATGACCACCTTGCAAGACTGTCGGCAGCGCGACGCGCAAGACCCGCTGCGCCCGCTGCGCGACCAATTCTCCATTCCCCCCGGCGTGATCTACCTCGACGGCAACTCGCTGGGCGTGCTGCCCAAGACGGCCGCAGCGCGCGTCGCCGAGGTCGTGACGCGGGAATGGGGCACTGGCCTGATCCGCTCCTGGAACAGCGCCGGCTGGTTCGAGATGCCGCAGCGCCTGGGCGACAAGATCGCGCGGCTGATCGGCGCCGCGCCGGGCGAGGTGGTGGCGACCGACAGCACCTCGATCAACCTGTACAAGGTACTGAGCGCCGCGTTGCACATTGCCGCGCAGGACGCGCCGCAGCGCAACGTGGTCGTGAGCGAGCGCAGCAACTTTCCGACCGACCTCTACATCGCCCAGGCGCTGTGCGCCGAGCGCGGCTTGCGCCTGCA
>Ga0134125_10001303_pt1 | contig 30812 bp, 24 predicted proteins | sample KB31751_FD_96464 | JGI IMG/M metagenome (GOLD analysis project Ga0134125, IMG submission 96464) | Terrestrial soil microbial communities with excess Nitrogen fertilizer from Kellogg Biological Station, Michigan, USA - KB3-175-1 | ecosystem: Environmental > Terrestrial > Soil > Unclassified ... | reverse complement strand
TGCATATTCACATGATGGAGGCGCCAGTTGGTCGAAGAACGTAATGCTCTATGAATCGCCCAGCGGCACTATTTGCCAGTGCTGCGATCCTTCCATCACACTCGGGACGAACGGCGGATTCGACGTGATGTTCCGCAACGTCATGGGTGGCGATCGCGACATGTATATCGTAAGCTGGGACACCGCTTCTGGCATACAAAAAGTCAAAAAGTTGGGTACCGGATCGTGGAAACTGAACGCGTGTCCCATGGATGGCGGTGGCGTTGTGGAAGTGAATGGAAAAATCGTATCGGCTTGGCGCCGCGAGAAAACCGTCTATCTGGATGAGACAGGTAAACGCGAGATAGCTTTAGGAGAGGGAAAGGATGTTGCGATTGCGCCTTCTTCGACCGGTGCCTACGTTGCTTGGGTAGGCGCGGCGGGTATCGAGATTCATAAACCGGGCAATCAGCCGCCCGTGCTTCTATCGGCCAGCGGCGCGTATCCCACGCTGAAAGAGCTAGCGAACGGATATATTCTGGCCGCTTGGGAAAATAACGGGCAGATCGAAACGAAAGTTTTGAAATAATCTGGCTCATGCCCCGGCGCGTTGTTCCCGCCATTTGCTTGCCTGTGCTGCTTGTTCTTGGCGCCTTGCCTGCACTTGCAGCATCGAAAGGCGACGCGCTCGACCGAATGGTGAAGCAGCTTCGCTACGAAGAATTGGATGCGAATCTGCCGTCGATTCCCGCGGGCCTGGAGCACGATTATTTCGCCGGCATACTCGCCAACCGGGAAGGACGCGCAAGCGAATCCATTCACTTTTTGGAAAGCGTAATTACAACACTCAAGACTCAAAATCCATTGCGCGCCGCGCAGGCATTAGAAACCTTGGCTGACGATTACGTCAAGGTTTTCCGCTACAACGAAGCGGCAGATACTTGCAATGATTTGCTGGAGCATTTCCCTAAACAATTGTTGAAAGCGGAGCGTAACTCGGAAAAGGACGATTGCGCCACGTTCAATCTCTTGCGGAACGCGCCCGCGCAAACCACCACCATAAATGGTCCGGTAGCGATTCCGACGCGCAAAAGCCCACTCGGCTCGATTGATGCACAACTCACGGTGAACGGTATAACTGCTCCGTGGCTGTTCGATACAGGAGCTAACTTTTCGGTGGTGAGTATGAGCTTCGCCCAGCGCCTGGGGTTGAGCCTTTCCGCAAAAGAGGCGCATGTCAAAGGCGGTGTGAGCGGGTTGTCGAGCCCCCTACGTACCACCATTTTGCCTGAGTTGAACATCGGCAGCGCACGCATTCTTAACGTTGTGCTTCTGGTGATGGAAGACAAAGACCTGACACTTCCGGCTGCCAAAGGGAAAAAGTATGTGATCAATGCCATTGTTGGCTTCCCAGTCCTCCATGCTTTGGGCTCCATCACGTTTGCGAAAGACGGAGAGTTTAAAACGAACCCGGCAGCACACGATACAGCCTCAGGCGCGCGATTGTTTATGAATAAGCTCACGCCGCTACTGGAGGCAACTGTGAACAATACAAAGCTTCTTTTCTCTTTCGATACCGGCGCGAATGGGACACAGTTTTCCGAACGGTATTTCGAGAAATTTTCAGCCGAGGTCGCGTCCAGTAGAAAAGCAGCGCAGATCACAGCGGGAGCTGGCGGCGCTCGCCGGGTGGAAGTATATATTCTGCCCGAGGTGAAACTTGCGATTGGACAACAAACCGTGCGGCTGAAGAATGTCTCGGTGTTCCCATTCGCGGTGGGAACCAATTTCGATGAAGGCTTTGGAAATCTTGGCCGCGATGTGGTGGCTGATTTTGCTTCCTTTACTCTGGATTTCAAGCAGATGCGCTTATTCTTCGGAGCGCAAGAGAACTAAGGCTTCCGTTACATGCCTGAGCTTCCTGATATCGCCGCTTATATCACCGCTCTCGAACCACGAATCGTGGGCCAGCCGCTGGCGAGAGTGCGGCTCAATAACGCATTCGTGCTGCGAACCATTCAGCCTCCATTGGCTAGCGTAGAAAGTCGGCGAGTCGCCGAGTTACGCCGCATCGGCAAGCGGATCGCGATTGGCGTTGAGGGTGGCACATGGCTTGTGCTTCATCTGATGATTGCCGGAAGATTGCACTGGCGGGCCGCTCAGGCGAAGTTATCCGGCCGCCAGTACCTCGCCGCGTTCGACTTTCCCGATGGATCTCTTGTACTGACGGAAGCGGGCGTGAAACATAGAGCCTCACTCCATCTCGTAACAGAGGAAGAGGGCCTGCAATCACTTGATCCCGGTGGAATCGATGTATTAGGTGCAAGCCTCGATGAGTTTCGCGCGGCACTGATCGCGGAAAATCATACGCTGAAGCGCGCCCTCACCGATCCGCGAGCGGTGAGCGGCATCGGCAACGCCTACTCCGACGAGATTCTTCACGCGGCGCGGCTTTCCCCTCTCGCGCAGACACAAAAGTTAAAACCCGAAGAATGGGCGCGGCTTTACGCGGCAACACGCGAAACCCTGCGGCTCTGGATCGACCGCCTCGTCGCGGAAGCACAAATCAAATTTCCGGAAAAGGTCACGGCCTTCCGGCCCGATATGGCGGCGCATGGCCGCTACGGGCAGCCTTGTCCGCGCTGCGGCGAAAAAATTCTGCGAATTCGCTATGCGGATAACGAAACGAACTACTGCGCGAAATGCCAGACCGGCGGTCGCGTGCTCGCCGACCGCGGGTTGTCGCGGCTATTAGGTTCCGACTGGCCGCGGACATTGGATGAATTAGAGATGTTGAAGCGAAAGTAGTCGCAGCAAATTAAAGCAGGCCTGAAAGGTTAGTGTATTCCCGATTGCATAACGTGACTGATCGGAATTGATATTTAAAAAGCATGCGGGTCACTAGTGTCCAAATTAGCTGACCCGTTTCCCGGCAATTTTTGAAAAGCAAGGGTTTAGCTGGCGGAATAGGCGGAATGGCAAATGAGGTTGGGTGCTGTCCAAGTGTCAGGCTCCCCAGGCGAAGGGTAACTGCGGCGAATCTTCGGGCGTAAGCAGATGAAGCGGCTCGGATGGAGATTCGAGCCAGCGAGCCGGCGCTGCCCATGCGCACTCACGGCCGGGCAATCGAAGGGATGATTGAGCGAGCCGCGCCGGAATAGGACAATCTTTCACTCCGAACCCATCAACAAAACGGTTTTCCAGAACTCGAATTTCGCCTGACTGCCGGCTGCCGGAACCTGTTTGAAGTCATTGCCAATCTCCATGACCTGTGGCTGGCTTCCGACCTGCTGCCAGCGGGGAAGTTCTTTTCCATTCGGATCGCCATGCGCCACGAAGTTTGCCCAATAGGAGGACATAACATCAGCGATTTCGTGATCCTGCGGCGTGAACGGGCGGTCGGACATGTACAGAGTGTTGAAAACGTACGGCAGTTCGGAACTGTGGAAGGCGCCATAGCGAGCAGCATCGGGACCGGGCAGCGTGTGATCCCATAGATATTCATAAACGGGCGTTTTAGAATTCTTGGCGCGCACTTGCGCCCACAAATACAGGGCCGTTACGTTACCATCGCGAGCGCTTTCCTGCATCGCGGATTCGATTTCGCCCTCGGTTGCCGCGGGATATAGCTTGAGAAACTCGCCGGCGCGATCGCCGAAGCGCTTCGTCGCTTGTTTCCGATAGGCTTCGACCGTTGTGGGCGTCTCTCGTGCTCCAGTAAGCCCTTGCAGTTCTCCGGTGTTGATTCCAGTGAGACTCACTACGTCGTTTTGGCTGCCCCTGGCGAATACAGTTGAAACCGGCGCCGGCAGTACATAGCCATCAACGATGGGAACAAAGCGCAGGCCTGGATCGGTACGAGCCAAAGTCTGCCAAGGTATGGCGCGTAATTGAGCGAGCGTCGTGGCTCCCTCGGCCTGCATGAACTTCTCGCCATCGGCTTCCGCTTGTGCGAGCGCTTTCGGCGGAAGGTGGATACCGATGCGGCCGATAGTGGAACCGCCGCTTTCCATGATGGCTCCATGGAAAAGACCCTTTGCCAGAGGAGAAGCGGTGAGATCGTGCACCGATATGCTTCCGGCTGACTGTCCACCGACGGTAACGCGCGTGGGATCGCCGCCAAAATGACTGATGTTGTTTTGTACCCAATGCAGTGCCGCAATCTGGTCCAGCAGGCCGTAATTGCCGGATGCATGATGAGGGGATTCCCGCGTAAGTTCCGGTAACGCGAGAAAACCGAACGCGCCCACGCGGTAATTAAAGGTGACGACCACAATACCTTTCTTCGCAAGGCCCTCGCCGTCATAAAGCGGGACGGCACCAGATCCGGAATTGAACGCGCCGCCGTAGACGTAGACAAATACCGGCAGCTTGCCGGCGGATGATTTCGCGGGTGTCCAGACGTTCAAATAGAGGCAGTCTTCACTGATCTGGTTGTGCGTCATGAACTCGTACGTCCATGGCTTCAATTCATTGTGGATTGTTTGGATGCAACTCGATCCAAACTCCGCACTCTTACGGATGCCTTTCCAGGGAATGACCGGCTTGGGTTCACGCCACCGCAGGTTGCCAACCGGCGGCGCGGCAAAAGGGATGCCTTTAAACGCGGTGATAGAACGGTCCCGTCCGGGTATACCCGTTACCGCTCCTCCTTCTACCTGAACGGATTGAGAGATAGCCGCCGCCAAAGTGCCCGTACAAACGAGCGTCATCACAAGAAATGAAGAGAGGGCTCGGAACATGCTTTCTGCAGCATATCTTGTGGGCTGTGGGCATAGGTCCTGTTCGGCAACGCAACAACGTTACAATGTGCCGAAGTCCGACTGGCTAACGGAGGCAAGAGGAAATGAGACGAATCGCAAAATCTGCACTGCTGGTTGGAGCTCTTAGCGCCGCTTTTCTCCTGGGACAGAACTCGAGTAATTTCGACAAGTGGTGGACGCCTGAGAACGACGCGCTGGTTGCGGCTCCACAAAATCACAAGCTGTTGTTTGAAAACGACGAGGTTCGGGTGCTGGAAGTCAGGGTTCCGCCCGGAGTTCGCGAACCGCTTCACGCTCACCGCTACCCGAGTGTCCTCTATTACGTATCCGCAGCTCATATGAAAGAATATTCGCCTGGCCTGGCAGCGGTCGATCGAGGTCACAAAAAGGATGGAGATGTGATTTTCCTCCCCATCGGCCCTCCGCATCAGATGGAGAATTTGGACAAGAGTAAACCACTGAAAGCGATCCGCGTAGAGCTAAAACAAGCGCGCTAAGCCAGGGGGGTCACTCGTTGCCTTTTCTGATGTTGTCCGAAATGTAGTGGAAGTAAGGATCGTTGCTGTCCGCGGGATTACGATTGGGTACAGTTACGGCCGGCACCCCCGCGAACCATTGGTCAACGATGGCCCCTTGTGCCTCCAGATTGAATGTGCCCCAATCATATGTGGGCGGTCCATAGGTATAAACGCTTTCTCCTACCTGATAGTTCGCCTGATTCACGACGCCCGCGCAGACAAAGCCCGGTACGAAGCTAGCATGGTGAATTTGCCATGCATGAGTGAGCTCATGCACCAGCACCTGGCCGCGGACACGATAAGCTCCGTTCGGCTTCCAGTCGAGCGGATCGTTATAGCCGTCTCCCATATTGAGGTAGATCTTGCCATCTACGCCAGGCATGGTAAACGCGCGGCCGCCCAAGCCGCTGAGATTGGTAATCGTCAGCCGATCCGGCGGTGGCAGTTGGCCTGCAAAGACCATGTTGCAGAAATCGTATTCCGCTTGCGTGATCTGCCGCTGTTTGATGAGAGCGTTGGTCGCCGCGCCAGCGGCTACACCGGCTATAACGGCGATCGCGAGACCACCTGTGAATGCGAAGACGGCGACTCCGGCGAACACACCGATTACTCCGCCGATGCCGAGATTGCCGAAGACCTGGCCAATCTCATTACCAATACCGATCACAAGGCCGATCGCTCCGCCTACCACGGTCGCACCGATATCGAGGAGCGTCTGCGCCAGATCCTGCACGAAGCCGATCACACCTGTGGCCGAATAATCCTTGGTCACCCACAGCTTCCCTTGCTGAATATCCGCCCAATGCAGACGGATCAATGAATTGTTGCCGGTGTCGGTATGGTCGTCGTCGCGCGAGCCGCTGGTGAACGTTCCACCCACACTTCCGCTGTGAGAGGCGGCGACGGCGATGCCAGCGGGCGTGGACCAGATGGCACTTACTTGAAAAGAGTAACCGGTGGCACCGCTGTCGTGCATGTGGAACTGGGCCGTATAATCGCCGTTGCTCTTTAGTGTCATCGTGACCGTGCCGCCCAGCGCGGTGCCGGAGGGAGTCAACACCTGCTGCGACTGCTGCACCGTTGCGGGGACTTCAGTAATGGCGCCGGTATTTTGGATCCAGACTATCTGACCAAGTTGGAATCCGCTTACGCGTCCCGCGCCTAACAATGGAAGAGTGATTGGCTGTTCGTCCGAAACCGGATATCCCAAATAGCTTTGTTCCCATCCAAGGCTGCTCCAGCGGTCGAGAATAGCGCCATGTACGCTATGCGCTCCCGTGGCAGGAGTCCAGTAAATTACGCCGTTTTGGAAATGGTTGAAGCGTCCAATGCCATCGGGCGTAGTGGTCTCGTCGGTAATCGGGAGGCCTAGAAATTGATTGGAATTCCAGTTATCTCGAATCGCGCCGTGGATCTCGTGGACTCCTGTGGCCTGTGACCAGAACAGATCGGCGCTATCGAAGTGGACGACACGTTGCGGAGCGGTAGCCGTTCCGCCCGCGGGCTGCTCGTCGGAGGTTGGAAAGCCCATGAAGGGCTTCCGCTGCGGATCGGCCAAGTCGCCAAATTGCCGATAACGTGCCCAGATCGCTCCGTAAATGCACCACGCTGTATGCCCGGCGGCACGAACGCCGACGGACCCACCCTCAAATTGCACTACTTGTCCACCTTCAGAGGTGGTGTATGTATCGGCTAGAGGCAGCGCGAGCACTTTCCATACGGCCGTTCCGAACGCATCGGTAGCGTGGCTCATAAGCGAATACTTGCCCCAGATCGGCCTTGAAAGATAGACCACCTTATCGGCCGCTATTTGCCAGAGCGTACCGTTGGCGAAATTCTGGACCGTTCCTGTGCCGACAGGAGCGGAATGCTCGTTGTCCATGGGTTGACCGAAGAATGCTTCTCCACCCATGGCGCTCCAGCGCTTGCCTATCGGAGAGTTGGGATTCACAGTGCCCCATACCGGATGGACGACAGGATCTACGGGGGACACGATGGGTTTTGGCATGGACTTGACCGTTCCTCAGTGTGAACCCGCTCCACACATTTTGCAATTACTTTATGTGACAGGGTATTTGCGCGCGCTGTGGGGGATGGAGAAGTTATGGAAACGTAACCCCTGAAGGCGATCGGAGCGGAAGAGGGGAGCCCCCAGCTAACTCAAGTTGCCAATCTAGCGGGACAAACCCAGCTGTTTTATTGGATTTGAAGATCCTATAAATTCCTCTTCAAGAAGATGATCGACTGAAGTATACTAGCGGCAGGCCATGGGCTTCCGCCGATTCTTTCGCCGCGCGCAATGGGACCGAGACCGGCTCCGGGAAATCGAATCGTATGTGCAGATGGAAGCGGATGAAAACATGGCGCGAGGCATGTGCGAGGACGAGGCCTATGCCGCGGCGCGGCGGAAGTTTGGAAACATTACGTTGATCCGGGAGGAGATCTACCGCATGAATAGTTTCCATATCCTCGAAGCCATTTGGAGCGATATCCAGTATGGCCTGCGGACACTGAAGGCGCAGCCGATGTTCGCGGCCGTCGCACTGGTGACGCTGGCGGTGGGGATCGGCGCGAATACCGCGGTCTTTAGTGTTGTGAACGGCGTACTGCTAAAGCCGCTTGCCTATCCGAATCCAGACGAGCTAGTCGCCCTCCGGCAAGTTGCACCTGGAGCAGAAGGGTTGGCAAGCGTGTCGGACGGCTTTTTGCTTTCGCCTTCGATGTATGTGACTTATGACGAACACAACCGCAGCTTTCAATCGATGGGCGTGTGGATAAATGGCTCGGCGAGCGTCACGGGAATGGGACAACCAGAACAGATACGGAATGTGGCGATTAGCGACGGGGTGCTCGAGTGTCTTCGAGTTGCGCCGGCCCTGGGCCGCTGGCTTACGCCGCAGGACCAGATTCCAAACGGCCCACGGAACCTGATGCTCGGTTATGGATACTGGCAGCGGCGGTTCGGCGGATCGTCATCGGCGATCGGCAAGACCATCCGGGTTGATGAGCAATCGTGGCAGATTGTCGGCGTGATGCCGCGCGGGTTCCGGGTGGTAAGCGCGGATTTCGATTTACTGACACCGCTTCGCTTTCCGCGCACCAACCTGGTGTTGGCCGGGTTTGGGTTTCGAGGAATCGCCCGTTTGAAAAGAGGAGTGACAATCGCGCAGGCGGATGCCGACATTGCGCGAATGTTGCCGATCTGGATGGACTCCTGGACGAACGGACCGGGATCAGATTCACATTTTTATGAAAAATGGCGCATCGCACCGGCGATTCGACCATTAAAAACCGAAGTGACGGGCAACATCAGCAACGTGCTTTGGGTGGTGATGGGAACGATCGGGCTGGTCATGCTGATTGCCTGCGCGAACGTGACAAACTTGATGCTCGTCAGAGTGGGAGGACGGCAGCGAGAAATCGCGGTTCGCGCGGCTCTTGGCGCAACGTCGATGCGCATCGCGGGCACATTGCTGATTGAGAGTGGGATTTTGGCGCTGGCCGGGAGTTTTTTGGGTCTGTGGCTTGCCTGGGGCGGGCTACGGTTGCTGCTCGCGATCGGCCCGGGGCAGTTGCCACGTTTGCATGAGATTGCGTTAGATAGCCAGGCGCTGGAATTTGCGCTGCTACTCGCCCTTATTTCGACACTCTTTATGGGTCTAATTCCGGCGTTCAAATACGTTCGTCCGCGAGTGGCTGAAGCGCTGCGGAGCAGCGGCCGAAGCGCCACCATGACCCGTGAACGCCATCGCGCGCGCGACATTTTGGTGGGAGGGCAGGTAGCGCTCGCACTGGTGCTCGTCGCCGGCGCTGGTCTGATGATTCGCACCTTTCAGGCGATGCACACGGTTCAGCCCGGATTTTCCGACGGACTCCATCTGGAAACGATGCGGGTTTCGATTCCAGGCTCACTCATCGCCAATGCCGAGCGAGTGACGCGCATGCAAAACGAGATTGTGGATAAGCTTGCAGCGATTCCCGGAGTAAGCGCGGTTGGGTTTGGCAACGAGATGCCCATGGAACAGTTTGGCTCGGGTTGGGATGAAATCTTTGCAGAGAACAAAACCGATCCGAACAGCGCGCCGCCGCTGCGGCTTTATAAGCGTGTTTCGCCGGGATTCTTTGATGCCGCGGGGACACGAATCGTCGCGGGCCGCGATATTACATGGAACGAGATCTACAACCAGAGACATGTAGTATTGATTTCCCAGAATCTGGCGCGGGAACTTTGGGGCAGGCCCGCCGCGGCGATTGGGAAACGGATACGAGAATTTCCCAGCATGCCATGGCATGAGGTGATCGGCGTCGTGGAAGATGTCCGCGAAAGCGGGGTGACGGAACCGGCGCCGGAAACCGTATACTGGCCGCCGCTGATGAAGTACCTCTTCACATCGAAGGAGCTGGATGCTGTGCGGGACGTAACTTTCGTGGTCCGCAGCGATCGTGCCGGAACAGAGGGCCTGCTGAAGCAGGTGCAGCAGGGGGTGTGGGCCGTGGAGCCCGAAATCCCCGTGGCCTCGATTCGGACTATGCAGGATATCTACAATGAATCGCTTGCGCGTCCGTCGTTCACGCTGGTGATGTTGGCGATTGCAGGGATTATGGCGCTGATCTTAGGGGTTGTCGGCGTATATGGAGTAGTTTCCTATGCAGTGTCGCAGCGGCAGCGTGAAATCGGGATTCGGATGGCGCTAGGCGCGCGGAATGGCGATCTGAAAAAGATGTTTGTATGGACTGCGTTGAGGGTGGCCATTGTTGGCACTATGTTCGGGCTGGCAATGGCAGTGGGGCTGAGCCGTTTTATGAAGTCGCTGGTTTTCGAGATCAGTCCGCTCGATCCGCTAACGTTTCTCGCGGCGCCACTGCTGCTGGCGCTTGCAGTTATTCTGGCGAGTTATTTGCCGGCGCGGCGCGCCACCTCACTCAATCCGGTAGAGGTTTTGAACGCCGATTAGCAATACTCCATGACAAGCAAGGCGGCGTGGGACGCCGCCGCAGCGCACGGCGCCGCCCCGATAAATTCTCAATCGACCACAAACCGAAAAATTTTCCAACCACGCCGCAGGTAAGCGCACCGCGGGGTTCTGTTATAATCGACTCTTCATGGTTTCGGTATCGTTTTACCGCTATTCGTTTCGATTTTGGGGCTGGTCCCGATCGATGCGAGTGGCGTCTGCGTAGACACGAACCAAATTTAACTGGTTAGAGTTTCCAAGAGGCCCACTCGAAAAGAGTGGGCTTCTTCATTTAAAGCGTGATATTGAAGTAGAACATCTCGGCAGGGCCACATGATTATCTCGATGAAATTACATGCCACACGGGCGGAAATCGACGCAGTATGTGAGCGGATTCGCGAATTTGGGTACAAGGTTCACTCAATCGAAGGAGAGGAGCGCGTCGTAATCGGCGTGGTTGGCGTCGGCGATGTTACGCCTTGCCTTGAATCGCTGGAAGCGATGCCACAAGTGGAGAAGGCAGTCCGTATCTCCGCCCCATACAAGTTCGTCAGCCGCGAATTCCGCCCGGTGAAATCCGTCTTTCGAATAAATGGAGTGGAGATAGGCGGCGATGAGTTCGTGATGATGGCTGGGCCTTGCTCGGTCGAAAACGAACGGCAAATTCTGGAGACTGCCCATGCCGTTGCGAAGGCGGGAGCAAAATTTCTCCGGGGCGGCGCGTTCAAGCCGAGAACATCACCCTACGATTTCCAGGGCCTTGAAGAGGAAGGATTGAAACTGCTTCATAAGGCAAAGCAGCAGACCGGCCTCGGAATCATCACCGAAGTGATGAGCGATCGCGATGTTCCCATGGTGGCCGAATACGCAGACATTTTGCAGATCGGTGCCCGCAATATGCAGAACTTCGCGCTGTTGAAATCTCTCGGCAAAGCCGAGCGCCCGATCATGCTAAAACGCGGCCTGAGTTCCACAATCAAAGAGCTACTGATGTCGGCAGAATATGTCGTGGCGCATGGAAATCCAAACGTGATCCTGTGCGAGCGCGGTATTCGCACATTTGAAACGGCCACGCGAAACACTTGCGACATTGCGGGTGTCGCGGTATTGAACGAGCTTTCGCATTTGCCGGTGATTCTCGATCCCAGCCACGCTACCGGAAAACGCAGCCTGGTTCCTCCGCTATGCCGCGCGGGTGTCGCTATTGGAGCCGATGGATTGATCGTGGAATGCCACCCCTGCCCCGAAAAGGCAATGAGTGACGGCGCGCAATCACTATCTCTCGATCAATTCGCGCAATTGATGGGCGATCTGAAACCCTATGTCGCATTGTGGAAAAAGGCGCGAGCGGAGAGTCTGGCAGTGGCCTGACGGCATCAGACAAGCGTATGGCGCTGGGAGCAGTGGATTTTATATTTCTCGGGGGCGCGATTATAGGCGCCCTGGTGCTCGTTTTGATTTCGAACCCGCTGACATCGTGGGTTAGCTGGCTGCTTGGGAAAGATAAGGAGCAGTAACGACGCTCCCTCGTAATCGCGGACTCGGTTAAGCCTCGGGTCAGTCCGCCAACAGGATGTGAAGGTCCATAACGTTTGTGCCGGTTGGCCCGGTCTTGACGAGATCGCCCAACTGATCGAAGAACGGGTAAGCATCGTTTTCGCCAAGATGAGCAAGCGCTGAAAGCCCCGCCACTAGAGCACGGCTCCCAGTAGTAGCATCGGCAAAAGCGCCGGCGGCATCTGTCGGTCCGTCGGTGCCGTCGGTCCCCCCACTTAGCACAGCCCAATTCTTTTCGCCGTTCAGTTGGATTGCCGCAGCTAAGGCGAACTCCTGGTTGCGTCCGCCTTTTCCTTTGCCGAGCACTTTGACCGTTGTCTCGCCACCCGAGAGGAGGCAAGCGGGCTTTCGTGCCAAGCCAGTTCCTTTGATGATTTCGCGCAGGATCTCCGCGTGCGTTTTTGCCACTTCGCGGGTTTCGCCGTGCATGGAACTGGACAACACTACCGTCCGGTAGCCGAGTTGTTTCGCCTGGCGGCTCGCTGCTTCGAGCGCAAGCCGGTTCGAGCCGACAAGCACGTTATGTACATGTGCAAAAACAGGATCGCCCGGCTTCGGTGTTTCCGGGATACGGCCCAGTGCACCTTCTTCGAGCCGCGCCATCACGCTGCGCGGCGCTTTCGCCTTTAATCCGAACTTCGAAAGCACGCGAAGCGCATCGCCGAAGCTGCTTTCATCCGGCGCGGTTAGACCGGAGCCGATCACGTCTAGCGGATCGCCAATCACGTCAGAAAGAATCAGCGCGACGACGGTCGCCGGATAGGCGAGTGACGCGAGCAGCCCACCTTTCAATCGGGATAGATGTTTGCGAACGGAGTTAAGGTCGAAAATGTCGGCGCCCCGCTTCAACAATTGATCTGTAATTGATTGCTTGTCTCGCAAAGTGACCGGCGGCGCGGGTGCGGGAAGGAGAGCCGACGCGCCACCGGAAATAAGAACAAAGAGCAGATCGCGCGCGGTTAGCTGCCGCAAAATTGTTTCGATCGCCAGCGCGCCCTTTTCACCCGTTTCGTCCGGAACCGGATGGCCGCATTGGTAAAGAGTAAGCAGTTTCGGAGTGGGCTTATTGTGGCCGAACTTCACGTTGAGAACACCGCCCAGGATGCGTTCGGGTCCGACGACGTCTTCAAGGGCAACACCCATTGCAGCCGCGGCTTTGCCCGCTCCGACAACAAAGACGCGATCAAATTGTCTTAGGTCGAGTACTTTCTTACCGGCGTAAAGAGACGAGCGCGCGATTCGTATATGCCGCTTGATGGCCTCCCCTGCGTTCGCCGAGCGCAGCCCGGCTTCGAAGATAGCCCGCGCATCGGATTTGAGTCTCCGGGACGACGACTGGCTCGGCATCAGAAGACGGGAAGGCTTAGTATGCGGCGAACAATGGATGGGATATCGCCGGTACTTACTTCAACCCGGAAATCGGCGCGGCTATATAGGCTTCGGCGAGATTCGAAGAGCTGGGCCAAACGGGTTCTGTCAACGGCCAAAGGCCGAGCGATGACATCGCCCTCGATACGCCGGCAGACGATTTCGAAGGGACAGTCGAGCCAGATGGTGACTCCATTATTTTCAAGAATCTCCCAATTGCGTGGCTGTGCGAAAGCGCCACCGCCGAGCGCTACGACGCTAGGGGCTCCGGAACGTATTGCGTCCACATGGCGGCGGATGGTCTCCGTCTCAATATCGCGAAATGTCGGCTCACCCCGCTCGCGAAATATATCGGAAATCGAAACACCCTGCTCTTTTTCAATTTCAAGATCGATGTCGGCGAAAGACCAGCCGAGCGCGCCGGCGAGAGCGCGGCCTACTGTCGATTTTCCCGCCGCCATAAAGCCGACCAAATAAAGACCGGGCGTTCGCTTCAGCTTCAGGACCATCGCAAAGAATTAGCCAGCAACCGAGGCATTCTCGCATTTAGTATACATTTAAGAACTCCTTCCGTTTGCTCTTGTGGAACCGGGCGAACAACCCGAATCCGATAATAGAAGCATGCCGGAATCTCTTCTGCCGCTATTCCCGTTGTCGCTGGTGTTGCTGCCAACAACCGCGCTTCCGCTGCACATTTTCGAGGACCGTTACAAGGAGATGATGGGCACCTTGATTCCGGAACGCGGCGAATTCGGCGTCGTACTGGCACGGGATGGCGGCGTAGTGAATATTGGCTGCACAGCTACGGTAGAAGAGGTTGTGCGCCGCTATCCGGATGGGCAACTGGACTTGATCGCAATGGGGCGGAGGCGATTTCAGATCGTATCGCTTGACGAAGAAAAATCGTATCTTCGCGCGCAAGTAGAATTTTTCAATGATGAAGATGCCAGTATTGCCCCGCCTGCTTTGCAGCAGCGCGCGATCTCCGAATTTGATCGTCTGCGCGCGCTGGAGCATGAGACAGAAGCCGCGGCTCCTCGCATCGGCGAGCCGCAGTTGAGCTTCCAACTGGGGCAGGCCCTTGACGATCTGGATCACCGGCAGGCATTGCTGGGGATGCGATCGGAAAAAGAGCGCCTGCTGTATCTGATTCAGAGCTTGCCGGATTATATTGCCAAGCGCGAGCGCATTGCCTTGGCAAAGCGGGTAGGACCGCGGAATGGACATGCGAAACATTACATTGAAGGAACGTAGATGAGCGCGAGACAACACCTCATCTTCGATGCCGACGACACACTCTGGGAAAACAACGTTTATTTTGAGGAGGCATTCGAGCAGTTTTGCAGCTATCTCGCGCACTCTTCACTCTCGCCGGAGCAGGTTCGCGATGTGCTCGATGAAATCGAAAGAGTCAACGCAAAAATTCACGGCTACGGGTCGAAAAACTTTGCGCGAAATCTGGCGGAGTGCTTTCATCATCTGTCGGAACGCGACGTTTCTGAACGCGACATTGAGGCGGTGCGTGAGTTTGCGCTACAAATCCTGCACCGGCCGCCCCAGTTGATTACCGGCGTGGAAGATACGCTTGCGTACCTGAATGGCAGACACACTCTGTTGCTTTTTACAAAGGGCGATTCGGAAGAACAAAAGCTGAAGGTGGAGCGCTCGGGTTTAGCGCGCTTCTTCGGTTACGTCGCGATTGTGAAGGAGAAGAATGAGGCTGCTTATCGAGCTCTGGCGCTTGAACGTGACTGCGTGGTGGAGCGGACATGGATGATCGGCAACTCGCCTAAATCGGACATCAATCCGGCGCTCGCGGCAGGCCTAAGCGCGGTGTTTGTGCCCCATGCGAGAACGTGGGTGCTCGAACGAGAAGCGGTGCCGGACTCTCATCCACGCCTTATCAAAGTGGAGCGGATTGCAGAATTGATCGATCACTTCTAAGGAACGGTCAGCTCTCAGCTCTCAGCTCTCAGCTCTCAGCTCTCAGCTCTCAGCGAAACTGGCTAACGCCGAATGCTGAAAGCTCTACGCTGTTTTCGCTTCGCCAATAGGTTGGAGCGCTGCCGCCCCGAGTATCGCCGGCAGGACGACGAGCCACACGACACTGGTATACAGGCCGTGATCAGAGAGGTAGCCGATCAGCGGCGAAATCGCGGTCTGTAGCACGCCGTAGGCTAAGACAAGAGCCGCGATGCCCATTCCGGAGCGCTCGGCGCCAAACAGGTCGATAGGAATTGCGTAGATGTTCACACTGCCGGCGAGCGCGAAAAAGAAGCTAATGGAGATGATCGCTGTGGCCGAGACCGCAGAGTGAGCAACGGGCAGCAACAACGTTAGAAGGTAGCCGGCCGCGCTCCACCATACCGCTTTGCGGCGAGATGCAACCGGGGCTTTGCCACGATCCATCCAGCGCTTCGACAACCACCCGCCAAAGAAGCCGCCCAAATTCGAAATCAGCGGCGGAATCCACACGTAACGCGCCGACTGCGCAAGAGTGATGTTTTGCACATGCACCAGGTAGAGCGTGGTCCAATTCGACCAGAGAGAGTAACCACCCATCCAGAGAATATTCGAGGCGATGAGCCAGAGCAGATTTTTGTCGAACAGGATCTTAGAATCGGCCTGTGGCAAAGGAGAGGCAAAGACAGGCCGAATGCGCCGATTCACTACCAGCCATACAGGAATCCAAACGAAGCCCAGCATTCCGACCAGCACGAATGGTGCACGCCAGGAACGATGAAGCGCCATGCCGATGAACAGAGGAGCGGCGGCAAGCCCTACGCTGATGCCAACCTGGTTGAGAGCTGCGCCTAGCGCCCTTTCCGAAGGCTTCAAATAGACCCCGTTTACCTTGCCGACGGCCGGGACCACGGCCGATTCCCCCGCCCCGAGACATGCCCGACAGGCGACCAAGCCTCCGAATCCCTTCACGAAACCAGTAGCCGTAGCCGCCAACGACCACCAGGTGACCGCCACCGGCATGGCGCGATTGACTCCGAAACGGTCGAGCAGCCAGCCCACTACGAGCGAGCTCGCTGCATACGTGAAAGAAAATACCGAAACTATGAAGCCGAAGCCTGTTTGGTTCAAATGAAAATCGGCCAGGATGAGGGGCGCCAGTGTGTTCAGTAGCTGCCGGTCGAGGAAATTGAGTGAGGACGAAAAAATGAAAACAGAAACGGGTATCCAGCGCAGGGACAAAGCACGCGCCATTGAGCGGTCGCCTGAAAATTTCGTGCCGGATTCAGCAAGGGTCGAATCTGCCATAAACGTCTATGATGAAGCCATGGGCTTCCAAGCGCCGCAGGAATGCTGTGCGTGACGCCGAGGGAATGACGAAACGGCGAACATTCCTGCGCGGAACCGTGTTACTCGCCGGAGGATTGGGATCGGGTGCCTCAAGCCCGGGGTTTGACTTGCCCGAGGCGGGAACAAACTCTGAAAACGACAGTATTACGGCGGTGCCCGGCGTTCGCGTGGGTCATTTTACCGACAAGCGGCGGCCCACGGGCTGTACCGTGGTGCTGTTCGATGGCAGCGCGACAGCTGGCGTGGATGTGCGCGGTTCCGCTCCGGGAACACGTGAGACGGATCTGCTGAAGCCCGTAAACACTGTTAAGAAGGTGAACGCGATTGTGCTCTCGGGAGGGAGCGCCTTCGGCCTCGATAGCGCCACCGGCGTGATGCGCTTTCTGGAAGAACGAGGAATGGGACTGAAAGTGGGCGCTGTGGTTGTACCGATTGTGCCCGCCGCCATTTTGTTCGACCTCGGAGTCGGCAACCCGAAAATCCGGCCGGATGCGGATGCCGGGTACCAGGCATGTAGGCTCGCGACCGATGATCCCGTTGTTGAGGGATGCGTGGGCGCGGGTGCCGGGGCGACCGTAGGCAAGCTCTTTGGCATGAAGAACGCCATGAAATCGGGCATCGGCAGCGCGAGCGTTCGCGTTGGCAACACGGGAATTACGGTAGGCGCGATTGTGGCCGTGAATGCCGTCGGGGATATTTACGACCCGCACACCGGCGCGCTGCTGGTGGGAGCACGGGGAACCAATGGGAAGACGCTCGTAAATGCAATGTCGCAAGTGGTGCGCGGACATGGCGTACGCGCGAGCAAGGGAACGAATACCACCATTGGAATCGTTGCTACAAATGCCACCTTTACCAAGACACAAGCCACCAAAATCGCGCAGATGTCCCATGACGGCTTCGCGCGCACGATCCGACCGGTGCATACGTCCTTTGACGGAGACACGATTTTTGCCGCTTGCACTTGTACCAGCCCGGAGCAGGTGGATGCGGGAATGATCGGCGCGATTGGCGCCGAGGTGATGGCGGAAGCAGTGGTCAGAGCCGTGAAATCGGCGACGTCACTTCCGGGCCTGCCTTGCTTTCGCGATTTGGAAGGCAGTTAGCCCGCTGAAAGTTTGGGTGTAGGATCTAACCAAATGGCGACCTCCAGCGAAATGAAATTTAGGGCCAGTTTTCGGCCACGAGGAACATATGTCTAAAGGCTTGCGGTTATTTTCTGTAGCTCTTATCGCAATCACATGCGGTGTTTTGCTGTCCGCCAAAAATTTAAAATCATTTCCTGATCCCGCTGTTGATATACCGGCTGGGCAGGAGAAGGGGCCGCAAAAGGCTGTTTTCGCCGGAGGGTGCTTCTGGGGCGTGGAAGCCGTTTTCGAACATTTAAAAGGCGTCACAGACTCTGTTTCCGGTTTCAGCGGAGGCGAAGCGAAGACAGCCCATTATGAGACCGTAAGCACGGGACAGACCGGCCATGCCGAATCTGTTCAAGTAACTTACGATCCCGGCCAAATTACCTACGGGCAATTGCTGAAGGTCTTCTTCGCGGTAGCGCATGACCCCACGGAACTGAATCGCCAGGGCCCTGATAGCGGGACGCAATATCGCTCGGCAATTTTTTATGCCAATGACGAGCAGAAAAAGGTCGCCGAGGCTTATATACAGCAGCTTAACGACGCGCATGTATATTCACATCGCATCGTGACCCAGGTAGTGCCGCTCAAAGCCTTCTATCCCGCCGAAGCCTACCATCAGCATTTCGTTGATAAGAATCCGATGTACCCGTACGTGATGTATAACGATTTACCTAAATTGCGCGAGCTGAAAAAGAATTTTCCAGCGATGTGTAAGCGGAAGAGTTAAAACTATGCCGTGGCGTCGGATACGGCCGGGGTGGTGACGGGCTTCGGCTCTGGAGCCCCGGCGCGAGATAGCCAAGGATAGACCGCTCCGGCAATAACCGCTCCGATAATGGGGGCCACCCAGAAGAGCCACAATTGTCCGGCTGCCGATCCATCGCCGGCCCCTCCATTAGATGTGTAAAAGAGGTACTGGATGTTGCCGAGCGGGAAGGCGCCGGCAAGCGCTCCTTCCCATGGAACTAGCGAATGCGGGCGCGAGCGCTCGCTCGCAATATCGTGGTTAGTATATATCCGCTTGCGTCAGGCAAGCAACGGAGTGGAGTTTGTCAGTGGCCGAAGATCATTGCCGAGCGGGAAACAAAGGGCAGTATGACGGAAGGAAAAATTCCGAGAAGCAGTATGCCGAGCGCGGACGCCCAGATGGCGATGCGAGTTCCGGGGGCCAACGGCCCCAACTGATTTGTGGCTTCACCGGGTTCCTGCATGTACATTGCAACGACAATTTTCAAATAGTAGTACGCCGCGATAGCGCTGTTTGCCAGCCCCAAAACAGTTAACCAGACGAGATGAGCATCGAGGGCCGCGCGAAATACATAGAACTTCGCAAAAAATCCGCCGGTGAGAGGAACCCCAATCAACGAAAAAACAAAGATGGCTAGAAACGCGGCAGTAACCGGCTCGCGGCGCGATAATCCGGCAAGGTCTTCAATGCGCACATAACGCTCGCGCTTCGATGCCACATGACTGACAACGACAAACGCGCCGATGTTCATCAAGACGTAAGCGGCCAAGTAGAACATCACGGCAGCGACGCCTAGTTGAGAGTCAGCCGTGAAGGCGACCAGGATGTAACCGGCATGAGCAATGGAACTATACCCGAGGAGGCGTTTCACATTAGTTTGCAGCAGTGCCCCAAAGTTGCCGATGATCATCGAGAGCAGCGCGATTGCCCAGAGAAGCGGGATCCAGCGTGAACTTATCGACCCGAACGCGGTCATGAAGACCCGCAGAAAAACAGCGAACGCCGCTGCTTTCGGGCCTGCGGACATGAAGGCACTGACAGGGCTCGAAGCTCCCTGGTAAACATCCGGCGCCCAGATCTGAAATGGGGCGGCGGACACTTTAAACGCGAAGCCGACCATCATCAATGCCGCTGCCACGCCGATTAAAACGGCGGAAGGCGCAATGGAAGGATCACCGAGCACACGGTGAAGCTCATCGAGATTGATGGAGCCCGTCGTGCCGTAAATCCAGGCGATGCCGTAGAGCAAAAATGCTGTAGCGAAAGAGCCAAGCAAAAAGTATTTCAGCGCCGACTCATTGTTCCGGCGATCGTTGCGGAAGAACCCGGCAAGGATATAGGTGGCGATGGATGAAATCTCCAGCCCGATGAAGACCATAATGAGGTCATTGGCTGTCGAAAGAATACATTGACCAATGAGAGAAAAAAGGATCAGCGAATAGTATTCGCCGCTTTCCGCGCCTTCCCGGCGTAAGTAACCGAGCGACGCGAGAACGCACAGAAACCCGACCACCAGGACCAATCCGCGGAAGAACGTTCCAAATCCATCGACAGTAATCATGTTTTGGAACGCAAAACCGGGCGACGTGTAAGCGTAGAGGTTAGCAATGAAGGCGCCAATAATGCCGAGAAGCGATAACCAGCCGAGCGCGGCTTTCTGCTTCTCGGAAGTCACCGCTTCAAGCACCATCAACGCGATGCCGAAGATACACAAAACAATTTCCGGCAGAATCCGCAAGTAATCCACAGCGGGAACGAGGTAATTACCGACCATTGCGCGCCTCCGAAAATGCAGCCGGCAAAATGGAGTTACCTGGTGTGCCGTTAGCGGGTGGATGATTGCGAACCTTAAGTTCGATATTCATGTTTGAGCGTTCGAGCAAGTGCTGATTTGCGGCGGAAATGGGCTGCAGGAACGGCGCCGTGTAGCAGCCGAGCCACACCATCATGATAATGAGCGGCACGATGGGAGCCCATTCCTTGATGCTGAGATCCTGAAACCGCGCGATGTCCTGCTGGGGTTTGCCTAAAAACGTGCGCTGGTACATCCAGAGCATGTACACAATCGATAGAATCACGCCAACGGCAGCCCAGGCGGCCCATGTGAAATTCGCATATGCGGCGCCTTGCAGGATGAGGTACTCGCCCACAAAATTGCCGAGCGCGGGAAGACCAACGCTGGCAAGCATGGCGATCATGAAAGCTGTGGCGAGACCGGGCGCCAATTTGGCAACACCGCCATAGTCTTCAATCGCGGTAGATTCGCGGCGCTTTTCAAGGTAGCCGACTAGCACGAACAGCGCTCCCGTTGCGAGACCGTGCGCAATCATTTGAAATAGCGCACCATCGGCCCCTTGCTGTTGAAACGCGAAGATGCCGAGAACGACAAAGCCGAGATGGCTGACGGAAGAATAACCCACCAATTTTTTGAGATCGACCTGGACGATGGCAAGCAATCCGCCGTAGACAATGCCGATGATGGCCAACACGGCGATCCAACCGGCGCATTCATGCGCGGCGGTCGGGAAAAGAGTAGTGCAAAAGCGAAGCAACCCGTAGGCTCCCATCTTCGACATGACGGCAGCCAGCAGGAATGTTGCGGGCGCAGGCGCCTGCCAGTATGTGACCGGCAGCCAGGAGTGAAGGGGGAAGATGGGAACTTTGACCGCGAAAGCGACAAGGAAACCGAGGAACAAAAAAAGTTGCTCGTGTGAACTAAGTACAACCGTGCCGCTATTAAAAGCAGCAAGAATTTGGGCGTAATCGAAGCCGCCGGCCTTCACGCCGATGTAAATAATGCTGGCGAGCATCATCACGGACCCGGACATGGTGAAGACGAAAAATTTGACGGCAGCATAGGTCCGCCGCGCACCGCCCCAGCCGCCAACCATGATGTACATGGGAATAAGCGCAACTTCCCAGAACACGTAGAACACGAAAAGATCAAAGGCGGAGAACACGCCGAGGACGCCAAACTCGAACAGAAGGATTAAAGCGTAAAACGTGTTGTTACGGTCTTTAATCAGCGATTCGGAGATCCAGATACCGATGGGCACCAGTAACGTTGTGAGCAGGATCAGCCAGATATTGATGCCATCTACAGCGAGATGGAAGTGGATATTGAGCGATTCCACCCAGAGCGTGTCAAATGCGGAACTCTGCTGCGAAGGCATTGCCGCCGCAGGGCCGATAAGACCTAGCGAAGCGATAAAGGCGGCAATAGAAAAGATGAGCGCCGTCGGCCACGCCGATTTGCTGTTGCGCGGCAGAAATTGGAGAACAAAAAAACCGGCAAGCGGGAGAAAGAGCGTGAGCAGCAGAATGTTCATCGGCTACCTCCCGCAAGGCCCAGAATAATTAGCAAAATGAGCGAGCCCGTCATGACCCATGCCGCGTAGTTTCGAATCTCGCCGGATTGCATTCTCCGCAATATCGCACCGATACCGCGGATCTGGCGGCTGCCGCCGTCAACCGCGCCATCGACGAGAATTTCGTCAACGCCCTTCCAGAGAACGAAGCGAGAGAACAGCTCAATCGGCTTTACGATCAGCGCGGAATAAATCTCGTCGACGTAGTATTTGTTGTAGATCAACCGGTACAGCGGGCCCTCTTTCATCGATGCGGCGATGGAGGGCTTGAACCAGTACATAACGGCTGCAATCACGATGCCCAGCACGCCGGCCAGAATCGACAGCGCCACTAAAGCGGTGTTTTCGCCTTCCACGGCAGGATACATCGGCAGGAGCCATTTCGTAACATTCAAATAGCCGCCGCCTATTGACAGCACCGCCAAGACGATTAGCGGTATCGTCATGGATGCGGGGGCTTCATGCGGATGATGATGCCCGCGGTAATTGCCGGCGAACGCCAAGAAGAATGCACGGAATATATAAAACGCGGTTAAGCCGGCAGTGATTGTGCCGATCCAATACATCCACGGTGCGTAGTGATAGGCTGCGAGCAAGATGGCGTCTTTGCTGAAATATCCGGCAAAGGGCGGAATGCCCGAGATGGAGAGGCTCGCGGCGAGCAACGTGATGAAAGTGATAGGCATTGCCTTACGCAGACCGCCCATGTGGCGCAAGTCCTGTTCACCGGAAAGCGCGTGAATGACGGCGCCCGCGCCGAGGAAGAGGAGAGCCTTGAAGAAGGCATGGGTCATGATGTGGAAGATTCCAGCCGAGTAGGCGCCGACACCAAGACCGAGAAACATATAGCCAAGCTGTGAGACGGTCGAATAAGCGTATACCTTTTTGATGTCGTTTTGCGCCAAGCCGATAGTGGCCGCGAATGCAGCGGTAAACAATCCGACGATCGCCACGACATGGAGTGCGATCGGAGTATGGCTATAGAGGAATGAGGCACGAGCCACCATATAGACGCCCGCGGTAACCATAGTGGCCGCGTGGATAAAGGCGGAAACGGGCGTTGGACCTGCCATTGCGTCGGGCAGCCAAACATAGAGTGGGAATTGCGCCGATTTGCCGATGGCGCCGGCAAACAGAAGCAGCGCAATCGTCGTTAACACGCCGGCATGAACTTCGATTCCGAGCGGCGATATAGCAGCCGCAAGCCGCCCAAAATCGAGCGTGTGAAACGTCACTACCAACAACAGCATGCCCAACAGGAATCCGAAATCGCCGATTCGGTTTACGATAAACGCTTTCTTGCCCGCATCGTTTGCAAAGTTTTCCAGGAAATAAAACCCGATTAGCAGATAGCTACACAGTCCAACCCCTTCCCAGCCGACAAACAGCAGCAGGAAGTTGGAGGCGAGCACCAGCAGCAGCATGAAGAACATGAACAGGTTCATGTAGCTGAAGAAGCGGACATAGCCGTCTTCGTGAGCCATGTAGCCGACGGAATAAATGTGAATGAGCAACCCTACGCCGGTTACGACCAGCAGCATAACGGCGGAAAGGCGATCCACTGAAAGATCGAATCCTATATGCAAGTTGCCGCTCTGAATCCAAGAGAAATAGGATTCAGTGTGAACAGCCGCCATAGGATAGAGAGCGGAAAGCACCCAAAGGACATAAGCAAACGACGCCGCCACCGAACCGACCGCGATGACGTTCACCAGCGGCCTCGCGAAGCGCCGGCCAAACAATCCGTTGATTAGAAACCCGAGTAGCGGGAACAGCAGTATGAGCCAGAGATTCATTTTGTATATGAGCTAGAGCTTCATGGAATCGATTTCGTCGATTTGAAGCGTAGAACGATTTTTGAAAACCGTGAGAATGATCGCGAGTCCGACGGCGGCTTCCGCGGCTGCAACAACCATGACGAAGAAGGCATAAATGTGGCCATCGACCTGGCGTAGCTGGTACGAAAAGCTGATAAATGTCAGGTTTACAGCATTGAGCATCAGTTCAATCGACATGAACACCGTAATGATGCTTCTGCGATAAAGGAACCCGGCGACGCCCAGCGCAAAGAGTATTGCGCTGAGGATCAGATACCAGGAAAGTGGAACCTGGTGCATGGTTAGTCAATCTCCTTTCTCGCCAATACCACCGCCCCCACGATGGCAATGAGGATCAGAATAGAAGTTACTTCAAACGGCAGCAGATATTCCGTGAAAAGAACGCGCCCGATTTGTTGCGCAGATCCGCCGACCCACTCTCCGAACTCAGCGGCGCGTAGCGGCGGCAGGAAGGCTTCAATCAGGAAGCCCATCACTGCAACGAAAGCGAGCAAAAGCGGCAACCCGATTATCTGCGCAAACCACGATTTGTTGCTCGATTTTTCCGCGCCTGCATTCAGAAGCATGATGACGAATACGAACAGCACCATGATGGCGCCGGCGTAAACGATCACCTGTACGGCCGCCAGAAACTCGGCGCCCAACTGCAGATAAAGAACGGCGAGCGAGGCCATGACGCCGACCAGCGACAGCGCGCTGGATATCGGATGCTTTTGCAGCACCAGATTCAGGCCGCAGGCCACCGCGATGATAGCGAATATAAGGAAGAGAATCGTGTTCATGTTGCTTTACCGTCAGTGGCCGGCCACCGCCACCAGGAAGCCTGTTATCAGTAAGTTGATGAGCGCGGCGGGGAAGAGGAAGGTCCACGCAAACTTCATGAGCTGGTCGTAGCGGAATCGCGGCAGGGTACCGCGTACCCATATAAAGACAAACAGCAAGAACCCGACCTTACTGACGAACCAGAATATCGGAATCAGAATCGTGTTCAGCACAGGAACGAAAAAGAGTAGGGCGAGAACAATCGCCACGACGCCCACGATCGGCAGCGTAATGTTATCCCATTTACGGGCGGGATTCAGTCCGTGATAGAAGCATACGCCGGCCAAAAGCAGGAATACTACAACCGGCACAAAATTCGAATACGGAGCGGGAAATAGCGGATGCCAGCCGCCGAGGAACAGCAAAGTCGCAATGCAGCATACAGTTGTCATGTTGGCGTACTCCGCCATGAAGAACGAAGCGAATTTCATGCTGCTGTATTCGGTGTGATAGCCGGCGACCAGTTCGTTTTCTGCTTCCGGCAGGTCGAATGGAATCCTGTTTGTTTCGGCGAAGGCCGCAATCAGGTAAATAATGAACCCGAAAATCTGCGGCCACGGCCCCTGAAAGATACTCCAACGAGGCAGAAAGCCAAATTCGTAACCGCCCTGGTTTTCCACCATGTGCCGGAAGCTGAGTGTATTCAAAAGCAACAAGGGAGCGACAATGGCAATCGACATGGGCAGTTCATAGCTGACCATTTGCGCCGCGCTGCGCAGCCCGCCAATCAACGAATACTTATTGTTCGAGGCCCAGCCGCCGAGCGCAATGCCGTAGACGCCGATGGATGTAACGGCAAGAACAAAAAGGATCCCGATATTTAAATCGGTAATCTGCATCTCCGTCCGATAGCCGAAGACGCTGATTTCGGGACCGAACGGCATTACCGCGATAGAAAGCAGACAAAGAGTAATCGCGATTGCCGGAGCTAACAGATAGAAAAAACGATTTACATACGACGGCATCACGTCTTCTTTGGTCAGGAGCTTGACGACGTCGGCCAGCGGTTGCAGCAAACCGTGCGGCCCCACTCTTCTGGGACCTACGCGCAGTTGAATATGCGAAAGCACCTTACGTTCGATCCACTGCAAATACGCAAGAGTCGTCATGAAGAAGGCCATGACGAGGGCGATCTTGATGAGACTTACGACGATGAATGTCATTTGTCTGTTGTGATTTCTTCTTGTGACGGCGCGTCTACCGGCTGTCCGTAAATCGTACCCGGTGCTTCTATTACTACGTTGAGCGTTTTACAGTATCGGCCCAGCGTACCCGAATGAAATAAATTGTTCCTTGCCGATTGCACCAGATCGGCGCGGCTGGATGGAACGGCGCCATTTATCGGCGTTGTCACCGCAGCCCCGCCTGTTTCGACAATGACAGCCGGAACGTCGTAGCCGTGCACTTGCGACTGGATTTCGCGGAAGACATTTTCCGATTTCCAGATGCCAATGTTAGTTTTCATGTCGCGCGAAAGCAGCCCCATGATTTCCAGATCCGGTTTCGGGCCCATTACTCGCGCGGCAGGACGCAAGCGCTGCAATTCGCCGCAAACATTGGTTACAGTGCCATTCTTTTCATATGCCGACGCCGCTGGGAGAAACACATCCGCCCGCTGAGCCGTTTCCGTAAGAAACAGGTCCTGAACCACGACAAAGGCATTCTCCGCGGCCAATTTGTGCCGCGAGAGCGGATTAGCGCCAACGACCCAGAGCACGTCGAGATCGGTGGAGTTTAAAATTTCGTCGTATGCCAGCCCCGCCGCGTCGGCGGCGCGATATCCAGGCAATAAATCCGGAAGCAAACCCATATCGGAGGCGCCGCGCGAATTCGAGTAGTCGACAAGCGGAACATACTTAACGGGAATGCCGAGCGAATCGCCAAAGGCCACCAGGTCGCGTACGCCCTGTCCCTTAATGGAGTCTCCGTAGAGTATCACCAGCTCAGAAAGCTGCTTCAATTCTTCCTGGAGCGCCGCCAGCGCACGCAGCTCTTCGCCTTCCGGCGCATGTACAATCTTTTTCGCGTAGTTGTCTTCACGCACGGGCCCGGGAACGACGGCAAAAATCGCGGCTTTGTGATGCCGCACGTCGGCCCGCAGTTGGTAGGAAAGCAACGGATGCTGCTGCGCCAGATCGGACCCGACAATGAGCGCCGCTTTCGTCGTATACAAATCCGCAACGGTCGCCAATACATCTTTCCGGCCCTGCAGCGCGTCGATCAATGTAACGACATCTCCAGTCCGGTGATGGTCAATGTTCGATGTGCCGAGAGCCTGGCGGGCGAACTTTTGCAGATAGTAATTTTCTTCGTTCGTGGTGCGGTTTGAGCCAATGACGCCGAATTTTCCGTTCGCCGCTTTTACCTCACTGAATTTTTTCGCTACGGTACTCAGCGCTTCCGACCACGAAACTTCCGTCAGTTTTCCGTTCTTGCGCACCAGCGGGTTCAAAACGCGATCGAAATGGTCGGTAAAGTCGAACGCGTAGCGGCCCTTAACGCACAAGAACTCACCGTTGATTCCCGAATGATCGCGGTTATTTGCGCGAATAATTTGGCCGTTGCGAACGCCCAAGGTAGTTTTGCAGCCGTTCGAGCAGTGGGTGCAGATCGTGCCGACGTGATCCATTTCCCACGGACGCGTCTTATAGCGGTAAGCGCCGCTGGTTAGAGCACCGACGGGGCAGATGTCGATACAGGCTCCGCATTCATCGCAGTTAAGATGATCCTGTTCGTTGGGGATAACTTCCGAATTGACGGTCCGATAGCCAATGCTGAGCGCCTTAGCCCCAATGGCCTCGTCACAAACTCGGACGCACCGGTAGCAAAGGATGCAGCGCGGCGCGTCATAGAAGACGACTGGCGACCACTGCTTCTCATCCACGTGCACTTTTAGCTCAACAAAGCGGCTCTCTCCGACACCGTAGCGAAACGTCATGTCTTGCAGTTCGCATTCGCCGCCTTTATCGCAAACGGGACAATCGAGCGGATGATTCGTGAGTACGAACTCCAGCATGGCTTTGCGCGCCTGCTTCACTTGCGCCGAATCGGTGTGAACCACCATCCCTTCCGCAACCGGCATCGTGCAAGCTGGTTGCAGTTTGGGCATCTTTTCAATTTCGACCAGGCACATGCGGCAGGCCGCTTGCAGAGCGAGCCCATCGTAATAACAAAAGGCTGGGATCTCAATTCCCGCCTGTTTCGCTGCATTGATCAGCAGCGTACCGGGCGCCGCTTTTAGTTGCCTTCCGTCGATCGTAAATGTAACTGGATCTGCCATCTCAATTTTCGTTGTCTAGATAATCGCCAATTCGGGCGACGGCTCGGTGGGCTGTGACGCTTTTAAATACGTTTCAAACTCGCCGCGGAACTTGTCGATGAACGCCATTGTGGGCATCGCCGCCGCGTCCCCCAGAGCGCAGAACGTACGTCCGAACATGCTCTTAGCCAAATCATCGATCAGGACAATATCTTCCTGCCGGCCGCCGCCTTCATAGAACCGTGTCAGGATTTTCCTCAACCATGTTGTGCCCTCACGGCACGGAATACACCAGCCGCAGCTTTCATGCTGGTAGAACTTCATTGTTCGCATCGCTAGCTGAACAATATTGGTTGTTTCGTCAAGTATGACCACGCCGCCGGAACCGGCCATGCTCTTCAGCTTGGCCATCGAATCGAAGTCCATTGGCGTATCGCATTCTTCTGCTTTCAATACAGGTGAAGAAGAACCGCCGGGAATCACACCCTTCAGCTTTTTGCCGTTCGGAATTCCGCCGCACACCTCGTTAATCATGCGCAGCAAATTGAAGCCCAGCGGCAATTCGTAGACTCCGGGCTTGTTGACGTGTCCGGAGATACAGAACAGCCGCGTGCCGCCGTTCTTCGGCGTTCCGAGTTCGGCATACTGGGCGCCGCCCATGCGAAAAATGGCCGGAACGGTCGCGAAAGTCTCGCAATTATTCAACAGAGTAGGCGATTGCCAGGCTCCGACAACGGCGGGAAACGGCGGCTTCAGCCGCGGAATACCGCGCTTGCCTTCGATCGATTCGAGCAATGCCGATTCTTCGCCGCATTCATAAGCGCCCGCACCGGTGTGCGTGTAAAGGTCAAAGCTCCAACCGCTGCCGAGAATGTTCTCGCCCAGATAGCCTTCAGCGTACGCTTCCGCGATCGCTTTATCGACGATATCGATGAGATAGCGGTATTCGCCGCGAATGAAGATATAGCCCTTATTCGATCCGACGGTCCAGCCGGCAATCATCATGCCTTCAATCAGTTGATGAGGATCGTATTCCATCAGAAGGCGATCCTTACAGGTGCCGGGCTCGCTTTCGTCGGAATTGCAGATGATGTAGCGCGGCTTATCGGTATTTCGCGGGACGAAGCTCCACTTCATTCCGGTTGGGAAACCCGCGCCGCCGCGGCCGCGCAAATTCGAAGCCTTCATCTCGTCGATGATCTGCTCCGGCGTCATCTGCAGCGCCTTTTTGATAGCAACATAGCCATCAGTGGCTAAGTAGGTTTCAATATTCGCCGAATGCGCCAACGAGAATCGCTGCGAGATGACTTTTACTTCAAGCGGACTCGGTTCGTTATAGAGGGGCATTGTCTTACTGCGTCTGCTTTCCACCTTGTGCCGCGCGTACATCGGCAATCAACTGATCGAGACGCTCCGGGGTTACGTGGTGATGAAAATCGTAGTTAATCTGAATCGCCGGAGCCCAGGAACACGCGCCCATACACTCTACTTCTTCGAGCGAAAAGAGGCCGTCCGGCGTCACCTGTTTATTGCCGATTCCGAGCGCGGCGGAGGCATGATCGTATAACTCCTGCCCGCCCACCAGCATGCAGCAGATATTGGTGCAAACCTGGATGTGGTATTTACCGAGCGGCTTGCGATGAAGCATCGAATAGTAGCCGATTACTTCGTCGACCTGCATCGGCTGCACGCCAACTCGGCGAGCCAGTTCCTCAATCAATTCGTTCGACACATGGCCGATTTCGTCCTGGGCGTAAAGGAGCATCGGCACGAGGGCAGAACGCTGGCGTCCTTTCGGGTAAATCGTTAATAAACGCGCAAATTTCTCTTCCAAAGCGGGCGAAAACGTCATGGTGTTATCGGTCCACATCCCCCAAAACCAGATCGATGCTGCCCATCGAAGCGATGGAATCGGCTAACAGCCTGTTTTCGAGCATGGCTGGAATCGCTTCCAGGTTGGCAAAGCTCGGCGTGCGCATAAATACGCGATGCGGCTTGGTGCCGCCATTGCTAACCACGTAATAGGCAAGCTCGCCGCGGGGCGATTCCACTACCTGGTAGACCTCGCCGGGTGGCACGGTGATGCCTTCGGTGACGATCTTGAAATGGTAGATAAGCGCCTCCATTTGCGTCTTCATCTGCTCCCGGTCGGGCAGCACGATGCCAGGCGCTTTGGCCACCCAGGGGCCATCCGGCATTCCTGCCAGGGCTTGCTTGACGATGCGCGAACTCTGCCGCATTTCGTCCATGCGAACGCGGAACCGGGCATAGACATCGTTTTCGGTTTGTGTCGGAATATCGAAATCAAACTGCCTGTAGGCGGAATAAGGCTCGTCTTTGCGAGCATCCACTTTCAACCCGGCGGCGCGCAGGCAAGGCCCGGTTACGCCCAGGTCAATCAATTCCTCCAGTGGAACAATGCCGACACCCTTCGTGCGTTGGATCCAAATGGGATTCGAGTTCAGTAGCTCTTCGTATTGGTCGACCTTCGCATCGAAGTCATTGATGAACGAAGAAACAGCCCGATGCCAGCCGCGGGGCGGCTCCAGAGCCAGGCCGCCGATGCGGATGTAACTGGTCATCATCCGCTGGCCTGAGAACATCTCGAAAATCTTCAGGATGTCTTCGCGCTCGCGGAAGCAGTAGAAGAACACGGTCATTGCGCCCATATCGAGCGCGTGTGTGCCCAGCCAGACCGTGTGACTGGCGATGCGCTGCAATTCGCAAAGCATCACGCGCATCCACTGTGCCTTGGGCGGGACTTCCAGTTGCAGCAGCTTTTCTACCGCTAGCGCGTAGCAGCTATTGTTGTTGAGATTCGAAAGGTAATCAACACGATCGGTAAGCGGCGTTACTTTATGCCAGTTGTTCGCTTCGCATTGTTTTTCGATTCCGGTGTGGAGATAGCCGATCTCAGGCCGCGCACGCAGGATGGTCTCGCCCTCAAGCTCCAGCAGAACACGCAGCACCCCGTGTGTCGAAGGATGCTGCGGCCCCATATTCAATGTCATGTGCCGCGCCCGGCCGGCTTGAACCGGTTCCTCCACCAAGGTATAAGGGTCGGGAGTTTCCAGTTCGTGTTTTGCGTCGAGCGAAGCGACGCGCGCCTCGCCTTCTGCTTTCATCGCTCTCCTCCTTCGTGCGCCAAAACTAATGCCTCAATGACCATTGTTAGCCTTCTTCCGAATA
>Ga0134125_10001302_pt1 | contig 30817 bp, 30 predicted proteins | sample KB31751_FD_96464 | JGI IMG/M metagenome (GOLD analysis project Ga0134125, IMG submission 96464) | Terrestrial soil microbial communities with excess Nitrogen fertilizer from Kellogg Biological Station, Michigan, USA - KB3-175-1 | ecosystem: Environmental > Terrestrial > Soil > Unclassified ... | reverse complement strand
TCCTGACTGCTGCTTCCTTAAACTCTTTCGTGAACTTCCTGCGTCCTGCTCCCATGACTCAATTCTCCATTCGATGAAAAATGAGTCTTAACTGTTTGTCTCAATTTAGGGGACAAGTCCAGCCAGATCCGGGCGATCCGCAACAGGGACAGCAAGGCAGTAGCCCGGCGAGATAGCGGGCGATGTTGATTCTCAAAGTAGCGATTGAGTGCGGCTTATGCCGCTCGGGGCGTACGCGGCGAACCGCGCGGCCGGAAGTCCTGTGGGAGCGGGATGGGGCGTAGTCCAACATGGCCGGCGCGGGCTGAGGGGAAAAACGGCTCCGCTCGGAAACCAGGAACCCATATGCGGCAATGCAGAGAGTGGCATGGTGGTGAAATCCACGCCAGCCTCGCCCTTCATAATGGCTTAATCCCAGTTCCTGCTTGAGTTCCTCATAGTCGCGCTCGATAACCCAGCGGTGTTTGGCTATCTTCACCAGAGCCTTCAGCGAAGCCCCGGCCGGCAGAGTAGAAAGCCAGTACCTGGTCGGTTCTGACTCATTTTTCGGCCACTCGATCAGGAGCCATTCTTCCGCGTGTGGCTCAGTGCGCTTGTAATCGCGATGGGCAGGACGTACACGCACGGCGGCAAAGCGGGAGCGCAGGGTTCCTTTACTGCCCTGACGCCAGCCGATGTCTTTCCACACCGATGACGGCAGGCGGAGAGCCAGTTGCTTCGCTGAAACAGGCAGATGGTTGTCGTTGCGCTGCAGGCGCCGGGGTGACGCGCCACGGCCAGGCTTTCGCGGTGGCGCCGGTAAGGGTTGCTTTCCCGGCTCCCAAACAGTTGTGGACGACTCGATAGCCACTGCGTATTGCAAACCGAGCTCGCTGACGCCGGTGCGGAATTGCGCGCCGTTTCCATAGGCTGCATCCGCGAGGACGACTCCCTCCGGAATGTTTTTTCCATCGCCTGTCGTATCTGCTGCAGGGCGATCGCGGGCTTGGTCTGGAACTCGATCTTCTCGGGAATACCTGTCTTGCGGCGACCTTCTGAATCCCGGCACCACGCCTCCGGCAGGTACAAACGCCAGGCGACCGGAAGGCTCGTATTCCAGGTGCTCACCGACAGACTCACCGCCGCCTGACAGTTATTGTGTTTGCCGATTTGACCGCAGTATTGCCGGGCAACTCCCACGGAGTGCTTTCCTTGTTTCGGAAAACCCGTATCGTCTACGATCCAGGCCACGACCGGGCTATCTTTCTGCATCACGGGAAGCACCTGCTGCCTTACCTGTCTCAGCATCCCTTCGTCACTCCACGGCGCATCGGCCACCAGATGATGCAGCGACTGGTGCATGCGGCGAACATTGTCCGGCGCAAGGCGCGCAGCCATCGGTTCAACACTCTTCCGTTCGCCTGACAACCGCAGACCTGCACAGTAATTCTTCAGAGGGGTATGTCGGTCGGCGTGCCCCGCGGCGTCTGCCCGGCCCTCAATATATGCCGCGAAGCGCCTCTGCTGTGGGCCTGGCGAGGAGAGGCGTGATCCCACAAAACAATTCTATATCAAATTGTTTGTTTATAACACAGTAATACCAGATCACAAAAAAGTGGCGCAGTGACTGAAGTCACATGGGTTTCTTTCGGGTGCATGCCTGCTCCTCAATAGCGATCGCCCGCGGAAACAGGAGACGATCCTCTGCATAAATGTGCGCTGCCATGTCACGATCGAAAGTTCGGAGACTATCGTAGAGCGCCGCGAGTGACTCTGTCGCGCCAAGTGGAGGCGCGTAGTTGTTGCTAAGTCGGCGGATCTGCCTGAGTTCGTCACCCGTCTGGTCGTGCTCCATCACCATCATCCGAATGGGGTTCTCCACAGTGCCAAATGCGGGCCAGGAAACCGGGGCATTGTGCTGCACCGCATCCTCCACTCTGGCGATATACGGGAAGAGCGTTTGTTCCTCTTTTACGAGGTGCATCTGAAGATCTTTAGCCATCTTCGCGAAGAGTGCCTCCAGCCTCTTCAACTCCGGCAAATCTTTGCCATGCCTGGTAATCGCCTCTTTGAACAGCAAACTCAACTTCGCCAACTCGTGCCTGCAGAAAGCATGATGCGTGTCCACGATGTGATTGATGAGATCGCTCAGAAGTTTGTCATCCCAAGTGTCCGAAGACTGGCTGGTCTCACTCATTTGCCTGATCCTTGCTGTTGAACTACCGGGAGAGGAAGCACGGGCTGGCGATGGCGCGAACTCAAAAACGCCAACAATACCGAGAGCTGGTCCGTTGTCAGATTGCCGTTATATGACGGCATGTTGGTAGCACCGCTATAGATGCGTGTCGTCATCTGCGCCGGTGTCATGGTGTCGCCCGCGAAGGTCAGATCCGGACCGCGAACTCCGCCGTAGCCGGAAATCATGTGGCAATATTCGCAACCCTTGTCGTGGAATACTCTGGCGCCTTCAACGATCGGCCCTTCGGTTACTCCTATGACCTGAACGGGCAGGACTGCCGCCTCCATTCGCGGCGACCAAGGCGCCACGTGCCCGATGTACCCGAAATAGGAAATCATGAACACCGTGAACGCCACCACGGCGAATGACCATGGCCGCCGGATCGGGCTGCGCTCACCTTTGCCGGCGACCAGCGGCAGCAGAATCAATGTGGCTCCAAACAGTGCCGGTCCAAGTATGATTACCCAGTCTTCCGACCATCGCGGAATGACCGAGAGCAGTGCGTAATACCAGAGAAAGTACCACTCCGGCCGCGGCGAGGCCTGAATGATCGTCGGATCGGGCGGCCTGCCCAATTCCGGAGGACCGACGATCAGTGCCAGCGCAATGACGGTCAGGATTACCAGAAACGCAAAAACAACATCGCGCCATGCCGCGTTGGGCCAGAAAGGCTCGCCCTCATGCGCCAGCAGCAAATGATACCAGGAGCGGTAAGTTTTGGGATCCACCGGGCGGCCGGCTTTCGGCGGCTCGGAGATCCCGTTATGAATGACCAGGTAGAGGTGGAATCCGACGAACAGAAAAATGAGTGCCGGTATGAAAAAGACATGCGCGGCAAAAAAGCGGCTTAACGTAGCGCCCTGCACCGTGTCTCCGGCGAGAATGAAATGGCCCAGCCAGTTTCCGATAACCGGTGTTCGTCCCGCTTGTTCCGCTGCAATCACAACAGACCAGAAGCCGGTCTGATCCCATCGCAGCAGTTGGCCGGTGAAGGCCATCAGCAGGGTGAACAACAGGAGGCCGACCCCGGTCAGCCAGTTCATCTGGCGCGGATATTTGTATGCCGCCATCAGATAAACGCGAATCGTGTGCAGTCCGATCAGGACGATCATGGCATCGGCGCCGAAGGCGTGGATGGCCCGGACGATTCGGCCGAAGGGCGTGCCGGTGATGAACATGAGCGAATCATAGGCCTGGCCGGAGGAGGGAACGTAGCCGCTGGCGAGCGCAATGCCCGTAACGATCTGAATCAGAAAAGCGGTTAGCGTGGCGCTGCCGAGGACGTACAACCAGGCTGATTTCCGGGCGTGCGGAACAGGATGACTAAACAATGGCCCTAACAGGGCGGAAATGCCTGTGATGTCGTCGAACCACCTCCACACGCGCTTCAGAATTCGCATAGCGCTCTTCGTCTAGGTGATCGGCACAGGACTCGTCAAAATCTGCACTTCGCCATTTTGAACGCGGACAGGGTATTGATTCAGCGGCTTCGGCGGCGGTCCAGAGGCTACCTGTCCATCAGCGTAGAAGACGCCGCCGTGGCAGGGGCACATGAAGAGATTCGCGTCCGGTAGCCAGCGCACCGGGCAGCCCAGATGTGTGCAGTTCATTGAAAACGCGATGAATTGCTGATCGGAAGTGCGGCGCAGCCAGGCTGCGGTCTGGGCAGTCACGCCGGACCAGGGCAGTGGCGAGGAATCCTGAAACGCAACATTCGCCGTGGATCCAATCCCGAAGTCGTCAACCTTGCCGACAGTGCGCCAGATTTGAGGCGTCTTTCGCAGGCCGAGCAGGAAGCCCACGCTGGGGATCGCGGCCAGGGCCGCACCGAGCGAGCCCAGAATGATGCTTAAGCGCGTCAGGAATTGCCGCCGCTCGCTGCCCTCGTGTTTCTGTTTCTGATTTTCCAATCCGATGCGCCCGGCCATCAGGCAATCCTCCCAGGGTGATCAGCGGCACGGCCCGGCGCGCGATTCCAGATCACAACCTGGCGTGGCCGCCACAAATAGTAAATCGGGAACATGATCAGGTGCACAAGACGACTGAACGGAAACAGGAGGATGACCACGAATCCCATCACAAAATGCAGCTTCGGCAGCGCAGGGAGCGCGGCTACTGTGCTCGGGTCCGGGTCCAGGGCAGCGAGCGACCAGAACCACGGCACTGCCGTGTGCACATACCACGCCCCGCCCCAGCGGTTGAAAACGGCAACCCCCACGCCGCTTGCCACCTGAATCAGCAGGACGAACAGCAGCACGCCGTCCATATAAGTCGTGGTGGCTTGGGCGAGCGATCTGGGGGCAAGACGGCGCGCGATCAACACGATCAATCCGAAGAGTGTGTATAAGCCCAGTCCCATTCCGGTCAATTCGACCACGAATCGCCGGACGTCGCCGTCAAGCAGCCATGCGGTCACGCCGGGCAGGAATGCGGCAAACAGGTGGGCCAGGAGGATCAGGGTGATGCCGTAATGCCAGGGCACTGAACCCCAGAAGAGCTTCCGATTTTCAAGAATCTGGGAGGAAAGACTCGAATAGGTGTAGCGGTTGGTGAGATAGCGATAAGCTCCCACGCCGATCGCCAGGACGATTGCGAGATAAGGAAGGGCGATGAAAAAGAATCCGTCCATCGCTCACACCTTCACGGCCTCGGCCGTCTCACTCGCTGCTTCATTCTGCTGCTGCAGCAGGGTTAGCAGCGCATGGAGGGCGTATCTGTACGGGTTGTCGCTCGAATCGAGGACTTCAGTCATCCGCGAAACTGCCGGCAGCATACAGTCCTCGATGAGAATGCGGCGTTCCTGCTCATCCTGCTGCATGTATCGAAGCAAGAGGCTCATATGATCCGGCAGTTCGCTGCCGGGCGCGATGCCGGCCGATTTAATTCGGCCCTTGAGTTCGGCCAGGAACAACCCGCGCCGCGCATCGTCGCCAAATAAGTGATACCCAAGATTGAGCGTGCAATCCGGCCGCAGGTCGAAGGCGTTGATATAGCTTTCCTGGAGCTGGCCGGGGTTCATTCCCGCAATTGCAGTTTCGAACTCGGCCAGGTGGAGCGAAGCTTCCCGGCATTCGACTGCAAGCTGGGCCGCACAGCCGGCGACAGCCCGCGTAATCGGACGTGCCGGGTAGTCGAGGATCTCGGCGAACAGGGAGTACAACAGCATCTTTTATAAGCCTCGCTCCGGCCAACGCAGGAAGCCCGCGCCGCGTTCTTCCTGATAAGCCTGGGTGTCGACGCCCAGTTCGATGGCCTGCTCGCGCAATGCGGGCGGAATGACCATCCGCTCGTCAAAACCAGCCAGCGCCGTCAGGTGATAGATGTCTTCGATCTGCTCCGGAGTGAGTTGCGCTTCCGCCATCGCAAGGTTGGCCGTTTCCATCGGGATATCGCCTACGGTCTGCGCGCGTTTGTAGATCCGCACTCCGAGCAGTTTGCGATACGCCGCGATCACCGGGGACTCATCGCCCGCTGAAAACAGGCTGGCCATGTATCGGATGGGCAGACGTGCGCTTTCGAGCGAACTGAAGAAATCGGTTTCAAGCTCATACCGCCCTTGCTGATTCAGCGTGGCCGTTACCGGAAGCAGCGGTGGAACGTAAAACAGCATCGGCAAAGTGCGCCACTCGGGATGTAGCGGCAGGGCCATACGCCACTCTTTCACGTATTTGTATACGGGCGACTTCCGCGCCGCCTCAAGGACTTTCAAATCTACACCGTTCTTTTCAGCTGCCCGTATCACGTCCGCGTCGAAAGGATCAAGGATCAGATCGCGCTGTGCATCCACCAGCTCGGAATCCGGCCTGGATGCAGTCTCTTCAATGCGATCGGCGTCGTAGAGCAGTACGCCCAGATAGCGAATCTTCCCCACGCAGGAATGCATGCACGCCGGGGCCTGTCCCGTTTCGATCCGGGGGTAGCAAAGGATGCACTTCTCCGCCTTGCCGCTCTCCCAATTGAAATAGACCTTCTTATAAGGACAGCCCGAAACGCACATGCGCCAGCCCTGGCATTTTTCCTGGCTGACCAGAACGATGCCGTCCTCACCGCGCTTATAAATTGCGCCGGAGGGGCACGCTGCCACACAGCTCGGGTTGAGGCAATGATTGCAGATGCGCGGGAGGTAGAAGTAGACGAGCTGCTGCAATTCGAAGAACCGCCGCTTCTCTTCCTCGTTCAGAACCTGCAGATTGGGATCGTTCGCCGCGTAGATGGGCGAACCGCTCAAGTCGTCGTCCCAGTTCGGTCCGGCCTCGATCTCCATGTCTTCACCGGTGATCATGGAAACCGGGCGGGCGACCGGCTGATCGTCGCCCGCGGGCGCGTCAATCAAATCTCGATAGCCATAAGTCCAGGGGTGATAGTAGTCATCGAGCGTCGGCAGGCGTGGATTGAATGCGATATTAATCAACTCGCTCCGCTGGCTCCCGAGCTTCAGGCGCAGCCGACCATCCTGAAGCACCCAACCCCCGTGGTATTGCTCCTGGTCTTCGTACAAGGTTGGATAACCCGTGCCCGGTTTGGTCTCGACGTTGTTCCACCACATGTATTCGGTTCCCGGCCGGTCGGTCCACAGGTTCTTGCAGGCCAGGCTGCAGGTGTGGCAGCCGATGCATTTGTCGAGATGAAACACCATTGCGATCTGCGCCCTGACGTTCATGCCTGCTCCTTCTTCAGTCCCACTGGGGTTTGCCCTCCATTTTGTGGACGATCACGTAGGTGTCGCGATCTGTGGCAGGTGGGCCGTAGTCGTTGAAGCGATAACAATTCTGCGCGTAGCCTCCGGCCATCAGTACGGGCTTGAGTCGCATGCGCGTGATGCTGTTCGTCCCTCCACCGCGACGCCGCCCTCGCAGCGGAGATTTGGGGAAAGAAATGGTGCGTTCCGGAGCGTGATAGAAAATGCAGATTCCGCGCGGGATGCGCGCGCTGACAACCGCTCGCGTGACGATCACGCCGTTATCGTTATAGGCCTCTACCCAGTCGTTATCCAAAACGCCGATTTCGCCGGCATCGCGGTCGTTCAGCCAGAAAGGCTCGACGCCGCGCGAGAGGGTGAGCATGCGCAGATCGTCGTAATAGGTGGAGTGGATGTGCCATTTCCCGTGTGGCGTGATGCAGGCAAGCGTCACTGCTTTCCCGACCGGCTGGCTCTTCACGAGATTGGATGTGTTCTCCAGCGTTATGCGCGGTTTAAACGTCGGACATGACTCGCCGAAGGCGCGATAGGCTTCATGGTCGAGATACAAATGTTGCCGGCCCGTGAGAGTGCGCCACGGAACAAGGCGTTCGACGTTGATGACGTAGCCGCTGTAGGCGCGCCCGTTGTTCACTATTCCTGACCAGCACGGGCTGGTCAAAATGCGTCGCGGCTGCCGGGCCAGATCGGAGAAATCGCAACGAACGCCACGGTAGCTCTCGGCCAGATCTGCAAGCCGCAGCCCGGTCTGGCGCTCGCGCTCTTTAAACCCGCGCCAGGCGATTTCGCCGTTGGCTTCGGGCGCGAAGAAGAGTACCGCGTTGGCGGCATCGCGAGCCTCGGCCAGCGATGGATACCTGTTGCCGTTCCATTCGTACGATGGAACGAGCCTGGCGAACTCGTCATAGAAATCGGCGACGTGCATGTCGATGCCGTGGTCTTCGACGCCTTGTTCTTTGATTACCGGACCGAGCGATTTGAAGCGATGCACGAGGTTCACATAGTCGCGCTCGACCACCGAGAATCGGGGCATCGTCTTGCCGGGGATTGGCTCGCATTCTCCCTTGCTCCAGTCCCGCACCTCCGGCTGCGCGATTTCATCCGGTGTGTCGTGCAAAAGAGGAGTTGCTACCAGGTCGCGAAACGGCTTGGGGAAGTGAACGTCTGCGAGCTCGCTCAGTTTTTCCGCCAGCGCCCGAAAGATGTCCCAATCCGTGCGCGATTCCCAGCACGGCGGGACCGCGGCGCCGAGCGGATGAAAGTACGAGTGGAGATCGGTAGTATTGAGATCATCTTTTTCATACCAGCTTGCCGAAGGCAGGACGACATCGGAATACAGCGCCGATGTGTCCATGCGGAAGTTCAGATCGACGACCAGATCCATCTTGCCCTGCGTCGAAGCCTCCCGCCATGGGACCTCATGCACCGAATCCTGCGCCTGTTCGTCAGCGATCGCGTTGGAATGGGTTCCTAAGTAGTGACGCTGGAAATACTCCTGCCCCTTGGCGCTCGTATGGAGCGCATTGGCGCGCCAGATCAGCCATACCCGCGGCCAATTTTCCGGCAGATCCGGGTCTTCGACTGAGAAGCGCGTTTTTCCGGTACGAAGCTGATCCACCATCCAACTGGAAATTTCCTCCGGGCTATGTGCGCCAGCCGCTTCGGCATCGCGCACAAGGTGAATCGGATTGTGGTTGAACTGCGGATAGAAGGGAAGCCATCCCATGCGCACTGCGTCGACCTGCAGGTCCATAACGTGCTCGCGCGCGAAGCGGCCATCGGGCGGATGGTAATCGGCGTGCGATCTCTCATAGCGCCATTGATTGCTGTGTACGTAGTGAAATGACGGACCGTTCTGTAGCCGCGGCGGCCGAATCCAATCGAGGGCCATCGCGATCGTGCTCCACGACGCCATCGGCGTGATCTTCTCCTGGCCCGTATAATGATTCAGCCCGCCGCCATTCACACCCACACAACCACACAGGATAAGAGCCGAAATCCCTGCGCGATAGTGCAGGTTGTTGTGATACCAGTGATTCACGCCCGAGCCGACGATGATGGTGCATTTACCCCTGGTCTTTTCGGCAGTGGTCGCAAATTCCCGGGCTAGTTGCGCGATGGTATTGCGGCCGACTCCCGTAAACTTTTCCTGCCAGGCAGGTGTGTAGGCGAATGCCTCGTCGTCATAGCTGGCCGGATAGTCGCCGCTGAGTCCCCGTGGAACGCCGTACTGCGCCATCAGCAGGTCGAGACCGGTGGTTACTGCGACTCGGCCCTTTTCCGTCTCTACGTAACGTACAGGCACGCCGCGCCGGAATGTGCGTCCGCCGCCAAAATCGATGAACGAGACCTCTAATACGTCATCACGGGAATCGAGTAAAGATAGCTGTGGATCGATATCCGAGTCTTCCAGCCCGTCCTTCAACTCGAGACTCCATTGCCCCGGCTGCTGTTGCCAGCGGAAGCCGATTGAGCCTCGCGGCATGCGAGGCTCTCCAGTACCACGATCCACGACCAGAAGCTTCCAATCTCCGTTCTCCACGTCGCGGTAACGCGCCAGCCGGTTGGCTCGCAGGAATCGGCCGGCGGCATATCCGTCAGCCGTCTTTTCGATCTCGATCAGAAAGGGAGTATCGGAATAGCGTTTGAGGTAGTCGAGGAAATAGGGAAGCTGACGGTCTACATAGAACTCTTTGAGGATGACGTGATTCACGGCCATCCAAAGCGCGCCATCCATCCCGGCGTTCACCGGAATCCACCAGTCGGCGTGCTTGGAGACCTGGCTGAAATCAGGGGAAAGGACTACCAGCTTGGCGCCATGATGCCGCGCCTCAACCACGAAGTGCGCATCCGGCGTACGCGTCATGTTCAGATTGCTGCCCGCGGCCACGATGTACTTGCTGTTGAACCAGTCGGCACTTTCTGCGACATCCGTTTTTTCGCCCCAGGTCTCGGGCGAGGCTGGCGGAAAATCGGCGTATAGGTCGTAGAAGCTGAGCAACACGCCTCCGAACAGTTGCAGGAAGCGCGATCCGGCGGCATAACTCAACATGGACATTGCCGGGATCGGCGAAAATCCGATCACGCGGTCCGGCCCATACTTCTTGGCCGTGTAGAGCATCGACGCGACGATCAGTTCCAGGCACTGATCCCAGGTCGAGCGGCGGAATCCGCCTTTTCCGCGTGCGACCTGATAGCTGTGGCGCTTCTCTTCGTCCTCGACAATGGATGCCCAGGCCTGGACCGGATCGGTGTGTTTGGCCCGCGCGGCTTCCCAAAGGTCCATCAGCACGCCGCGCAAATACGGATACTTGATTCGCAGCGGGCTGTAAATGTACCAGGAATAGACAATGCCGCGCTGGCAGCCGCGTGGTTCGTAAAGCGGCAGGCTGCTTTCCAGCTTTGGATAATCGATGGCCTGGAGTTCCCACGTGACGATCCCGTTCTTGACGTAAATGTTCCAGGAGCAGCCGCCGGTGCAATTCACGCCGTGCGTGCTTCTGATCACTTTGTCATGCTGCCAGCGATTGCGGTAAAACTCCTCCCAGAGGCGCAGCTTCGGGTTCACGATGTCTTTAATCCAGCTCAAAGCGGTGCTCCTTGTCTGGTGGCTCTCTCGACCAAAGCGCGGCGGACCGTTCTGACGCGATCACGCCATGCAAGTCCGGTGATCAGGATGAAAATGGCGCCCAGAACCACTGCTGCCAGCAGAATGATTTGCGTGCTCCACTGCGATTGCGGCCGGGATTCGGCTTGCTCCAGGTACGCCATGAGATCTGCTTGCTCGCCAGCGAATAACGGATGCGGACCATAAATTTGCGTCATGACTCTGAAGTAGAGTGTCTGGACGGCCGATTGCGTTCCGGTCGGACCAAGTTTCTTGTAAGCGTGTGTCAGGTCCGGACCCAGGCTTCCTCCGTCCTGGAATGGGAGGCCGGCGATGCTGTGGCACGAGACGCATGCCGGGCCGCCGTTGCGGAAGCGATCGAGGCCGGTGAAGAGCCGCTGTCCGCGGGAGGGCGAACCGGTAGCGGCTGTTGGGATAGTTTGCGCTCCCGCTATCTGGAGAACCAGAACCGACATGAACCAGGCTGCCAATAGGGTGCCGGTCAAACGGGACATAGGGCTAATAGCCGCTGAACTCTTCTATCCGGATATCATCGGTGTCAATTCCAGACTTGGTCAGCATCGCCTGCAGATCTCTGTCCATCTGGGGCGGGCCGGCGATGTAGTATATCGGTCCGGCTGAAGACGATTGTGGAGAGGCTGCCACTTTCAGGTATCGGTCTAACATGTTGTGATCAATCATGCCAACCTCACCCTTCCACGGCCGGGCCGATTTCTCCATGTCTGTCATAGTCGCGATGAGCTTGTAGTTCGGATTCTCCGCTTCGAGATTCTTTAGTTCATCAAGGAACGCTGCGTCCTCAGGGCTGCGATTCGAATAGAAGAGGAAGATGTGATGTGGCAGCTTCTCCCTGGCTGCATTTACCACGATGCTGCGGAATGGAGTGATCCCTATGCCGCCGGCCAGAAACACGGCCGGATGCGCCGCATTATTATGAAGCGTTAGATTCCCGAACGGGCCTTCGATCTTAACTTCCGATCCGAGCGAAACGTTCTTCAGAACTCGTTTGAAGGCAGTGTTGCGCAACCGAGTCGTCACCATAATCGTGGGCTCGTGGGGAGCGCTGCTGATTGAAAATCCCCGCGTATTGCCTTCGCTATCGGTCTCCGGCGGATTGATCAGCGTGATATCGACGAACTGGCCGGGTTTAAATGTCCATCCGGCGGGCTTGTCGAACTGAAATGCCATAGTGTTCTCAGCCACTTCATGCCGCTCAGCCAGATGGGACATGAAAGTCGGCCAGTTCGCCGTCGTGCTCATATTTTGTTCCTTTCTTCGGTTCCTCTCCGAGCCGCACGCGCACGGAACTGCACCCTCAACCCGCACCCAGCACGGAGCCGCAGTGATTGCACGTTCCTCCGTCAACCCATGGATTTGCGATGCCTCGCGCGTGCAGAGTAGTTATGAGTCTGCGGGGGTCACCGAGATCGCTCCATCCGCTGTCACCGAGGCTGGCCACCGCAAGCGTTGCCGTGCTGACAGACAACACTTCCCTGGAAAAATCGCCGGATGGGATTTGATCGTAGAGACTTCGCACGAATTCATATACCTGGTCAAGGCGTTGGAAAGACAATATCGGTTCAAAAGTTCTATACAGGCCCGGGCACGCTCGGCGAATCAGTTCGAGGAACGCACGCACAGTTCCTACCATGACAAAAGTGTTCCAGAAGCAACCCTGATTCAGCAGGCGTTTGGCAAGTTCATACGAGGGTTTTTCCCAAAACCGCTTGACGCCCATCAATCGGCCATCGAAATCCGCCGGCAGGCTTGAATCAGGCTCGATCCATCCATATTCCGTTTCGGCGTGTTTGGCGGGAGCACCCAATAAAATGACCCGCGAGGTGTCCTTTTCAGCGCAGACAAGGGCCGATGCGACTCCAGCCATGAACTCCTCTTCGTCCGCGTAATAGTGATCTGAGGGGAACAGTGCAACCAGTGCGTCCTTATCGAAACGCGCGATTCGCAGCAGGCCCCAGAGTATTGCAGGTAGCGTTCCTTTGTTAAGGGATTGCACGATCATTTGACGTGGCGGGACCGCTCCAAGCTCGCCCGCAAAGAAGGGCTCGTGTGCTGCGGTGACTACAAAGATTGTCTTGAGGGGATCAAGGCTCTTCGCAATCCTCATCCTCGTGCGAGCGAGCAGCGTTTCTCCTCCCAGGAGTGGCGAAAACTGCTTCGGCCTGTCATCTCCCGAGATCGTCCGCGTAATGGATCGGAGCCGGGTTCCGTCACCGCCGGCGAGGATAATGGCCCAGCGTTGCCTGGTAGCCGAAGGCCTTTGCTGTTGAGCTTTGTCGATCTGATTGCTGGTTATTTCTGCAGAACTGGTCAATTCCGTTTGATCCTTTCTGGTGAAGAAGCGTGCCATTGGCATGTGCTCTTCGCAGGGTCCTGAACGACGCCAGATCTCGATTCAGAGCCTCCGACAATTTTGAAATTTCATTGTGTTCGAAACCGGCAGGAGCGGCAATGAACCGGGCATCACTGCAGGTGGAACGAGCGTCACAACCATCACAACCGGTCGGCGGCGGCGCACCCTCCCTTCGAGTGACGGAGTGGGACTGGAGCGCCGAGCCGTGCGAGATTCGCGGGCACCTACTGCGGCGTTGGTTCTGGTTAAGCTGGCCATTCGGGTGGCTCACATTCCGGGCACTGGACATAAATGAACTCCAGCCAGTTCAGGATTTCGGCGGCTCCAGGCAGGGCTTGCGCATCTCGCGTCCGATAGACTCCGAAAATCTCGCCATAGCGATCAGTTACGTATGCAGCTGCGGAAGGATGCCCGGGCCGGTCGCTTGCGCCCACTTCACGATGAATATGGCCATCCTCATCCGAAAACACCGGAAACGGAAGCTTCAATTGCCGCTCAATGCGGCCACACTCAGCGCTGGAACATTGTGCGACAGCGATGATTTTGGCTTCCTGGCTTTTAATCTGCTCGTAAGATTTCGCGAGTTCGCTTAGCAGTTCTGTCACTGCCCCTGGATCGCCGGTGAACAGCAGCACGAGGTTTGATCGGCCGCGGCAGGCCGATAGGCGGACTTGGCGTCCGGATGGCATTGTTAACTCCAAATCAGGAAATAACCGGCCCTTTTCGGGCATTTCTCCCGGCAAGGTCATTCGGCTGCCGGCAATCTCTGTTTGTGACATGAGAGGCTCCTTATATGAAAGCGGAATGATGGCACAAATCACGGTGCCCACCGGACCCTGAGCGCAGATATTGACACACGCGAGGTTCGTCACTCGAAATCGTACTTCGTAAGCGCCCCCTTCCTCATGCTGCGATAACGCAAATAGAGGTGGTCGCCTCCTTTCTTTGCGCTGACGAGCGTCATCCAGGGCGCCGTTGCAGGTGTGAATTCGGCAGCTTCGACGAGCGCCGGGCGAGGATGCTGGCGATCCCGGCCCGCGATCTGGGGAGCAATCGTCAGAAAGAGTTCGTTAATGAGTCCGCTGGTCACAAATTCCCCCAAGAGCGTAGGTCCGCCTTCTGTGAGGACGAGGCTGACGCCAAAGTCTTCGCTCAGCAGCCGGAGGATCGCATGGGATGCGATGCGACCGTCAGTCGAAGATAAGGTCCTCATTGTCGTCGATGGAAGCGAATTTATGCCCGCACGCTGGAGCTGACTGCAGCCTGCCGACGTGGTGATGATGACGACTCTGACACCAGGCACGTGAAACACGGCGCGATCCAAGTCCAGCCTGCCGGTTCCGCTGACAATAGCCGTAAGTGGACGCGCCGCCCTTTTCAATAAGGACCGGTAACGGCTGTAAGCCTCTTTTTCGGCAGGATAGATGTATTCCGGCAGCCACAGATGTTCCGGGCTGACCGCGTGAACTGTACCAGCGGCGACCAGCACCACGTCTGCCCATGCGCGCAATAGGCCCATAATGAACCTGTCGCCGTCATCCGCACCGCTGATCGGGCCACCGCCTTCGAGTCCCGGTATCTTGAAACTCACTGCTCCATCCAGTGTCGAAACGAAATTCGCAACTACGTAGGGCCGCTCGACAATGAGCGGGAAAACGAGATCACCGTCATAGTTTGTACGAAGCTCGTCAGGCAGTACCGGTGTTTCAGTCTCGGCATCCACAGAGAAGAGCGTTCGCAACATGATCACCGTTGCGCAAACATCATTTCCGCTGTCGCTGCGCGGCAATCGCGTAGATCGCGGACCTGACGTCGATCAGGGGATCACCCGGCTCGATGCCTTCAGGCAGCCGAGCCGGATCAAATGAAGTGGAACGCTGTACAGAATCGCTGTCAGCCATGATCCTGGTTACCGTCAGTGTGCCAAGTGTTCTTTGTTGCCGGGTGTCCGGCCAGGCTTGAGTGGGATCATCGATCGGATCTTGTTCCGTAGCCAACTGCACCACGAGCTGGAACTCGGCTGGCTCTGTTTTGAGCCGCGCCGCCAGTTCATTGAACAGATAATCACTTTGAAGCTTCGCGGCTTCGTTCGTATCAAAGTGTTGCTCGCCAGCTTGCGGCACGATACGGTAACGACCGAAGTGGCTGTGCCCGTCCCGATCGATAAATCGGAACGCGTCTACAGCATAGTACGACTCTGTTGCGAAGCTTCGTGGCGCTGGTTTTGACGCCTCTACAAATCGCTTTGCGGCAGGATGATTGGCCAGGAACGTATCGAGTTGCGTCGGCTTTGGTGCGCCGGGGCCGCTCGCCGCGAGCGCCTGTAAAAACGACAGAAATTCGTGAGCATCGCGCGAAGGGAAACCGTTATAGGAGTGGGCAACGATATCGGTGCTCGAACCGTCATCCAGGAGAAAACGGATCGCCATGCCCCGTGGGCTGGCCGTTGGGTCGCCATCTCGCACACCGGGCACGCCGCTGAAATTCGAGAAGCGCACCTGAAGCGGGATTCGATTCCCTTGCATATGGGGCGCCGTGGTCAGCAATGCCGCATCGCCGCTTGCCAGGAATTCACCCTCGCACATAACTCCCTTGGCATGAACCGGCCGGTAGCCTGCGTGCGAACCAAAGATGGAATTGAGGGTATCGATCACCTGGTTATACAGGTCGTTTTCCGCAGTCCCGCCTGCTATTGAGCTCGCCATGTCACAATTCCTTTCTCTTCAATAGCGACTGGGACATCCGCGCGGCACAGTCGATTGGAATCTTGAGTCAAGCGGCGGACGAGCTCGTCCCGTGCCGCCCGATGAGAAGCCGGAACTCCTCGCCCAGGTGGGGATTTGTGTTGTATGCCCCCCGAGTTACTAACGATCCCGTGCGCGAACTCACCTCCCTGACACCCCGAGCCTGTGTGCAAAAGTGCTCGGCCTCGACATATACGATCACGCCGCGCGGCTCAACATCTCTCGATAACTCATTCGCAATCTGATGGCAAATCCGTTCCTGGCTTGTGAACCGTTTGGAATACAACCGAACGATGCGGGTGAGCTTGGAGATGCCTATTAACTTCGCCTCGGCCAGATAGCCGACCCATGCACTTCCGCGGATGGGAAGCACGTGGTGCTCGCACAATCCGGTGAACCGAATCGGGCCTTCGACTATGTGCGTTTTCTCTTGCTCTGGGCAGACGGGACATTCAACCGGAAACAACGTATTGATTTTGCTGTCGCCGTCATATCCCTCTGTCATGTCCCAAAGGGCCGTGACCCAGCGGCGCGGAGTTTCATGGGCGCCGGGGCTATTGAGGTCCATGCCCATCCGGGAAAAAACCGTCGCAGCATATCCCTCGAATCGTTTCAGTTCTTCGTCGGTCAATGGTTCCCGAAGTCTTTGTTCCATTCCTGCTCACCAACATTGAGGCCGAGCCCATCATCATCAATTTCAACCCCTCTCACCGCGTCCGGCTGAACTCGCTAAGGCGAGGGATTGCTTCTTACTGTCGATCGCGGCGAGCACTCGGTCGTAATCCGCGGCGAAAGCTGTAATTCCGTCGACCTGGAGTTTCTCCGCGATCGCGTTCAGATCGACGCCAAGCCGGGCTAGTTTTTCCAACGAGGCACGCGCTCCGGCCAAATCGGACGCGAGTGTGTCATCCCGAACACGACCGTGATCCCGGAAGGCATTCAACGTCGCAAGCGGCATCGTATTCACCGTCTCCGGCCCAATGAGCTCTTCAACATACAGCACATCCGAGTAACGCGGGTTCTTCGTGCTGGTGCTGGCCCACAAGGGCCTTTGCACACGTGCTCCGCGTTTGCGCTGCGCTGAGAAGGGCTCACCATGGAAGATGTCCCGAAACCGCTGATACGCGAGTTTGGCGTTGGCGATTGCGATCGTGCCGTCAAGCGCACGTGCCTCGTTAGTGCCGATCTTCCGCAGCGCGAGATCTACCTGCGTATCAACCCGGCTCACGAAGAACGACGCGACAGAGGCTACGCGTTCTGGCCGACGGCAACGGCCGAGGCCGCGGATGTAAGCAGCCGCCACTGCTTCGTAATGCTGCAGCGAAAACATCAGCGTCACGTTGATGTTAATTCCCCTGGAGATCAGGGTTTCAAAAGCTGCGATCCCGTCTGCCGAACCTACGACCTTGACCATCAGGTTCGGCCGGTCCACACCGTGCCATAGGCGCTCTGCTTCTCGGACGGTGGCCGCTGTATCGCGGGTCATCTGTGGTGGCGGCTCAATGCTGACAAATCCATCCAGTCCATCGACTTCGTCATAGCTCGGACGAAGAATGTCCGCAGCATTCCGAACATCCTCGATGGCCAGAGCATCATACAGTTCGCTGGCTGGAGCATTCGCGTTACGCGCAAGCAACTCGGAAATTTGTCGATCGTAATCGGCATCGCCCTGAATTGCTTTTTCGAAGATTGTGGGGTTGCTGGTTACGCCGCGCAGACCGTCATTTTCGACGAGGGCACGCAGGCCAGGGCCTGCAATCAGATCGCGGCGGATGTAGTCCAGCCAAACCGCCTGATTATGGTTCCGCAAAGTCAGCAGAGGATTCATCGCGATTCACGCCTGATTTCAGATTGAAGCGCATCCTGATTGACTCTGACGGGCATCTGTTTCCATTCTGTTCCGGAGGGTATGGGAGTTCAATAAATCAACTGTCATGGGGTATGGGACGACCATCACGAGGCATGAGCTCGCGGTGTCGAACAGCCCCCCGATTTGAGCGCACACCGTCCGCGAGCAATACAATTCCGATTTAAGCCTTCTGCGGCGTATCTCCGGGCGAAGGAATGTCATGCTTGCCGTTGATGTGTACAGACTGTTCAAAGGAGCGGCGGATGCAGCGTTCGTGGTGACGCTCGAAGGCGAGATTCTGTTCTGGAACTCTGCCGCTGAGAAGTTGTTCGGCTATTCGCGGGCAGACGTTCTGGAGAGAACATGCTACGAAATTCCTGAGGGTGAGGGTGCGCTTGGTACCGCCGTCTGCAGTGGGGAATGCAGCGTGCAACGGTGCGCAGCTCGGACCGACTCGATTGCGGCGTTTGACATGGAGGTTCTGACACGCTGCGGCACACGCAAATGGGTGAGTGTTTCAACGATCGTGTTCGACGATTTGCGATTCCATCGGCGATTAATTGTGCACCTCTGTCACGACATCAGCTGGTTTGCGCAGCGCGATATCACTGAGATCGCGGGCTGTTGCGATCCGTGTTGATCTCATCGATGGCTATAGAAGAATGCGCCGTCGCAGCCCCAGCCCGCATCTCCGCAGCAACCCAAATCGCTTCCATGATCTCTGGATCTGTCGCGCCCTTGATAATCGCGCGTTTGGTGTGGCTGCGGATACAATAGGGGCACTGTGTAACATGCGCTACCGCGACGGCAATTAGCTCCTTTGTCTTGGACGGCAGCGCGCCGTCCGCAAAAACGCGCTGGCTGAACGATTGATATGCGGTGTAAATCTCCGGCGCAAGGTCCTTTCTTTTCTGAAAAATCTCCTTTGATGGTTCAGGATATAAAGAGTTTTTGAAAAGTTGTTCCATAAAACGCCCAGTTCATCGCGAGTACGCGGTTTTCGACTTCTATTTTTGTCCAAGGGTAACCAGGAGGGCAATGAACCAGCCATCACGAGCGATGGAACGGGAGTAATAGAGGCGTTATGGGTGCTGATGGAACCTTGCTGGGGCGCGCGGCTCACACTTTGCGCCTGGCTCCCGCCCGTCGGTGACATACATCCCGAACGCCATTATGAATGAACTATTGTTTCGCGTGGACCGCGGGCGCAGATTTGAAGCGTGAGGCGCAAACGGCCGCACCAGAGGCGATCGCGATGACATGTGCTGAGAGGCTGGCGACATTCGTCTGTCGCTCAGCCTACGAGGATCTGTCGGAAACGGCGCGACAACAATTGAAGATTCGCATTCTGGATGCCTTGGGTTGCGCATTGGGTGCGCTCGAAGGTGAACCAGTGCAGATCCTCGGGCGGTATGTGAAGGAATTCGCTCCCGAAGGTACATCCTCACTGATTGGCGGCGGCAAATCGGCGCCGGATTCTGTCGCCTTTTACAATGGCGCTCTCGTCCGCTATCTCGATTTCAATGATGCTTATCTCGCCAAGGGTGAAACCTGCCACCCAAGCGACAATCTCGGATCCATACTGGCCGGTGCGGAACATGCGGGTGTCTCTGGCCGGGAGTTAATGACCGCACTGGCGGTTGCGTATCAGGTGCAGTGCAGACTGAGCGATATCGCGCCTGTTCGCGACAAGGGCTTTGATCATACCACCCAGGGGTCCTACTCAGTGGCAGCAGGAGTTGCCAAAATACTGGATCTCGATGAGGCCCGCACCGCGAACGCGATCGCCATCTGCGGTACTGCCTTTAACGCCCTCCGGGTCACCAGGACCGGACAGCTTTCGCACTGGAAGGGCCTCGCTTTTCCCAATATGGCGGCTTGTTGCACCCGCGCTGTGTTTCTGGCGATGAACGGCGTCACCGGGCCTCTGGAAGTGTTTGAAGGGGATAAGGGCTTCATGGATGCGATTGGCGGCGTTTTCGATATCGATTGGCTGCGGGAAGATCTGGATCGCGTGAAACGGACCATTCTAAAGCGCTTTAATGCGGAGATCCATTCGCAATCGGCTATTCAGGGCGTGCTCGACCTGAAGGCGCGCCATGACTTTTGCGCCTCGGATGTGGAACGAATCGATATCGAAACGTTTGATGTGGCCTTCAACATCATTGGGGGGGGGGAAGAGGGCGACAAAACCAATTCGGTAACCACCAAGGAGCAGGCAGATCACAGCCTCCCGTATGTAATCGCAGTGGCGGTCCTGGATGGCGACGTGATGCCAGCCCAATATGAACCCGGCAGAATTATGAAAGAGGATGTCCAAGGCCTGCTCCGCCGCGTTTTCGTGACTACGAACGATACGTATTCGCAGCGCTTCCCTGAAGAGATGTCCTGCCGAATTCGAGTAGTCCTGCGAGATGGCAAGGCTCTGGTTAAGGAAAGTCGTGATTATCCGGGGTTTGTCAGCCATCCAATGTCCTGGGACGCGGCTTGTGCCAAGTTCAACCGTTTGTCAGTGCCTTACGCGACAGACGCTGAGAGAAGGGCAATCACGAACGCTGTTTCCGATCTGGAGAACATGCAGATTCGGGATTTGATGAGGTTGCTCAGCTCCATCGGAATACCCAGCAAGGCAGGGAGTCGCAAACATGTCTGAGCGAGCCTTTCCCTTTCTGCGGATCAACGAGCGATCCTCGAAGCCGCGGACGACCGGTCTCACCGAGATTCGCGGCCCATATTACACGCCGCTGGGAAAACGCCAGCTGGAAGACATCCTTGAGACCGCAGGCGCCCATGTGGACTCGCTTAAATTCGCCGGCGGGTCCTTCAGCCTGATGCCGCGTCCTGCCCTAATCGACCTGCTGAAGGTGTGTCACGACCACGATGTTCTGGTGTCGACCGGAGGGTTCATTGAATACGTACTCACACAGGGTCCGAACGCGGTTGATATGTACATCGACGAATGCAAGCGAGTGGGTTTCGACATCATTGAAGTCTCCTGCGGATTCATTACGATCCCGGCGGACGACTGGTTGCGGTTGATCGAGAGAGTTCAGAAGGCGGGTCTGAAGGCCAAACCCGAGATCGGCATTCAGTTTGGAGCCGGAGGAGCGACTCGTGCCGAGGATCTCGAAGCCGCGGGCACACGCGATCCGGGGTGGCCAATTCAACTCGCCAGGAGGTTTCTCGACGCCGGCGCCTACCTGATCATGATCGAGTCGGAAGGAATCACCGAAAATGTCAAGTCCTGGCGCACCGATGTGCCGGCGATCATCATCGGTGCGCTCGGACTCGAAAAAGTGATGTTCGAGGCAGCCGACCCGGAAGTATTCACCTGGTATGTCAAAAGCTACGGACCAGAAGTGAATCTCTTTGTCGATCACAGCCAGATCGTGCAACTGGAATGTGTGCGATCGGGAATCTGGGGGACGGCGGATGTCTGGGGCCGCGTCCTCACGTATCGGCCAACTCAGGAGGATGCATGATGACGGACAAAACAGCGCAGCGAATCGACTATCGGAAATCGCGCCCGAGGCCATCCGGGCCATGGGTGCACTTGAGCGATATGCGCACGAAGTGAAGATCGAAAAGTCGCTCGTGGAACTGGTGAAAATGCGCGTGTCGATGATGAACGGATGCGCTTACTGCGTAGGCATGCACAGCAAAGACGCCCGCGAAGCCGGGGAATCCGAGCAGCGGCTGTATGCCCTCAGCGTATGGCGCGAAGCACCATCCTTCACACCGCGGGAAGGTGCCGCCCTGGCGTGGACGGAGGCCGTGACCGAAGTGAGCGTCGGCCATGTTCCCGACGACGTTTATCGCCTCGCGCGCGAGCATTTCAATGAACGCGAAATCATTGACCTGACGATGACGGTCATCGCAATCAATGCCTGGAACCGGCTCGCGACTGCATTCCGGGCGGTTGTGGGCGGGTATCAACCAGCGAAGCAGCATACGGCCGTTTAGCAGGAGGTGTTTCATGCTTCAGTTGAAGCGTGTTTACGACAAGAGGGAAGCACACGATGGGGCGCGGTTTCTCGTTGAGCGGCTCTGGCCGCGCGGGGTGCGGAAAGCGGACGTCCACATGGACGGGTGGCAGAAGGAAGTTGGGCCCAGCGACCAGCTGCGGAAATGGTTTTCGCATGATCCGGCAAAGTGGACCGAGTTTCAGCACAGGTACTTCGCGGAGCTCGGCCAGCGGCGCGATGCGTGGCAGCCAATCATCGATGCCGCGAAACACGGCCCGGTGACGTTGCTATACAGCTCACACGATACGGAGCACAACAATGCCGTGGCCCTGAAATCGTTTCTGGAGTCAAAGCTGGCACACAGGACCGGCGCGTCGAGCCATCGCCAGGAGTAAGGACAATGACAGCAACCAAATCCACTGTACTGCTCGAACAGGAGCATCAGACTATTCAGAAGGTGATCGCGAAGATGGCCATGATCGCCGACAGACTCGAGGCCGGCGGCTCTGAGGACGCTGGAGTGCTCCGCGATATCAGCGCGTTTCTCCGGCAGTTCTCCGAGGAATGCCACCACGTAAAAGAAGAGAAATACTTGTTCCCTCTGTTGGAGGCCAGAGGAGTACCGGCTGCCGGCTGCCCCATCGCAGTCCTGCATCACGAACATCAGAAAGGTCACGCCCTGCTGGTCCAGCTTGACGACGCCAGCCGGGTTTTCATCGCAGGCGGAGCAGGCAGAGACACTCTGGTTACAACCCTGCGTGACATGGTGCGCCTGTACGTGGACCATATTTGGAAGGAGAACTTCTTGCTGTTGCCTATGGCCGACAAGGTTCTCTCGGAACACGATCAAGCTAAGTTGTGCGAGCAGTTCGAAGCGGTGGAAGCTGCACTCGGTGCGGGAACCCACCAACAACTTGAGCAACTTTCGGCGCGTCTGGAGCAGTTGCCTTGAAAAGGGCCACCCGATGAATCCCCTCGAAGATACAGCCGCTGGTGCGCAAAGGACACCCGAGCCTACGGGCAGCCCTCTTCTTTCGTTCGATTTCGGGGCTGAACTGGAGCGCCTGCGCACGGAGGATCATCCCTGGCAGGCGGGGCGAAATGCCCGAACACTGGTGAAGTATCCAAACCTTCGCATCGTGCTCATAGGACTTCGGCCCGGCGCACACCTTGTCGAGCATCAGGCGGCTGGTCCGGTCTCCATTCACGTCATGGCTGGTCACCTTCTGGTACGCGCTGCCGGCCAGGCATTTGATCTTCAGAAAGGGCAGTTGCTGTCGATAGAAGCACAAGTGCCGCACGATGTGGAAGCGCTGGCGGAGAGCGCCGCGCTTATTACTATCGCCTGGCCGGGGGACGAAGGTCGCTAAGCAATATGTGGCCCCTGCTACTCTATTTCGCGCTGGTTTTAGCCCTGGTCTCCGGCATGTTGCTGGCGTCCTGGGTGCTTGGGCAACGGCATTGGGAACCTGCGACGGGTGTCCCCTATGAAGGTGGCATCGAATCCGAGGGATCCGCGCGCGTCCGCCGCAACGTGAAGTTCTACATGATCGCGATGTTTTTCGTGGTCTTTGATCTGGAGGCAGTCTTTCTGTTCAGTTGGGCAGTAGCGGCTCGCGAACTCGGCTGGATCGGATATTGCGAGGCTGCCATTTTCACCGTCGTTCTCCTGGCGGCCCTGCTCTACCTGGCACGGGTCCGCGCGCTCAAGTGGTGGGACCGAAAAACACCTACGAATCTCGGGAGTACGGGATGCAGGTGTCGATAACCAAACCCGGCGATAAGGCCGACCAGGCTTCCGAACGGGCGATGTTCGAGGAGCAGGTCAAACGAAGCGTCATATTGTCGCGGGTCCAGGATCTGGTGGCGTGGGGCCGGAAGAACTCGATTTGGCCGTTTAACTTCGGCCTGTCTTGCTGCTATGTCGAAATGGCCACCAGTCTTACCAGCAAGTACGACTTGGCGCGATTCGGCGCCGAAGTGATCCGCGGCACGCCGCGCGAAGCTGACCTGATCGTCATAGCAGGCACAGTTTTTATCAAGATGGCACCCGTGATCCAGCGGCTCTACGAGCAGATGATGGAGCCGCGCTGGGTGGTGTCGATGGGATCCTGCGCCAATTCGGGCGGCATGTACGACATCTACAGCGTGGTGCAGGGCGTTGACAAATTCCTGCCCGTCGACGTATATGTTCCCGGATGCCCTCCGCGGCCGGATGCTTTTTTGGAGGGTCTGACGTTGTTGCAGAAAGCGGTCGGAACAGAACGACGGCCTTTGAGCTGGGTGGTGGGGCCGCAGGGCACAGAGAGACTTCCGCCGCCTTCGCTGCGAGATATCAAACGATCCGTCCGGCAGCAGGTGATCGACCTGCGTCCTGTGGATGAGGTGTAACGCCGAATGACAGGGGCCGTCCAGGCGCTTGAAACCGAGTTGGGAGTCCCGGCGGCGGCCTCGGACAGGTATCGCGACGGCATCCCGACGTTCTGGGTAGACCGTGGCCAACTCCACCGGGTTTTGGCGTTCCTCAAGGACAGCGTGTCGGGCCCGTATAAGCTTCTTTACGATCTCAGCGCGACCGATGAGCGCATGCGGCTTCATCATCCAGAGGAGCAGCATCGTGATTTCACCTTGGTCTATCACTTATTTTCGTTCGACCGCAACGCATACATCCGCATCAAGACTGCGCTCGATGAAAAAGACCTCTCCGTGGATACCATCACGGATTTGTGGCCGGCGGCGAACTGGTACGAACGGGAAGTATGGGACATGTTCGGCATCAGGTTCTCCGGGCATCCTCACCTGACCCGCATTCTCATGCCTCGCACCTGGGAGGGCCATCCTTTACGGAAAGATCACCCGACGCGCGCCACGGAAATGGGTGAATTTCGTCTGCCGGAAACCAAGGAAAACGTCGAGCAGGAAGCGCTGCGCTTTCGCCCTGAGGAATGGGGCATGCAACGAACGCGCGGCGACAGCGACATCATCTTCCTGAATATCGGCCCCCAGCATCCGGGAACACACGGTGTCCTGCGCATCGTGGTTCAGCTGGATGGCGAAGAAATTGTGGATTGTGTTCCCGAGATTGGCTTTCATCATCGGGGCGCGGAAAAGATGGGTGAGCGGCAGACCTGGCACACGTACATTCCGTACACAGACCGGGTCGACTACCTCGGCGGCGTGATGAACAATCTCGCCTATCTGACCGCGGTCGAGAAGCTGGCCGGAATCACGGTTCCGCCGCGAGCGCAGGTGATTCGAGTAATGCTCTCAGAGTTGTTCCGCATCATCAGCCATTTGGTCTGGTATGGGACCTTTTCCCAGGATCTCGGCCAGTTATCGCCGGTGTTCTATACCTTCAACGATCGCGAGCGCGCCTTCACAATCATCGAAGCGATCTGCGGCGCTCGGATGCACCCCAACTGGTTCCGAATCGGAGGAGTGGCGCAGGATCTCCCCCGAGGCTGGGACAGCATGTTTCGCGATTTCGTGAAATATCTGCCACCGAAGCTCGCGGAATACGACCGTGAAATCCTGGGCAATCGTATTTTCCAGGCGCGCACCAAGGGCGTGGGCGCAATCACGACCGCGGAAGCGATCGCCTGGGGAATCACGGGCCCCATGCTGCGCGCGTGCGGTTTCGAATGGGATTTCCGTAAGAAGCAGCCCTATTCGGGCTATGAACAATTTCAGTTCGACATTCCGACCGGAACCCACGGCGACTGCTTCGATCGCGCTCTGGTGCGGGTGGAGGAGATGCGGCAGAGCCTGCGAATTATTGAGCAGTGCGTAAATCAGATGCCGGACGGCCCATATAAATCGGATCATCCGCTGGCCTCGCCGCCGCTCAAACAGAATACGATGCATGACATCGAAACACTGATCACGCACTTCCTGAGCGTGAGTTGGGGGCCGGTGATTCCGCCAGGTGAAGCGCTGGGCGCCATCGAGGCCACAAAAGGAAACAACGGCTACTACCTGGTGAGCGACGGTGGCAACTATTCTTATCGCACGCGCATCCGGACGCCGTCATTCCCCCACATTCAGGCTTTGCCGCTGATGTGCCGGGGCAGGCTGGTTCCGGATCTGCTGGCAGTGCTGGGCGCCATGGATTACGTGCTCGCCGACATCGACCGTTGAGGAGAGGACAGGAGAGAAGATGCTATCCGAACAGGAGCGACGGGAGATCGAAGCCGAGTTTCCGCACTATCCGACCAGGCAGGCGCTGTCGATAGACGCAATGCGGATTGTGCAGAAGCATCGCGGCTGGGTCTCAGACGAAGCGCTGGACGATATCGGCGAGCTGCTCGGCTTGTCCCGCTCCGACCTGGACGGCGTGGCGACGTTCTACAACCTGATCTTTCGCAAACCGGTCGGTAAGCATGTGATCTATCTCTGCGACAGTGTGAGCTGCTGGATTATGGGATGCCGGCAGTTAGGCGATCATCTCACCGCGCGACTGGATACGCAATTCGGAGAAACGAGCGCGGACGGGCAGTTTACCTGCCTTCCTATCGTCTGTTTGGGCGCATGCGACCATGCGCCCGTGATGATGATCGATGACGATCTCCACCTGGATCTGGAGCCAGCCAAACTGGACACCATCCTCGAACATTACCGCTAAATATGGAGAAGCCTCTCACCAGCAACATCAGGCCGGGCCAGGAGCCGCCGGACCTCAAAGCCTACGAACGGGTGGGCGGCTATCAGGCGCTGCGCAAGGCGCTCGATTCAATGACGCCGCAGGCTGTCGCGGAACAGGTGAAGGCGTCGGCGCTGCGGGGCCGCGGTGGCGCGGGCTTCCCAACCGGAGTCAAGTGGGGCCTCGTTCCGAACGGCGAGGATGCGCCTCGCCCGAAGTACATGGTTGCGAACGGCGATGAAATGGAGCCCGGCACATTCAAGGACAGGCTCCTGCTCGAAGGCGATCCTCATCAGCTCATCGAGGGAATGATCGTCTCTGGTTACGCGACCGGCACGGACGTCGCGTACGTGTTTCTTCGCGGCGAATACAAGCTGGCCGCACATAGAGTTTCGAAAGCAATAGCCGAAGCATACGAGGCGGGTTACCTGGGCCGGAACATCGTGGGGTCTTCCTACAGCCTGGAGATGCACCTGCACGTGAGCGCGGGGCGGTACATGTGCGGCGAAGAGACCGGGATGCTCAATGCACTCGAAGGCAAGCGGGCAAACCCGAGGGCGAAGCCTCCCTTTCCTACTGTCTCCGGACTCTGGGGCAAGCCGACAACCGTCAACAATATCGAAACGCTGTGCAACGTCCCGCATATCGTGAATCGCGGCGCGGCATGGTTTCGCGGACTGAGCCGCACAAAGGACGGCGGGACCAAACTGTACGGCGTCAGTGGGAAAGTAAAGCGCCCTGGATTGTGGGAACTGCCCATGGGCACCAGCGCGCGTGAAATTCTCGAGGAGTACGCCGGTGGGATGCGCGACGGCGTTCGTTTCCGCGGGCTGCTCCCCGGAGGCGCTTCAACGGACTTTCTCACCGAAGAACACCTTGATCTGCCGATGGATTTCAACGAACTCCAGAAGGCCGGGAGCCGTATGGGCACAGGCACGATGATCGTGCTCGACGATAGGACCTGTCCGGTTGGAATGGTCTGGAATCTGGAGCATTTCTTCGCGCAGGAATCGTGCGGCTGGTGCACGCCTTGCTGGAGCGGCCTCAATTGGGTCGAGCGGATTCTGCGGGCGATGGAGGAAGGTCAGGGGCAAGCGGGCGATATCGAGAAGCTTGCATTTCAAACCAGATTCCTCGCGCCAGGCAACACGTTTTGCGCGCTGGCACCCGGTGCGGCTGAACCGTTGCAGAGCGCGCTCCGCCACTTCCGCGAAGACTTCGAACAACACATCCGCGAAAAGAGGTGCCCGTGGAAATGAAGCCGGCCACGGTCTATATCGACGGTCGTCCCTTTCGCGTGAACGCAGAGGAAAATCTTCTGCACCAGTGCCTGTCGCAGGGCCTCGACCTGCCCTACTTCTGCTGGCACCCGGCGCTCGGCTCCGTGGGTGCGTGCCGGCAGTGCGCAGTCAAACAGTTCAAAGATGAGCATGACCAGCAGGGGCGTCTGGTAATGGCATGCATGACCCCCGCTTCGGAAGGCACGCGCATTTCGATCCACAATCCGGATGCGGTGGCTTTTCGAGCCGGCATCATCGAGGGCCTGATGCTGAACCATCCGCATGATTGTCCCGTGTGTGATGAAGGCGGCGAATGTCACCTGCAAGACATGACGGTCATGACGGGGCATGACTATCGCCGCTTCCGGTTCAACAAGCGCACGTTTCGCAATCAATACCTCGGCCCATTCCTGAACCACGAGATGAACCGCTGCATTCAGTGCTACCGGTGTGTGCGGTTCTACCGGGAATATGCGGGCGGATCGGACTTCAATTCATTTGCATTGCGCGATCTGGTCTACTTCGGCCGCGAGCGGGAGGGGGTTCTCGAAAACGAGTTTGCCGGCAATCTCGTGGAAGTCTGTCCGACCGGCGTCTTCACAGATGCCACGCTCAAGAAGCACTACACCCGCAAGTGGGACCAGCAATTTGCGCCTTCGATCTGCGCTCATTGCGGTTTGGGATGCAACATCAGTGTCGGCGAACGGTATGGAATGCTGCGCAGGGTTGTCAACCGCTATAACGGCGAGGTCAACGGCTATTTCCTTTGCGATCGCGGGCGCTACGGATACGAGTTCGTGAACAGCGACGGCAGGATTCGCACGCCGAAGCTGCGCGGCGCGGAAGCCACTGCAGACGACGTGCGGGCGCATTTGCACGATCTGGCGCGGCAATCCGGCGTCATCGGAATCGGCTCGCCGCGGGCATCGCTGGAGAGCAATTTTGCGCTGCGGGCGCTAGTCGGCACGGATCGATTTTATGCCGGGATTCCCGAAAGGGAACTTAGGCTGTTGCGGCTCATGCTGGATACGCTCCGTTCCGGCCGTTCGCGCACTCCTTCGCTTCGCGAAGTGGAGGCATGCGATGCGGTCCTGATCCTGGGCGAAGACGTAACCAATGTTGCGCCGCGGATGGCGCTTAGCTTCCGGCAGTCCATTCGGCAACAATCGATGCGGCTCGGTGAAAAGCTGAAGATCCCGTTGTGGCAGGACCACGGAATCCGCGAAGCGGCGCAGGACCTGAAATCTCCTTTGTTCATCGCGGCCACGAGCGCGACTCGCCTGGACGACATCGCAGCGGCATGCTACCAGGCTGCGCCGGACGATCTGGCGCGTTTGGGATTCGCGGTAGCGCATGCTCTCGATTCGAGCGCGCCCGAGCCGGAGGGCCTGGCGGAAAATCAGCAGCAACTGGCGCAGCAGATTGCGGCCGCGCTGAAGGCTGCCGAGCGGCCCGTTGTGGTATCCGGTTCGAACCTGCGCAGCACAGCAATCGTCGAGGCGGCTGCGGCAGTAGCGCGGGCATTGTCTGGCTGCGCGCTTTCTTACTTGACGCCCGAGTGCAACAGCTTTGGCCTGGCAATGATGACGGATGCGCCGATCGAGGCTGCATTGAAGAGCCCTGCGAGCACCGCGATCGTGCTCGAAAACGATCTTTACCGGCGAATGCCTGCCAAAAGCGTCGACGCGTTCTTTCAGTCATGCGAGCATGTCGCAGTCCTCGACTGCCTGCAAACTCCGACCACCGCGCGTGCAGAGTTGGTGTTGCCAGCGGCGACATTCGCCGAGGCGGACGGCACGCTGATCAGCAGCGAAGGAAGGGCACAGCGGTTTTATCGGGTATTTCCGCCAGAAAGTGCTGTTCAGGAGAGCTGGCGCTGGCTGGGCCATTGGTCGAATCTTGACGAAGTGATCAGCGATCTTGTGGCGGTCTTCCCCGACCTTGCCGGCATTGCACAGGCAGCGCCGTCCGCGGGTTTTCGCATGGCTGGCGCGAAAATTCCGCGAGAGCCTCATCGCTACAGTGGGCGGGCGGCCGTCCTCGCCAATATCGACGTAAACGAACCTCCGCCGCCCGCCGACCTCAACTCTCCGCTGTCCTTCTCCATGGAAGGCAATCCGAACCAGCCGCCGTCTCCGTTAATTCCGTTTTTCTGGTCGCCCGGATGGAACTCGATTCAGGCGACCAACAAGTATCAAAGCGAAATCGCCGGTCCGCTGCGCGGGGGCGATCCCGGCGTGCGCCTGATCGCGCCCGGAGGTGACGGCAATGCGTCTCCTGCCATCATTCCGGCAGGCTTCGAGGCACGCAGCGATGAGTGGCTGATTGTTCCGTTGTTCCACATCTTCGGTTCCGAGGAACTGTCGCAGCACGCGCCTGCTGTGGCGGAATTGTTTCCCAAACCATACCTGGCCCTGAATGCAGAAGACGCCGGGGCATTTGGATCCGAAGCCGAGATCTTCGGCCGTACGCTCCCTGTGAGAACGGTGTCCAGCCTGCCAAAGGGCATAGCTGGCTTGCCTTCCGGTCTTCCGGGCATGGAGGTTTTCGATCTTCCCTTGTGGGCGAGGATTTCCCGCAAATGATGATCAGTCCTCATCCGGTCGTGACAGTCATCGGCATACTGATCGTGGCTCTGACTATTGCCTCAGGTCTGATCTGGCTGGAGCGGCGGCTTCTCGCGCTGTGGCAGGACCGCTACGGACCGAACCGAGTGGGCCCCTTTGGCCTGTTGCAGGTGCTCGCGGATATGATCAAGATCTTCTTCAAAGAAGACTGGATCCCGCCCTTTGCGGAACGGGGAATCTTTATCGCCGCCCCCGCCATCATTGTGGTCACTGTGCTGATGTCGTTCGCAGTGCTCCCGATCGCGCCCGGCATCATAGTGGCAGACCTCAACGTCGGGCTGCTCTTCGTCCTCGCGATGTCGTCGCTGGGCGTCTACAGCGTGGTGCTGGCAGGTTGGTCGTCGAACAACAAGTACGCGCTGCTCGGAGCTTTCCGGGCGGCGGCACAAATGTTGAGTTATGAGGTCTTCATGGGTCTTTCGCTCATGGGCGTCGTTCTGCTTGCCGGATCTTTCGACCTGGCGAGAATCGTGAACGCCCAGCGCGGTATGTGGTTTGTCATTCCTCAGTTTGCCGGCTTCGTTCTCTTCGTGATCGCCGGCCTCGCAGAAACGCGGCGGCTGCCGTTCGATCTGCCCGAGGCCGAAAGCGAACTGGTGGCTGGTTATCACTCCGAATACTCGGGCATCAAGTTCGGCATGTTCTTCGTCGGCGAGTATCTGGGGATTACGCTCATCTCGGCCCTGATCTCAATTCTCTTTTTCGGTGGATGGCTCGGCCCTTTCCTGCCGCCGATTGTCTGGCTGCTGCTAAAGACGTTCTTCTTCATCAGCTTCTTCATTCTTCTGCGCGCCGCT
>Ga0134125_10001301_pt1 | contig 30841 bp, 30 predicted proteins | sample KB31751_FD_96464 | JGI IMG/M metagenome (GOLD analysis project Ga0134125, IMG submission 96464) | Terrestrial soil microbial communities with excess Nitrogen fertilizer from Kellogg Biological Station, Michigan, USA - KB3-175-1 | ecosystem: Environmental > Terrestrial > Soil > Unclassified ... | reverse complement strand
TCTCCCTTCTCAAGAGCGTCGATGTGTCGAGCAATTTCAAAAGCAATGGCCTTTTCGACTGCCTTAAACGAATTGAGGTTTTTGACTTCAACCTTAGTACCGAAGGTGCTTTTGTCTTTGCTGACTGAGATATTGGCCTCGACACGCATTTCGCCCTTTTCCATGTTGGCATCCGAAGCACCGAGATAGGTTAGAAGAAGCTGAAGCTCCTTGGCAAACGCCGAAGCGGTCTTAGCATCATGAATCACCGGCTCTGTCACGAGCTCCATGAGCGGCACACCAGCGCGATTAAAGTCGATGAGGCTTTCATTGCCTTTGTCGTGCGTCGAGCGAGCGGTATCTTCTTCGAGGTGAACGCGCGTAATCTGCACGCCGAGAATTTCTCCACCCTTCACGAGCGGGCGTTTGTACTGGCTCAATTGGTACCCCTTAGGGATGTCAGGATAAAAATAGTTCTTGCGATCAAACTCCGTATAGTCGGCAAGCGTCCCTCCGACAGCCACTCCGAAGCGCAACACCTGCTTAACGGCTTCTTTGTTGATAACTGGCAGTGTACCCGGATAGCCTAAACAGACAGGGCAGATGTTGACGTTCGGACGCTTTTCTTCGGAGTCGTTCTTCGACGAGCAAAACATCTTTGTCTTGGTCTTCAGCTCGGCGTGTATTTCAAGACCTATGGTAGGAAGGTAGTCGCTCATGACGAAAATGTGGTGATGAAATCTTTGACGTGTTTGAGAGCCGCGTCATCAAGCACTGAGACCGCTAAGACATTCTTGCCAGCTTTTTTGAGAAGTTTCATTTTGTCTTTGACTTCTTTTTCGGACACGAGGTCGGTCTTGGTCAAAAGGATGATTTCAGGCTTTTCTAGGATATCTTTATTATAAAGCTCAATCTCGCGGCGGACAATTTCGTAGGTCTTGAGCGGATCGGCTTCTTCGGCAGAAATAAGATGCACAATAGCCTTGGTACGGCGAATATGGCGGAGAAACTTGTGCCCTAAACCCTTCCCTTCAGAAGCTCCTTCAATGAGTCCGGGAATGTCTCCAAGAATAAGACCGTACAAGTCGCCGAGGTGCGGCTCGAGCGTGGTGAACGGAAAGCCTCCAACCTTCGACTTCGCATTCGTCAACGCATTCAAGAGACTCGACTTGCCGGCGTTCGGAAGACCGATAAGCGAGAAGTCAACGACAAGCTCGAGCTCAACATAAAAATCCGCCTCTTCGCCCGGTTCACCGTCTCGGTGCTGCTTCGGACTTCTGTTTATTGAAGATTTAAAATATTCATTGCCGAGTCCGCCCTTACCGCCCGAGAGAAGCTTGATACGCGCACCGTCGTCGAGAAGCTCGAAAACGTGTCCTGTAGTGAGATTCGTAATGCGCGAGCCGACCGGAAAGCGCACTTCGATATCTTTGCCCATTTCGCCTTGCTTGCTGCTGCGCATGCCGTTTGCTCCGTCTCCCGCCGCAAAAACTTTCTCCTGCTTATATGCAGAAAGAATTCCGAGATCCCTGATAGCGACAGCATACACGTCTCCGCCCCTACCGCCATTGCCTCCTGCAGGACCGGCTGAGTCTTTGCCTTTTTCAGTTCTCCAGCGCACAACGCCGTCTCCGCCCTTGCCTGCCTTGAGGTGCAGTGTGATTTCGTCTATAAACATAGCCTTACCTTACGCGTTGAGAGCCTTTTCGGCAAGAGCGAGAGCGCCTTCTTTTGATTCAGCAACCGCGAGAAAACGAGCATTGTGACAAAAAATAGCATCGGGGACACCAGAGACTTTAGCCAATTCACTACCGCTTCTCCCAGCCCAAGTTTCTGGAAGAGAAATCCTAGTTTTAAAACCGTTCAAATTCTCTCTTACTGCCTGAACTCCCCAGTTATTACTGTCTGTCCGTGGGTAAACAACAATCAAAGGTTCTGGCTTGTTAACGAGTATTCTTCCCCACGCATAACTTTTATCAAGAACAATGAGTCTTTTATCCGGACTATTGTTATATATATCTTCAACAATCTTACTCTCATCAATAATTCGTCTGGCTTTTATAATTTCGCGCTCGATAAGTTTCCTTGCAACACCAACAACATTTTTAAAAATTTCCAAAGTCTTTTCCTCGCTTGTATCCTCATCAATCCAGTAAGAATTAAGATAGTCAGAAATTCCGTATTCTCTAATTCCTTCAAACAGAGATGCGGCAACAGAAACACCGTTATCAAGAGCATCAATTGCCATCACTAATTTTTCTTCAATAACCATGGCGACTTCGGCATCAGCAAGCTTAGTTCCAAATTCTTTCCAAACTAAACCGAATGATGCGTATGGTATGCCATTTTTGCGCACGCCCGCTCCTCCAATCTGATGATGGTCGAATCTTAGTTTTGCTGTATCGTAAATCTTTCCGACATCAACGACGATATCCGCACTTTCTATAAGTTTTTCATCTCGAGTACGAACAATCTGGGCGTCTGGATACAGAAGAAGGAGGGTGGCCACCGCAAAAACATCGTCGGTATGAAATTTGCCATTATGCGTAACGATTGTCTTCATACTCGCTTGGAAAGCTTATGCGCAGCGGCGAAGAAAAGAAGATAGACGCAGACGGTCAGACTCATGACCGGAATCGTGATGTAGCCGAACGCATCGACGAAAATCTTCGCACACGCCGATCCGGTTGCAGTGCACGGCAAGACAGAAACTCCGCCGGACTGAACATACACCTGATAGAGCGCGGTGACAAACGCGAAGAGAGACAGAGAGCCAACGTACTTAAATATGTGAATATCTTTGTGTCGCAGAGCGATGAACAAAATCACCACCTGCGGATACAAAAAGATTCGTTGCCACCAACACAACTCGCACGGAGCAAAGCCGATGATGTTTGAATAGAACAAACTGCCCGCCACTGCAGCGAGAACAGCGAGAAACGAAAGAACAATCGCGTGCTGTGCAACAAAATCTACGACTTCCCTTCCCCATGAATTTCTAAAGATTAATGAGAGTACGAGAAAAACTAAAACGAGATGAGAAAAGAGAACTGCGTACGGCAAGGCTAAAGAAATGAAACTCGTCATAATTATTGAGGAAGCGGACAGGATGTGGTCGCGGAGAGATATTCGAGTGTCTGCACGCCAACTTCGCGCGCACCGTTCGGAAAGACCCAGGTCGGATAGCTCTCGATGCCTTCAGCGTTGCAGGTTTGATTTTGTGAATTACCGTCGGGAGTTGAGCACTCTATATACGGAAGCTTTTCTGCGGAGGTACCGAAGAGCGCCTTTTGAGCCTGGCAGTGCGGACACCAGAAGGCTCCGTAGAACTTCACGCCGGCAGTACCGAGGCACGTTGCAAATGCATCAAGCTTGCCCGGTTTGTTCGGAGCAGCGATGAGCCACGCAACAAACGCAATGACAATAACCCCGACGATGACCCAAGCGCTCTTTTTCATGTTGATAGTATACTCAACCCGTTATTAAAAACCAACTGATCTTTTTTGAAAAATCTCAAGCATATGTGATAGATACTATAGGTGATGAAGTATGCGCCGAGGACATCGATTGAGTAGTGCAAATGTCCCATGAGCACCACGGCGGCGAAGAAGAGCGAAGCAAGAAAGAAAAAGTAGCGCCACGGTTTGTAGTCCCAAAATATCAACGCGAGAAGAAACGGCAAACCAGTGTGCCCCGAGAAAAACAAATCATCGCCGAAGCTAATCTTGTCGAGGACATTGCTTGCGGGAATAGCGATGTGATCAACCGGCAGACCGAGGTGCGTCAGAGTGATGAAAATCGAGCGAATCAAAACAAAGAGACTGATTGACTTAAGTGTGAACGGAATCCGCCACGGCTTGGCGAAAAGCATCGGAGCGATGACAAACCAGAAGATAATCGGCCCGTAAATAAATATTCCGTCGACGTCGTAGACCTTGATGTTGTTGAGAATAATATCGCTGACGGAATTGCTTGCGACTTCGGTGGCGTAGGTACCAGCGTAGAAATTGATGACGAGACTGCCGATTAGAAAAATGAGAGAAAAAACGAGCGACGTGACGAAAGCTTTGTCTTTAAACAGTGACTTGTAATTGCTCGTGGTGGACATATAATGACAAATTATAGCATGACCCTCTCGACTTTTCTTTCGTGGCTCCTGGCCTACAAATACTGGGCGCTCTTCCCTATCGCGGTCATCGAAGGGCCGATTATTACCGTGGCGGCAGGATTTCTTATCACCGTCGGTGTTTTTAATCCGTTTCTTGCATACGCGGTGATTGTTATCGGCGATACGGTCGGCGATGTGTTGCACTACTGCGTCGGATACTTCGGCGGTAAAAGATTTATCGAACGGTGGGGAAAATATTTTGGCGTTTCGCTCGAGAGTATCGTCCCGCTCGAAAAGACTTTTGCCGACAAGGGGCATAGCTTCTTTTTCTGGGGCAAGGCGCTGCACGGCATCGGCGGGGCACTGCTCGTTGCCGCCGGTCTCATCCGCTATCCGTTCGGAAAATTCTTGGTCTCAAATGTCCTCGGCACGCTCGTCAAATCCGCCCTGCTTCTTGTTCTCGGTTTCTATTTCGGGCAATTCCTCGAGAAAATAAATTCTTCGCTCAACATCGTTGCTGTTGTTACTATCGTCATTGTCCCGATTGCTCTTGTTGTTTATTTCGCTTGGAAAAAATCTCGACATGCACGAAGTCAATAATATTTTTTATACGAAAGATATTTCCGACGCGACGCGACCGACGATTGTTTTCTTGCACGGGCTGTCGGCCAATCACACGACGTGGAAAAAGGCTTCTGACCTTTTTCACACACTCGGCTACAACACTCTTGCTCTCGACATGCGCGGACACGGACACTCCGACAAGACGCGAAAAAGAAATTTATACCGCTTCCCCATCTTCACAGCCGATCTGCGCGCGATTATAGAAAAAGAACAATTGAAAAAGGTGATTCTCGTCGGCTATTCGTTCGGCGGAACTGTCGCCCTCGAGTATGCGAGCACGTATCCGGAGAACGTCGAAGCTCTTGTGCTTATCAGCGCAAATCATGTCAGCCCGTTCTACTATGAGTGGCGCCGTCTTCCAACATTGATTGCAGCGAGACTCGTCAATCTCGGCGGCTGGCTCATGCTCTGGCAAAAACGAAAAAAATATTACTACTTTGATCAAGCGACGAGCACTGGCTACTGGGAAAGCACCATGAGTGGATTTACCACCATGCCGATTTCTATCAACCTCTGGATGCTCTCCGAGGCCATGAGCGTTAATCTTTCAAAGAGTATACACACCATCACCCGCCCGACTCTCTTGCTTCGCGGTAGCCACGATTCGTACTTTTCGCTCGAAGAAGCGGAGGACATGCAAAGAAAGATTCACGGTGCAGAAATCGTCTCGCTTAACGAGAGCGGGCACTATCTCGCTTCAGACTATCAGGAAGAGACCATCATGAAGATAAGCGAATTCCTGAAGAAACAACACTTCGTATGAAAATAGCCATCTTTACCGACACGATATTTCCCGACGAGGTCAACGGCGTCGCCCGCGTCGCTTCTCGCTCGGCAGAAACGCTCAAAGAGCGCGGGCACGATGTACGCGTCTGGAGCACGAGAAACGTCCCTTCTGTGCCCTTCTGGGGCTATCCTGGCCTGCGCCTCGCGTTTCCTGTTGGCAAAGCCTTTTGGGAAGTGAGATCCTTTCAGCCGGATATTATTCACACACATACTCCCTTCGGTCTCGGTTGGGAAGCGGTCGTGTCAGCGAAGCTTCTCAATATTCCCCTTGTTGGCACGCATCACACGTTTTTTGATCACTATCTCAAACACATCAAGCTCGACAATGCGCTGATGAAAAATATTTCTTGGAAATATCTGACCTTTCATTACAACCGCTACGACATTGTCTTGAGTCCTTCGCAAGCCTTGTTAAACGAAATTCGCCGGAACGGCCTCGCACAAAAAACCATCGCCTTTCCTAACGCCATCGACACAAAATTTTTTGCTCATCCCGCGCGCATTCACCGAAAACACGCACGCTCACTTATCTACATGGGTCGAGTCAGTTACGAAAAAAGCATCGACCAGGTCATCAAAGCCTTCAAGCTCATCAATACCGAGAAACCAGAAACAACGCTGACCATCGTCGGCGATGGCCCCGAGCGAAAGAAGCTTGAGGAGCTCGTCAAAAAGCTTCATCTCGAAAATAAGGTGATTTTCACCGGCACGCTTCACGGACAAGCGCATCTCAAGACGCTGCAAGACGCAGACATTTTTCTCACCGCTTCGAAGACCGACAACATGCCTATGGCCATCATGGAAGCGATGTCTGTCGGCTTGCCGATTGTCGGCGTCAACGCGCTCGGCATTCCGGAAATGGTTAAAGACGGGCTTAACGGCTACGTGGTCGCGCCCGATGATCTAAAATCAATGGCGCAAAAAACCCTCGCTCTTCTTGAAGACGATGCTTTGCGCGAAAAATTCTCGAAAACCTCACGGGAGCTTGCTCTCGGATACGGCGAAGAGAAAAATGCCGAAATACTCGAAAACATATATAATGCGCTTATTCAAAACAAATGAAGAAACCTAAAGTCTGTCTGTATGTAGAGTTTTATCACTTTCTAGGCGGCATTTTGTACAAAAACATCGGGACCGGTCTTCTTTCTTCATACAAAAATCAAAAGAAAATGCTTGAGGGCCTCGGCATTGACTACGTCGAGAGATGGGACGACTCGTGCGACATCTTGCAAATCAACACACCGTATCTCAAATCAATCTATCTGATGAAGCGTGCGAAGCGCCTCGGCAAGCCTGTCATCGTCTGGTCGCATGTTACCGCCGAAGACATGCGCGGAGTTTTCTGGTTTGGAAATTTAATCTCGCCGTTGTTGAGACACTACTACAAATATGCGTACAATCTCGCTGATGTCATTCTCTGCCCGAGCGAATACACTCGAAAGCTTTTGATCGCTGACGGAATATCACCAGATAAGATCATTGCTCAATCAAACGGCGTGGATACAAAAAAGTTCTCAGCTGACATACACAAGCGTGAAGAAGGTCGCAAAGAATACGGCCTTACTAAGATTGTCATTGGTACAGTAGCACTCGCTATTCCCCGCAAGGGCGTTGATACGTTTGTGATGCTCGGCAAACAGTTTCCAAATACGCAGTTCATGTGGTACGGCTCAATCTACAATGCGATGATGGCGAAGCCATTGCCGAAAAATTTACCGACGAACATTCGCTTCACTGGCTATGTAAAAGACATTTTTGCAGCTTTTAACTCAATTGATATATTTGTATTCCTTTCGTACGAAGAAAACGAAGGCATGGTCGTCCTCGAAGCCGCTTCTCTCGGACTTCCAATTCTCGTTCGCGATATTCCTGTCTACGAAGGCTGGCTCGTGCATAATGAAAATTGTTTGAAAGCGAAGACTGATGAAGAATTCAGAGACGCAATCAAAAAACTGTCTGAAGATGCTGAACTGCGAACTAGACTCGGCAAGAATGCGCGCCTGATGGCAGAATCTCGAAGCTTCGACGTCCTCTCAAAACGTTTTGAAAATTTGTATAAACGTTTGTTGACAAAGTAGATTTGATTTGATATAAAGCTATCAGTCGCAGTTCTTCATTCCCTCGCAAGGAGCTCACATGCACGGAAGTTTCGCTCTGCTCGCAGCCAGTCCAATCTGGTTTACAATCATCCTCCTGGAGTTCGGCTGTCTCTGGATGATTTACTGGATACGCCTCAAGACAGAAGGCAAAGCTTACAACCCGGCATTCTCGAGTTGGCTCGGGATTCAGTTCCTGATTGCCATCATCTCCTATGCCGCGTACACGCTTCACCACGCAACGCCATCGGGCTTGATTGCAGACGTGCGATTCCAAGGAATCGTCGGCTGCCTCGCAGTTGTCTACGCAGTATGGCGGCTGTCCATCCCCGAAACACCGGCGGACAGGTGGCACCAGACCATTGTCATGCCACTCCTCGGCTATCTCCTCGTGACCACCGTGCCATTTCTGTGGAATCAGGGATACCAACAGAAGTCAGTGGTGGTCACTCTACTTGGAATGTTTGCGGTGCTCGTCATGATCGACGTGTTAACGGGACGTTCCAAACAACGCAGATACATGCTCAACAAGGGCGTGCGTCTCAAGGGAAACTACTAAGCTCCGCAAAACATCGCGGGGTTTTTATTTTTTCATCAAACGCTGATGCTCTTCCGTGTTCAACATTCCGCACTTCTTCCACTTCTTACCGCTGCCGCAAGGACACAAATCATTTCTGCCGATGCCGCTTTCTTCTGGTGAGACACCAATGCGAATATCCGCTACCGACTTTGCCGACTGTTCAATCGTCGAAGTCGGGACAGTAAACGTGACGTTCGGATCAAGCGCAATCAAAAATTCTGCCACTTGCTTCGCAATCGAAAATTCCATATTTTTGAAAAACCTCAAGCCTTCTTTTTTGTATTCAATAAGTAGATCACGCTGGCCGTAGGCGCGGAGGTTCACGCTCGAACGTAAATATTCCATCGTCTCAAGATGATTCACCCAGAACGTATCAATTGTCTGCAAAATGACGCGACGGATAGTTTCGATTGAAGCCGGTTTGTTCGAAAGCTCTGCAAGCTTCTTGAGAAGTTTTTCGCGCATGTTTTCTTCGAGAAGAAGCGAAGCTTCGTCGAAGTAAGCGTCTATTTCTTCCTTGCCTCCAGAAAGAATGCTCTTGCGATGCGTATAAATAATCGTGCGCTGATAGTTCAACACATCATCGAACTCAAGCACATGCTTGCGCGCATCGAAATTGAAGCCCTCAATCTTCTCTTGTGCTTTTTCAAGCGAGCTCGTGATGAGCTTGTTCTCGATTGCCTCGTCTTCGGCAATGTTGAAGCGTCCCATCATCTTCTTGATGGTATCAGTGGCAAAGATACGCATGAGCGAATCTTCAAGCGAGACGAAAAACTGCGTCTGACCCGGATCTCCCTGCCTGCCAGAACGTCCGCGAAGCTGGTTGTCGATACGACGAGCATCGTGTCGTTCTGTTCCAAGCACAAAGAGCCCGCCGAGCGTCTTCACTTCTTCATACATCTCAGGTGAACCAGGATTTCCTCCGAGCTTAATGTCGACACCACGGCCCGCCATGTTGGTCGCAATAGTCACCGCGCCCTTCTTGCCTGCTTGAGCGATGATTTCTCCTTCGCGCTCGTGATTCTTCGCGTTCAACATCTCGTGCGCAATGCCTTCGCCTTTCAAGAAATCTGCGAGCATTTCGTTGTGCTCAATAGAAACCGTGCCGATGAGCACCGGCTGGCCGGTTTTGTTGAGCTCCATAACCTTTTTTGCTACCGCTTTCATCTTGCCTTTTTGAGTTTGGAAGATGAGGTCGTTGTGATCGATACGGGCGACGGGTTTCTCGGTCGGGATGATAAACGTCTCGAGCCCGTAGACTTTATAAAATTCTTCTTTCGACGTTGAAGCGGTTCCAGTCATGCCGGAAAGCTTTTCGTACATGCGAAAATAATTTTGAAACGTAATCGAAGCAAACGTGCGCGATTCTTCTTTGATTTTTACGCCTTCCTTCGCCTCAATCGCCTGATGCAAGCCTTCCGACCAGCGTCTGCCTGGCTGGAGTCGTCCGGTAAATTCATCGACAATGACGATTTCATTTTCTTTGACGACGTACTCCTTGTCTTTGTGGAACAGCGCCTTAGCACGCACGGCTGTCTCGAGATGATGCACGAACTTCACTCCCCCTTCGCTATAAATATTGTCCATGCCGAGAATCTTTTCGGCCTTAGTGATACCGACTTCCGTTAAGCTGATAGTCTTGCGCTTTTCGTCGACCGTAAAATCCTCGTCGAGATTCATCTCTCGAGCAATCTTCGCAAATTGCACGTACATATCGCTTGCTTCGGCGGTGTTGGCAGAAATAATGAGCGGCGTACGCGCTTCGTCGATAAGAATCGAATCGATTTCGTCGACGACAGCGTAGTGAAAGCCTCGCTGTGAGAGCTGCTCCTTCTGATACAAGAGATTGTCGCGAAGATAATCGAAGCCAAATTCGTTGTTCGTACCGTAGGTGATGTCCGCCTTGTAGGCTTCTTGCTTTGAGCTCGGACGCAAGAACTCGTGCACAACATGGAACGAGCCAATATCATCTCGAGTAGCATCTTCAGCCTTGTCGGTATGCTCCGGATCGTAGATAAATGATTCTTGATGATTCAAAATTCCGACCGAGAGCCCGAGTGCAGAATAAATCTGCCCCATCCAGACCGCATCGCGTCGAGAAAGATAATCATTGACCGTCACCACATGCACACCTTTTCCGGACAACGCATTTAAATACGCAGGCAACGTTGCGACCAAAGTCTTTCCTTCTCCGGTGCGCATTTCAGCGATACCACCCTTGTGCAACGCAATGCCTCCGAGAATTTGCACATCGAAATGTCGCTGACCAAGCGTACGCTTGCTAGCTTCGCGCACAGCTGCGAACGCTTCCGGCAACATGTCGTCGAGGCTCTTGCCTTCAGCTAAGCTTTTTTTGAATTCTAATGTTTTGTTTTTCAGTGCTTCAAGCGAGAGGTTTTCGAAATCCTTTTCGAGCTCGTTGACGCGCGCGACAAGTGCTTGCCAGGATTTGACTGCTTTTTCTTCCGCTCCGCCGAAGATACTGCCTAAAAATGCCATAAGAGGCTTATTTTAACACATTTTGAGGCAAAACAAAAACACCCTTGCGGGGGTGTTTTTGTTTAAAGCAGAGAAGAAACTATGCTCGTTTCTTCTTCGAAGCCTTTCGCTTTTTTGCTGCTGGCTTTCGCTTTGCTGCTTTGCGCTTTTTTGCTGCCATTGTGTGTGTGGTTTTGATTTCTCAAAACACAGATTACTTTTAAGGTCGCGGAAAAATATTTTTCAATTCTTCTACGTGCGACTTGTCTACATTATCGTACGTACAACACGTGCATACAATAGAAAAACATTTTCATGTGTGGATAACTATGGTGTAAATATTTTTCAATTCTTACTGTTGAAGGGTTCCGTTTTTTACTTGTGCGATATATTGATCGGCTTGTGCTTTATATTGCGGCATTGTTGTCTCAAGATTTTCGAGCACAGCAATTGCATCATTTTTGTCTCCCGCTTTGACGTAGGCAATGGCGAGCGATGCATAGTTCTGCGGATCGGTCGGTGCAAGCGTCAGGCGGTTTTTCAGGATGGTAATAAGTTCACTATAGTTGCCAGTCGCATAGAGCACGTTGCTGATGCGCGGATCGGTCGTGAGGACGTTTGACGGAATAAGGGCGGCGAGCATGTTGGCCGTAGCTGAATCATTTGCGTAAATAGCTCCAATAAGATAAATGATTTGCGCTTCTTGATACGCTGGTGCCATGTCGTAGGCTTGCTTGAAATACGCTTCTGCTCCTGCGTAATCCTTCTGGTCAACGAGCACTTGTCCGAGCTCGAAGTATACCTGCTGCTTTCCTGGAATAAGCTTTTCCGCTGTTTTCAAATACGTCAGCGCTTCGTCGGGATAGCCGGTTGCCGAGAAGAACGACCCCGCGAGAATCTGATAGCGAGCATCTGTCGGAACATCTGCCGCCTGTGCTTCAACCGCCTGTTTGGCAAATGTGAAGTAATTATTCTTGTCATCGGTTGAGATATTTGAGCCGAGCACCGCCGTGACATCTGATGCAATCCATTCGACAATCTCCGGGCGACCGAGACGGGACTCATTGTATGCTTTCTCAAAGTACGTTACTGCTCCCGTCATGTCGGCGCCGGACGTCTGCGCAATCTGCAATGCGTCGATGAGGTCTTCGTTAGCAATGAGCGGTTTGATGTTGACAAAGTAAAGCATCGGCACAAGCAAGACGACGATGATGACAGCGTAGAACGTGGCTGCGTTTTCGCTAAGAGGTTTCTTCTGCGTATTTTCTGCCGGTACTGTTCGACTATGAACGTACGCGAGGAGGGCAGCAAACAAAATATAGCTTGTGAGATTGTCGAAGACAAAGAAGTTGTTGAAGAAGTAGCCGGCGATTAAACCCGTCAACATAGACTTTTCGAGATGCGTGAGGAGAGTATCCTTTTTCCAGATAGCGAGAAGCAAGAAAACATAGAGGGAAAGATACCCGAGTAAGCCGAGAATACCGCCGGAAACTCCCCAATCAAGGAAAATGTTGTGAGCTCGATCAAACCACGGCTCAAGGTTGTACATAGCCGGACTATAGTGTTCGTCAAACACATAATTGAAATTATCCTGTCCCCATCCGAGAATCGGTCGTTCGGCAATACCCTCAACTGCCATCGGCCAAATGTACGCACGGCCCTCGCTCTGTAATTCACTCAAACTAATCGAAGCAAAACGCGAAAGCACATCGCTCTTCTGAACAAACGCCGTGTTGCGAAGCGCGAGAAACGCTCCGAGCAAAACAAAACACGTTACGATAAAACCGATGCCGAACTTTTTTGCCTTCGGGTGCTCTTTGTTCATGAGACTCAAGAGCGCAATCACGCCGAGACCTCCGATAAGAGCGAGAATCGCTCCGCGCGTCGCGGTGTAGTAGAGAATCACCGCCTGAGCAAAAATCAAAATCCCGTAGACCCACCTAGAGAAATTTCCCTTCTTCGTGCGGATAAACAAAAACAGAGCAATAAAAATATTCAGAAGCATATACACCGCCAGGTACTCTGCATTACCGAGCGTTCCGTCAACACGCGCTCCGCCCTGATGAATCGCCAAGACGCCGAGAAGCTGGAAGAAACAATAGACAACCATAATAGCCGAGACCGCGAGCGACGTATCCCACCACCATTTCCATTCGCGTTCTTTAAACATTGAGCCGGTCACAAGAAGGAACGCACCGAGATGCAAGAGAGAAATAAATCCTTCCATGCGTTCGAAGTTCGACCAGAAGCTTTTAATCGGCGCAACACCGAAAATATCTGCCACGCCGATGATGACAAGAAACGCGAGATACGAATATAAAATCGGAGATTTCTTCGGGCGATATTCTGGCGCCACCAAACAAAGGATCAGCCAGAGACCGAAGACAATTTCAATAATGATTCTCCATGCAAACGCCTTGGTCGTGATAAACGGGAAGAAAAGCGAGCTCGAAACAAGGAGCGGCATAAACGGAACCAGAAAAAGCCCCCAAATAATAATTTTCTTAAGGATGTTTTTATTCATAAGAACTATGATATACCAATTTTTCCTATAAGTGAACGTATCTTCCTTTTAATACGAAAAAATAGACTTGGAGCCGGTTTGAGAGCATAAAAATATCTTCGAGGGTGCACGAGCGGCAGGGCAGATGAGTATCCGTGAGCAATCTCCCTTTCGATCAAAGGATATTTTGAGACGTCACTCTCTTTCACATAGAGAATAGAGTTTTGAGCGTACCAATACTCGACCTTGGGATTTGTCCACACTTTTCGACGAATACAATCAACGGGCGCATACCCTTGTTTTTTGAATAGTGCCGCCCAATATTCCGGCCATTGCATGTTGATGTGGTGAGTTCCCGGCTGATAAGGAATGGCTGCAGAAAACAAAATCACTGGCGCAATGTTGGTAAGGCTAACAACAAAATCATGTGCGGAAGATTCTGGCAGGTGCTCTCCGACCTCAAGACAAATAACCAGATCGGCTTTTTTGTCTATGTGAAAAGGTTTTGAAATATCTAACGTTTTAAAATTTTCTTCAGGAATATGAAGTTGCTCTGCTTTTACATAGTTGCCGTCTATTCCGAGAACATCATGCACTCCATGCGCAAGACAATATGAGAGCCACATCCCCACTCCGCAGCCAACATCGACGACCGATTGCGGAGCGACGAGATCAAAGACGATAGGCAAGATAATTTCTGCCGAAGCGAGCGCTCCCCCCTTCTGTTTGCCAAACCATTCTGGAGTATATTGCTCGGGCTGATTCATGGTAGAGAATATGGTAGCATCAAACCCATGAAGACGCTCAAACAGAAGGCTTACGACCTGCTCCGCTGGAGCGAAGGTGTTTTTAAGACCGATATGGTCTATCTGGTCAAAAACGGCTCATGGCTTGGATTCGGACAAATAGCCTCCGCTCTTATTTCTTTCGCCAGCGCTCTTTTCTTTGCAAATGCAGTATCAAAAGACCTCTATGGGAGTTACAAATACATTCTTTCGGTCACGAGTATCCTTGCCGCTATCTCCCTGACAGGCATGGGCACAATTGTCACTCAGGGTGTCGCTCAAGGATCAGAAGGAATTCTCAAAGACGCCGTACGAAGTACCTTGCGTTGGAGCTGGGTCCTCGTCTTAGTCGCATTCACTGCATCGGGCTATTATTTTTTCAAAGATAATACAACGCTTGGAATTGCAATGCTTGTTGCAGGCGCAAGCTTGCCTATCAGTCAAGCTTTTACCTTATACGGAAACTACCTTGCGGGGAAAAAAGATTTTAAACGAGTATCCCTCTACGCTACCGGCTCACAAGCCCTGACAACCATAGTCGTCATTATCACTGCTATTACTACCAGGAGCATTGTTGCCATGGTAATAGTTTATTTTCTCTCAACTACTTTCACGACGGTCTGGGCATACATACACACTCTCAATCTATTTCATATCAATGACAAGAAAGACCACTCTCTCATTCCATACGGTAAACACCTAAGCGTCATGGGACTCTTTGGTACTGTAGCAAACCAGATTGATGATATTCTCATCTTCCACTTCCTTGGACCAATCAATCTCGCTATCTATACTTTTTCTCAAGCCATTCCAGAACAGCTTAAGGGCGCATTTAAAAACTTGTTTGGCCTGGCATTACCGAAGTATGCCCCTCTTTCTGTCGAAGAAATGCGCAAAAGCATCATGAAGAAATTTCTTTCCGTTACCGCCATGACGATGGTTATTGTTCTCGCCTACATCGTTGCCGCACCGTTTATTTTTAAATTACTTTTCCCCAAATATTTGATTTCTGTATGGTATTCACAAATCTATATGATTAGCCTCATTACCATTCCCGGAATTTCATTATTCGGCATTTATTTTCAATTGAGAAAATCGACGACCACATTGTACAAGTTAAACGTTATCGGCAATGCAACCACAATTATTTTTACTTTTATCCTGATCTATAAATTTGGTCTTAAGGGAGCTGTCATAGAGAATACTGCTTCGTGGTCCGTGATGCTTTTAAGTAATTGGTATTATTTTGCAACAGATAAATTTTCTCGTGAAAAAGTTCTGGTGTAATTTTTTGAAACACGAAATCAAAGATTGGTTGTAGCAACCTACCCACAAAAGGAATCTTCCAAAGCCATGGTATAAACAACCCGTAGACTTGAGTTTTTTTGATTGAAAAATATTCAGAAAGAATCGATTCGTACCCCTTATATGTTTTGTAATATTTAATATAGGGAGCATTTCTGTTTTTTATTTTCGTAAACAGAGACTGCGAACCTGCCAGACTATAAAAATAACTGCCATTCTCTTTAAGTAAATTTGTTACAAACTTCCATTCATCAACATATTCATACGCACCAACTCCCAACTCAATAACAACATCGAATTTTTTGTTTGGTAAATCTTGTCTCAACAAAAAACTTGCACGTTCATTTGTATTTTTAATCTTTGCAACCTCTATCATATTTGGTGAGATATCAATACCAACAAGACTTGAAAACTTTTTAGGAAATCTTCGCTCAACTGCACTTAGTACCACTCCGTCAGCACAACCTATTTCCAAAATTGTTGCGTCTTCTGGTAAGCTACTTTCAACTTTTTCTAGTAAATTTAAAAATATTTCTAGTCTTTTTTTGAATAAAAATTGAGTATAGCTCCTAGTCGTTTTAGGATAACGCTTAATCGAATATTTTGAGCTTTCCTCGTCGTAAAAATCTACAGTGTCAGAATCCATACCAGTGAGATTAGCATAGATACGCGATTATTTAAAATCACTTCTCAAAAACAAAAACTACTGGGCTGAATCTCCATATCATATAGTTATAAAACAATTTTTTATTTCTCCTTATTACGTTACCGAGAAAAGCTTTTATTCCTTGTCTGGATTTTTGTTGTTTATCATATTCACCAACTAAAACCTCGTCTAAATATTTTGATCTCTTAGAAAATAAATGCCCAAAAGACTCGTATTTTTTAGTACTGTAGATATGTTCGTTAATTCCTAACTTTCTCTCATCTAAAGCGAAATAATTTTGTTTGAAAAATCTATAAATCGGAATATCAAGACAAACCGGATCCTCGAAAAATACTACTTGGCCACCAGGTTTTAATATTCTATGTATTACTTCAAATCCCTTGTTGGGATCCTCGAAGTGGTGCACGGCGGCCTTTATAAAAACAACATCGAATTGATTGTCCTTATATGCTAGATTTTCTGCCGGACCGAAAGAAAGCTCAGGCATCTTTGTTACTCCGAAATAATCCATCACTTCATTTATGTTATTTTTCAACTGTTGCTCTGAAAGTTCTTGGGCATAATACGAGTGTTGAGGAAATTTTTGACTGCAGAATACTACAAAGTCCCCAACTCCAGCAGCTATTTCTAATACTTTTAAATTACTCTTGCTGTCTAAGAATTTTTTAGCTACCTCAAAATATCTGCTTTTTTTGATTAAATCTTGCCCATAGGTCTGATTGAGCCAATCTGTTACACTCAAACTTCTGTCCAGATGCCCAAATTGCACTTGGTTATCTCTATATTCTTTTTCTGTTGAATTATTAATAGTCTGCATATTTTTTCTCTAAAATATCTATCTGGTCTTTAATCTGAAATTTCTCTAGAATCCTATCATAGCCACTATTGCCGAACTTTTCCGATAGAGCATCATCGCTCAAAATACCTACAGTTTTCTTAAGGACATCACCAAAGTTATTTGGATCGACAATAAACCCAGTTTCATTATCAACAACTATCTCTGGCGTCCCACCTAAACATGTTCCCAGCACTGGCCTTCTAGTAGCCATTGCCTCTAGGTTTGTTGTAGGAAAGGGATCTAAGTACAAAGACAGAACAGGAACTAAATCCGAAGAGTAATAAGCTGAAATAACTTCCCTTCTATTCAACCACCCCGTAAATATAATTTTATCTTTAACATCTATCATTCCTTTTCTATTTAAAATCTCTTTCACATAGTTATTTTCTTGTCCGGCAATAAGTAACCTAACCTCAGGAATTGTCTTAGAAATTTCCTTTATTAAATTTATACAAACATCAATTCCCTTCGCTCGGCTAATTCTGCCGGAGAAAAATAAAAACTTTTTGCCGTGTAAGTCATATTTGTCCTTAAATTTTTTTATATCCTCTTCGTTGTATTTAAAATCTTCAACATCAATACCGTTATGCAAAACTTCTACCCCTTTTATACCGTTTTGATCCAGAGCATCTTTAAGGGAGTGACTCACAGCAAAACGTTTATCAACGGCGGTCCTCAAATATCTTTTTATAATCGGGTTTCTGAATGGATTATATTCCAGGCCAAAATATCTTAATTGCGACAATGCGGACACTTTATAATCATAAACTCCGCCAACTTTTTTTGGATAGAGTTTGGTGTAGTGAAACGACATTACATCATGAAAAGTTATAAAAACTTTTTTTGAGTATAGTCTCGCGTAGCTTAGAACGTGATAAGACAAAAACTGATGAAGATTGTGAGCATGTACCACATCCGGCCTTAACTCTTTCAAAATGTTTTTCGCCTTAAAAACGGTCTGTGGATTAAAGATGGCAAGGTATGCTCTAAAAAACATACTATAGTTAGCGTGAATTTTATACACAGTCAGACCGTCTAAATCTATCTTTTCATCATTGCCACCTTCTTGGAAAGTGGTGATTACAAAAACTTCATGACCTCTTTTTGAAAGCTCTTTAGCTTGCATAAAAGCCACAATACCAGCACCACCCTGGCTCTCAGGAGGAAAATCATCAGATAAAATTACAATTTTCATTTTGTTACAATGACGCCTATTATTTCTCTTCCTGAAGGAATAATCTTTGTTATTTGATTCAAAACTTTAACAACAATCGACGATTTCCTATCGCGATAAAAGTTTTCGTATACATAAAAAAACTTCATCTGTTTTTCTGGAAATAATTTTTCCAGTTCTTTTTTTCCATAAAAAATAGAGCAGCGTCTAAGATAGCCAACTCCGCTGATAAGGTTGTGGATAAGCGGCCAAAATGGATTTCTTCCAACTAGATAGCTCCATCTCATTGTAAAGCTCATAGCATTAGGAGTTGTGAAAAGTACATATCCATTTGGACGAACTACTCTTAAACATTCTGAGACTAAAAAAAGTGGATTCAGGCTATGCTCAAGGAAAGAATCGCAAATCACAAGATCAAAAACACTATCGCCAAATGGTAACGACTCCTTATTCATATCACATGCCTTCGCATCTATCCCTCTCTCTCTGGCTAGAGAAACGTATTCAGGAACTATGTCTACCCCAGAAACAATATATGGAATTCCTTTTTCAAAAATTTTATAGAAAGAGCCAACACCTAATCCGACATCACAAATCGAGCGGACATTATCTAGACCATTAATTATTTTTTTAAATTCGATAAAACGATTCTTATGATCTAGAAAATATCGTTTTTCGTCAAGAGTCTCAAATTTTTTAAACTGCCAGGTATCAGTATTCACGAATATAGATTTTAATTGTGATTATAAACGCCCGTCCTAAGCCCTTAAGAACCTAATAAGATTATCTATTTCGTTTATAACCATTTCTGGGGTTATTTCCTCAACTTGTCTGATAGCTTCGTTCCTATCATACACTCTCGCATTCATTACAAAAAGTGCCGGTTTTTTTCTATTTTTTATATGGACCACGCGATGCCTTGGACCGATGGGAGGTTGCTCTTTTTCGTCTACTGGACCTGTTATATCAACAGTTGGAACATCGAAAGCTTCTGCTATGTATACAGGTCCAGTGTCAACGCTCACAAACAATTTAAGTTTTGATATAAAAGCCTTTAACTCATCTACGGAAAGAATGCTTGTGAGGTCAGTTACTGCGTTCAAGTTTTTCATGGCATCTTTCATGCTAGCCGATTCCTCCAAGTCTTGCTTTCCTCCTAAGATAAAAATGTGTGCCCCGTATTGAGAGATGAGGTAATCGGCAATAATGCCAAAGCGCTCTGCCGGCCACTGTTTAATCCTATTTCCTGCTGCTGGAGAAATTCCCACTAGAAATGTCTCCTCGATGTTATTCAGCAAATGTTCAGCACTCATTTTCCCCCGGTCAGAATAGAACAGAAACTTTTTAGTGTCAGAAGAGAAAATGTTTATTTCTTCAAGACGCCTCAAGTATTCTCTAGGGGCATACGAACCCATAGGATGATTTTGCGTGTATACAAGATTTCTTAAAATTTTGTACGATCTTGTTTCTTGAGAGGAAAAACCGCCTGTAACTTTTGGAACAACAATACACTTAACTCCTGAGAGATACAAAGCAGCGAGTACGGGAAAATTTGGAGCGGTTAGAAAAGCTGCATCAAATTTTTCTTTTTTAAACCACTCAATAATCCTTGTGATGTTTCCATCAAAAATATAATATTTGTCGACGTCAGTGTTTCCTTCTAAAACTTCTTTGTTAATTTTATTACCTACTACCGCTAGCTCAGCATCCGGGTATGCAGTTTTAAACGCACGAAACATTGGAGTAGTACAGACCATGTCTCCGAGCTTTGCCATTTGAACAATAACAATCTTTCTTGGTTGTATTTCTTTCCTTGCCGAACTACCATGCAAAATAAAAAACAGAGTACATCTGATAACCAAAACAGTATTTTCTAGTTTTTCTTTCACGTTATTTCCTTATACAAACTATGTAGTATCCCGTCGGCATAATATTCTCTTCCTTCTTTTTGTGCTTTATGTCACCATATTCTATTTTTGTAAGCCAATTCAAATGATCAAATATCCAAGCCAAGGAAAGAATCAAAAATTTACTAATCTTATTGAGTTTTAGTTCAGACTGGAAGCTTATCCTCTGCAACAAAGCACCAATCGCAGAAAAATTCTTGGTTTCGCTCTTCAGCTCAATAATATTCCATTCCTTAAAAATTTCTCGAAGCCCGTACTTCGTAAAACGCCAATAATCGTGCGGAGTATCGTGAAGCGGAAATACAAACCGAGTTGAGAGAATGAGCATGCCTCCAGCTTTAGTCACTCGACGAATCTCTCGTTCAACTTGAAGAGGGTCTTTAACGTGCTCGAGCATTTCGGTACACAAGACTACCTCAAACTCTTCGTCTTTAAACGGCATACTGGCTGCATCTGCCACAACCTCCGGCTTGCGAGCTGGATCAATATCGACAGTGAGACGATTGGGGAAAAATCTTTGATACGACGATCCTCCCGAACCAATATCAAGCGTCTTTTTCTCGGTAGCATATTTCTTGAGAAACTGCTCAAGATTTTTGCGGGTAATTTTTTGAAAAATGCTCATAATATTATTGAGAAAAATTTAAAATACCCCGTGCTCTCTTCTCCCACGAATACTCCCCCGCAAGCTCGAGAGCTTTGCTTGCCTTAGTTTTTGCCTCTTCGTAATTATTAAAAACCATATCTATTGCGTGTGCCAGATTTTCCGGATCATCAGGCATGAAAAAATATGCTCGTGAATCGTCAAGGACTTCCCGAAGCGAAGGAAGGTTTGATGCAATAATCGGCGTACCGCTTGCCATGTATTCAAAAAGCTTCATTGGAGAAGTGTAAAAGCGAGAAATGTCTTCCTTTGCGCTGTTGGGAATAGTAAGAATATCTGCCGCTCGCATATACATCGGCATCTCGTGGTGCGGCTTTCTTCCGAGAATATGAACGGATTTTATCTCGGCGTATTTTTCTTTGAACGAAACAATATCTTTCTCGGTTCCGCCCAAAAAATACAAACCTGCACCGTTTTGAAGCAGACGACCCGCTTGTGCGAGCGTGTCAGCACCTTTCCAAGAATAAAGATGACCGGTATACAGGACAATCTTGTCATCTGCCACAAATCCCAAACGAGTCCTCGCTTCAATTTTGGTTTGCGGAATAGAAAATTGTTCAAGATCAACAGCGTCAGGAGCTACGAGAAAAAGTTCTTTTTGAGCGCCCATAGAGACATACAAATCCTTGAGCGCTTCAGTAATCGTTACCATCTTTACTTTCAAAAGAATAAGCAGGCGGATGGCAATATTTTTCTGACCCTGATGCGCTTCCCACATCACCCGTTTACCAAGTAGCTTGAGATAAACAGCAATGACTTCGTCACGGGTATAAAAGAGGGTGCCTTTTTTGAAGAGCGCGAACCATGCAACGCTTTCAGAGAAAGAAAACATTTGAATGAGAAAACCAATTTTTCCAAATCGGACCAAGTCCCAGGTCGGCAAGCGGCGAATCAAAAAATTACGCTTGACGTCGTGATAGACAAACGGATCTTCTTTGATAGGATTTGTGCGATTAGGCACAATAAGCTCGACCTCAAGACCTTGATCGGCAAATGCATTGCACATTTCCATGATTTGAATACCGTGAGCTTTTTCCGTCGGGAGGCGAATGTTGGCAATATAAATAAGTTTACGCATCTTGGTGAGTGATTTTGAGCAAATCCGCATAATAAGCATCATCTTTCCACTCGTGAACTTTTTTCTCGGGATATTTAAAGTCGGGATTATTCTTCGCTACTACGTAGATATGAGGAGCAAACGGCCGCACTAATGCATCGAGAAAATAATTTTTAAAAATAAACGGGCGAACGGCCAGGATATTCCAGCCGGCACGCTCAGCAGTCAACTGAAGTGTCGTATGTGTAAAAAAGTTGACATGATTAGAGGCTAGAGTGCCGCGAAACCATTTTAAGTGCACCAGAGAAACAATTTTGGGCACCACCGGTACGCCGATAATAGCCACAGCGTCATTTTCAGCAAACTTTTTTAGATTCATCAGAAATGCGTGCGGAGAAAGAAGATGCTCGAAAAGGTTATTTGCCCAGATAGCTTGAAAACGAGAATTGATGACGGGCTGAAGATGTTCTGCGTTTCCGAAGATAATCTTGAGCCCGTTCGCCTGACCGAATTCGACCTCGTCTGGAGCCGTAGTAATCCCAACACTTCCCTTCCCAAAACCCTGTAAATATTGCCCGAATCCGCAGCCAATATCGAGCACCGTTTTGTGCGGCAAATCATAGATCTGGCAGATGTTTTTGAAGGTGACAGACGCTTCTATATTCTTAAATAAAGCTTGCTTTTGGTTCATATACTCTTAGATTGACTATACACTAGTGTCATCTGAAAATCTTTCTTTAAAAAAGATCTCGCAATAAGGTTCAGAATGTACGCTTTGGTGTACTCTGCGTAGGCAAAAATCATATAGAGCCAATTTTTTATACTCTTGTCTTGTTTATATCTTTTCAACAGGTGCAATGAGCCGAGTTCGTACTTCAAACTCGGTGGCGGCAAGAAGAAAGATTTTTTGCAAACGAATCCAAATTCATTCATAAGCATATTAAGATTCTCAAAACTAAACTGAAACAAATGATACGGAGGTGTAGCTGATGTCCAAGGAATATTAAATAATCGATACAATAGGAAAGTAAACTTTGACCAGAAACAGTTGACGTTGGGGGTCGAAATAATGATAAGGCCGTCGGGCTTCAAAAATGACCTTGCATCGCGCACAAACTCTCGCGGATTATTCACGTGCTCTATAATATCTCCCATAAAAATTAAATCGAAAGAGCCTTTTTGAAACGGCGCATCTTCCAGAAAGCCGTTGTACACCTCAAAACCATTTTGCGCAGCCATATCGGCTGTGCGTTTGTTTATTTCTATCCCAGAAGACTTTAAGCCTCTTTTACGAGCCCAGTACATAACCTGCCCGCTTGAGCAGCCAATATCAAGCAATATACCCCCTGGTTTCGCATGAGCCATATAGTCTAAGGGGCGACCATACCTTTTGCCTTCTTTTTCTCTAGACAGGTCGATTGTTTTATTTCTTTGATATCCTGATTCTAAAGAATATATATTTGAAGCAAGCCAGCTTGCTTCTGGCTGAGGATACACAAACGACAAATTACATTGAGTACAGATATATTCATCAAAATTATCTTTTGTTAAAAGAAAGTTTGAGTCTCCTCCGCACACATGACATTTTGGAACAATCATTTTACGAGTGTAATTACCCTAAGCCTAAGCCTTTCGAAGAACCACAGCAAATTACACAAGTATTTGTAAAAATAAATATACACCAAGTTGAAAACGGTGTTCTGAAATTCAAAAAACCTAAAAGTCTTGTAGCGTGTGGTACCAGCCAAGGTCTTTTGATAATCTCGACCTTCTTGTGTGTCTGCCAGGGTGTACGTTTTCATTTTCTCTTCTATTTTTTTCTTATCAACGTAGCCATAGTGTTTCAGTCTGTATGGAGACAAAAAAGTTTTTCCCGAAACTCCCTGAATATCTCCGTTGTGTATCTTCAAATTTTTAAAATACGCCTCCGGAACATTGCGCCACATGCTTCTCTGCGGATGAAGTGTGTATAAATAATATTCTCCATCGTATCTGCAATCAGTCTTCGAAAGCCAGAAATTGCACATGCGAAACGTAATCCGATGATACTCTGAATTCATATACCCTTCTGCAACTTCACGAGTAAAATGACCCTCAAAAATCTCATCGGCGTCTATCCACAAAATCCAGTCACAACTAGTCTTCTTGGCGGCTTCGAGCAACATAATCTTGTCTCGACCCTCATCAAAACCAGCCGTATGAAGAACTTCCCTTATCTTAGGGTATTTTTTATAGGCTTCTAAAGTACCGTCAGTAGAACCATTGTCGACAATAATAATTTGATCCGCAAAAGTCGACAGTTTCGACAGGCAGTCGTCGATTGTTGATATCTGATCTTTAATACGAAGAATGGCAACTAATTTCATAAGGAAGCATCGACAAAAATTACATTCTGAAAAATCTGCACTACAAGCTTGTATCCACGTCGTTCTAAGAGCGGTGCGATATCATCATTTTGATTTTCAACACAAAACAATTTTGGTTTTTTTGACCAGCTGAAACCAGAAAGAATATCAAAATCTTTTCCTTCAGCATCTATCGACACGATGTCGGGGACCATCCCCCCAGCCCGAGCGATGATTGTATCGAGAGAAAGAACCTCCCGTTTTTCAATAATTGGGTGCTGCCCAGAAGCCTTTTGCCACTCTTCAGCTTGCTGTTTTGAGAACGTACTGCGCGTACTTTGAGAAAACAGAAAGAAATCTATTTTTCTATCTTCCTTGTCTGCCCCGACATTAAGACACGTATCCTTCGGGCGCAAATGTTTAATTAATCTGCAAAGTTCTGCGTTCGGCTCAACCAATATTCCCCGGTCGCCCTGACGATAAAATAAATATGTGTTATTTCCAAAAACTGGATGATGAGCTCCAATATCTATATAAAATATATTCTTTTTAATCCCGAGCTTATGCAAAACATCCTTCATGATTAGATCCTCTCCGGAAGCAGAGAAAGACAACCGAGCTCCGCGAGGAGCATAGCGAGCCTTTATAAATGGGACAATTTTTTCAAAAAAGTTCATTGTAGAGACGGCAGAGCTTGGAAGCGACCGTGGGCCAGTCCTGGTGAGCGACAGTGTCAATAATAGCATTATGATCAAACGGCTGGACAGAAGCCAGACTCAGGAGAATGTTTTTCAATTCTTCCGCTGTCTGAAAGACCAGGCCGTTTTGTTTGGTGATAATTTCTGAAGCAGGGATTTTTCTTATAATAACCGGTGTGCCGTATGACAAAGAAAGCATCATAGCCGCAGAGTTGAGTGAAGAATCTTCATAATAAAAAATAGAATAATCAGCGAGAGCCAAGACTTCGGGTATTTTATGATCGGGCACAAAACCAAGATGGAGCGTAACGGCTTCAGTTTTATCCGCCTCTTCTCTAATCGTCCGCTCGTATTTCTCGCTCGTTTTTCCAAAAATAAATAGCCGCACGGGAGCTCCCTGACGACGAGCTTCCGAAACAATCTTCATCAGAACAGGGAGAGCTTTATAGGGACGGACACTGCCGAGGGCTAAGAGGATTATTTCCCCGGTTTTGATGTCGTAACTTTCACGAAGCTGGTTTCTATCACCCCGCCAGAGCTGTCCGTAGACCCCGACATAGTTCCCTTGCGGGATAAAAACAATACGGGCTGACGGACGACGTCGAGCTTCTTCCGAAGCAAAAGTTTTTTCTTGTATGACCACAGCATCAGAGAGACACCGCGTTAGCTCACGACCGATAGCATCAACAAAAGGATGCGGATAGTCGTGGGCACGAAGATTGTGCATCGTCCAGACAATTTTTACGCCGCGAAGCTTGAGAAGCCGCAGACCGAGAAATCTATATACCATCCTGATGATAGAAATGACGGCATATTCACTACCATAAATATTTGTTTCCCAGTGAATGTGGACTATTCGGCGTTCATTTTTTGAGCGGAAACCAAACAAAAGCTTCGTCCAGGAAAATTTCTTGATTTGAAAGACCGCACCATTTGACGTATCTTTTTCGACGTATTTGTGCAAAAGATTAAGATACTCAAGCCCTCGTACTTCGTACGGAATTGGATAAATTGTATAAGTAATCATACAAGAGACTTGCTGATACGGCTGATTAATTTCCTCACATCGAATTCTTCTCTCACCTTTTTTGAAAGAGTATCGATGATAGTTTGTTTATTTTTTATTTTCAAAAAAGTTTCTATTTTGAGTGCAAGATCATCAGCATTGTCGAAAACAAAGGTTTCTGCCTTATCATCAAAAAAAGATACAAAAGCAACATTTGAAACAAAAGCGGCTCGTTGTGCGGCAAGCGATTCGAGAACAACCTTGTCCATACCGCCGTTCGGGGCGGCGTTAATCGTTAACGAAGCTTCAGCGTACGCACGCTCACTCGGTTGAATTCCCTGCCAGCGCACAACATCATCAAGCTTGAACTCTCGCGCAAGCGATTCGAGATATTTTTTGTATGTAACATCTTCGTTAGTTACCGGCGCACCGACGAGATTCAGAGACCCAACTGGTATGCCTTGTTCACGAAGTTTTTTGATGGCTCGAAAGATGATCTCAAGACGCTTGATTTTCGTGATTCGACTGACGGAAGCAATAATGAGCGGTTCGTATGATGCTTCCGGCACGTGTTCGAATTTTTCGACGTCGATACCGTGCCCGACAAAACGAACTTTTGAGCTTTCAATCCCGAAACTTTCTTTCGACGAAGAAAAAATAACATCAGCAAATTTTTCTGCAATTCGAAGTTTTGTGTTGACCGCTCGATGCACGTACCAGAGAGCAACTTTTTTGTGCCAGAGTTTCCAGAACCATCCGCCGAGCACAATATATTCAGGATTCATGTGCACAAAGACAACATCGTAATTTTTGCGTTCATTCCAAATATATTTATAGAAACGAAAAATGTATTGCAAACGCGATGTGCCAGATGCTTTGCCGAGCGAAAGCACTTTGACGTTTTCGGGAAGATGATGCTCCCCTTCTTGAAGACAAATAACGGTGACCAAAGAAAAATGCTTTGCAAATTCTTCAATCCAACGATGAAAAAACCCCAAGATTGAATCATTCTGGTCTACTTTCTGCGTGACGATTAAAAGCTTCATGCGTGTACTTCGGCAGCGGTTTTTTCCCATGCCTCTTTCAAGCGCTTCAAATATTCTTCTTTCGAAATAAGCTTACTTTCAAGGGTTTGCTTGAGGGCCATTCCGAACATTTGGCGCTTGGCATTGTTGTCAATGAGGTCAGCGATAGCGTTGGCGATATAGTCCGCATCAGCTGGGCAGATATAGGCATCCTGACCGTCCTTGAGCTCTTCTGCGAGGCCTACAGAGGTAGTTACGATGGGAAGGCCAGAAAGCCCCGCTTCAACCAACGCAAGTCCGTAACCCTCAAAAAGCGAGGTCTGAAGAAAAAGATTCGAAGTGCGATAATAGGTCGATGTGTCAGTCTGCCAACCGACAAAAGCGACATTCGGTTCGACGCCAAGCTTCTTAGCTAAGCTCTTGAGATTCCCCTCTTCTGGACCAGAACCAACCACGACGAGCCCGACATCCGAGAATCGTGTGCGAAGTTTCGCGAGCACTTCAAGCGCAAGAGCTACATTCTTTTCTTTTGTGAGACGAGCAACAACAAGAATAATAAAATGCCAGCCGAAACGAGAATGGAGATCGAACAAAATCTTTCCTTCTTCAATTGATTTCTGATCAACATAAATCGGCAGAACAGAAATTTTATCTTGAGTAACAGAGAATTGTTTCGTGATTTCATCACCAAGCGACGTCGTCACTACGCGTAATGTGTTGGCTTGGCGAAGCACTTTGCGAGCAATACGTTTACGAATCGAATTTAAAAATCCTGTGAAATACGGAGAAAATGGATCTGTGTGAAGTTGAACTTCAAGCGGCAAGCGCCATTTGTTTTTAATCTTCAATCCTGCTAAGCCGCATTCGAACGGATCTTGCGTAGTGATAAGTGATTTTCCTCTAACAAACTTTTTGTCTAGAACAATCTTTTTTCCACGACGAGCAGCTCCGCGAGAACGAAGCCACTTTGAAGAAGAGTTAGTTGGATAGACCCAGACGTTTTTGTCTAGCGTCGTGTCTTTGAGATTGTGAGCTTTGTCTGAAAGAAGGACAATGTGCAGCTCATCAACAAGCTTTCCGTACTCCTTCATCCGCTCCGAAACAGCGCTTCCTGGAGCCAGAATATTGCGGTCTGTTGAGACCATCAAAACCTTCAATCCACCGAATTCCATGGCTCTAGTATAGCCTTTTTTTAACTCTTGAGAAAGACAGAAATTTCTTCAAGCATTCGTTCTTCACCAAAAAACTTGAGCTTCTTTTTACCTTCTTCCACATACTTTTGAGCAAGCGCGTGATCGGTCAAAAGCTTTGTCGTCCATTCTTCTATAGCCTTTTTGTCATTGTACGTAAACAGTGCGCCGTTTTGATTATGATCAATCACTTCAATATTTCCGCCTGCATTGCTACATGCAATCGGTGTTTCAAGATAGAGCACTTCAAGAAGCTGATGCGAAAGACCTTCGTACGAAGTGTTGAGAACGAAAAGATCGGCAGCTTTGATATGCTCGAAGAGATCGTTTTGTTTCATCTTTCCGGTCAAGACGACGCTCGCTTCCGCTCCGACTTTTTTGATACATGTCTGAAGGTATTCTTTATCGGGACCTTCGCCAACAATAAAGAGTTTTACTCTAGGAATCTTTTTTGCAATCTCGGGCATCAAAGCAATGAGTGTATCAAAGCCCTTCCACGGAACCAAACGACCAACGGAGATGATCATCGGGTAGTCAACATGAAATTTTATTCGCATTTCTTCTTTTGAGCCTCGAAAATCTGGTGCATGAAAAGCGTTGTAGATGACTTGAATCTTTTCCTCTTTAATTCCCCAATTCGCAACAATTTTCTTGAGATACTCGGATGGAACGACTATTTTGTTTGCGTTGTTCGCGACAAAAAACTGCGTACGTTTGAGAAGTCGGACGAAAAATGGATATTTATCGTATTCAACTGAAAACTGATCGAGAAGATCGCTGACACCCGAGCGCTGACTTCCCTGCTCCCACGCATAGTCTCCAACGATTTTCAAATAAAATTTCTTTCGTAAGATTTTTGCTGCTACCAGAGCCGGCAAACCAACAGAAACCGGATCTTGCGCATAAATAATGTCTGCTCCAAAGCCAGAGAAAAGTACTTTGAAGAAATAGACCGCGTGCCGGATAACTTTCGGATACTTGATGACCCAGCCAAAACTCTGCACCTTAATCTCAAATCCTCTTTTCGGCAATTCATCAAGCAAAAGCTTAGAATACGTCGCCGGCCCGCCTATTTGCGGAGGAAAGATACCTGTAGCGATGAGAACTGTGATCTTAGAATTTTCCATGTACAAACTCTCCATACCAATCAATTTCCTTTTTGAGACCAGTCTTAAGATCAGTTTTAGGATTATATCCGAGAAGCTCTCTTGCCTTATCTATTTTTGCTCCAGTTTCAAGCTGATCACCCGGACGCTTTGGTATAACTTTAATCTTTGCTTTTTTACCCATCAGCTCTTCAACAGTACGAAGACCTTCTCCAGTCGTACTGGTTAGATCATTACCAAGATTAAAAGTTTCTCCCAAAATATTTGCCCGTTTGTCGAGCGCTTTTATACATCCGTCAATAATATCCCCCACATAAGTGTAACTCCTCACATGTGCCTCACTTCCTTCGTATATGCTAATTTCAGTGTCCTCGTAGAGAGATTTAATAAGCTTAAAAAAGAATTTTTCTGGACGCTCTCTTTCTCCATATACTGAAAAGAACCTGATGTTTACTACAGGTAGTCTGAAAGTTCGATAATACGACAGCGCCAGCTGTTCTGCCGCTAACTTTGTTACACCGTAATTCGAAGTTGGAGCTGGAACAGTTGTCTCTGAACCATTTGCGAATGTTCCATAAATAGAAGATGTTGAAGCATTAATAAATACCTCTAATGTTTTCACCTGTTTAGCTGCTTCAAGAAGTTTTTGTGTCGCAATAAGATTATTATTGAGATAATCTTCAAAAGGTGTCGTTGTTGAAATACCCGGCTGAGCAGCCAAGTGAAAAATGGCTCCCGCTCCCTCAAGAATAGATATTAGATTTGCATCAACAAGATTTTCGTAATACATCTTCACTCCCTTTGATTCGAGTAATTTCCCTGTAGCCTGTTTTAGACGAGGATCATAATAAGGGGTTAGAGCATCAATACCAACGACCTCGTGACCTTCTAGAATACATCTTTCGGCCAAATGAGAACCTATGGCTCCTGCTGCTCCAGTGATAACTATTTTCATATAGCGAACACTTTACTCTTCATCTCCTCCGCAATCAAATTCCAGTCATATTTTGCTTTGACCATCGTTTGAGCATTGGTGACAATTTTTGTTTTGAGAGATTCATCAGACATGAGATGCTTGACTGCATCAGCGATGCTTTGGGGATTTTGAGCTTCACAAAAAAGTCCAGTTTCGCCGTCTTTAAGAAAATCTGGAATACCGCCGACGTTCGTTGCAATGACAGGTAACCCTGCCGCCATAGCTTCTATAAACGAATTGCCCATGCCCTCCGAAAGCGACGGGCGGATAAAAATATCTGCTTCATGCAAATACTTTGGAATATCATTTTGAGAAATAAAACCTAAAAACCTCACTCGGTTGTCTAATTTTAATTTTTTGACTTGGGCTTTTAGACTCGATTCAAGCGGACCAGTACCGATAATTTGAAATGTGACATTGTCTGGCAAATATTTTAGTGCACCAATGACATCCCCTATTCCGTTTTTCTTCACTAGGCGCGAGGTTGTAATCAAAATAGTTTTTTCGTTTGATACATGAGGGGTGTGCGATTCAAATTTTTGCGTATCGACGCCGTTAGGAACCACTTCTATTCTTCCCGCATAGTCGAGACTTTTTGCCCAATCCGCAAGAAAGTTTGAAATTGCTTGAATCACATCTGCCCGCAAGAAAATCTTTTTCCACAGCGGATACACAAACCAAACCTTCTTTTCTATCTCGTCGGTTGGATCACCTTCCTGAAGCGTCAAAATATATTTAACCTCTGGAAAACGTCGTTTAAAGAATGAAGCGGCAAATCCTGCCCAGTTTGCCATGATTGACCAGACTGCATCATATCTGTTTTCTCGATGAAGCTTTTTGGCAAAACGAAATGCTTTGAATGGAAAGAGATTTTTTGACGAATCAATGCGATAGACGTTTACGTTGCCGATTTTTTCGTGAGGTGCATCATTTGCGTTGAAACG
>Ga0134125_10001300_pt1 | contig 30844 bp, 26 predicted proteins | sample KB31751_FD_96464 | JGI IMG/M metagenome (GOLD analysis project Ga0134125, IMG submission 96464) | Terrestrial soil microbial communities with excess Nitrogen fertilizer from Kellogg Biological Station, Michigan, USA - KB3-175-1 | ecosystem: Environmental > Terrestrial > Soil > Unclassified ... | reverse complement strand
TGCCTTCAGCCGCGAGCACGCCGGAGGGTCTCGCACCGCAATCCGCGGACGAACGGGCACGACGCAACTCCATGTCGGCCGGCGAGCGCGTCGATAGACCTGCGCTCACTACACCCGCGACCGCTGCGCAGATGACGTCTCTACGCGATGTCATCCGGCCCCCTTAATGGCTCGTTCGGTAAGCGCCCGCTCCAAAACCAGTGGCGCCTCATCGCTCAGCGTTCGTACACATCGAATTCGTGGATGATCGCCGCGGTAACCGATTGGACGATCGTCAGCTTTACATACCGCGCCTTTGCCGGTGGAAATCGCACCTCCTGATGGAAGACGTTCATTGGCCAGTCGGCGAAGGCATCCTCTTTGCTATCCTGAAATCCCCAGTCCGTCACGTCTGCGATACGTTTCCATTCGCTCCCGGGAGTCGTTCTGATGTCTATCCAAAAGCGATGGATATTGGCCAACTCACCCTCGAATTCCCCTTCCCAAAGGATTGCCCTGGAGATGCTGCGCTCCCGCCCGAGGTCGTACTCCAGCCACGGCTGCGTCACGTAGCCGCTCGACCTCCGATTGCCCCTGTGGTCTCCGCGGCTCCCGTCTGCCCCAGCGCGACACAGGGCTTCCAGAGACCCGCGGCCACCGTTCCCGCCACAGCCGCCCCAACAACCTCTCGACGCGTAACCATAACGGCCCCTCGCTGATGTTGCCTCTTCACGGGTCCGATGCCTGCGCCAGCATCCAGGCCCGCGAAGCGATTCCGCCTCTTCGACCGGCCTCAGCCGCGCCGCCGCCGCTGTCGGCCGCGGCGGCGCAGCCGTTTCCACTCACTAGAAGGTTGCATGCAATCCAAAATAGAATCGACGGCCCGGCAGTTCGTACAGACGGTTCACGCCGTAGCTGTCGACCTGCACCAGCGCCGACTGCGTGGCATTGAGAACCGATGCGCTCACCGTCAGCCAGTCCGTGACGTTATAGCTTCCGGACACGTCCAGCTGCCCGTAACCTTTGACGAAGATGCCATCGCCGAAGAAGCTCAGCGGGTCGGACACCCACTCACTGCGGTAGTTGTAGTTGGCATGCACACCGAACCTGCCGGTATCGTAATATACGCCCGCGTTGTACGTATTGGCGGACACTCCCGTTACCGGCAGCGCCGGTTTTCCTTCGTTCAGCACGACCTTCTGCGACCAGATGTGGGTATAGTTTGCCTGAGCCCCGAAGTACCGCAGGAATCCCGGCAGGAACGTGAAGGGCTGCTCCCACGCTGCTTCGATTCCCTTGAGCGTCGTGGCGGGCGCGTTCTGGGGCTGTCCCACGGAGAACGTGATGGGCACGACGTCGCCGACGCTGCGACTACCGTTGAGGAGGTTGCCCGCCAGCGTGATATTCTGCGTTTGGTTGAAATAGTTCGTAAGCACCAGGTTGCGCACGTCCTTGAGGAAGAAGTCGCCCGCCAGAATGCTTCGCGAGCCGAAATACCACTCGAGCGATGCGTCGAACTGGTGCGCGAGATAAGGCTTCAGGTTTGGGTTACCTTCGCTCAGGGTCCCCGTCCAGGGCGAGCCCGGTGGCGGCGGCGCAGGGGAGTTCGGGCTGCTTGCCTCTCCCAGGAGATTCATGTCGGGCCGTTGCATCACTTCGGCCGCTGCAAATCGAGCAAGCAGGTTGTCCGTAATCTTGTAGGTGGCATTCAAGTCCGGCAGCGCATTGTTGTAGGTGTTCTTCTGCGCGAGCAGGCCCTGTGCGCTATAGGTTATCGAGCTCGCACCGCCAGTTATGCCATAGTAGAGCGTGGCGTCCGGCGCCGGCACGTAACCGGACGACAGCTCCTCCGTATGCACAAGCCGCACACCGAAATTTCCGGTGAACCGCTGATCACTCGAGCCGAAGAAGACCTGCCCGTACGCCGCCTCCGACTTCTCCTCCACGACAGTCGTCATGGTCAGAGTCGGCACGGGGGGATTCGCCGCGATGAAGCCCGATAAGGGAAATGCGCCGAAGAACTTGTCCAGATTGGCGGTAAGAAAGGTCCTGGGGAACTGGGCGGAGCCACCGTATGACGAAAAGAACCTGGGATTGTTGTCCACCATCAGGTAACCGCTCATGTCAGCCGGGAATCCTGCGGCGGTGTTTGATATCCAATTCGGGCTGTTCGCGAGGGTCCTGTTCTCGTACTCTGCGCCCAGCTGGACCCGGCTTATCCCGTGAAAATCGAGATCCCGGGTTGCATCAGCTTTGAAGTTCCAGATTTTGTCCGTGGTCGGCTCCTTGTAATCTCCTTGCACCCCGAAGAACGTATAATTGGCGACGTTCATGGGGTCGTAATTCAGGAGGCTGAAGCTGATCGGCCCTCCAGAATTCGGATTTGCGTTATAGGAAAACGTCGGTCCCGGCGCGTTTGTTTTCCAGCTCACATATATCTGCGTGGTCTCCTCCCGGGCCTGACCGAACGAGATCGCCGTGTCTCCGGTCCAATTGCCGAGAGACCAGTTCGCCGAAAGGGCATTCGACGTCAGCCTCTGGTTGTAGTGAAACCGATTCGCCTGAACCCACGCGAACACGTTCGTGCCCTGCCAATCGACTTCGACGTTGTTCTGATCGAGGGTTTGACTGAGCGTAGTTTCCGGACCAAGAGCGAAAGCGCCCGGATAGTAATTGTCCCCCTGCATCCAGTTGTACGACTGGTCGAATTCGGAGTCCAGTGTGTCGAACGTCAGGTCGAGGTTATCGTTGACCTTGAACTCCAGCGTGCTCATCGCGCTGAGTCGGCGATCCAGTCCAACCTGGTCGGCCAAGTGCACACTGAACAAGCGGTACGCGGTTCCGGGCCCGGTGTAGGTGGAATCCGCCCGAACACCGTCACTGCTCGTGTTCTGATCGTCGACGTTTCGCTCGTTGAGGTCCACCGCGACGATCCAGCCGAGCCTATGGTCGAAGAACGTATCCGTGTAGAGCCCTGCCAGATGCGGCGTTACACCTGCACGGGCCTGGTCGTCATAGAGTCCTTCCGCGGTTACGACCGCCTTCCTTTGACCGAATTCCAGCGGACGAATCGACTGCACGTTGACCGTTGCAGCAAGTCCGCTCTCGGGCAAGTCCGCGGTGGGAGATTTGTATACGTCGACGCGCTGAGCGAAATCACCGCTGAGCACCTGAAAATCGAATGCGCGAGTGCCCGAGCCGGACGGGAGCTGACGTCCGTTGTAGAGGGTATCGGTAAATTTCGGGTCGAGCCCGCGAACGCTGATGAACTGCCCCTCTCCTTGATTGCGGGTGATTTGGACGCCGGTGATTCTTTGGAGGGATTCGGCCATGTTCTGTTCCGGGAACTGACCGATGCCCTCGGCGGATATTGAATCCGTGATGTTCGACGCCTTGAACTTGTACTCGATCGACTTCTCGAGGCTGGCTGCGTATCCGTTGACCACTACCTCCTGCAACTGTCCGCCGTCCGCGCTGCTTTGATCTTTGGCGGAGTCGCCCGCTTTGTCAGGCGTGTCCTGCGCGCTCGAGGCTTGCGCCTGCTGAGCGTCGGTACTCGCGGCCGGCGTGCTGGGCGCAGCAGCCGACGTCGCATAGGAGCCGGCGCAGCCGGCCATCAAGACGAGAGCCGTGAGGCTGCGCCGCTTGTTAAACCAATCGTGACCCATATCCCCCCCCCCACAGAACAGGACCTGGTGTTCATATATGGTACGGTGTGCCGTATATGAATGCAAGCGCGCTGAGGTCAAGCACTCATTGGGCAAGGCGAGCGAGTCGGGGTGCCCCGCGGGGTCGCACGGATGGCTGTTGACGCGCTCGGAAATATTTTGCGAAACGCCCGCGTGTAGTCGCGCTCGACTTCTGAGTCAGATCCATCTGCCGCGCCCCGACACGCGGATATGACAGCCTGTGGTGCGTTGACCGATGGTTTTTGGTTGAAAGGAATATCGGGGCTCGCGCGGCCAATGCTGCGTGCGGGCGCCGCAAGCTGCCAGGTTGCGTTGCCGGTTCCGCCGAATCCAACGGATCGCCGCTCGTGTGATGCATGGCAACAGTCCCGGCGTGCGCGCGGACCGGGCCCAACGGGGACAGTGTCCGGCGCCGGCGGGATCACATGGCCGGCCGCTCGCTCATGCAACGTCGGCCGCTGGTGAACAGCCCAAGATCGAGCTAGAATCGGCCTGAGGTGTGCAAGACCGACGAGGGGCGGCGGTCGATCCGCATAGCGTTCAGGGACAAATACATTGATCAAGAAACAGAAGAGCCCCGTTCGCTACGAGGCGCCGGCGCTCGAGAAGGGGCTGGATATTCTCGAGCTGCTCGCCGGCACGACCCGATCCATGTACCTGTCACAGATCTCTCAAGCGGTAGGCCGAGGCCGAAGCGAGATCTACCGTGTACTGCAGGTATTGGAACGCCGCGGTTATCTGGAACGCTCCCAGGTTGACGATCATTACAGCCTCAGCAACCATCTCTTCCTGCTCGGCATGGAGCGCCCGACGATCAAGGGGCTCCTGCAGAAGGCCCTCCCGCTGATGCACAGGCTCTCTGATGACATTCAGCAGTCGTGCCATCTTGTAGTACCCTCTGATGAGTTCATGGTCGTGATCGCACGCGTGGAGTCTCCTAAGGAGCTCGGTCTGGTGGTCCGGGTTGGCCATCGGCGACCGCTGTTGGAGGCCACATCCGGCCTGGTTCTCGTAGCCAATCAGCCGGAGGACATACGGGCGCACTGGATTCAGAAATACGGTGGTAGCGTTCACCGGCAGGCCCGCGGCACCATCATCGACACGATCGAGTCGATAAGGAAGCAGGGCTACGCCGCAATCCCGAGTACCGTGGTGCCGGGAGTGGTAGACATCTCGACGCCCGTCTCGCGCGGGTCAGCGGCTGCGGCCGCATTGACAGTGCCGTTCATGAAGCTGGCTGGCATACGAGCTACCCAGGAAAAGGTGACTGCGGCATTGCGCGGGACAGCCGAGGAGATCTCCCGCAGCCTCCGCTGAGGTGCGTGCCTGAGGCCAGTCACCTGACGTCGGGGTTGCGCGGCAGGTTCGGCCACTGTTCCGGTGCTGCTGAATCCCCGTCCCTTCGAAACCTGGCTGCGCGACGTCTCCGGGGCACATGGACTGACGCAGCCCACGTCATTCCCTAATGGAATGTTGTCTCACTGGTGAATGCCTTGTGCTTCCCTTAGACTGCGGTCGAGGCGAGCTGCATCGCTTGTGATCCTTGATCGTTCTTTTGGGGGCATGACAAATGACCAAAGGAATCACCAGAAAAGACTTTCTGCGAGCCATGGGCTGCTCCGCCCTTGCGATCGGCGCCACGCCATCAGGCCTGGCCCGAGAGACGGCCTCGCCGCGCGGGATCGAGCGAAGTCCTACCTTGCGGCTCTATCCGGCCGAAGCCCTCACGCGCACCGGCAACATCCGATTCGGTCCCGCAGAGCTCGACGTGATGTTGCCGTTTTTCGGTGACGGTGAAGTTGTCTGGGAGATGCCGGTCTCGTCGCCCGGACCTTGTCAGGTCGCGGCTTGCTATTCGACGACCAGGGCAGGCACCGAAGTCGAGATCGCACGCGGATCCAGCGTGGTGCGCCAGATCACCGAAGCGACCCACGGCTTCTTTCTTCCCGATCCTGCTGGCCCTTCCCGCAACCCGCTGGCGCCCGACGACCCGTCCTTCTGGTCGGAAAGAGCTTTCTATAATTTCGAGCGCGTCCTTCTCCCGGGGACGCTGCAGCTGGAGCGCGGCGTAAATGTCATAAAACTGCGTGTACGCGGAGCCAGAGGCGGGGAGCTATTTCGCCTCAGGTCTGTGGAGCTGACTCCCTCCTCTGAGATCGCGGCGGTCCAGCGCTCGCGCGAACGAGCGCAGAAGCACCGATCGAACACTGATTGGTTCGCCAAGGCGGGCTACGGGGTTTGGTTCACCTTTCTAGACCTCACAACGCCTCGGCACGGATTGCCCAGGCACTACGCACGGGCGGTCGAGGAGCTCGACGTCGAAGCGCTGGCCAGTCGTGTAGAGGAAATGGGCGCTGGGTACCTGATCTTCTCGACCAATCATGGCGACCCCACATGTCCGGCGCCAATCAAATCGTGGGAGGCGATCCATCCGGGTTGGACCACCCGGCGCGACCTGATCGCGGATCTCGCCCGCGCTCTCGATAAACGCGGTATCCGCCTCATGCTTTACATGAACTGCCCGGGACTCGGGGACCTGGTGCAGTTGCCCGGCACCGCTGTGGACCGACCCACTTACAGCCAGCGGGAATACGCGAATGTCTTGAGCCGGGTACTGCGCGAATTCAGCCTGCGCTATCGCGAGAGAGTCGCCGGGTATTGGTTTGACTCGTGGTTCCAGACCACCGAGGCTTACCCTGACCTGCCGTTTGAGCTCCTGAACCGCGCCATAAAGGCGGGGAACCCTGATTGCCTCGTCGCATACAACTACTGGGCCTTTCCCGTCGAGACCGATTGGCAGGACTATTGGGCAGGTGAGCTCACCGCGCTGCCACTTCAGCGCTTCGGATCCCGCTATCTCTCCCGGGGCGCCGGGCAAGGGCTTCAGGCGCACAGCGCCATCCGGCTCGATTCGGACTGGTTCCACATCTCACCGAATACGCCGATCGGTCCGCCTCTCTATAGTGCCGAGCAATTGGGAGCCTACATAAAAAACTGCATGCAGGATCAGGCCGTGGTCTCCATTGGCATCGCCATTTACCAGGACGGAACGACCGCCGAGACATCGCAGCAGGTGATGCGCGATGTACGGCGCATCGTCCGGGGCGCCTAAACAAATTCGGCGACGAGAGCTTCCGCTCCAGGGGTCACCGATACTATACTCCCTTCACTGCTCGCTAAAGCAACGTTGTACCGCTGGTGAATTTTATCGCTTCGCACTAAAATCGGGTCGAGCCGCGGGCACGTGACGCCGCATTGCGCGGGCGGGCTCAGACTCGAGACGAAAGGGGGTCGGAAGATGTCCGAGAGAATTACTCGCAAAGACTTCCTCAGAATCGCCGGCCTCGCGGCCCTCGCGACCGGCGTCGATCCCACAACTGCGGCACCGGCGCAGAGTCTCCCATCCGGGCGCAGCGGCGCCCACTCGAACGGCACCCAGCACGAGCCGTTGATCCGTTCCCTCGACCCTGTCCTGCGTCTCTACCCGCACGAGGCGATCGAGCGCACCGGAGATATCCGCTTCGGACCCGCGGAAATCGAAGTGATGCTGCCTTTTTTCGGCGACGGCGAGATCACGTGGAGCGTTACGGCTCCCGCCGCTGGTGCCTACCGCGTCGCAAGCTGTTATGCCTCGACGAAGCCGGGAACAGAGCTCGAGGTGCTCTGTGGCCCCGGCTCGATCCGGCATTCCGTCATTTTCACCGAGGGATTCTTTCTGCCCCACCCCGGCGGCCCCGCGGTCAACCCGAGCACGCCCGACAAGGACTCCTTCTGGACCGAACGCCAGTTCTATAGCTTCGAGAGGATCCCGCTGCCCGGCGAGCTGCATCTCAGTTGCGGCATCAACGTTGTCAAGCTCCGGATAACCGGCGCCAAAGGCGGTGAGATCTTTCGGCTGAGATCTCTGGAGCTCACACCCGTCCCTCAGGCCGACTCCCTCGCGGCTGCGGGGCGGATGGCGCGCCGCCGGAGGGCGAACACCGACTGGTTCGCCAAAGCCGGCTACGGCGTGTGGTTTCATTTTCTCGACCTGACCACTCCGCGGCGCGGACCGCGCAAGCCTTATGCGCAGGCGGTGGACGACCTCGATGTCGAAAAGCTCGCCAGCTTGGTAGAGGAAACCGGCGCGGGATACGCCATTCTAACGACCAATCACGGCCACCCCACCTGCCCCGCTCCAATCCGCTCATGGGAGGAGCTGCATCCGGGCTGGACGACTCGGCGCGATCTCATTGCGGACTTTTCCGGCGCCCTCAACCGCCGCGGGATGAGATTGCTTCTCTACATGAACTGCCCGGGGCTGGGCGATCTGATGCAAACGTCCCCCAGAGCCATCGACCAACCCAAGTACAGCGAAGAGCGGTATGCCGAGATCCTGGTGAAGGTATTCACGGAGTTCGGACTTCGCTATGGGAGCCGTGTGGCAGGCTACTGGCTGGATTCCTGGTTTCAGACCACCGAGCGCTACCCCAATCTGCCGTTCGAGGCACTGGGCCGCGCCATCAAAGCCGGATACCCGGACCGGATGGTCGCGTACAATTATTGGGCCTTTCCGATCGAGACTGACTGGCAAGATTACTGGGCGGGCGAGCTCACGGATCTGCCCTTGAAGCGGTTCGGATCGCGTTACATCCGCCGCGGCGCCGGCAGGGGGCTACAGGCGCACAGCGCCATTCGCCTCGATGATCCCTGGTTTCACATCACCCCGAATACGGACATCCAGCCGCCGCGATACACCGCCGCGCAATTGACGAAGTACATCAGGACCTGCATGGAAGACCAAGCTCCCGTCTCGTTCGGGGTTGGCATCTATCAGGATGGGACAATCTCCGAGGCGTCCCGCCAGGTCCTGCGGCAGGTAAAGCGCGCGATTCGAGGAACATAGAGAGCTGGGTGTCCGGGACCAAGAGCCTCACGGGTTCGCGCGAGCTGCGCTTCAATACTGAGCCGGAGAGGGGAGTTCTACTGGGCATTTCTCGTCATGGGTAGTATTGCGCTGATCGGCGTGGCATCCTGGGTTTTCCTCGTAGGACGCGTGGAGCCGGTGATCTGGCACGCGAGGGCTCGCGCATCCGCCCAATAGGGGTCATCGGCGCCCAACGCGGGCGACCGGCAATCCCAGCGCAACGGACTGTATGGCTCAACGCCAGTCGCTTCGTACGGAGGTCAGCCCAATCCCCGGGTTGAAGCTGTTCGTCGGATCCAGGCTCCGATAGAACTCGACGAGCTCAGGCGGCGCCTGGTAGAGATGCCCCACGTTGTGCTCCGCGGGATATCGGGCGCCTCGGCCATCGAGCCACTGCTTGAGGCGCTCTCTCACGGCGGAGACGTCGGCTGCTTTGCGCACGAGATAGTCGAGGTGAAAGACATGGCAGAAGAAGTGCCCGTAGCAAACGGCCGTATGGACCTGCGGCCTCACGAGCTCCGGCAGGATGAGGCTCCATTCCTCATCGTCCGGCCGCAAAGCAACATCCAGAGCCACCATGTTCTCTACCTCTGGGCGCAGGTCGAGGAACCTCTTCGCCGCTCCCGCCACCACGAACCGATGCAGGAACGCCTTCTCGGCCTCCACGGGCGTGCACTCGAAGAACTCTCCTTCACTCGATGGAAACGTCGTCTGCAAATATTCACGCGCCTCGCGGAGGCCGCCGCCGGCCACTTTCAGGAGCAGATGATGCTCGAAGCGATCGCGATATGACCTCATCCGGCGCGGCAGATGGGCCGGCAGCAGCCGCGCGAGCCCATGGAGACTCTGCTCCAACAGGGCGCCCCGGCGACCCGTCAGACGCACCTGCGCCTGCGCGAGCCCTTGCTGCAGGCGCGACAGCCGGGGCACCCAGCCCGTGCCCAGATGGCGGATGGCGAGGAAAATGTCCTTGCCGAACCGCTCAGCCAGGTCGAACGCGCCGCGATGAATGTATTCGCCCGAGACCGGCAGACTCTCGAACCTCTGCAGGATGTGGCGGCGCAGCTGCGTCAGTGCCGCTGGCTGATTTGCACCGATGTAGAACACGCGGGTCTCCCGCTCCTTGGGGAAGGTATCGACCCGCACGGCAAATACCGCCAGCTTTCCCGCGCATCCCGCCGCCTCATATAGCCGACTCGCGTCCGCATTGAACCGCAGCGGAACACGCCTTTGCGGGTCGCGCATCCGATTCACGTATTCGTCGTCCGATCCCCGGCGACGGATGGACGGTAAGCCGCGGGCCTGAAACTCCCCTCGCTCGAGTTGCCGAAGCGCCTCCTCGGGCTCCTCGCTCAAGTCGACATCCAGGTGGTTGACCAGGCGCAGCCTGCGGCCTTCAGTCACCTGGGCATAGAGGGCCAACTCGGTATAGGCGGGCCCCCGGCGGGTGAGTGATCCGCCGGAGCTGTTGCAAATACCGCCGACCACGGAGGCGCCGAAGCAGGATGAGCCGAGGACCGAGTGCGGCTCCCTGCCGACCCGTGCGAGCGCCCGCTCGAGCTGATGCAGCGTGGCGCCCGGCAGGCAGATGGCTTCCCTCCCTTCGCTGAGAAGAAAGATGCGCGCCATCCGCATGGTGTTGATGACGACTACGTCACGATCGTACTCGCCGGCAGCCGGGGTCGAGCCGCCCGTGAGACCCGTGTTCGCTGCCTGCATGATGACGATCTTGTTCTCGGCGACGCAAGCACCCAGAACCCGCCAGAGCTCGAGCAGGGAACCGGGCAGAGCGACGGCCAGGGCGGCTCCCTCGCCACCGCGAAAGGCGGTACGGAAGCGGCGAGTCGCGGCAGCGGCGGCGATCAGGTGGGATCCGCCGACGATCGTCCGCAGAGAGGAGAGAAATCCGTCAGCGGTACCAGCCCTCAGGTTGACCAGCCTCCATCGATGATGTGGCACTGTCCCGTAGTGAATGCGGACTCGTCGGAGGCCAGGTAGAGCGCCAGGGACGCGATCTCATCCGGCTTCCCCAGCCGGCCCATGGGCTGCCTGGCCTTGAATGCGGCCAGAGCGCTTTCGTAATCGCCGCTGGCACGCAATCTCACGTGCAGCGAGGGGGTATCGACCGTACCGGGACAAATGGCGTTGCACCGGACTCCCTGCGTCACGAAGTCGGCCGCGATCGATTTCGTCAGACCGATGACAGCCGACTTGGTGGTCCCGTACACGAACCGGTTCGGGGCACCCTTGTGTGCACCAACGATCGAAGAGACATTGATGATGGAGCCGCGCTCTTGCGCGAGCATGTCCGGCAGATAGGCGCGGATCAACCGGTACATCGAGGTGACATTGAGCTCGAAGGAGCGGATCCAGTCTTCCTCCGTGCAGTCCAGGACGGTGCCGTTCGCCACGTACCCGGCGCAGTTGAACAATACATCGACAGGCCCGGTTTTCTCACGCACCTCGCGGATTGCTTCGGCGCTGCATACGTCGAGAGGCAGCGGCCTGCAGCCCTTCAGGTCCGCGAGCGCCGCCTCGTTGATGTCCGTTGCCCAGACCCGCGCGCCTTCTCTGGCGAAGAGCTCAGCGGTCTCCCGCCCGATACCCTGCGCTGCCGCAGTGACCAGTGCGGCCTTACCGAAGAGCCGACCCGAAGGTCGGCTCGTCGCCGAGTCCGATGTCATCGCGCCTCCATACCGCACAGCGTGCCGAGCGTGTCGGCCGACTTATAGGTCAAAATGAATTCGCGGTGACCCAGGGCCTCGGATTTCGTGACCGCGCCGGCCGCCACTTCGAGCGTGAGACGGAAGATCTCCTCACCCAGCTCATCGAGGGTTGCCGTGCCCTCGAGCACCCGGCCCGCGTTGACATCCATGTCATCCGCCATTCTCTTGTACGTGATCGGATTACCGGTGATCTTGATGACTGGCGCGATCGCCGAGCCGACCACGGATCCGCGGCCCGTCGTGAAGAGCGTGATGTGAGCGCCACAGGACATCAGCTCCGCGATCTCAGCGTTGTCGGAAATGTTCGGAAAGCCAAACTTAGGTGGCGTCTCCGGCACGATGTCGAGCAAGTAGAGCCCCGGCGTCTGGGGTTGCTGCGTGGGGCGGATGACTCCCTTGATCGGACGGCTTCCGGATTTCACATACGCGCCGGCGGACTTCTCCTCCTGCGTCGAGAGTCCACCCTCGGCATTTCCCGGGGCGAAACTGCCAAACCCCATCGCGCGGTAGTAACTCTCGGCATTGCCGATAGCGGTCGCGATGGCGGCGGCGACCTCGGGCGAGACGGCCCGCACGCTCATGGGCGTCTCGCAGCCGATCATCTCGCCGGTCTCTTCGAATATGCACACTGCACCGGCATCGACGAGGCGATCGAAGGCGCGTCCCACCGCGGGATTGGCCGCAATGCCGCTCGTACCGTCGGAGCCACCGCAGACCGTGCCGATCGTGAGGTCGGAAATCTCCACCGCAACGCGCTTCTCCTGCCGTTCCATGGTGGCGCGAGTCCTTGCGATAGCTGCAAGCGCGGCATCTATGCTTCCCCGGGTGCCACCGGACTCCTGAATGATCACGATCTCCACGGGGCGGCCGCTCGCCGCGACAGCGGCAGCCAGTCCCTCCCTGTCGAATCCCTCGCAACCCAACGAAACGAGGACCGCGCCGCCGACGTTCGGGTGGGTGGTCAGCGCTTTCAGCATCCCGAGCGCATACTCGTTGGGATAGCAACCAGGGAAGCCGAGCAGGTGCACGCGATCGTCCTGCGCGCGCTCCACCGCCTGGCGGGCAACGTGGTGCGCGCATTCGACCAAATAGATCACCGGCAACACGTTGCGGATTCCTTTGCGTCCGTCAGCCCGCAGATAGCCATTGGCGACGATCATCTTCGCTCCTTTGAGTCGCGAGTGTGGCTCGGTATGTAGTCACTCTGCATATTGTGCAGGTGAACCCAGTCGCCGGCCTCGATCTGCGAGGTGCTCGATCCTATGGACATGCCGTATTTGACGACCGGAGCGCCGCGCTGAATGACACGGCGGGCGATCTTGTGCCCGAGCGCCACATTGGATCGGGCAACCACCACGTCGCCATCCATTACCAACCTATCTCCAGCTTGAACATCACGCCGGCAGACCACGACGTTATCCTCCGGATGCAACAGCAATACGGCGGCAGGCGTTTCGAGGTCCTGCGGTCCATTACCCATATTCTTCTCACGTGCACAGCCAACTTTGAAACCGTATTCCGCCTACTGCTGCGCCCAGCCACCCTGGGCCATGATGCCGCCGTCCACCGTGACGCATTCACCAGTCATGAACGAGGCTCCCGGACCGGCGAGGAAAGCTACGACCTCGGCGAGCTCCTGCGGGTCGCCAAACCGCTTCATCGGATAGGCTTTCTTCAGGTTCGGAAAATAATCCTTGTCCGTGATGCCTTTGGCGATTTCCACCTGCAGCGGGGTCTGAAAAGTGCCGGGCGCCACCGCCAGCACCCGGATGTTGTCTTGCGCATATTCCAGAGCGAGCTGGCGCGTCAACGAGAGCAGGCCGCCCTTGGATGCGGCGTATGCCGCCGCGGCCTTCTGCGATTGCAGTCCCTGAACGCTCGCGGTGTTGATGATCACGCCGCCCTTGCGGCGCTTCATTTCGGGAATGCAGCGCTTGACCATCCAGAAGTGGGACTTGAGGTTCACCGTGAGGATCGCATCCCACACGGCATCATCGAGCTCGTGCGCCGGAACGAAGCTGCTGGCCGGCTGGATACCGACGTTGTTGCACAAGACGTCCACGCCGCCCAGGGCGCGGGCTGCCGCGACCAGTCGATCGCACGTTTCCGCCCGGCCCATGTCGCCCTGAACGAACTGCACCTGCCCCGCCAGGCCGGCCGCCAAGCCGAGCAGCTCCTGCCCCGCCTGCGGATCGATGTCGCCGCAGACCACCCGGGCGCCGCGGCGCGCGAACTCCAGGGTGATCGCTCTTCCCAGCCCGGCAGCCCCGCCGGTCACTATCACGATTTTGTCGATGAATTCGCGAGACATATCCGCCTCCTCCGCGTGTGCATGCTCAGCGCCAAAGGGCGGCGATCTGCTCGAGCGTCATCCCTTTGGTTTCCGGCAGCGCAATGGCCACCACGACGAACTGGATCGCCAGGAACAGGGCACACGCGAAGAACATCGTCCAGATCCCGAGCTCATTGCGCACGAGCGGAAAGAGCTGGTTGATGACGATATCGGTGAGCCACAGGGCCACCGTTGCCACTCCCATTGCGCGCGCCCTCAGGTTGGTCGGGAATATCTCCGAGATCACAACCCATTTGATGGGGCCGATGGAAAATGCGAAGAACGCCACGAACGCGCAGAGCAGCGCCACGATGATGGTTCCATCCTCCAGACCCAAGGCAAAGCCGGTGCCGGTCAGCAAGAGCGCAAGGCACGCGCCGGCCACCCCGACCAGGAGCAGTCGCCTGCGGCCGATCCTGTCGATCAGTGGGATGGCCAGCAGCGTGAATGCAGCCAATACGAACCCGATGACCGCGTGCCCATTCAGCGATGCGCTCATCGAGGCGCCCGTACGCTCGAGGATCGTGGGTCCGTAGTACATCACGACGGTGATGCCACTCAGCTCGGAGAAGACCGCGAGGAACACTCCTATATAGAGAGCGCGGCGCAGACCGGCGCTGCGCCATTCGTGGCGGGTCGCCCGTTCCGCGGCAACGGACCGCTGAATCTCGGAGAGCTCCTCCTCCGCCTCGCCGCCATCCGCCCGCAAGGATTGGAGCACCTCGCGCGCCTGCTCGAGCCGGGAGCGCAGCACCAGCCAGCGCGGGCTCTCCGGGACGATCAGCGCCGCGAGGAAAAACAGCGCGGCGGGAACGAACTGGAGGAGGAACATGCCGCGCCACGCCTCACTCACGAAGAGCGCCTGCACGAGCCCCGTACCGGCCTCGTGTCCGGCGGCAACGGCGTGGTGCTGCAACATCGCATTGAGCACCATCGCGGCCACGATCCCCACCGTGATCGTCACCTGGAAGAGCGACACCAGCCGGCCGCGGTACTGTGGCGGCGCGACTTCCGAGATGTAGAGTGGCGATACGATCGAGGCGATGCCGACTCCGACCCCGCCCATGAACCGTGCGCTGACCAGCCATGCTGTATCCGGCGCACCCGCACAGGCGAGAGCCGCAAGCGCCAGCAGCGCCCCCGAGAGGATCGTGACCCCCCTGCGGCCGATGACATCGGACAGACGACTGGCGAGCAGAACGCCAGCGACACATCCGACGAGGCCGCTGCTGACGAACCATCCTTCCATGAGCGCGGAGAATCCGAACTGCACCTTGACGAGCGGAATCGTCGCTGCGATCACCACCGTCTCGTAGCCGAACAGAAATCCGCCCATGGCCGACACGGCGCTGACCAGCGTCACGAACGCCAAGCCGCCCCGCCGTGCGCTCCCTCTGGACTCAGCCACCATTTCCGAAGTCGGCTTCATCTGCGCCTCGCGCTTCATCTCTCGTATAGCTGAAACTCGTTGATCACGGGCGCAGCGACGGATCGCGTGATCTTGAGCCGGACGCGACGCGCGCTGACCGGAGCGAAGCGGATCTCCTGATGGAATACCGCCATGGGCCAGTTATCGAAGGCCCGCTCATGAGGCGTGCCCTGCCCCCATGAGGTCACATCGGCCACTTGCTTCCACTTGCCCCCGGACTGGACATCGATCTCGAACGCATGGATGTTCGCGAGCTCTCCCTGGTACCAGCCCTCGAAGAGGATCGCCCGGCTGACACTTCTCTCAGTGCCCAGATCGAACTCGATCCACGGCTGCTGCGTCTTGCCGTCGGACTTCCAGCATGTACAGAAGCTGCCATCGGACACTGATTTGTCCCGGGATGGATCCCTATTCGAGGATCGGACCGCAACGTTGCGGTTGACCGGGATCTCGCCGATCGGTGCGATGTCCTCTGCCGAACCCCGCACCTCCAATACGACGATGGTCGAGGGCGTCTCCATATCATTGGGACTGATGTTTACGACGAGCGCATCTCTGCGCTGCGTGACCTGTACTTTGCCGCCATTGAGCATACGAGAATGGACGACTTTTCTGGGCAGGGGCGGCAGCGTGAGCTTCGACATCGACCTGTCGAAGACATGCAGGTAGATGAGATTGCCGCGGCAGGTGGCTCCATAAACATTGGTCCGCATGTAAGGACCACCACGCGTGTCAAAGATGCTCTCACCGTAGCGATCCACCCACAAGCTGGATTCGCGGAGCTTGTCCACCAGCTCCGGATCGAATCGCCCCGACCGGGGCGCCTCGAGGCCCAGCAGGTAGTTCCCGTCTCCGCACGCTGTCTTCACGAGATTGTCGATCCAGGTCTGCGGCTCCCCGTAAGCTCCCGGTGTCCAGGCGTAGCTGCGGCCGTTCGCGGGTGTGGTGTATTCCCACGGAATCCTGCGCTCGAATCGCGGCAGATCGACCTCGAGCACCGCGAAGTCGCCAACGTATCCGACGTCAGTCGGGAACCATGTGGGCATATAGACGCGACCGTTGTACGCACATCCGACCCGCTGGTCCGCCAGGGTGTCCGCCTGCAGCGAGCGCATGTATTTGAGCAGATCAACGCCACGCTCGTAAGTCCACTGCGGCATCCATCCGCCATCGAACCACCAGGCGAGAATTGGACCGTAGCTCTCCGTGAGCTCTTTCAGCTGCGACTTCATGTAGCGGACATAGCGGTCGAAGTCCGGCTTCTCCCCGGCGGACAGCTCATAGCCTGGGGGTCCGAGATACTCGCCGTTCGCATGGCGCGAGCCGATGCAATCGGGCTGGTAGAAATCGGCAATCGAGTAATAGAGGCAGAGCGCGATGCCGTACTTCTTGCATGCCGCCGAGATCTCCCCCAGCACGTCGCGCTGAAACGGGGTATGCATGATGCTGTGCGGCGTGGTTTTGGTCTTCCACATCGCGAAGCCGTCGTGGTGCTTGCTGACGAATACCGCGTAGCGGAAGCCGCTCTCCTTCAGCATGCGAATCCAGGCTTCGGCATCGAACTCGACCGGATCGAAGCGCTTGTACAGATTGTCGTAGATGTGCGGCGGCGTCTGCACTTGCCGGCTCCAGCTGATTTCCTTGCCGAGCACCGTGCACGGTCCCCAATGCAGAAACGCCCCGTACCTCGCACCCATCCAGCGCTTCAGCGCCTCTGGAGGCGTCGGTAGCAGGGGTCCGACTCGCGGCAGCCCTTGCCTGCAGCCTAGGCCTGCGTCGGGCGATTCAGGCGTTCCCCGGGCATAAGCGCTGGGCAGCAGGCCGCCCACGACCGCGCCCGCCGCGACCCCCTGAAGCATTTCTCTTCGCGTGGCCATATTGCTCCTACAGCGGATCAGAACGTCGCGTGCAATCCCAGGTAGAACCGCCGGCCGTTGAGCTCATACAGCCGGTTGATTCCGTACTCGTCTACCTGCTTCAGAGCCGACTGGGTGACGTTGATGGCCGAAGCGCTGACAGTGAGCCACTTGGTTACGTTGTAGCTGCCGGAAACGTCGAGCTGTCCATACCCCTGAACGAAGACACCGTCATTGAAGAAGCTCAGCGGATCATATACCCACCTGCTGCGATAATTGTAATTGGCATGCACGCCGAACCTGCCGGTGTCGTAGTAGACACCCGCGTTGTATGTGTTGGACGACACACCGGTCACGGGCAGCGCGGGCTTGCCCTCGTTCAGGACCACCTTCTCCGTCCATATGTGCGTGTAATTGGCCTCCGCGCCCAGGGCGGCGAGGAATCCGGGCAGGAAGTCGAACGGCTGCTGCCACGCGAGCTCCACACCCTTGAGCATGGTGGACTGCGCATTCTCCGGTTGCGCCACCGAGAACGTGATCGGCAATACCGTGCCGGCGGTATAGGAAGTGCCGGATGGATTCAGGCCTAACGTCACGTTCGCATTCTGGCTGTAGTAGTTCGTGAGAACCAGGTTCTTCACGTCCTTCAGGAAGAAGTCTCCGGCCAGCAGGCTTCGTGGCCCGAAGTACCACTCGAGAGAGATATCGAACTGGTTGGCACGGTAAGGCTTCAGGTCCGGATTTCCCTCCGACAATGTACCCACCCACGGCATACCTGCCGGAGGCGGTCCGCTGGATGCATTTGGGCTGCTCGACTCGCCCAGCAGGTTCATGTCGGGACGCTGCATGACCTGTGCCGCCGCGAAGCGCGCCAGCAGCTGGTCGGTTAGCCGGTATGTGACGTTCAGATCCGGCAGCACGTCATTGTACGAATTCTCCTGCGCGAACACGCCCTGGGAGCTGTAGGTGATGTCGTTGGTCCCACCCGCGAAGCCGTAAACCAGAGTCGCGTCCGGCGCCGGCACGAAACCTGAGGACAGCTCCTTCGTATGGACCAGGCGCACCCCGGCATTGCCGCTCAACCGTTTGTCGGAGCTCGCGAAGTTGATCCGCGCATAGGCGGCTACTGACTTCTCCTCGACCCTCGTGGTCTGGGTCAAGTTCTGCACGGGAGGATTCGCCGCAATGAACTTCGAAAGCGGATATGTGGCGTAGAACTTGTCGAGATTCACCGTCAACCAGTTCCGAGGAAACTGCGCCGGTCCATTGTACGAGGACATCCACTTCGGATTGTTGTCCATCATCAGATATTGGGTCATATCCGAGGCGAAGCCGACCGACGTGTTGGCAATGCCGTTAGGCCTGTTCCCAAGCGTCCGATCTTCATAGTTGGCGCCAGTTTGGAACGCGCTGAGCCAGCCGTAGTCGAGCGCGCGGATGGCATCGACCTTGAAATTCACTATTCTGTCGGTGGTCGGCGCCTTGTACTGCCCCTGCTCGCCGAAGAAGTAGTAGTTGCCCGGGTTCGTGGGGTCATAGCCCGAGAAGCTGTAGCTGACCGGTCCCCCCGGATCCTTCGTGGTGTCATAGGCGAGAGTCGCGCCAGGCGCCGAGGTCGCCCAGCTCACGTACATCTGGGTCGTCTCTTCGCGAGACTGCCCGAAGGACCCCTCGGCGTCGATCTTCCAGTCCGCGAAAGTGAGCGTTGCCCCGAGGGCGTTCGACGTCATTCTCTGCTGGTAATGGAAGCGGTTCGCCTGCAGCCAGGCAAAGACGTTCGTGCCCTGCCACGTGGTCTCGACGTTGCTCGCATCGAGAGTCTGACCCAGGGTCGTCTCCGGCCCGAGAGCGAATGCACCCGGGTAGAAGTTGTTGCCCTGATACCAGTTGTAGGACTGGTCGAATTCCGAGTCCAGGGTGTCGAGGCGCAGCTCCAGGGCATCATTGACGCGAAACTGCAGCATGCTCATGAGGCTGGCACGCCTGTCCAGGCCGACCTGGTCCGCGGAATGCAGGCCAAAAATGCGGTAGGCCGTTCCCGCCCCCGTATAGGTCGAGTCCGGCAGAACACCATCGCTGCTCGTGCTCTGGTCGTCCACGTTCCTCTCGTTGAGATCGAACGCGACCAGCCAGCCGAGGCGGTGATCGAAGAAGCTGTTGGTATAAAGCGCCTCGAAGTGGGGTGTCACGTTCGAGCGCGCCTGCTCGTCGTATACGCCTTCGGCGCTTACGACGATCCGCTGCTTGCCGTAGTCAAGGGGCCGGATCGACTGTACGTTGACGGTCGCCGCCAGCCCGCTCTCCGGCAGGTCGGCGGTCGGCGACTTGTACACATCCACTCTCTGCGCGAAGTTCCCGCTGAGGACCTGGAAGTCGAACGCGCGCGTCCCGGAGCCGGACGGCAGCTGCCGCCCGTTGTAGAGCGTATCGGTGAATTTCGGGTCGAGGCCGCGGACACTGATGAACTGGCCCTCACCCTGGTTGCGGGTGATCTGCACGCCCGTCACCCGTTGCAGTGATTCGGCGAGGTTCTGTTCCGGGAACTGCCCGATGCCTTCGGCGGAGATGCCGTCGGTGATGTTCGGAGCCTGGAACTTGTTCTCGATGGCTTTCTCGAGACTGGCGGCGTAGCCGGTCACTACGACTTCCTGCAACTGGGTCGGGCTCTCATCCGAGCCCTGCGAAGTCTCTTGTGGGGCGGCGACTGCGCCGCCAGCCGGAACGTCCGCCGCAAAAGCCTGCGCGGGAAGTAATCCGATCGCACACGATGCCAGTGGGACCAGGAGTGATCCTGGTAGCCTCAGTTTCACCAGTACGTTTTTCATGGCCCCCGCCTGCATGTCGTCTGTGTTCATGGACGATACGCCGTCTCGTATATGAACGCAAGGGACGCATGCCGCGGCGGTGGCGTGCAAAATCTCAGCGCAGCGGCCTGCCGAATCGCGTCATGGCAGCACGCGTGAATGTCGTTCCCGCCCCGGGCGCGGTGGGCGGCAGGAACTCCCCTTCGCGAACGGTTGCAGGCTCTTCGAAGCACTCTTGCGCCCAGGGAATGAATTCGAGCAGCCCGCAGGCCGGATGCGCGAGCGCCGTATGTTGGTGGACCTGCATCATGTCCCCCACGTGCGGTACGACGGGCACTCCAGACCCGAGCGCCCTGTCGGCCACACGCAGCCACTCCGTGATGCCAGCGACCCGCATCGCGTCCACCTGTACGAACTTCATGGCATTTGCACGCAGAAACGCATCGAAATGAAATTCCGAGTACAACTGCTCACCCAAGGCCATCGGAGTCCGCATGACCTTCGCCAGCTCCGCGTGCGAGACCACATCATCGAAATACAGCGGCTCCTCGCACCAGAAGAGATCGAACCCATCCAGGTCGCACGCCAGTTTCAATGCCGTATCGAGAGTCCATTTGCCATTCACATCGATCATCAATCGATGGTTCGGGCCGATCGCCTTGCGAACGGCCTCGATTCGCACGAGGTCATCGCGGGGATTTGCGCTGCCCACCTTGATTTTCACGCCCTTGAAGCCGCGCTCCAGCGAGCGCAGACAGCCAGACACGAGCTCGGCCAGGGGGATGTTCAGCCAGCCTGCGTCCGTGTTGTAGGCTTCGAGGCGGGAGGGCGCCTTGTCCTGATGGAGCATCTTCCAGAGCGGAAGCTGCAGACTCTTCGCCAGCAGATCCCAAAGCGCGATATCCACCGCGGCCAGCGCCAGGTGACTCACGCCGGCGCGACCTATCCACTTGAGGGGCGGCGTATCGTGGAGTTTCCGCCAGATCCGCTCGATGCACGCCCGGCTTTCGATGGCCTCCCCCAGCAGCAGTGGGCGATAGATCGACGAAATGTAAGCCGTGATCTGCTGATCCCCGGCGAGAAAGGCGTGCGTACCCGTGAATCCGTATCCCTTGCTCCCCTCGTCGGAGTGGACGACGACTCCGGGAAAGCCCCAATGATCGATGCTATTGGTGCTGTCGGCGATGCTGTCCTTCAGCGGGACATGGACGATGAAGGGCTCGATTTCGGATATTCTCATCTACGGCTCGCCTGGCATTCATATACGCAACAATGTACCATATATGATAGGTGATCGACGTCGAGGAGGTCGCATGCAGGTCATCGACACTCACGCGCACTTCTGGGACGTGAAGGCGCTGCGGTATCCCTGGATCGAGCGAGGGTCGATCTTCGACCGGACGTACTCGCTGCAGGACTACCAACGGGCCGCGGCGGATATCCCGATCGGCCGCATGATATTCGTCGAGTGCGACGCGGATCCGTCGTGCTCCCTGCGCGAAGCGCGGTGGGTACAGGAACTGGCCGCCGCTGACCCCAGGATTCAGGGAATCGTTGCCCGCGTGCCCTTGACCGGCAATCCCAATGTGCCCCGCGATCTGGACGCGTTGGCGACACTCCCGCTCCTGAAGGGCATCCGCGACAACATCCAGAACAATCCGCCGGGATTCGCGACCCAGAGCGCATTCGTCCAGGGCGTGAAGGAAATCGCGCGCCGCGGACTGCACTTCGAGCTCTGCCTGAAGCACTGGCAGCTCGGCGAGACACTGGAGCTCGTGAGGCAATGTCCCGAGGCGCGATTCGTGCTCGATCATTGTGCCAAGCCCGACATCCGCAAAGGCACGCGGGAGCCCTGGGCCGGGCAGATCGATGCAATGGCCGCCCTGCCCAACGTCGTCTGCAAGATATCCGGGCTGGTCACGGAAGCGGACTGGGACGAGTGGCGGCCCGAGCAGATCCTCTGGTACGCCCGGCACGCGGCGGACGCCTTCGGTCCCAGGCGCATCATGTTCGGCAGCGATTGGCCGGTCAACGAAGCCGCCGGCGGCCTCACCAAGTGGTACCGCGTGGCCAAGGCGCTGGCCGCCTCCTGGAGTGCCGTCGAGCAGGAGAGCTTCTTTTACCGCAACGCAGAACGGGTATACCGCGTATCAGCCGCTCCGTAGCGGACCGCGAGCGTGCTCTGCTAACATTACAGGCTCATGGACTGTTGACAGCTTCGATCAGCAATGCGCAACAATGGTAAGAAAACGGCCGTGCGCTACGAGGCGCCGGCCCTCGAGAAGGGCCTGGACATCCTGGAGCTCCTTGCCGGCACCACCAGCGCGATGAATCTATCGCGGATCTCGGAGGCGGTCGGCCGCTCCCGCAGCGAGATGTACCGCGTGCTGCAGGTGCTCGAGCGGCGGCACTACCTGGAGCGGCAGCCCGACGACGACCGTTACCAGCTGACCAATCGGCTCTTCCTCCTCGGAATGGAGCGGCCCGCGATCAAAGGCCTTCTCGAGATCGCCCTTCCGATGATGCACAGACTGTCGGAGGACATCCAACAGTCCTGCCATCTGGTGGTGCCCTCGGATCAGTTCATGGTCGTCATCGCCCGTGTCGAATCGCCGTACGAGCTCGGGCTCGTGGTGAGGATCGGCCACCGGCGTCCACTGCTCGAGGCGACATCGGGTCTCGTCCTGGTCGCGTTCCAACCTGAGGCGGTGCGCGCGCACTGGCTGCAGAAGCATGGCACGACGACACGCCGCCCCAGCCGCTCCAGCCTGCTCGAGACTTTGACGACCATTCGCGAGCAGGGTTACGCCGCGATCCCGAGCAGCGTCGTGCCCGGAGTCACTGACACCTCGGCGCCGGTGTTACTCGACTCCACCGCGGTGGCCGCCCTGGCGGTCCCCTACATGGATCTGGCCGGGGTGCGCATGTCACAGGACGAAGTCCTGAAAACCCTGCGCGCAACGGCAAAAGAGATTTCCAGCAAGCTCGGCTGACCCGCCGGGCCCACGAGCCCGAGCGGCCAACCACGCCTCTTCGGGGCGGCGCGCGCGCAGCGCCCTTTCCGCGCGTCCCGGTATCGGCCGCCTCTCGCCGCGCCAGCCCGTCATTCGCCCGGGCGTAGTCGACTCGACTCCCCGAACGGGTCCCGCGCCGCCTCGCGCAGATCGATCCTCCCAATCCCCTCAGGCACGAAGCACGAGCGCTGCCACCAGCTTGGCGGCGCGCGCACATCCGGAGTTTGACTGAGTCGGATCGTAAAGTTATTATTTTTATCCAGTAAACGTTGTTTTACTCATGAATCAACAATAACCAACACCCAATTTCAACCCACACACTCCAGGGGAGCTGCGATGATAGAAGACAACTTCTCCGCCGGGCTGATGACTCGATTCACGGCGCTGTCCCTCCTGTGCATGTCAGCGGCCGCTCATGCGCAGGTATTGCCGGTCACCGGCGGCGGGACCGGCGCCAGCTCGCTGTCGGGCTATCTGTACGGCAACGGAACCAGTCCCGTAACGGGCTCGGCGAGCATCCCTGCCTCGGCGTCCTCATTCACCCAACTCGGCACCGGCGCCCTGACCCGGGACCTCGACGCGAAGACCAAGGAAAACGCGCTGAGCCTCCTGGATTTCTGCTCCGACAATACCGGCGCCACCGACTGCTCGGCGGCCATCGGGGATTGGCTGGCGGAGGGCATTGCCCTCAACAAGGCTCTGTACATACCCGCCGGAACCTATCGTTCCTCGTCACAGCTCGTCTGGAATCTCCATGCGGTCGCCTCCAGGGGCATCAATGTCTTTGGAGACGGCAGGACGGCGTCCATCATAAAGTTCGATGCAGGCGTCGCCTATCCGAATTGGGAGATCATCGGCAACGACACACCGGGAGAGAGCATCGACTATTCGCGTTTCGAAGATTTCGAAGTCGTCGGCAGCACCATCGGGCCCCTGATGCAGTTCGGCCGGGACGACTTCAACGATGCGATGAATGAATTCCAGCTCAACAATCTCTTCATCTGGAACCTGAGCACGGCCGGGACCGCGGTCGCCCTCAAATTGAACTATTTTCTCAACGGATTGGTGAATGTCGATGCCAATGGCGGTGGATTCGACACCGGCACGAATACCGGCTCCGGGTACGCCGCGCTCTACTGCAACCAGTGTCTCATGAACACGTTCATGGGCTCTTACGGTATCGACGGAAACGGGATATATCTCTCGCGGGGATTCAACGTAACGAACACATTTCTCAACACGGACACGGAGGCGAATACCTCCGATATCAGGATCGACAGCGCCAACGCCGTCTCGAACACCTGGGTCGGCGGCCAGATATCGCTCGCAACCTATGGGATCAACGCAACGGCCGGCAGCGGCAACAAGTTCATCAATGTAAACAATGCCATCGTCGGGGCCGGAACCAGCTTCATGCCGAACTCCGTCGGCGTATGGCTGGAGACGCCGAATTTCAATAACGTCTCGACGCCCGCCGTGCCGGCGAGCGGGACGGCTCACACGAACACCACGGGCCAGAAGGTGATGGTGGCGGTTTCAGGGGGCACGGTGAGTCTCGTGCAGCGCAACTCCACCGGGCTGTTCGCAGCCACGAACGTTACGGTGATACTCGAGCCGGGAGACAGCATCACCCTGACGTATACCGCTGCGCCGTCCTGGACCTGGACGCCGATCAGATGAGGCTGCCGGGTCGCTAGCCGTGCCGTAACCGGCACCGAAGCGGCGCCGAGAAAATCGATGCGCGCCCGGAACCTTTCTTGCGACACGAGCCGCTCCTAGCTCCGCATGAATGCGCGAGCGTGAGCCGCATCGAAGCATCAGGCAGTCCGCAGGCACTTCGGGAGGCGTGTTATGAGCTGGCTGAACGAGATTGGCACGCTGCTGCAACAGTACAAGGGCGCATCGGCCTCGTCGCCGCCGCCGAGCGCTACCGAGGATTTTGCAAAAGTAGCGGACCGGGCGCCCTCTTCCGCGTTGTCCGATGGGCTGTCGGCCGCGTTTCGCTCGCAGAGTACCCCGTCATTCGGAGAGATGATCGCGCAGCTCTTCGCGCAGTCGGATGGCACGCAGCGCTCCGGCATCCTCGATCATCTGCTCGCCGCGGCGGGACCGGCGGCGAGCAGCGCCCTGGGCAGCCTGAACATCGGCGGAGCGGGCGCCGCGTCGATACCCGCGCAGCAACTCCCGCCGGAAGCGGTGAAACGACTCGCCGACGAGGCGGAAAAGCGTGACCCGTCGATCGTCGACAGGGCGAGCGAGTTCTACGCGCAACATCCCACCCTGGTGAAGACCCTCGGTGTCGGCGCACTCGCCGTCATCATGTCCCATCTGTCGCAGCGCCACTAAGGCCGCCCCCCAAGGCGCCAATCGGAGGTCTCATGTCCATCGTAGCGTGGATCATCCTCGGTCTCATCGCGGGCTTCATCGCAAGCAAGATCGTCAATAAGTCGGGCGAAGGCATTCTCCTCGATATCGTGCTCGGCATCGTCGGCGCGCTGGTGGGCGGATGGCTGTTTCGCGCATTCGGCATGCACGGGGTGACCGGATTCAATCTGTACAGCCTCGTGGTCGCCGTGGCCGGCGCAATCGTCTTCCTGGTCGTCTATCACCTGCTGTTTACGCGCAGGCCCGGCAGGAACATATGAGGATTTCCATGAGACACCTGGGAATCCCGGCCCTTGCCGTCGCCGCAGTGCTTGGGCTGAGCATGACGGGCAGCACAAACGCACAGACCTCCCGGTCGGCCGTGATGAAGGAATGCAACGTTCAGGCGAATTCCAGGCACCTGATGGGGCGCGACCGCCAGAGCTTCATGAAAACCTGCCTGAGCTCGCCTGGAGGGCGGCAGCTGGCGCTCAACAGCCAGCAACGGAGAATGCAGTATTGCAACGCGCAGGCCAGAGCCAAGGGCCTCATGGGCAGCGACCGTAGCCGCTACGTGAGCCGTTGTCTCAGGGCACGCTGATCCGATGAGGCCGTCCTGACGCCTCGCAGACCAACGAGGGCGGCCTCGCAACTTCCGGAGGTTCCCACATGAGCCCGAAGACTCTCCACCGCGCCATTCTACTGGCCGCGGCATCGATGTTTGTCGGATTGACGGCTGCCTCGCTCGGGGTCTTGCAGCCCGCGTTCGGCGCCGCGGCGACATCACAAGGCGTGATGTGCAAGGACGGCTCCATGTCCGCAAAAGCCGGGCGCGGCGCCTGCCGCGGTCACGGCGGCGTTGCCAAGCCAGTCAAGAAGGAGAGCGCCGCGGCAATGACCCGCGGCAGTGCCATGGAGAGCACGGCCAAGAGCCATAAAGCCAGGAGCAAACACGAGCGCAAGACCCGTATGGCGAGTGCTGCTGCTCCGGCCAGCGCCAGCGCGACGACGGGGGCCAACACCCCGGCCACAACCAGCGCAACGGCGGGAACCGGCATTCCGGCTGGAGCCAGCGCCGCGTCGACCGCAGCTCCATCGGCTGCCGGACGCACCCGCGAAAGGGAAGCGCCTGCCTCGGCCATGGCACGCGCGGGCGGAGGAAATGGACAGGTGTGGGTCAACTCCAGCTCCAAGGTGTATCACTGCCCGGGTGACCGCTGGTACGGAAAGACCAAGAGCGGCCGGTACATGGCCGAAGGCGACGCCAAGGCGCAGGGATACCGGCCCGACCACGGGAAGAGCTGTACCTGACCGACGTGTTGCCGGTGGGAGTACACTGCGGCGCAAGCGAGGTTGCCGCGGGCCGCTTGTGCTCTCTCGAATACCCATCCTGCGCGCGTTGGGCCAGCAGCCCTCCGAGGTCGTGGTCCGTCCCCCCGGCGAGCGCTTCCTCAGCGCACCGCTGCCCATAACCCCGTATGCCGCCAGACATCGGGATTTCGCCTGGCTGAGCCTCGCCGCCTACAGCACCACACCCGCGGCACAGGAGCGCGCGGCAAGAGAGGCGCGCAGGCAGCGGGCCGGGATTGCCCCTCACGCCCTGGCCATCCCGCGGCGTGATCCCATCGCGGCTCTCGACACGGCGGGTTGGACCCGCTGGCCCCGATTTGGCGACTCGGCCGTCTGGGACCGGATCGATGATGCGCACCTGCGGGTCGAGGTCTGGGAACACGCGGCGCAGGGGCGCATCGCGGTGGCTTTCGGCGGAACTGTATTCGACAACCAGAAGGATTGGCTGTCGAACCTGCGCTGGTTCATTCCGCATCACAAGGACGAGTACACACAGGTCGTGCACACGTTCGTGCAGCTCTTCTGCGGGGAATATCAACGACGATATCCGGCCGGCCGCGGACCGGCACTCTTCTCCACCGGCCATTCACTCGGCGGCGGGCTTGCCCAGCAGTTCGCTTACGCGCTCCCGCTCGACGGCGGCGTACCGCGAGTGAAAGAGGTCTACGCCTTCGACCCGTCGCCCGTAACAGGCTACTTCAGCGTATCGCGCAAGCTTCGCAACGCGAACAAGCGCGACTTGTCCATCGATCGCATTTACGAGCGCGGCGAGATCCTGACCCTCGTACGCTCGCTCATCAACCTGGCTTATCGGCCGCCCCGGCAGCACCCTGCGATCCGCGGCGTGCGCTACACCCTCTTCTACGGGTGGAACCCGATAGCGGATCACTCCATGGTACAGCTGGCCAACAAGATCGACGGGGCCGCCAACAATTAGCCTGGCGTGGCGCGCATCCATTTCGCATACCCTCAACTTGCACCATAGGCCACACCATGCCTGCAGAAGCGTCGACTCCGCATCGGATTGCTCTCGTCACCGGCGCAGGATCGGGCATCGGACGATCGGTCGCGATGGCCCTCGCCAAAGCCCAATGGACCGTGGTCATGGCCGGCCGCCGACGGGAACCGCTCGAGGAAGCCGCCCGGGACGGCGGTTCTCACTGCGTTCCGATGCAGTGCGACGTCTCGGACGAAGCCTCCGTGAGCGCCCTCTTCGCCCGCATCGAGACCGAGCTCGGCCGGCTCGACCTTCTTTTCAACAATGCGGGCATCGCCTCGAAACCGGCGCCGCTCGAGGACACCCCTCTCGCCGCCTGGCGATCGGTCATCGATACCAACCTCACGGGCGCGTTCCTCTGCACGCGGGCGGCTTTTCGACTGATGAAGACGCAGAGCCCGGCGGGCGGGCGCATCATCAACAACGGCTCGATTTCCGCGACCGCCCCGCGGCCCAGGATGATCGCGTACACGGCCTCGAAGCACGCCGTCACGGGGCTCACGAAGGCGACATCCCTCGAGGGGCGGCAATACAATATCGCCTGCGGCCAGATCGATATCGGGAATACCGCGACCGCCCTGACCTCGCAGATGAGCCATGGCACCCTGCAGGCCGACGGATCCCTGCAGCCGGAGCCGCAATTCGACGTCAAGCACGTCGCGGACGCGGTCCTCTACATGGCTGGCCTTCCGCTCGAGGCCAACGTGTTGTTCATGACGGTGATGGCGACGAAGATGCCCTACGTCGGTCGAGGTTGAGGCGCCACATGCATCGTCGTTCCTTCGAGCCGACCTGAGGCTAACCCAGCCACTCGTCGAAGAGCCGGCGACCCCAATAAAGGCCGACGCCGCTGCCGATCGCGCCCAGGATCACGGCCGTCCCGAGCCCGATGCGCTGCCCGATGGCCCAGCCGAGCGAACCGGCGAGAAAGGTGCCCAGGGTGGCGAAGATTCCGCGCATTGCAGGGGCTGATTACATCCTCCCGCGCCCGCGCGCCAGGAACTCCACCGCAGAATCCGCTTACAGCACGTCGTTCAGATGGCGGCGACGGATCAGGCGCTCGGTGAGGAACGAGATCACTCCCAGCCGAAGCGCCACATGGCCGGCCCGTGCGTGGTCCCGCTGCCTGACGTGGATGACCCGAAAGCCAACTTCACCGCGTGGGTCTCGTCGCGGTGACGGAATGGCGGCCACGGCGCGCACGGTCGCTGGAAGGTCCCGATCCAGCGGCTTCGGACACTGCGGATAGCCGGGGTGCAGCCCGCCGATCTGCTCCCGCCACAACCAGGACTCCTCCGGGTCGCCGCTGAGCGGGGCGATCGCCGGCGGCCAGCCGGGATCCACGCCATAGCCGAACTCATCGGCGTATCCGCCGGCGAGATAAGAGTTCCGATCGGACTCGCGCTGCGCATCCGGCCCGATGGGCCTGTCGGCCCATTCCGGAAAGTAACGGTGAATCTCCGCCATATCAGATCCGACGAACCTTCGCGGGAACGCCCAGCTCGCACTCGAGTGCGCCACGATCCCAACGAGCCGCTTCTGCTGCCGCCGTGTACGTACTCGAGAGAAAATCGAGCACCAGTGCATCCGGGTCCGCCGCGGTACGGACCGAGTCGTAAGTCAGGATGAACTCCCCGAGGCTCTGCTCGAAACGCGCGCCCGGCGGGACGCGCGCGTCGGCGAAGCCCTCCGGCTGCGGATAGGCGTAGGAATAGAACGCGGCCTGCGGGAAAGCATCGTTGCCGGGCCAGAACCCGGCGCTGCTGACTTCGTGCGAGTACGCCTCACGCGTGACCGCGTCGGGAAGGCTCGGCAGTCCGCCCGGATGCAGTGGGGCCGGGCGGCCCGAAAAGCGCGTCACCGCCAGATCGAAACTCCCCCAGAAAAAGTGCACCGGACTCACTTTGCCGAGAAAGCCGCTGCGGAAGAGCTTGAAGATGCGGTCGGCCTGGAGGAGCACGCGCCAGAACGCGTGCGCCGCGCCCGGATCGTAAGAAGCGTGCAGACGATCACGCGAAAATGGCACCGGGTTTGGTATCTCATTCGGCATGTCACCGATGCGCACCCCGATTCCCATCTCGTCCAGGAGATCCATGACGCGGCGATAGAAGTCGCCGACCGTTTGCGGCTCGAGCGCAATCGTCTTCTCGGCGCCCCAGCTCGCACGCACCACGAGCCTATGAGCAATGAAGTCAAATTCCATCTCGAAGATCTCGCCCCGAGCCGGAATGGGCGAGGTACCGAGCCCGCGAGAGGTCACATAGAGTGGCACCTGCCATCCGTGATTGACCCAGGGCGTGAGCGCCAGCCTCACCTTGCCCACGATCTGGGTCCACAGGTGCAAAGTCGCGGCGGTCTCACGCCAGGTGGGATATGAGAGGACGGACCAGATGGTAGCGGGATCATTCATGCGACACTCCCACATTATGTCTCTACGCACGGTAGTAGCCTTCGTTCCCGCGCGCAAGGTTCGAGCGCTGCCGCAGGAACGCTTCGAACGTGACGCATATCACACTAGTCCGCCGGGCTGCGACTCAAGTCCGCCGTGCGCCAAGTCGATAAACCCTTGATTGGCGAAAGTCGCCCCCGTGCAGGATGGGCGGCGCGGGGTGGCGATTGACCATGTCCTCGAGCAACGAGCTGCAGGCTATTGATTCCGTGCTGATCGTCGACGATAGCGGCGTCCAGCGCGGCATCGGCGTGGCCGTTTGCCGCGAGCTGCGGATCCCGAAGGTGCTCGAGGCCGGCAATGGCCTCGAGGCGCTGGCCCTGCTCGACAAGCTGCCGTCCCCGCCCGCGCTCATGATCGTGGACCTCGAGATGCCGGCCATGGACGGTCCGGAGCTCCTCTCGGCCCTCGGCGAGCGCGGCATGCGCGCGCCGATCGTCCTCGCCTCCTCACGCGAGCGCGCTCTCATCAATTCCGTGCAGGAAATGGGCACCGCGTTGGGGTTGCGCATCGTCGGCGCCTTGCAAAAGCCGCTCACGCTGGCGAGCCTCGGCGCGCTCCTGCAGAACAAGCTCCATACGGCGGTGGAGAAGAAGGGCCCCGCGCAGCGCCACACGGTCGACCCGGAGTCGCTGCAGGCCGCCCTGGGCCGCGGCGATATCACGGTTCACTATCATCCGCAGGTCGAGATCGACACCGGACGCGTGCGCGGCGTCGAGGCGTTGGCCCGCTGGCATGACTCGAAACACGGTTGGATCGGGCCGGACACCTTCATCCCGGTGGCGGAGCAACACGGCCTCATCCGCGAGCTCACGCTGCACGTGATGGATGCCGCCATGCGCCAGACCGCGCTGTGGAATCGGCACGGACTCGACCTGTCCATCGCGATCAACCTCTCCCCCCTCCTGCTCGAGCGGGGCGAGCTCGTGCAGGAGATCTCGGACCTGCA